>PVBE011577993.1_pt1 | contig 44233 bp, 41 predicted proteins | sample 1631181 | NCBI WGS metagenome assembly PVBE01 (sample SAMN08397723, study PRJNA350692) | Marine metagenome, whole genome shotgun sequencing project. | isolation source: water | place: Pacific Ocean | collected 2012-04
CGAGAGCAGCAGGGTCGAGTAGCCCGCGGCTTCGATTCGCCGCGCGCGCTCGGCCAGTGCGGCACCGCTCTGGGCCCGTCGGAACTTGACGCCGAAACGGAAAGGTCTGGGATCTGTCATATCGCTGGAAGTCCTTCCTGAGCGAACGGGATTCGATGCTCGTATCCCCGGTGAAGACCTTACACCTTCGACACGAGGCGCGGAGGTCTTCGCCTCTTGGTGCGGCGGGTCGCCGTTCGGAGCCTCGCAGGAGGTCCCATGCGGTAGCCGCTCCATCCCGCGTGAGGCAGATTCAGTCGGTATGTCCTGGCATGCCGCGGGTGAGCTTGCCCGCCGTCCAGGCACCGTCGACGACGAGCTCGGCCCCGCTCACGTAGCTGCTGTCGTCGCAGGCGAGGAACAGAGCGGCCTGGGCCAACTCCTCGGGCCGACCTGCGCGGATCACCGGCCGATCGGCGATCATCGCCTCCGTATCGATCTCCGTGCCCTCGGGCAACGCGCTCATCGGTGTATCGACGGAGCCCGGAAGCAACGTGTTGACGCGGATGCCGCGTCGCGCGAGTTCGACGGCGCCGACCTTGGTGAGTCCGCGGATCGCCCACTTCGACGAGCAGTAGGCAACCAGGCCGTTGCTCCCGCGCAACCCTTCGACGGACGCGACGTTCACGATCGAGCCGCCGCCGGAGGCGGCGAGTGCCGGGATCGCCGTGCGCATCCCGAGAAAGGTGCCGATCTGGTTGACCTGAATCACACGTAGATAGTCTTCGAGACTGGTGTCCTCGAAGGCCGAGTAGCCGACGATGCCGGCGTTGTTGACGAGGGTCGTGAGGGGACCGGCGTGGGCAACCGCCGCATCGACGACGCGCGTCCAGTCGTCCTCGGCGCTCACGTCCAGGCGCTCGAAGGTCGCGGCGTCGCCGATGGACTTCGCCACGGCGCGTCCCTCTTCTTCCAGAACGTCTGCCACGATGACTCTCGCGCCGTGTGCGGCGAAGAGCCGCGCCTCGGCCTCTCCCTGGCCGCGTGCGGCTCCGGTGATGATCGCAACCTTGCCTTCCAGCCGTCCACTCAATGTTTCGTCCTCTCGCGCTCAGCCGACGTGATAGAGACGAGGATACTAACCCTCGGCGCGCCTCGTGTCCCGGATCCTTCGACACCTGTTCGAAGGTTCTCCTGGTTCGGCGGTCGTGAAGATGGGGCGCGAGCTTCGATCTCCAGCGAGTGTTCTGCCCGGCCATTCAGGGAATCAGCACGATGCGTCCGAACACCGCTCTGGCTTCGAGCAGGCGATGGGCCTCGGCTGCGGCCGAGAGCGGTAGCGTGCGATCGATCACGACCTCGATCTTCCCGTCTCGAACCAGCGCCATGGCTTCGGCGAGCGCCTTGCGATCGACGTTGTCCGATCCGAGCAGGTCGATCGCCTTCACGACCAGGCTGCCGACGCGAAGCGCGAGCGGCGCCGGGTCGATATTCCCAATCGCGACGATTCGTCCATAGGGCCGAGTGGCCTTGATCGCCGAGCCGAGGGTGGGCGAGCCGACGCAGTCGATGACCGCGTCGACGCCTTGCGGTCGGCGCTTGCGGACCGCGCGATGGAACCCGTCGCCGGGATCGATCAGCACGACCTCGGCGCCCATCGCTTCGAGCCGCTTGGCCTTGCTCTCGCTCGTCGTGACCGCCCAGGGATGCGCGCCGAGCAGACGCACCGTCTGAAGGGCGGCCAGGCCAACACCCCCGCTGGCGCCGGTGACGAGCACCACCTCGCCGGGCCGAATCGCGGCTTTGTGGGCGACGTTGTTGTAGCCGACGCCGATCGCGCTCAGCATGCAGGCGCCCACCTCGAAGGAAAGCCCATCGGCGAGCGGGGCGAGCCCCCTCTCGTGGATCAGCGCGTACTCGGCGTAGCCTCCGTTTGTCGTGAGTCCATAGGACTCGCTGACGGCGCTGCAGCGGCGTTCGTCACCCTGCACGCAGGCCTCGCAATGTCCGCAGGAGTCGGTGTAGAGGCAGACGACGCGGTCCTCGACGGACCAACGCGTGACGTCGGGGGCCACTTCGACGACCTCGCCAGCAAATTCGTGGCCCTGAACGATGGGTGTGGCGAGGATGGGATGACCGCCCTTGCGTTCGATGAGATCGCGCTGTGCGACTGCGCAGGCACCCACTCGGACCAGGACGTGGCTCGGGGTGACCTCTGGCATCGGGAGCTCCTGCCACTGGAACTCGTCGGGCGAGCCCGGCTTTTCGAGGACGACGGCCTTCATACTTCTTCCCCTGGCACGCTGAATCGCGTGGACATGCAGAAGAGGCCAGGGAAATGGCGTTCTGTCAACACCGCGTTAGCCTACCTGGCATGAACGAAACCTCTGAGAAGTCCGGCGAGATCGGTCATCGCACCGTGACCGACGCGTCGGTGATGGGCTTTGGCTGTCTCACAGGCGATTACGCACAGATGCATTTCGACCTCGAGTTCGGTCATGGGGCGGGCCTGGGCGGGCCCATTGCGCACGGTCTGCTGAGTGCGACCTGGTCGCTGGGTGCGCTCACTCTATACGCCCCGCAGCGCCTCGCGATCGGTGACCCGAAAGCCTATCTGGGGGGCTTCCGGATTCGTTTCTCGCGCATGGTGCATATCGGCGATCGTTTCTCGCTGCGCTGGACGGCGGGTAGCGCTCCGTGTGTCGACGGGCTCGAGGCCTTTGCACCGCTCAACACGGAATTCGAGATCCTGAATCAGCGCGGCGAAGTGACCTGTACGGGCGCGGTCAGTGTCTGCCACGCCGACGCCGCGGGAGACTCGCCGGGGCTGCCTGCGCTGCCCGAGCCGCTCGTGATCGAGGCGTGCAGCACGGCGCCGTTGCCGACGCCGCTTTTCGCCGAGGATCTCGTTGCGCAGGGGCCGCGCGGCGAGAGCCTGGGCCGGACAGTCAGCGAAGCGGACGTGGTGGGTTTCGCGAACTTCAGCGGCGAGCTGAACCCGGTCTACCTGAACGAGGTCTTTGCACGGTCGGGACGCTTCGGGACGCGAATCGCACCGCCGATGTGGACCTTCTGCATCGGCTTCGGCGACTATCTTCGCGAGCTGCTGTCGATTTCGATGCCGTCCTCAGGATTTGCAGGGCATCTCGGTGATTCCTGGCGTTTCCTGGCTCCGATTCGCATTGGCGATACGATCCGGACTCGCCACAGGCCGATCAGCTGCCAGGCCTCGAAGAGTCGTCCCGGGATGGGCATCGTCGAGTTCGGTTTGCAGCTGCTGAATCAGCGAGACGAGATCGTGCAGGACGGCCGGGTCGCGATGATGATTCCAATGCGACGAGACGACTAGCCCATCCGCCGCGTCGGATTGTATGCTGCGCCTTCGAAGAGGCCCGGAAGTTGAGGTATTGATCTGATGTCGATCGCGGAGCCGACCGCCTCGGACGCGAGTGTCTCTGCAGAGGCCCCGCTACCGCTTAACAAGATTGTCGCCTGGAGCGCGTCGAGCATCGGGCTGACAGCGATGGCGTTCGTCAACTCGTTGTACCTGTTCAAATACTGCACCGATGAGCTGTACATCCCGCTGGGTATGATGGGTCTGCTCTACGGGCTTTCGCGGATCTGGGATGCGATTACCGATCCTCTCGTCGGTCGCATGTCGGACCAGACGAGTTCGAGTTTCGGACGCAGACGCTCCTGGATCTTCGCCTCGATCCCGGTGGTGGGCATTGCCTTCGTGATGCTTTGGGCGCCGCCGTCGACATTGAGTGAGTTCGCGCTGGCTGCCTGGATCGGTGGAGCGCTGCTGCTGTTCTCGACCGCACAGACGATGTTCAGCGTGCCTCACCATGCGCTGGGCGTCGAAATGACGACCGGGCACCACGAGCGCACGCGTGTCTTCGGTGTGCGACAACTGGTAGCGGGTGGGGGGCTGATGATTGGGCTGGTGGCGTTTTTCAGCCTGGCGAGTGCCACCGACAAGCGCGCCCTCGCGTTCCCCTTGGCGGTCGCACTCGCATCGGGGGCCGGACTTGTCACGGCTCTGGGCATCGCGCGGCTGCGCGAGCGGCCCGAGTATCAAGGTCGCGGCGGTGAGGATCTGCGGCGCGTGTTCCGGGACGTATTCCGCAATCCCCACGCGCGACTTCTGCTGGTCATCTATGGCATCGAGCATTTCGGAGCGGCCACGACCGGCATTCTCTCCGTCTACATCATGCAGTACATCGTCAAGGCACCGCAGCAGCTCTACGTGATGGTGCTGCTCTTCTATATCGTGCCGTCGTTTCTACTCGGGCCGCTGTGGAGTCGGCTTTCCAACCGCGTGGGGAAGCGCCGCTTGTGGCTCTGGGGAATGTCGGTGGCGGCGCTAGCCTATGCGGCGCACTCGTTGTTGGGCGAGGGCACGCTGATCTTCTGGTGTGCGATCTCGGTGATCCAGGGAACCACCGCTGGGCTCGCTCGAGTCGTCGGCCTGTCGATCAACGGCGATGTGATCGATTGGGACGAGTACCAGACCGGGGAGCGAAAAGAGGGTGCCTACCTCGCTGTCTGGACCTTCGTCGAGAAGAGCGCTGCAGGCGTGTGCGCGATCGCACTCGGATTTGCCATGCAGTGGGTCGGCTTCGAGCCCAACGTCGAGCAGAACGAGTTCACCAAGGCCACCCTTCTCGGGCTCTACGGGTTGTTGCCCGGCGTGTGTTACGGGATCGGGACCTACCTGCTGTTCCGCTTCAAGCTGAACGAACGCGAGCACGCGGTGATCCGCATCGAGCTCGATCGGCGCGCGGCGAAGCAGTCCTGATCGCGTTTTTCGGCATCGAGGCGCCTGAACACGGGACGATTTATGAGCACGATGACGACTGCACGAAGACGGCGCGATGACAGCGCAAAGACGGTGCAATGAAGGCTCGATGACAGCTCAGCGGCCCGGCAACGGCCTCATCTGGGAGCGACGCAGTCCCTCGCCCGGGCCCTGATCAGCCACGCAATTCCCTCTTCGAGAAACGTTCGGTGTGCAGGCTCGGCATACGCCGCGGACTGATGGCCGAGGGCCGAATAGAGCGAGTATCCTCGTCCGATGCAATGCGTCCAGATGATCGGATGGTCCTCGCCCATCGAGATGTCCCGATCCAAGAAGAAGATCTTCATGCGCGGCGAGTAGCTCGACTCGTCGAGGGCGGCGAGCACCTGGACGCCCGGGCCGCGGGGGCTCTTCTCGAAGGAATACCATTCGTCGGTGCGGACCCAGATCTCATCGAGATGACGCATCACCGGATGCTCCGGGGCCTCGACCCGGATGCTGGCCTCTTGAAATTGCGGTCCCATCGGATGCCCGATGAATTGGGCTCCAACCAGGGTCGTCGGATGCCAGTCCCACGCGTAGTTGGGGTCTCCGCCGGTCCCGTGAATGCCGAAGAAAGAGCCACCGGACAGGATCCAGTCCTGGAGTGCGCTTCGCTGATCGTCGTCGAGGACGTCGCCACTGACCTGGAGCCAGACGATGATGTCGAAGCGTGCGAGCTGCTGCGAATTGTGGACGGCGCCATTCTCGGTTGCGAAGAGCCCCCAGCCGCGTTTGTGCGCGATCTCCTCGAGCGCCGGCAGGCCGGCGTCGATCGCCTCATCGTGGCGAAAGCCGTTGGTCTTGGAAAACACCAGCAGCGCCGGGCTTGCAAGCTCCGCGGGCAGCGCCGGCGGCACGCTTTCGTGTTCCGAAGACGGGATGAAGACCCGAACCAGGTCACAGCCCTCTAGACCGAAGGGCGCGAGCACGAGGAGCCCGACCAGAAGGGACCGCTTGACCATCTGCGACATTCAGAGTTCCTCCAATCGGTGCGATGTGCCCGATCGCCTCGACGTGTTCCGGGTCGCGATCCAGGGTCGTCTGCTTTCCCCTGCTCGCGACCAGGCGAGAGTGCAGCAAGGCCGTCTTGGAAGTGGAGAGGTCTGGGCCGAAACTTCTCGTTCTGCCGGGTGAAGCGGGCTATTGCCGACTCTTCGCGTCGAGCCAACGGTCGAGCATGGCGCGCATCCGGAGCGGGCTGTAGAGGTCTTCCTCGAAGCACCATTGGTTGTTCCCGGCGTACTTGAGGCGCGTATAGCTCTTCTCCTGGTAGTCACGACCGTCTCCCGGATCGGACATGATATTCCGGTATTCCAGGACGACCCAGCCGCGCTCCTCGTCGATGACGTACCAGGGGATCGGGAAGCTGACCATCTCGTTGACGGGATAGGTGCCACAATGCCTGTCGATCCAGCTTCGCACCGCGTCGCGGCCATTCAGCTGCTCCGTCCAGCCATCATATCCAAAGCCCAGCTCTCGATGGGTCACGTCCTCGGTGAAACACTGCAGCCATTCTTCGTGATCGCCACTCGTGAAGGCGCGATTTCCGACGTCCTCGAAATTCTTGACGGCGCTTTCGATCTCCGCACGGGACCAGGAACTCGGCTCTGCTTCTTCCTGGACTTCGGCGTGGAGTACCTTGATGTCCACGTCGGCCGGGTTGGGGAGGGTGAGACCCTCGGCCTCACACTTCTTCTGTGTGTGAAGCCAGAGACTCATCATCGTGCGCATCCGGATGGGATTGTAGATGTCCTCCTCGAGGGACCATCGGCCGTCGCCGCCGTATTTCAAGCGCGTAAAATTCTTCTCTTCGAAGATTTCCCCATTGCCGGGATCCCGCATGCGATTTCGCCACTCGCAGACCACCCAACCTCGCTCGGGATCGACGATGTACCAGGGTACCGGCCAGAATTTCATCTGGTTGTTGGGAAAGCGCGAATAGTGGCCGTTGATCCACTCGCGAACCGCGTCGCGACCGTGGATCTCCGCATCCCAGCCGTTGTTGAAGCCGTACCCGAAATCGCGGTAGGTCACGTCTTCGGTAAAACACTGAACCCAGTCTTCGAGGTCGCCCGAGACGAAGCAGCGATCCGTGACATCCATGAAGTTCTGAAACGTCGCATCGAGTTCTTTGCGTGACCAGTCAGCCATCTGGGAGTCCCTTCCAATAGCGAGTAAGCGAGTAGAGATTGTCGGCAATGGCGGCGGGCTTCAACTCTGAAGTTCTGTGCGCTTTGAGCTGGCCCCGAGGAGGCAATCCCTACCTTCCGGTGCGTCACTTTGCGTCGCTGCGCCACTTCTCGACGCGTTTGCGATACGCGATCGATTCGAGGTTTGACCCCGCCCCGCCCCGCGCGACGCTGATTCTACACAAATCGGCGCACGAACCGGCGGGTTTTCCCCCTCGAAGTCGGCTGGCGAGCCGCGTGCGACGATTTCCTTGGACGAGCGTACCACGCTCATTAGACTATGCGTCTCAGAAACGACGGAGCACGTCATGACCGCAGATCAGCCATTGCGGCTCGAAGGCTGCGATGCCGTGGCGATCATTTCCATTGCCCAGGAAGGCATGCGCGCATTCCTGGAGTGGCCGGCCTGTCTTCGACTGAAGCGGAGCACGTGCCGCGACGGGCAAGAGGAGGGCTGATGCCGAAACAGATGTCCAAACAGAAGACCGAGCGCGGGCTATTCCTGGTCTTCAGCAATGCGACCTCCCCCGAGCGTGTTCGGGACTTCAATCGTTGGTACGACGAGAGCCATCTTCAGGATCTGCTGCAGGTCCCGGGCGTCGTGGCGGCAACCCGCTACGAGCTCGACGAGGCTCAGATGATGTCGGGTGAGGACGGCTTCGGACGGCGTTTTCTTGCGGTCTACGAGATCGAGGCCGAGGATCTCGAGCAGGTTCGCGATGCCGTGCGGGCGACTTCGTCGGATCGAAGCCATAGTGACGCCCTCGAACTCGACCCGCTCCCTGCGATGGCTATCTTTCGTCAGCTCGGCCCCCGCATCGAGCCTTAGCTCTCCGGGTGTCAATTGGAAGGGGATTCACTGTGGCTGAAAAAACGGCTGAAAGATTGGAAGGCAAGGTCGCGATCGTCACCGGGGCCGCACGCGGCACGGGCGAGGCGACGGCTCGGCGCTTCGTCCGCGAGGGCGCGTCCGTCGTCGTCGCGGACATCCGCGACGAGCTCGGTGCGAAGGTGGTCGCCGAGCTGGGCGAAGCCGCACACTTCGTCCACCTCGACGTGACGCGGGAGGATGATTGGAGTCGCTGTGTGGATGCGACCCTCGAGCGTTTCGGTCGGCTCGATGTGCTCGTCAACAACGCTGCGATCCTCAGCATCGCGCCAATCGAAAGCACCAGTCTCGAGGACTGGGAGCGCGTGATCAACGTGAACCAGACCGGGCCATTCCTCGGGATTCGCGCTGTGGCTCCGGTGATGCGAGCGGGGGGTGGTGGCTCGATCGTAAACATCTCCTCCATCGACGGTCTCGAGGGCATGAGTTTCGTGACGGCCTACGCCTCGACGAAGTGGGCGCTTCGCGGACTCAGTAAATGTGCTGCCCTCGAGCTCGGGCAAGACGGAATTCGCGTGAACGCCGTCTGCCCCGCCGGCGGAAGCGACGAGATGGCTGCACCCTGGCGGGCACCGGGCTCGAAGGACACGTCGGGCTACATGGACAGGCGCCCGATTCCACGACGCGGCACCGTCGACGAAATCGCTGCGATGATCCTGTTTCTCGCGTCGGATGAATCGGCATTCTGCACGGGCGGTGACTACCCGGTCGATGGCGGACACTCCTGCGGGAGTACCCTGCCGCTGAGCGTGGTAGAGAAGACCTGAGTGCCGCTCGCAGAGGCCCTGCGAGGCGCGCCGCCCGTCCCTATCCGGGCTCCAAGCCAAAGTCGGCGGGCAGGTTTGACATGGGAGGGCTCTGTGTTGTGCGGGTCACCGCGATCGTGGGAACACATGATACGGCGGTTCCGTATCGTTGACCGCTAGCCCGTCGAGTTCGTTGGCTCCTCAGTCGCGTGTTGGTCGAACCAGCCGGCCAGGGCCGTCGACGGGAAGATCCTTTCCGGCGCGCCGAGTGGCCGCTCCCCCGACCCACACGTGCTCGATCCCCGTGCTGCGGGCCACCAGACGATCGGCACCTGTGGGGAGATCGTAGAGCCGCTCGAGCGCCGTCGTGCCGACCGTCTCGGGATCGAAGACGACGATGTCTGCGACCGCTCCAGCGGCCAATCTTCCGCGATCGCGGAGTCCCAGAAATTGCGCGGGTTGCCCGGTCAGGCGCCAGACGGCGCGTTCGAGGCTGATCGCGCGGGTCTCTCGCCACCAGTGCTGTAGCAGGTAGGTGGCGAAGTCGGCGTCACACAGCTGGCTGGTGTGGGCGCCGGCGTCCGAAAGCCCGAGCAGCAGCTGGTCGTTGTTCAGCATCTCCGCGATCTGAGCCTTGTTGTCGTTGGTCATCGGTACGTGGAAGCGGGTTGTGAGATTCTCCTCCAGCGCGAGGTCGAGCATCAGCACGAAGGCGCTAGAGCCGCGCTTCTTGGCCAGCTCGCCTAGCGTCGGTCCCCCGACCAGCGCGCTGTGACGCAGGCTCTCCGAGACCCGGGCTCGATCGACGATGTCGCCCCAGGCCTGGCTGATCTCCCGCTCGGCGCGCACGCGCCACTCGGGGTCGCGGTAGCGGGCCGGGCGCTCCGGGTGGGGCAGTGACAGCACTTCGACGAAGCTGCTGACGTTTCCGAAGGGTCCCGGGTCCGTCAGTGTCATCTGGACGACGATCGGCCGGCCCGCAATCTGGGGTCGCACGAGCTCGCCGGCGGCCTCGCTGCGCCGGACGGCGTCGGGCGCGTACTCGGGATCGCGGAGTGTGGCCATGATCGCGGCCCAGGTAACGGGCCGGTCGATGTGCTTCGCGAGCTGTGCGAACTCGTCGACGAACAGGTCCGGGCCCCAGGTGGCTTCGACCACTCCGATCCCACGGCGGCCGAGTTCGCCGGCCAACGACCAGATTTCCGACAGCTCGGCCAGGCGGCTCGGCACCGGCTTGCCGTCTGCGCCCACGTGCGAGGCGGCGTGCGAGGTCGAAAAGCCCATGGCACCGGCATCGATCGCCTCGCCGACGATGAGTCGCATCGCCTCGACTTCCTCCGGCCGGGCGGCTCGCTCGTTGGACTCGTCACCCATCACGTATTGGCGCACCGGGGTGTGGCCTACGAAGGCCGCGACATTGATTCGCAACGCCAGCCTCGAGACCGTCTCGAGATATTCCGGGAAGCTCTCGAAGTCCCAGCGGATGCCGGCCTCCAGAGCCTCGAGCGTCATGCCCTCGACGTTCTCGAGGATGCGCGCGATGGTCGGGCGATCCTCGGGTCGCGTCGGCGCGATCCCAAAGCCGCAGTTGCCCATCACGACTGTCGTCACCCCGTGCCAGGACGACGGCGTCAGATCTGGATCCCAAAACAGCTGTGCGTCGTAGTGTGTGTGAATGTCGATGAAGCCGGGGGCGATGACGAGCCCCGAGCAGTCGAAGTCGGTCGCGCCGCGACGCTGGGCGGCGTCCAGCGTCCCCACGGCTGCGATCCGGTCACCGTCGAGCAACAGGTCGCCCTTTCGGGCGGGGGATCCGCTTCCATCGATCACGCTGCCACCGCGCAACAGGGTCTTCATCAGAGGACTCCTCGTGGTTTTCCGAGCTGATCAGCCGCGCTCGGCTGCCGTCTGGGTGTGGCGCTGGGATGTTGGCGTGTCAGCGAGAACGGCAGCCGCTTCGGCTTCGACGGCGGTGCCGTCGAAGAAGCCCGGGTCGAGGCAGGCGTAGAAGCGCACGGCGTTTTCGAAAGTGAAGGTCCGGAACTGCTCCAGGTCGAGGTGGCCGTCGGTGACGAGCGCAAAGGCCTCGGTCAGCACCGCGTCCATATACGGCACATCCCAATGGCCCATGTCCGAGCTGAACATCGGTCGGAGCTGTGCGCCGGCCGGGTTGAGCTTATCGTTGAAGGCCCAGGCGACCATCGGATCGTCCGCCTCGCAGCCGAAGTAGAAGTGCCCGACGAACAGATCGCGCAGCTCGTCGACCGTCTTGGCGCCGACGGCCTCGAACTCGTCGAGCTGTTCCGGCCTCTTCTCACCCTGAGCGAGCCAATCCGCGATCGGCTCCATTGCGTCCCGCATCGGCTCGTTTCCGTACTGCTCGAAGTAGTGTCGCATTTCGGAGATGTCGATCAGAGCTGGATCGAGCGACTGGATGGCATCCCCGTTGCGCTTCTTCCAGTGCGACACGAGGTCGGCGTACAGGTTGCAAGCGTAGCCCACGCCACCTTCGAGCAGTGCGAAGCACAGCTCGGGGTGACGCTTTGTGACGCCGTCGAGAAACAACGACCTGCAGATCGCCTCGGCCGAGGCGCCGAAAGAACCGATGTGGTTGTGGACGTAGCTGGTGGGGGAGCGGCGGCTTCCCCAGCCTTGGCCGCTCGAGTGGAAGCTGGGCGAAACCCGGTGCTCGACCAACTTGCGCCAGAGTGGCTCGTAGTCGTACTCGCTGTCGAGGCCGAGGGTGTCGAGCCGCGTGCCGCCGGTTTCGAGCGGGCGGTGCACGATCCCGTTGATCAACACGGACTTCACGCCGAGTTCGGTCGCCACGAACTCGAGCTCGGCGATCGCCTCTTCCGGCGTGTGCGCGGGAATTACCGCGACCGGCCGCATTCGATGCTTGAACTCGTCGTAGAGCTGCGAGTGGTAGACATTGAGCGCGCGGATGGCGAGTTGTCGCAGCTCGGCTTCCGGAATCGAGACCATGGGCAGCGCGCGGGAGGGGAAGAGCATCACGAAGTCGATGCCGAATTCCTCGAGGCGCTCGTACATCAAACGCGGCAGGTAGCCCGTGGCGCGGTCGCGCGTATTCGCGGGCAGCGACCAGAAGGGCGGTCGGTTCACGCCCTGACGCCATCGCTGCTCGGGACTCAGGGATTCCCAGCGACCCTGCACGCGCTGCTCGTAGAGCAGCCCGTCGCGGCGAGCGAGCTCGCTGGCGGCGTCGTGGCCGCCCAGCTCCCGGGCGAACTCGAAGAACCACTGCTCGAAGACGGGCTGGACCTCCAACACATGGCCATCCGCATCGACGACGGGATGTGTGAGCTGGGCGCGGAGAAGCTGCGACGAGGCCGGGGCAGGGGCAGGGCGGGTCAAGAGGGGTCTCCTCATTGGTGGACGGGGCAATCGTAATCTACTCGATCTCCTGGAGGACGAGGAGATCTTATGCAAACTCGTCCTCCTCAGCCCCTTCGTCGGCACTCTGCGCCGCGGCTGGCCGAGCTGGTGACCGCAGATCTACGCACTTCGCTTCGGCTTCCGGATTCCACGCTGGTGCTGCTGGCCGGTGCGCTGGAGGCATTGGCTGGCCCACGCACGGGGGTCGGAGGGAGAAGGTGCAGCTCTCGAGGTCAACGCCGCCAGCGGTGATGCATCGACGCACGGACATCCCACGGGAGTTCAGGGTCAATCCTCGCGCGAGCCGGCAGACTGCGAGCAGCATGGTTCCGATAGGCAGCAAGTCCGCTTAGCACAGTGCCGATGCTCGTCCTGGGGCCTCGAATCCTATTGAATTCCCCCGTCGGTCTGCCGATTCATGATTCTCCAGCGGTCGAGGAGATCCCCTGTGCACGGTGCATCTGCCTACTACAAGCACTCCGGTCAGTTCACCATCAACGGACTCGTCTTGATGCTCGCCGCCGCCGCCGTCGTGGCTCCCCTGGTCGGCTACGTGTATGGCTATCTGGTGGCCGTCAACCCCTTCATCTATATCAACTTCTTTGCCACGCTCTTCGCCGGCTGCGGGGTGGGCATCGCGGTGGGACAGACCGCGAAGTGGGGCAGGACCCGGAACTTTGCAGTGGCCGGGGTGATGGGCGGGCTTGCCGGGGCCGCTCTTCTCTACCTGCAGTGGTACGCAACCCTTGTCTACTACGAAGCCGAGCCCAGGCTGGCCGAACCCCTCTTCATGTGGGAGCAGATCACGATCCTGGCGAGCCTCGAGCCCTGGACGATCTTCGGCGTCTCGCCCGGTCGCTGGGGTTTCGCAGTCATCTGGGGGATCGAGGCGATGATGCTGATGGGCGGCGCCATCCTGCTCGGCATCGGTATGCTGGACACACCCTTTTGTGAGCGCTGCCAGCAGTGGGCCGAGGTCGATCAAGTCGTCGAGCCCTTCGACTACGTGACCGACGCCGAGCATCTCACCGCACGGCTGGACCGGGGCGACATGGATGCGCTCAGGGCCTTCGAGAAGATCGAGGTGAGCAGCGACCGCTATGCGCAGCTCGAGCTCATCAACTGTCCGAGCTGCGGCGACCTGCGGATCGTGAACATCAAGAACATCGAGATCGAGCTGGATGAGGACGACGGCGAAAAAAAGAGCGACAGCATCGTCTTGAGCCATATCCTGGTCGACGCCAGTACCTACGAGGCGATCAAGAAGAGCTGAGCTCCGCGCCGGATCCCGGTTCCGACCCGGTCGATTCCGCACACAGGGGCGCGAGCTTCACATCGAACCAGAGACCCGGCGGCGAGCGTTTCGCCAACCCCGCGACTCTGGGGTCGGATGGACTTCGGTGGCGGTGAAAAAAGGGCGGCACGGGCCGTCGTGCAATGGGTATCATGTCGCGATGCCCAATCCGATGCTTGCCGGAGTCCGCGTGATCGAGGTGGCGATTTTCGCCCCCGATGCTGTGGGGATGCACCTTGCCGACCTCGGCGCCGAGGTCATCAAGGTCGAGGCACCGGGGCTCGGTGACCCGGCGCGTTTGCTAGGCAAGCCCTACCGCGGCGAGTCGCCCGCCACGCGTCGTTGGAATCGCGGAAAACGCAGCCTGACCCTCGATCTGCGATCGACTGCGGGGGCCGACGTATTCCGCGATCTGGTTCGTGGCGCCGATGTCGTGGTGGAGGGCATGCGGCCCGGATCGCTCGCGCGGCGGGGTCTTGGCTACGAAGAGCTGTTGGCGGAGAACCCCCGCCTCGTCTTCGCCACGATCTCGGGCTGGGGACAGAGCGGTCCCTACCGCGACCTGGGCTCCCACGGGCTCGCTTTCGACAGCTTTGCGGGACTGGCGCCTCCGCGTGAGCTGAATGGACGGACTACGCGCCCGAGCGGCCACGTCTGGCAGGGACTCGAGGCCGCGCCCCTGTATGCGGCGCTGGCCATCGTGTCGGCGATCCTCCGCGCCCGAGCCTCGGGTGAGCCCTCGGCGATCGAGGTGAGTCAGGCGGACGCCGCCGCGACGTGGAACGGCTGGCGCATCGCGTACGACGCCGCTGTAGCCGAGTACGGCGCAGCACCGGCCGACCCGGATGCGCGAGAGCTCGTGGAGGCGCTGGAGGCCTCGGCCGAGGGCAGCGGCCAGAGTGGTGATGCGGATATCACCGCCATGGACGTTCGCTACCAATATTATGCGGCCAAGGACGGCAGCATCCTGTTGATGGCTACCGAGACGAAGTTCTGGGAGAATTTCTGTCGTGGTCTGGGCCGGATGGATCTCTTCGAGCGCTGGCCGGGTAGCGGCTATTCCGACCACGACTACGGAAACGAGGCTCTGCGCGACGAGCTGATGAGGATCTTCGCGATGCGAACGCGCGCGGAGTGGCTGGCCTTCTTCATCGAGCACAATGTTGCGGGCGCACCGGTCTACGAAGCGGGTGAGACCTTCAGCGATCCCCACTTCGAGTCGCGGGGTCTCTGGATCGACCGAGCGGTGCACGCCGTACCGCTGCTGGGATCACCGGTGCGGGTGGATGGCGCGATCGCCGTTTCGAACCGGGCCGCACCATCGAACGGCGCCGACTCGGAGGCGGTGTTGCGCGATGTGCTGGGTTACGGTGTGTCGCGAATCGCCGCGCTGCGCGCAGAGGGTGCGATGGGAGGAGAGCGATGAGCGGGCCGCTGTCCGGTGTGAGCATTCTGTCGGCCGAGCAGATGCACGCTCTGCCCCACGCCACCCAGCTGCTCGCGCTGATGGGCGCGGAGGTGATCAAGGTCGAGCCGCTCGGGGGCGAGGCCGGTCGCTTCGGCAAGCCGACGATTCGCGACCCCGACGGGCGCGATACCGGCATGACCTTCGTGCGCAACAATCTCGGCAAAGCCAGCATCGCCCTCGATCTGAAGTCCGCCGCGGGTCGCGAGCTGTTCCTCGAGCTGGCCGGCTGCGTCGATGCGGTGGCAGAGAACTTTCGCCCAGGGACCGCGGACAGGCTGGGCATCGGCTGGGACGCCGTGCACGAACGCAATCCCGAAGCGATCTACGTCTCGGTCTCGGGCTTCGGCAATCGCAGCGATCCGCCCAGCCCCTACCGCGAATGGGCGGCCTACGCGCCCATCGTCGAGGGCATGGCGGGCCTTTACGAGTACAGTCGCCAGGGCGACGAGCCGCCTCGTCTGTGCCTGGCGGGGGCGCTGGGGGATACGGGTCCCGGGCTCTACGCCGTGATCGGACTTCTCGCGGCGCTGCACGAGCGCAATCGGACGGGCGTGGGGAGCTACGTCGACATCTCCATGTACGACGCCATGATTGCCATCGCCGACATCGTGAGCCCATCCAGCATGGGGAGCGAGCCGAACCGCATGCTCGAAGGGATCGGCATCCTACACGCATTTCGCGCCAAGGACGGCTGGTTCTCGGTCGAGGTCGTACGCGAGAGTCATTTCCCGCGCTTCGCGCAGACGGTCGGTCATCCCGAGTGGGTCGACGATGCGCGGCTGGCCAGCAGGGAGGGCTGGAGCGAGCACATCGAGAGCGTGATCCGCCCTGGAGTCGAAGCCTGGGCGGCGTCGAAGACCAAGGCCGAGGCGGGCGCGGCCCTGGCAGAGGCCGGGGTCGCTGCCGGGCCCGTGAACGGTGCGTCGGATATTCGTCGCGATCCCCACGTGCGCGCCCGCAGTTTCATCCATACTTTCAAGGGTTCAGGAGCCAAGGGTTCAGGAGCCGGCGGTTCAGGAGCCGACGCGGCCGGCAGCGACCAGCAGGTCGCCGTCGTCGGCAACCCGATCGCTTTTCGTGAGCGCGTCGGCGGAGACGATGATTCCCGGGCCGGGCGTTGGCCGGTTCTGGCGGAAGACACGACGAGCATTCTTTCCAGCCGACTCGGCCTCGAGGAGGCCGAGATCGAAGCCCTCAAAGCACAAGGAATCATCCGATGAGCAAGGTTCTTCCCCCCGATAAGATCCGAGAACGCCTCGACCACCCCGTGATCGATGCCGATGCGCACACGACGGAGTTCGTTCCGGCACTCGGCGAATACCTGAAGGAGGTCGGGATCTCGACCGACTTCAACAAGCTATTCAAGGGCGTCGTCGGCTCCGCCTCGGGCTGGCACGAGATGACACCGGCCGAGCGCGAACGCAAGCACATCACCAAGCCACCGTTCTGGACGCGGCCCATGCGCCGCACCCGCGACCGTGCCGCTGCATCATTCCCGCGCTACATGCGGAGCCGCATGGACGAATTCGGCTGCGACGTCGCGATCGTGTACCCGAGCACTGCACTCGGCTTCCTGCAGCTGCCCTCCGAGGAGCTCCGTCGTGGCGGCTGCCGCGCCCTGAATCGCTATCACCGAGATGCCTTCGAGGGCTGCACCGATCGGATGATCCCCGTCGGTGCGATTCCCGCAAACACTCCGCAGGAAGCCATCGAGGAGCTCGACTACGTCGTCGAGGAGCTCGGCTTCCGAGCCATCGTCATGCCCAGCTACATTCCGCGGCCCGTGCCCGGCTTCGAGGGAGCCGACGACGACCTGCGGCGCTGGGCGTTCTGGATCGACGCTTACGGGCTCGACAGCCCTTACGACTACGATCCCTTCTGGAAGCGCTGCCTCGAGCTCGGGGTATCGATCGGCACCCACACCCAGGGCAACGGTTGGGGGAGTCGCCGCTCGCCCTCGAACTGGGTCTACAACCACATCGGCCATTTCGCGGCCTCCGGTGAGGCGCTCTGCAAGTCGCTCTTTCTCGGCGGCGTGACACGACGATTCCCCGGGCTCCGAGTGGCGCTCCTGGAGGGCGGTGTAGGATGGGCCTGCGGGCTATTTGGCGACATCCTCGAACACTGGGAGACGCGCAATGTCCACACCATGCGAAACGAGCTCGACCCGGCGCTGCTCGATCAGGAGGAGTTCGAGCGTCTCGCCGTGCAGTGGGCTCCGGTGGGCTCGGCAACGCGTGAAAAGATCGAAGGCAGCCTGTTGACGACGCCGGGGCAGCAGACAGGTCGCTATGGCGACGCCGAGCTCGACGAGTTCGCGGCCCTCGAGATACAGGGTCCCGAGGAGATCCCGGGCCTCTTCCTGCCCAACTTCTACTTCGGCTGTGAGGCCGACGACCCCATGAATCCGCTGGCTTTCCAGGAGGGCCTCTGGCCCCATGGCGCCACCTTCAACGCCATCTACGGCTCCGACATCGGACATTTCGACGTGCCCGACATGACGGAGGTACTCGGAGAGGCCTACGAGCCGGTTCAGAAGGGCACGATGAAGCCGGAGAGCTTCAGGGATTTCGTGTACGCGAACTCGGTCCGCTTCTACACCGACACCAACCCCGAGTTCTTTGCGGGAACGATCATCGCCGACGACGTGCAGGGCCTCACCCGCGCTTCGAGAGACAGCGGCTGAGCCGACCGAGAGGGGGAGGAGTCCGATGACCAGCACTAGCAAGAACACAGATTCCGACACCGCAGCCGCGGTGATCGATCAGCTCGCAGTCGTCGAAGGGCGCGACCGGCTCTACGAGCACTACGATACCCTGCGCGCCGCCGACCCGATCCACAAGAGCCGCCACGAGCTCTTCCCCGACTGTTGGTTCATCAGTCGTCACGAGGATATCGACCGGATCCTGCGCGATCGGCGCTTCGTGCAGGACGCTCGCAACTCCGAAGTGTTCACCGGCAGCGAGGGTGTCTTTGCCGACATGGTGAGCCGGATCCTGATCTTCCTGCCCCTCGGTGGCCCCCACGAGCGCGTGCGACGGCTCATCTACCGCGCCTTCACCCCCAACGCCGTGGAGCGCCGCCGAGAGCGCGTCGAGGCCGTGGTTCGCGACCTCGTCGCGAAGGTCGCTGGACCCGGAGAGTTCGACCTTCTCAACGATATGCTCTACGAGCTGCCCATGACCGTGATCTGCGAGCTGCTCGGCGCCACCGACGAAGAGCGGGCGCAGTTCACCGAGAGCTTCAGCCAGCAGGGCCACGAGGTGTCCGACGTGGGATCGGCGAGTGAGGAGCAGCGCCGCAACGCCGATCGCAACGTCGAGCTCTTCACCGTGAATGCGAAGGAGATGGTCGAGCGACACCGCAGCGCACCCGCGGACGACATCCTCACCACCCTGATCCAGGCCAGCGACGACGGGGACCAGCTGAGCGAGGACGAGGTCATCACCGCCATCTACATCCTGTTCGGCGCCGGCTACGAGACGACCGCGAACCTGCTGGGCAATGGGCTCACCTATTTGCTGAGGGATCGACCGCAGTGGGATCGGCTCACCCGGCATCCAGAGCTGGTTCCGTCTGCCATCGAAGAGCTGCTCCGCTACGACACCTCCGTGCAGTTCAACCAGCGCGTCGCCAACGAAGACGTCGTCTACAAGGGAATCCCGATCGCGGAGAACGATCGCATCATCGTGCTGCTCGGCGCGGCCAACCGCGACCCCGAAGTCTTCGAGAACCCGGAGACCCTCGACATCACGCGCAGCCCGAATCCGCATCTCTCTTTCGGTGCCGGGATGTATCACTGCCTGGGCGTCCACCTGGCGCGCATGCAGATGCAGATCGCCGTCGACGCCATGGTGCGTCACATGCCGGGCCTACGGCTCGTCGGCGAGCCCGACTGGCGCCCGACCTGGATGATGCGCGGCCTCGCGACCATGCCCGCGGAGCTCTAGCGACTCAGCGAGACCATTACGGGAAGATCACCGGAAGATCACCGGAACATCACCGGAACATCACCGGAAGAAAACGGGACGATCAGAAGGAGCCGAGCTTGCACCAGGTGCTCGAGGGAATTCGTGTAATCGAAGTCGCGCAGTATGTATTCGTGCCGGTGGCGGGCGTGGTCTTGTCGGAATGGGGCGCCGAGACGATCAAGGTCGAGCCGCCCGGAGCGGGGGATGTCTACCGCGGACTTCGCAGCACCGGCCCCATGTCGATCGAGGGTTCGGTCAACTTCGCCATCGAGCATGCCAATCGGGGCAAGCGCAGCATCGGATTGGACCTCGCTTCGCCGGAAGGACGCGAGGTCCTCGCAGAGCTAGTCCGATCGGCGGACGTTTTCCTGACCAATCTACTGCCGGATTCCAGAGCTCGGCTCGCGATCGAAGTGGACGACATCCGGGCCATCAATCCTCGCATCATCTACGCCCGGGGCACAGGAGTCGGCGACCGAGGAGAGCAACGAAATCGCGGAGGCTTCGACTACGCGACGTTCTGGGCCCGGGCAGGCAGCGCGTTCGGCTCCACGCCGACCGATGCAGAGCGGCCGTCGCCCATGCCGAGCGGTGGATATGGGGATACGACCGGCGGGCTGGCTCTGGCCGGCGGCATTGCGGCCGCGCTGCTGGCGAGGGAGCGAACCGGAGAATGCCCGGTCGTCGATATCTCGCTGCTGGGACTGGGGATGTGGGCGATGGGATCGGCCATCGCCGGTTCGCTGGCACAGGACAAGGTCTGGACCCCGATGGCGCGGGTTCCGGCGACCAACGCGCTGGCGGGCACCTACCGCACGAGCGATGGCCGATGGATCGCGCTGGTCTGCCTTCAGGGTTTTCACCAGTGGCCCGATTTCTGTCGCTCGGTAGAGCGACCCGAATGGATCGAAGACGAACGTTTCGCGACCTACGAGCGCTTCGTCGAGAATACCTCCGCCTCCGCGGCCCTGCTGGACGAGCTCTTCGCTGCGCATCCGGTGTCGTATTGGAGTGAGCAACTTCGCCTGTTCAGTGGCGTGTGGGAGATCGTTCAGGACACACTCGAGGTCGCGAGCGATCCCCAGGCTCGTGCGAACGGTTACATCTCGCAGCTGACGACTGCGGATGGCACCGACTTCGAGCTCGTCGCCAGCCCGATCCAGTTCGATGAGACGCCGCCTTCGAGCCAGCGGGCACCGGAGGCAGGAGAGCAGACCGAGGAGATCCTCGGCGAGCTGGGCTTCGACTGGGACCGGATTGCGGACTTGAAGTCGAAGGGTGTCGTTTCGTAGTGCGCGGGGCGACGGCCTCGTCGCGAGCCGGTCGGGGCGGACAGGAAGGGGTGGATGAGTGACGCGAACATTCCGGGATTCAGCGGCGATCGTCGGGATCGGTTACACGGAGTTCTCCAAGAATTCGGGTGTGAGCACTCTCACACTGGGGCTGCGCGCGATCATGGCGGCGCTGGGTGACGCGGGCTTGCGGCCGACCGACATCGATGGTCTCGCGACCTTTCGCGTGGGCGACTCGGTGCTTCCGACGATCCTTGCTCAGAGCCTGGGGATTCGGGATCTGCGCTACCAGGTCGATCAATTCGGCGGCGGCAGCGTGTCACACTCGATCGTGGGTCAGGCGGCGCTGGCGATCCACGCCGGCATCGCCGACACGGTCGTCTGCTACCGAGCGTTGAACGCGCGATCCGAGTTTCGAATGGGTGGCACCGGCCGGCCCCTGGTGGACGCCGTGGAGACCCAGTACCAGGCTCCCTATGGCTACTTTACGCCTCCGCAGCAGTTCGCGATGGTGACCAGGGCGCATATGGAACGCTACGGCACGACATCGGAGCAGCTCGGAGCGGTGGCTGTCAATCAGCGCGCCAACGCGGTCTCGAACGAACGTGCGCTGATGCGGACTCCGATGACGATGGACGACTACCTCGACTCCCGTTGGGTCGTCGAGCCTCTTCGACTCTTCGATTGTTGCCTAGAAACGGATGCCGCCGTGGCTCTGGTCATGACTTCTGCCGAGCGTGCGCGCGACCTGAAACAAATACCCGTGCTGGTTCGAGGTGCGGCCTGGGGATCGGGCCAGACCCTCTATTCCAATCAACAGCCGGATACGACCCGATCGGCGGCCGCCGACATGGCGCCACGTCTCTACGAGATGGCCGGGGTCGGTCCCTCGGATTTCGATCTGGCCGAGCTCTACGATTGTTTTACCTACAGCGTGCTGGTTCAGCTCGAGGACTACGGATTCTGCGAGAAGGGCGAGGCGGGTCCCTTCGTCGAGAGTGGCGCAATCGCTCTTTCGGGCTCGATCCCCGTGAATACACATGGCGGATTCTTGTCGGAGGGCTATGTGCATGGACTGAATCACGTGACGGAGGCCGTGTCACAGCTTCGACACGACGCGGGCGACCGCCAGGTCGAGGGTGCGGAGATCGCGCTCAGCACCGCACAACCCGGCTACATATCGGGCGCGACCGCGGCACTGGTGTTGCGGAGGGATGCCTGATGGCGATCGATGAAAAACCGCAGCCCTATCCCGATCGCGATTCCCAGCCCTTCTGGGAGGCAATCCAGGCAGGCGAGCTTCGACTGCAGCGCTGTTCGGGCTGCCACACCCTGCGCTGGCCGCCGCGGGCCATCTGCAACCGCTGCTTCGACTTCGACGCCGACTGGCAAGCGGTCTCGGGTCGCGGTGTGGTCGTGAGCTGGACCCGGACGCATCAGGCCTTTGCCCCCGCGTATCGCGACGAGGTGCCCTATGTCGTGGTCCAGGTCGCGCTCGAAGAACAGCGCGACGTGATGATGATCGGGGGCTGGCAGAGCGATCGGGACCCGGTCGCGGGTGAGCCCGTCGAGCTGCGTTTCGTCAAGGGGGGTGGGGGTATGCAGCTGGTCGATTGGGCTCCGGTCGACTGATCCTCAGAGACCTCAGTGCGGCCTCCCGCGATGCCGCCGCGATCGCCCATCCTAACCGAGATCGATCCAGGCGCTCTTCGTCTGCTGGTAGCCGCGCAGGCTCTCGAGTCCGGAGTCTCGGCCGTAGCCCGATGCCTTGTAGCCGCCAAAGGGGACGGCCCAATGGATCCGACGATAGGCGTTGACCCAGACCGCGCCGGCCTCAATATCGCGGACGAAGCGATGGGCGCGACGCAGGTTCGTGGTCCAGACTCCGCTCGCCAGCCCGTAACTCGTGTCGTTGGCGATCGCCAGCGCTTCGTCGTCATCCTCGAAGGGAATCGCGCAGCAGACGGGTCCGAAGATTTCCTCCTGGCAAACGCGCATTTCGTTGCGCGCGTCGCGAAACAGGGTTGGCGCCACGAAATATCCACTAGCCAGGGGCGAGGCGGAGCCAAAGTTGTCGGGGCCGAAACGATCGCCGAATACGATTTCCGCCCCCTCCTTCTTGCCTAGCTCGACGTAGGATTTGACCTTGTCGTACTGCGCCGCGAAGGCGATCGGTCCCATCGTGGTCGAATCGTCCAGCGCATTGCCCAGCCGGACCGAGGCCTCGACGTGCTTCTGGACGCGATCGATGAACTCGTCGTAGATCGAGGCCTGAATCAGCAATCGAGATCCGGCGACACAGGTCTGTCCCGCGCCGCCGGTGAAGATGGCCGCTGTGCTGGCGCCGACGGTGGCGAGATCGAGGTCGGCGTCGGCGAAGACGATGTTCGGAGATTTTCCGCCGAGCTCGAAGGCGAGCTGTTTGAGGCCTGGAGCCGAGCGCTCCGTAATGCGGCGGCCGGTTTCCGTGGACCCGGTGAAGGCGATCTTTCGAACGTCGGGGTGGCGCACGAGGGCGTCGCCGACGACCTCGCCCAGGCCGGAGACGGCGTTCACGACGCCCGGCGGAAATCCGGCGGCGTCGAAGAGCGCGGCGACCGTGAGGATCGAGGCGGCCGCCTGTTCCGCGGGCTTCAGGACGACCGTGTTGCCGGCCGCTAGGGCGGCGCCGACTTTGGCCGCGAGGATGGCGAGCGGCGAATTCCACGGCACGATGATGCCGATGACGCCGATCGGCTCGTGGATCATGAAGTTGAAGCTCGTGGGGCTTATCTGAACGGTTTCGCCGTGGAGCTTGTCCGCCGCGCCAGCCCAGTAGTTGAACATCTCGGTGACCGATGGCAGGTCTCCGACGCGGGCCTCCGCGATGGGCTTGCCATTGTCGCGGCACTCGATCTGCGCCAGCTCTTCCGCGTGTTGGGCGATCTCGGAGGCTACCTTTCGCAGCAGTCCGGCTCGCGTCATCGAGGGCATCGTGCGCCAGGGCCCGGCGAAGGCATCGACCGCCGCGCGGACCGCTGCATCCACGTCGTCCGCATCGCCCTCCGGTACTTCGATCCAGGGCTTCGCGAGGGAGGGGTCGATGCTCTCCAGATAGCGACCGCCCTGCGGCGCGACGCGCTGGCCGCCGATCCAGTGATCAATTCGCTTGTCCGTGAGCAGATCCGCCATTTTCCGTTCCTCTCGAATGACCCCTTCTCGAGGTCGAAGCCACTTGCCACGACAGCTTGCCAGACCGGACGGCCTTCGGGGTTGTCCGCACCCAACAGGAGCGCAAATCGAAGCTGAGCGAAGACGCGCCCCCGGCAGGCTGTCCATCGCGCCAACCGAGCAGCGCGACTATGCTGATGCGGAGTCTAGAAGGAGTCTTCCATGCGCGCAGCCGTCATGCACGAGCCCAGGAAACCCCTCGTGATCGAGGATCTGGATGTCGAGAGTCCCAAGCCGGGAGAGGTCGTGGTGCGAGTCGCAGCCTCCGGAGTCTGTCGTTCCGACCTCCACGCGCTCGAGGGGGAGAGTACGATCTCCAATCCGCCCATGGTTCTCGGCCATGAGGGCGCCGGCATCGTCGAAGAGCTGGGGGAAGGTGTGCACGGCATCGCGGTCGGCGATCCCGTCGTGATCGCACTCTATGGTCCCTGTGGCGAGTGCACCGAATGCCGATCGGGGGAGCTCACGCAATGTTGGAGCGAGACGCGGACCCATAATATGTACGGGCGCCTGGCCGACGGAACGACTCGGCTCTCGCTGGGTGGGAAACCTGTCACGCCGATGGTGGGCTCGGGATCCCTGGCCGAGATCTCGGTGGTACGCGAAGCCCAGCTGGTCAAGATCGATCCGGAGATTCCGCTCGACCTCGCGTGTTTGGCGGGTTGTGGAGTCACCACCGGGGTCGGTGCGGCTCTCAACGTGGCCCAGGTGCGCCCGGGCTCGACCGTGGCCGTGATCGGATGCGGGGGAGTGGGTCTCAACGTGATCCAGGGCGCAAGGATTGCGGGCGCGGCTCGGATCATCGCTTGTGACACCCAGACCACGAAGCTCGATCTGGCTTCGGATCTCGGTGCAACCGATTGTCTTCATGTTGGGCAGGGCGTCGATCTCGTCTCCGGCATCAAGGGTCTCGAAGCCGCGGGCGTCGACTACGCCTTCGAAGTGATCGGGCTGCCGGATGTCGTGACAGCGGCCTTCGAGGCGACCCGAATCGGAGGCACCGCGGTGATGGTCGGATCGCCACCGCAGGGTGCCGAGATCAAGATCGACGGCCGCACACTCTTTTCGGATCGCCGACTTCTCGGCTGCACCGGCGGCCTGAACATCCCGGCCCGGGACATCCCTCGCCTGATGCGCTTCTACCAACAGGGGACGCTCGATCTCGACAAGCTCGTCAGCCAGCGCTTGCCGCTGGATCGGGTCAACGAGGCCTTCGAAGCCCTTCGGTCGGGCGAGCTAGCGCGCACCGTCATCGAAATCTAGAACCGTCTCCGTGGCGGCAGGGCAGGGCGACGCCAGCGTCGAAATCCAATGGCTCGGCTCGGCCCTTCGTTGCTTCCTGGGCCTCGTGGGTGTCGTGGGCCTCGTGGGTGTCGTGGGTGTCGTGGGCATCATCACCGATCGTTGTTGGCCAGTCGCCCGAAGACGCGCATTGCCGCGCCGTTCAAGAGCTGGCCACGGGCTTCGCTCGAGAGTTCGAGAGCGTCGAGTCGCTCCAGGGCGTGGCGATGCCCCACGGTCGGGAAGCTCGTGCCGAGCATGACCTTGCCACGGCCGGGTCCACGAATGAAGTTCCGCAGGCTCTCCGACCAATGATGGGGTGGGTAGGCGGCCGTTCCGAGGAACACGTTCGAAAATTTCAGCGCCATCGCGATCGCCTCTTCCACCCATGGCCAGCCGGTGTGCGAGAGCACGAATTGGACCTCCGGGAAGTAGAGCGCGGGACGGTCGATCCCGATCGGCTGGCCGCATTGGCTGGCCATCCGGCCACCCGAGGTGCCCGCCTGCATGAGCATCGGGACATCGAGGTCGGCGGCGAGTGCGTAGTAGGGGTAGTAGTCGCGGTGATCAAAGCGCCGATCCCAGCTGTGAGTGTGGGTCTGAATGCCGATGAAGCAGCTGTGTTCGAGTAGCTCACGCGCACGCCGAACTCCCGCCTGTCCACGCGTTGGGTCGATCGATGCCACGCCAGCGAAGCGCCCCGGATATTCCTCCGCCCATTTCAGCATTTCGGGTTCGCTGGGGGTGAAGTGTTCGTAGTCGGTCGGTCCCGCGTGCGCGGGAATATCCGCGCAGGGGAGGACCAGCGTGTCGATACCGATTTCGTCCATTCGCGCGATCATGTTCTCGACGTCCGTGAAGCTATCGCTCTGGTCGCGGCGCACTTTGATGGGGATGCCCTGGGCGGCGATCGCCTGATCCCACAGCTCGGCTTGCTCGGGCGTGAAGGCGTTGCACCAATAGTCGATCCACCCATTCGCCATCTCAATCTCCCTGGCGGCGTTCGTCGCGAAAACGCTTTGGCTTGGGGGAGGTGTAGAGCTCCGTCCAGGCGTCGAGCTCGCCGTGGCCTGCGACCTGGACCGCGATCCGGACCCCGAGGCGATCCTTCAAGCGCGCCTCGGTGTCCGCAACGATTGCCGAGTGCAGCGACGGCTCCGCGCGTGTGACCACGTGTACGATCATCTCGTCGCGATTGTTTTGTCGGATCGCGCGCACGAAGTATTCGGGTTCGAGCCTCGGGTCGTCGAGCGCGATCTCGCCGATGGCTTCCGGCCAGATATTCACGCCGCGCAGCTTTACCATGTTGTCGCCGCGGCCGGCAAAGGGACTCATGCGGCGCAGCCAACTGCCGCATTTGCACTGTTCGCGCGGATACAGGGTCGCGAGGTCCATGATGTTGTAACGAAACTGTGGGCTGCCGGTCTTGTAGGTCTCTGTGACGCAGATTGCGCCCTGTTCTCCATCGGGCAGCGGCTCGCCGGTCTCGGGGTCGACGATCTGGACGATGAAGGCGTCTTCGAAGATGTGCAACCCTTGTCGCTCCGGACATTCGATCGACACGAACTGAACCTCGTGGAAGCCGTAGGACTGATAGTTGGGAACCCCCCATGCGGCCTCCAGTGTTTTGCGATCGCCGATATTGGGAAGGCTCTTGATGTTGAAGTCTCGCTTCGGATCCAGACCCATCTCTCGCGCCACGTCGGCGAGATGCAGCATGTAGTCGCCGGTCGTCAGGATCGCTGTCGCTTGATACTGGTGCGCGAGCTCGATCTGCTTGCGGCTGCTCGTCACGTTGCCCGTGCCGGTCGTGATCACGACGCAGTTCAACCATCTGTGCAACGCCTCGTCAAAGGAGAATGCGCCGTTGTGAGTGGAGTACGCCCAGGCATTCAGCACCACATCGCCCGGCCGCACACCCTGCAGATACAGCCCTCGGGCGCTCAGGATCGCGCCCGCCTCGCGGTCCCATTGCGTATAGAGTGTAGGGCGCGGCGATCCCGTGGTGGCGCCGGACATGTAGATGCGAACCGGCTCCTCGAGCACGCCCTCGACCGAGGCCCCCTGGTAGTCGCCCATCGGCGGGTGAGCTTCGATGCTCTTCCGGATGTCCTCGACCGTGTAGGTGGGCGCGCGGGAGAGATCCTCCAGCGATTCGAGTGAGCTTGGAGAGAAGCCCGCTTCGTCCCAACGCCTGCGAAAGAACGGAACCCGATAGGCGCGTTCCGCCCGTTTGCGCAGACGCTCGAGCTGTTGCGCTTCGATCTCGTCGGGCGTCAGGAGGTAGGCGGTTTCGAAATATTCGGGCGGCGGCACGTGAGCACGCATCAAGGCTTCGTAGTCGATGACCTCGAAGGGTCGTTGGAATTTTCTGGTCATCGTGGTGCCGGCCTCCGGTCTTCGTCTCTTGAGTGGGGCGCTGCGTCTGGCGCAGACGATACTCGACCAGAGGCTCGGTGTCTCAGCGAGGTTGGCGGAGAAGGGGCATTAGAGATGGGGCACAAGCGAACGAGCCACCGCGCCAGCCCTCGACCCCACCAGGAGCGCGTTCCATTGGGCCTACCACCAGCCGCCGCAGCGATTGCGCCGGCTTGAGGTCATGTCCGACTACGAACCCCAGGCCCTGGGCAGTCTCTGCCGAGTGCCGGCCAGATACAACTCGCCAATCGCTTTCCGGGACCCACGAGCCTTCCTGACGGCCTTTCCTTTCAGCGTAGATCTCGATTACATTATCGATTGGTGGCGCATTCTTCCTTTCTTGCTCTGGGGCCGTATTTGTCTGCTCCCGAGCGGAAGAATGCGCTGCCTGTTTCGAATCATCCCTCCACAACATTCGGTCATGGCTCGTGAAGTCAACCTTGCGAGCGAGAGACTGATTCCAGGAAGACCCGAGATCTCACATGAAGATTGGCTTGCTCGTACCGGTATTGCATCCACTCGAAAACAGCTTTGAAACGATCAACCTGGCCAAACAGATCAATGCTGATTCGCTCTGGGCTCCTGATCATATACTTGGCTTGTCACATCCCGACCATTGGGAAGGAAATCCCTGGTCTGAATTCGTGACACATGCCGATGCCTGGTTCGACCCCTATTGCGCCCTCGCACTACTCAGTTCTCGGACAGACCTTCCATTGGGAATCGCAGTCACAGACGGTACTCGAAGAAGAGCGGTCGATGTCGCACGTTCGGCACTCACACTCCAGCACATGGCCAAAGGGGGGTTCAACCTGGGCGTGGGCGCGGGTGAAGCCGCGAACCTGGTACCCTTTGGGTATCCCTTCGAAAAACCTGTTGGCGAGCTGGAGACGTTTCTTCACGAGCTTCGCCACCTCCTGGACACAGGCTGCAGTCTGCATGTCGACTATGCCCGGCTGGGCCTCCCCCTCGAGAGCGGGGCCGGAAGACCGAAGGTCTGGGTTGCCGCCCATGGCCCCCGGATGCTGCGACTCTGCGGGCAATATGGTGATGGCTGGCTACCGGCATGGAAGATGACACCAGAAGAATATGCGCAGCGCAGAGAGGTTATTCGCAAACACGCCGATGAGGCGGGTAGACCCATGCCCATCTGCGGTTTGTTTGCCTCCTGCATCTTGGCGGAGTCACGTCAGAAGGCCTTCGATCTGTTGAACGCCAATCCCATTTCGAAGTCATCCACACTCTGGGCGAGTGGAAAGAAATGGCTCGAGTACGGTGTGAAGCACCCCGCCGGAGATGATTGCCAGGGGCTCTTCGATGTGATCGTTCACAAGCTCGACGGCAATGAGCTCGAGGAGATTCTCAGGAAAGTGCCCGCAGAACTGGTGGATGAAGTTTCATTCATCGGAACGGCAGAAGAATTGCTGGAAACTTTTGACGCCTATCGACAAGTCGGACTGGAGTATTCCGTAGTCTCCGCTTCGACAGGAATCGTGGGTGGAATGGAAGCCGCAAAAGCGAGCGAGCGGGACTTCATCAAGCTCGCCGAGGGGATTGCGAAATTGTAGCTTCCATGGCTAGGAGTCTGCGCGGCAGAAGGCGTATGTGGCCAGGCGTGGAGACGGTCCCGCTGGCAAGGCGCGGAACCGCCGCTCTAGTGGACTACAGCAAGGTTTCGCAACGCAGCCAGCGGGATTGGATCCGCGTCTGGACGCGTGCGCCTTCTGCCGCGCAGACTCCTAGGCCGAGACCAGAGAGACGGCTCGAGTGGCGCTCGCCGTGAGGCAGGCTGGCCAGACCTGGTTCGGTCGTTCCGCGATATCGAAACGATGATCTCGAACGCCTCCTCGAGTCGTGTAATCCGCACCCCTTATGTGCACATCACCCGTCCGACGCTGGCGGGATCCGCCGGCTCGGGGGGACGAGCGCGAGCTTCGCTCTCCGATCGGATCGGGCGGCGGCAGCGTCATTTCAGTGTGCCGGGCACCGTTCTACCTGGGCCTTTTCAGCTCCCCATTGACGGTGAGAACGATCGAGCCAGACGGCTTCCATCCCGAGGCGCTCGCACGAGGATCTCGCCGTCGTGGTTTCGGGCTACCACGCCCGAATCGGTGCGAAGTAGATTGAGGAAATGTCGCTCGCCATCCGGCGTGAACGCCTCGACGTCGATGGACTGGTCCTCTCGAAGAGTCATCAAGATCGTCGTCCCGTCGACCTCGAACTGCCGAAGGACGGTCGCCGGGCTCACCGACGGCATGCCGTTGATCGGATTCTTGCCACTCCAGAACTCGATCGAGTTGAAGACGATGATGTCCGCGAGCGACGCGATCCCATATACCGGAATCACCATCAAGATGACGAAAAGAATCTCGCGTCCCCAGCGATCCTCGGTCATTTCGAGATTGAACCGCCTGACTTCGCCCGACAGCCCCATCTGACCGATGCAGCCGGTTGCGAAAAATAAAAGGCAGAGACTCAACGCCAGTACGCTCTTGAAACTTCGAAGCATGACACCCCCCTGATATTTGAACTCCGACTCGCATCACCGCGAAACCGGCCATCTGCCGGTCGCTGTGCTGGCGTGTCCCGTGGACTGTACCTTACGCGCGGTAATCGGTTGAGATTGTGGTCAGCTGAAGGAACCGATACCAGCTCCTGGGTTGGAAGGATCCGGGAACATCGCCATGACGGTGTTCTGCGGGCGCCTCCGATCTCCGATCTCGTGAAGAACCGAGTCGCAACGCCGCCGACCGAAGGGCGTCAGCATGTCGAGGATCGTCAGTACCGAGGGCTGTGCCTTGCAAATGCGGTCGCCGTGCCGTTCGTCCCCGACGGCCCCTCGATGCGCGCAGTTCGAAGGCCTCTGTCCGTCGAAGTCAGCGCTGTGAGGGGACAACGCCGCCGTCGACCACGAGATGTTCCGCCGTGATGAAGCTGGCCTGGTTGGACATCAGGAAGCGAACGACCTGGGCAACCTCTTCGGGCTCCGCCATCCGGCCTAGCATACACTGCCGCTCATACATCGTTTCGAGCCCTGGCATGGAGGCCAGCGGCTCTTCCTGCATGGGCGTTCGGATATATCCAGGACACACGGCGTTGACCCGAATGCCGTCCGACCCGAGTCGATCCGCGAGGGAACGCGTGAGTCCCAGCAGTCCGGCCTTGGAGGCGCCATAGGCCGGGTTGGCACCGTTGCCGAGGATCGCGTTGATCGATGAGATTCCGACGATCGCGGCGCCCGGGTTGCTTCGCAGGTCCGGCAGCAGCGCCCTGACGAGCAGAGCCTGGGAGCGCAGGTTGATGTCGACAACGAAGTCCCAGCTCTCCTCGTCGATATCGTCGACCGGAACGGGAACCGAGACGCCGGCGCTGTGTACGAGTCCGCCTATGGTCTCGATCGCCTCCCGCGCCGCGTCGATGGCGGATGCGAATTGCGCGGTCTGGCGGATGTCGAAGCCAGCGGCGCAGGTGGCGACGCCGTATTGGGCTTTGATGTCGCCCGCGACCGATTCGGCGCTGGCGGCTTCGATGTCCCAGATCGCGACGGGGCGCCCGACCTCGGCCAGGGCGTTTGCCGTAGCCCGACCAATCCCCGAGGCGCCGCCTGTCACGATTACGCCGGTTGCAGGTGTGCCCAGGATCTCCATGTTTCGTCCTCTCTCGCTGGTCTCGCTGCGGAGACCGTCGGGTCACCGCGCGCGATTCGAAATCAGAATACGCCGACTGCTCGAACTTTCGACCACTCACCACTCACCACTCAACCGCTCGAATCGAAGCATCGCCTCGCGGTGCATGGCTCGCGCAATGGCTCTCGTTTCGGGTCTGGTATCGGTTCTTGGCCCCAGATCTTCCGTTTGGTAAGGCTAGTTTGTGGCTGTTCGCATCGCCACATCCTGGGTGGCGAAAAGTGCCGGCGCCGGTCCGATTGACGCCGGAGCGCTAGCCGGCCCCCCTCCAAGGCAAAACAAGAGTCACCCGATCCGTGCGCTCTGTCCGCCATCGACGGGAAGCATCACGCCCGTGATGAAGGAGGCTTCGTCAGAGGCCAGGAAGACCGCGGCATTCGCCACGTCCCAGGCGGTCCCCATCTTGTTGCGGAGCGGAACCTGGGCGTGTCGCTCCTCGATCAACCGATCGCGCGGGATCTTGCGTGCTGCGGAGATGCCTTCGATCGCCATCGGAGTGTTCATCAAGCCCGGCATGATGGCGTTCACGCGAATGCCGTACTTGGCGTTGTCCAATGCCAGTGCGTGGGTATAGGCGTTGATGCCAGCCTTCGAAGTCTTGTAGGCGACCGTGTTGACCGCGCACACCGCTGCGATCGACGAAATGTTCGTGATGCAGCCTCGCCCTTGCTCGCGCATCACAGGCAAGGCGTATTTGCAGGTCAGGAACACGCTCTTGAGGTTCACGTTCATGATCTGGTTCCAGGCTTCTTCGGTGAGCTCGGTCGGGCCCGCGTCGCCTCCGCCGATGCCGACGTTGTTATGCAAGATGTCGATGGCGCCGTAGAGATCGAGACAGCGTTCGGCGATGGCATTGCAGTCGCTTTCGAGGCAGACATCGGCCTGATGGACGTCGGCATGGCCGCCTTCGGTCTCGATCATCGCCTGGGTCTGCTTCGCCGATTCGAGGTCCCGGTCCACCAGCAACACTCGGGCGCCCTCGCGAGCGTAGGCAATGGCCGTGGCGCGACCATTGCCGATCGTCTCTCCAGGCGTCTGACCCGCACCCACCACGATGGCCGCTCTTCCGGCGAGTCGCCCACTCATCGCGACGGAAATCCCTTTACGCCCGGCTCGAGCTGCACGCCGAAGGTATTGAGGGCCATGGAGACCAGATGGTATTGGCCGACGGTGAAGACGAAATCCATCAGCTGCTGTGTGGAGTAGTGCTCGCAGAGAGCGGCCCAGCTGGCGTCGCTGACGAAGGAATCCTCATGGAGTTCATCGGTGGTTCGGAGCACTGCCGACTCCGCGGCAGACCAACCCTCCGCCTCGGCGCCCCGGGTGATGCGATCGATGTCTTCGTCGCTGAGGCCCGCGTTCTTTCCGATCACGACGTGTTGGCTCCATTCGTAGCCCGACTTGCACAGCCAGCCGACCCGTAGGATCGCGATCTCCCGGTCTCGCGCCGGGAACGTAGACTCCGAGAGCAGGTGGGTTCCGAACGAGAGCCAGGCCTTGATGAGCTTCGGGTGGTGGGCGAGGGTGCGAAAGATGTTGAGTACGCGGCCATCGAGCTGCTGGTCGAGTTCGGGATCGATCTGTTCGTCGCTGAGGGGTTCGACGCGGGGCTTTTCGAGGCGCATGGATGGGGCTCCCTTGATAGTGGGGATTCGAAAGACTCTGGGAGCTTAGACGAATTCGGGTTTGATGTTGAGGCGCGTTGGGGGTGGGCTCGATTGCAGGACGACTCTGATTGCGGGGGCGCGGATCTGCCAACCAGCGATTCGGGGGCGTCCGGCGGAACGCTATAGTCCCGCGCCATGAGCTTCGATGTCCCGGATTTCAAGACCCTGATGTCTCTCGAATCCCATGGTCCCGACACTTTCGTTGGAGTCGGGCCCAGCTATCCGTGGGGACGCGTATACGGGGGACAGGTCATCGCCCAGGCGCTGCGCGCAGCCCTCTCGACGGTGGACGACGAGTATCCCGTGCATTCGCTGCATGCCTATTTCATCCGGGGCGGGGACTCCGACGAGCCGATCCGATTCGAGGTCGACCGGATCCGCAACGGACGATCCTTCATGACCCGGCGGGTCGTCGCACGCCAGTCGGTGGGGCCGATCTTGAATCTCTCGGCATCCTTTCAGATTCGCGAAGATCAGGCCGACGTTCAGGAGTGCGCGATGTCCGTGGATCTGCCGCAACCCGAAGAGCTTGCGCCGGATGATTGGGGCGAGATCCTCGAACGCCGGCCGATTCCGACCCCCGCCGAGAGGGGAAGGCGTTCGGCCTGCTGGCTGCGCGTGAAGGATCCGCTCGCAGAGGACCTGGCGACCCAGGCCTGCGCGCTCGCGTTTGCGTCGGATGACATCCCGACGGAGGCGACGGTTCTCTCCCATCCACGCGGTCGCCCCTTCACGGAGGATCTCGGGAACCACGCTGAAATCTTCGTGGGTGAGAGTCTCGACCATTCCATCTGGTTTCATCGGCCCAGCCGTCAAGACGACTGGGTGCTCCACGAATTTCAGAGCTACGGCCTCGTCGGTGCGCGCGGGCTCTCGATCGGCCAGATCTACTCGCGCGATGGTCTTCACCTGGCCAGCGTCGCTCAGGAGATTCTGCTTCGCGAGCGCACGCGCTGAGACGACTCGAGTTCTGTCGTCGTGCGTCGACCCTCACTGCGTCGATTTTCGCCATCACCGCCCACTCCTCGGCCCATCGAGAGCTCGATGATCGTTTCGGGGAGCACGCTGGGTCATGGCGCGACGACGCCTTTCGGTGGCGGACCCTCGTGCGCACGGGTTTGCCGGGGGTCTGGTCTCGCGCGACAGGCGGAGGTCTTCATCGACGCACTGCTGGCCTGGATCGTGGTGGGCGGCTGGCGTTCGGCGGGTGGTCGAGCTCGAGTACGACCCGCTTGGATCGATCTCGGGAAGACAAGGGTCAAGGGATTCTCTAGCGTCCTCCCCAGCAGGCCGGGTCGCGTCCAATCATGGCCGTGCGGATGGGTTGGATTGAACGATGGCCAGTGGCTGGCGTACCGCGATCGAACCGCTTTCCATCCGACAATTTCGACGCGTCTTCCTCAGTAATTTTGTCTTCTTCATGGCCATGGGTGGGCAGAGCATCGTTCGGCCGTGGCTCGCTTTTCAGTTGACCGACAGCGCGTTCGCGCTTGGGCTGGTGAGCGCTGCGATCGCTGTGCCGATGCTCGTGCTCGCTCCCCTGGGCGGGGTGCTCGCGGATCGGATCGAGCGTCGCAATCTGATTCTCTTCTCTCAGGCCTCTGCCATGTTGAGCGAGCTCGCGATCCTGGGTCTGTTGCTGGTCGATCGCCTCGAGTTCTGGCATCTGATCGTCAGTGCGGGGCTGATGGGATGCACCTTTCCACTGAGCATGCCGGCTCGTCAGGCGATCGTGATGAATATCGTCGGGAGACGGTCGCTGGGCGGCGCCGTCGCTCTCAACATGGCGGGTACCAACGTCACTCGCGTGGTGGGGCCCGCGATGGCCGGATTCCTGATTCCGATCATCGCGGTAGAAGGTGTGTACATGCTGAATCTGGGCTTGTATGGCCTGGCCATGCTCGCGATGGTGCGAGTCGCCAGGGTGAGCCCTCCGGTCGAGGCACGCGCCTCTTCGATCACCGCGAGCATGGTCGCCGGATTCAGCTACGTCCGAACCAATAAGCTCGTGCTGATCATGTTGGTCTACGGCCTGGTGCCCATGTTTCTGGCGATGCCCGTCCAAACGCTGCTGGTGGTGTTCTCGGAGGAGGTGTGGTTGATGGGTTCCGAGGGATTGGGGATCCTTCATGCTGCCTCGGGGGTCGGTGCGGTGGTCGGTTCGATCTACGTGGCCACCCGCAGCCCGGAAGCCGGGCGGATTCGCATGATGATGACGAGCGTGATTCTCTATGGCGGTCTGCTCGTCGCATTTGCCGGGAGTCCCTGGTTCTGGCCTGCGGTCGCGTTGATCTTCTTCGGCAATCTCGCCGCCAGCATCTTCGGCACCCTCAATAACACGGCCATCCAGCTGCTGATTCCCGATCACGTTCGCGGTCGGATCTCGAGCTTCCTGATGATGTCCTTCTCGCTGCCGCTGCTCGGTACGCTTCCCGTGTCGGCGGCGGCGGAACGTTTTGGGGCTCCCCTGGCGGTGGGGGTCTCGTCGATACTGGCCATCTCGGCCGCCGTGATCTTCTATCTGGCGAGTCGCCAGTTGCGTGATCTCGACGCCCACATACAACACTCGATGAGTCAGATTTGACAGTGTTTCGGCGAGTCGGAGGGTAGTCTCCATGTTCATCACGATTTCGCGTCAGTATGCGGCCGGGGCTTCGGAGGTCTCCCGGCGAGTCGCCGAGGAGCTCGGCTGGAAGGTCGTCGACGACGCCTTCGTCGAGGAGATCGCCGCGAGAACCGGGTACGCGCCCGAGGACATCGCAGGCCTCGAGGAACGGGTACCGAGCTTCATGGAGCGCTTCGCCCAGTCCTCGGCCATCTCGCTACCCGAAAATCTGCTCTCGAGCCCGAGCTCGATCGACCAGCCCGACACGATCAAGCTCGCCCACGTCTCGCGCGAGCTGGTCGAGGAGCTCGGGCGGGAGGACCGTGTCGTGCTCGTCGGTCGCGCCGCTGCGGCCGTGTTGGCCAGCGAATCCAGCGCCATTCACGTTCGTCTGGTCGCCTCGGTCGAGTATCGCGTTCGGCAGGCCACCGAGCGCCTCGGCCATTCCGAAAAGGAGGCCCGGGCCCACGTCGCGGAGATCGACCGAAATCGCGAGCTGTATCATCGCGAGCTCTATGGACGCGACTGGAACGACCCCGTGAATTACCACCTGGTGCTCAACACCGAAGCCCTCGGTCCCGACGGAGCAGCGCAGCTCATCGCGGCGCGGGCACGCCAGCTGGGTTGGTGAAGCGCAATCAGCCGACTGAAACCCGACCGGAGCGGTTTCGCGAAGGCGGCCGTGCCGTGCCTCGAGGCATGCGTGGTATCCTGAGCCAGATCGATCGGAGGTTTTCGACGTGCCCCTGTCCCATGTGAGCGAAGCGATCGAAGAGATTCGCCGCGGAAATCCAGTGATCCTGGTGGATGATGAGGATCGCGAGAACGAAGGCGACATCGTCCTGGCAGCCGACAAGATCACGCCCGACTGGGTGAACTTCATGGCCAAGCATGGCCGCGGTCTGATCTGTCTGACACTGACAGAGCAACGGGCGGTCGAGCTCGACCTGCCGCCGATGGTTCGCGACAACTCCGCGCAGTTCCAGACCGCATTCACGGTTTCCATCGAGGCGCGAGAGGGCGTCACGACCGGCATCAGTGCGGCGGACCGCGCGACCACGATCCGGGTGGCGGTCGATCCGGCCTCTACGTCGCGGAGTCTGGCCCGACCCGGCCATATCTTTCCGTTGATCGCGCGGGACGGGGGCGTATTGGTCCGGACCGGGCACACCGAAGGTTCAGTCGATCTGGCCCGCCTGGCGGGCCTTCAACCAGCGGGTGTGATCTGCGAGATCCTGAAGGACGACGGCTCGATGGCGCGGCGCCCTGAACTCGAGGCCTTCGCGCGCGAATTCGATCTCAAGATCATTTCGATCGCGGACCTGATCGCCTTTCGCCGGGTGAACGAGAAGCTCGTCACCCGGCACGTAGAGCTCGATATCGATTTCGTCTACGGAACCTTTCGCACGATCGTCTATCGAAGTCTGCTGGGCGATGTCGAGCACGTTGCATTCACCCAGGGTGACGTGTCCTCCGGCGAGCCCGTGCTCGTGCGCATGCAGACCGCTTCCGCGGCGCACGGCTTCGCCGCGGATCTCGGGCGACCGACCGTGCTCGAAGCCCCGATGCGTCGGATCGAGGCCGAGGGTTGCGGCGCGATCGTCATCATCGGTCAGTCGGAGGGTGGCCTGCGGATGGGCGACGTGTTCACGCGAGCGATCGAGAGCAGGGGGACGTCCGTCACCGAACCTCGAAAGGACGCCGATCGGCTTCGGGACTACGGGGTCGGAGCCCAGATCCTTTCGGATCTCGGTATTCACCGGATGCGTCTGATGACCAATCGGCCGCGGCGAATCATCGGGCTCGAGGGCTTTGAGCTTTCCGTGGAGGAAGTCGTGCCGCTGAAGCCGGCGTCGGCCAGCGTCCATCGACTGGCGCCGAGCAGCTGACACGGCTGGCGCGGGCCCTGTTCGCGTCCGAGGTCGCGCCGTCAGGGGGTGCCGATGTCGTCCGGCTCGATGCGATGGCCCCAGGCGCGCTTCGCCGCCAGATAGCGTCGGTTCCAGTCGCCCACCCCGATCACGTGCTTGACGGGCACGATCTTCGAGAGCCCATACAAGGCCAGGTCCTCGATCTTCTTGGGGTTGTTGGTCAGCAGCCGCATCGGACGATCGCCGACGAAGAAATGCAGCAACGCCGCGGCCTCGCTGAAGTCCCTGGAGTCGTCGGGGAGGCCCAGGGATCGATTGGCCTCGTAGGTGTCTTCGCCATCGTCCTGCAGGAGGTAGGTTGCAGCCTTGGCCCAGAGTCCGATCCCTCGCCCCTCGTGACCGGCCATGTAGACGAGCAGCCCGCCCGCCGAATCCCCCGCGATGCGATCGATCGCGCTGCTCAGCTGGGGTCCGCACTCGCAGCGTCGTGAACCGAAGACATCACCGGTCAGGCAGCTCGAATGGACGCGGATCAGCGGCTCTTGCGATTCGGCGGGCTCTCCGACCACGAACACACTGTTCACCGCCATCGAGGAGGCGAGCACCGAAAAGAGATGTTGGCCCCCGCTGTCGTGCAGTGTGTTGGCGAGGGCCTCGACCTCACGGAGCTCGGTACTGCGGACGGTCGCATACCACTGGACCGTCGGCTGCGCGGAGCCGATTCCGAGCGGAAGAGGGATCGGGCCCAGCAGATTGAGCGCCAGCTTGTCCGCAGCGGGTTGCGCGCGGGGATCCAGCCGACGCCCCTCGGCGTCGATCCGGATCAGCTTGCCCGCTTCGATGAGACGTTCGCGAATTTCGGGATTCAGGTAGGTAAACACGGTGGCCGAGGGTAGCTCAAGGATCGGGCAGACTCCGGCCCAGCAGGGGCTGCGAGCCCAGCGGATCTCGGCCGCGACGAGCCATACTCGATTCTGCCCCCAGGAGCCTGCGCGGCACGCGTATCTGGCCACCTGGAGCCGGGCTGCTAGCCCGGCCCGAGTACCGAACGATCGCCTTCCTCCAGCTGAACTCTTGCCATCCGCTTGCGACTTCGCCAGCCGATCGGCGAGCGGACGAGGTCGTCGCTGTATTCGATCCAGCTCTCGAAGCTCTTGCCCTCGTGTTCGCCTTTGCCGTGATGCATCACTCGGCAATAGCACTGGCTCGAAGCCCGATCGCCGTCGAGTCGAATTCGATAGTTGCCGAGCAGATGCTGGCTTGGCCCGCAGCCGTCGAGGAAGGAGCCGATACTCGATCGCACCTCGTCGAGGTTGCTGGCCTTCCAGGCCCCGAAATCCATCTCGACATCCTCGCTGAAGACATCGGCCAAGCCCGCCCAGTCTCTCGTGTCCAGACATTCGGCGTAGCGATCCAGAGTGGCGATGATCTCGAAGCGGTCCTCGGCAGCGCTCGATTGCGCCTCGGTCAATTGCTCGGAGCCTCGAGGATGTGGATTCCGCAGCAGGTGCCGAGCCCGATCACGTGGGCGAGGCCGATGCGGGCGCCCTCGGCCTGGCGCTTGCCGGCGCCGCCGCGCAGATGTGTCGCGATCTCGTAGACATTCGCAATGCCCGTGGCGCCGATCGGATGGCCCTTCGAGAGCAGGCCGCCCGAGAGGTTGACGGGGATTCGTCCACCGTGCCAGGTCGTCTTCTCGTCGATCAGCTTGCCGGCTTCGCCGTCGCCACACAGCCCGAGGTTCTCATAGTGGAGCACCTCCGCCGTCGCGAAGCAATCGTGCAGCTCCACCAGGTCCAGATCGTCCGGGCCGACGCCAGCCATTTCGTAGGCCTGCTTGGCAGCGTTGCGCGTGCAGGTATTGACGTCGGGCATGACTTCATCGCGATCCGTCCAGGGATCGGTCGTGAGGATCGAGGCCCGGATCTTCACGGCCTGGCCGCTGAGCCCGAGCTCCTTCACCTTCTTCTCGGACATCAGCACCGCCGACGCTGCACCGTCGACATTGGCCGAGCACATCAACTTCGTATTCGGGTACGAGATCATCTCCGCGTTCATGACTTCTTCGAGCGGCGTTTCGATCTGATAACGCGCCTTCGGATTCATGGTCGAGTGGTGATGGTTCTTGACGGCGATCTGAGCGAACTGCTCGAAGCTCGTGCCGTATTCCTTGGAGTGGGCCATGCCGGCTTCTGCGAATACGCACGGCATGGAGCCGGACCCCAGCAGACCTTCGGGATGGATGCCCTTGCTGGGCCCACCGCCGCCGCCGAGCATGCCGGCGCCCGCCATCTTTTCGACGCCCACTGCGAGAACCGTGTCGTAGATGCCGGCCTTGATCGCGATCCAGCCTTCGCGCAGCGCGGTTGCGCCCGTGGCGCAGGCGTTCGCGCAATTGATGACCGGGATGCCGGTCTGGCCGATCTGCTGCTGGATGCGTTGTCCGACCATACCGGCCGCCTGCATCAGGTTTCCGCTGTAGAGGGCTTCGATGTCGTTGATCGTCACGCCGGCGTCGTCGAGCGCAAGCAGCGCGGCCTCGGCGCCGAGGGCCTCGACCGAAAGGTCGGGGAATTTGCCGAACTTGATCATGTCGATGCCGGCGATGTAGACGTCTTCACTGCTCATGAATTTTCTCCTGGATTCGATCCTCGGGCGATCGAGAGATTCGTTCCGGTTACAATGCGCGCTCTCGGTTCTCGAGAGTGTGGCTTCGATGGGTCGGCGCGCGGCCGAATTCCTCGCCCGCCTCGTCGCAAAAGTCGAAAATAGTCGAGTCGATCAGGCGGCTGCCGGCTTCAGGTAGTAGGTCATGTACTCGTTGCCTTCGCCGTCCTTGCGTGGGGCAATCTGGTAGACGACATCGATGCTCATACCGAGCTGGATCTTGTCAGGGTCGGGATCGATGCCGATCAGGTTCGTCTTGATCGTGCCGCCGCCCTCGAGATCCGCAATCGCGGAGATAAAGGGAACTTCGATGCCGGGAAAGGCGCGATACACGATCGAGAACGCATGCAACGTGCCCTTGTCGGACAGGCGATGGGCTGCGCAGGTATTGCGCCCACCGCAGGAACCGCAAGCGAGCCGCTCCTGGAGCGAGATCGCGCCGCAGCCCGAGCATTTCTGTCCTTCGAGATAGGGCGAGCCCGAGTCGGGAATCTTGAGGTAGGGCACAATCGGTAGGGGTTGATCGGACAAAACGGGGTTCTCCGGATTTAGGGGGTTGGGGGGGCGTCGAGAGTCGTCGTGCGGCCGGTCGTCCGGCCACGGATCGTGACTCTAGCCAATACGCCTCGAGGGGTCAGGGGGAGCCGGCCCGCGGCGCCGGGCGGGGCGAGGATGCCGAGTCTGCCCGGCGGCCTGCCCCGCGATGCAATGGGCCAGATCGCGTCGATCGGTCTGTGCAGCGGGTCTGCGGAAGGTCCCGTTTGCGAGCCGACCGCCGATCAGACTGCCAAGGTCGAAGGCGGCGAGGGCGCTCGCTCTAGTCGGTAAAGTCTTCCACGCTGCCCTTGGCCATCTCTTTGAGGAACGACGCGGGGAACTGGCTCACGAAATTGTTCACGTCCCAGTAGTCACTCCACTTCACGATCTTGCCGTCTTTCATCTCGTGCATCGTGCAGAATGTGTGGCCGACCATTTCGCCGGTCTTGAAGGTCCAGGACTCGGTGTGGTCGAGGAAGACGACATCTCCGTCGGCTGCGATGTGATGCAGGACGTGGCCGTGGTCGGCGAGATGATCGAAGGCAATTGCGAGCCGCTTCACCACGTTCATCGGGCCGTGTGCGCCCGGATCGTCGGACGGGACATCCTCGTAGTGGATCTTCTCGTGCAGACAGCTCTTGAGTGTCTCCCAATCCATGGCGCTGAGTGCGTTCCACATCTTCTCGACGGTCTTCTTGTTCTCTTCGGCGGTCATGTCGGTCGACTCCCGGATTCGAGGGCCTCTTCTCTGCAGGCACGAGCGCGGTGCTCTCGCCAATCCCGAATGGGTAGCGGGCTGGGGATGCGGCGCAAGCAGCTGGTCGCGGAGCCGATTCCGGCATCTGCGTCACAGCCGTCTCGAGATCCCTTCAGGGTTGGTCGTTCTTTCACCGCGGTCTTCGCTAGATTGACCCCTCTGCGCCCTGGAGGATTCGGATCCGGGTTGGTCACGCGATCCATGGCTTCCGATCCATGGCTTCCGATCCATGGCTTCTCTGGGCCTAGCGGGCACGCTGCGCTGCCGTGCCCTCGTCGATCGATCATTGGATGACTCGAGTGTCATGAGAAGTTCGCCGGTCTCCCCTAAGCGAGAGCATTTTTCGGATTTCAGGAGGATGAGTCGATGCCGATCAAGATCGAGAAGTTTTCGCACGTCGTGATGCAGGTTGCGAATCTCGACGAGTCGATTGCGTTCTATCGCGATCTGCTCGGTCTCGAGATCGTGTTGGAGGCGAAGCCAGAAGATTTTCCGGAGGGTGTGCTCCAGGTACACGTCGTCGGCTGCCTGGTCGGGGGCGATGTCGTGCTCGAATTCGGTGAGGGATTGGGCGGGACCGGGCCGGTCGAGACCAAGGGATCGCCGATCCTGGCACTGAGCGTGGCGGATATCCAGCAGACCCATGCCGCTCTGTTGGAAGCCGGCGTCGAGCCGACCATGCCGCCCACCGAGATGGTGCCGGGCATCTTCATGATCTTCATTCGGGATCCGGACGGGCGTACGATCGAGTTCGTGCAGTTCCCGAACGGAGCGCTCAGCAGTGCCGAGCACAGCGCGGCGGGGGCTCGGCCGGCCTGACCGCTCCGGACCCTTCCCCATTCCGGCTGCGCGCCGCACTGGCCCGCCACGCGCCCGCCGCGTGTCGTTGGCCGCTCCGGCGGCGCTGGGGCACAATCGGTGTGCGTCCAGGATCGACGATCCACAGTTGGGGTGAGGCTCAGCATGGCCGATTCCATATTCGACATCGAAGTGCAGACGCTGGGCGGCGAGACGAGGACCCTCGACGAGCTGAGGGGCAAGGTCCTGCTCGTGGTCAACACGGCGAGTCGATGCGGCTTCACGCCCCAATACGAGGGCTTGGAGAAGCTCCACGAGGCCTATTGTTCAAAGGGGCTCGCGGTTCTCGGGTTCCCCTGCAATCAGTTCGGCAAACAGGAACCGGGCAGCGAGGACGAAATCGGCGAGTTCTGCAAACTCAACTACGGCGTTCAGTTTGCGATGCACGCCAAGGTCGACGTCAACGGCGCCAAGGCGCATCCGCTCTTCAAGAAGCTCACGAGTGAGGCTCCAGGACTGTTCGGGACTCAGCGGATCAAATGGAACTTCACGAAATTTCTGGTCGATCGGCAAGGTGACGTGGTCGAACGTTTCGCGCCGTCCACCGCGCCCGAAAGTCTGGAAAAGAGGATCGAGTCCTTGCTCTAGAAGAAGGCACTACCACCACTAGAAGAAGACAACACCAGTAGAAGAAGACATTGATAAATCCGCGGATCTCGAGCCCGGGAGCCGTGCGCACGTCAAACCGAACCAGAAGGTAGACAGCATGGAAACGCGAAAGCTCGGCAATTCGGATCTCGAAGTCAGTCTGCTCGGACTCGGCTGCAACAACTTCGGCATGAAGATCGACCTCGCGAGTAGCCGCGGCGTGCTCGACGCCGCGATCGATGTGGGCATCAATTTCTTCGACACGGCCGACATGTATGGCGAAACGCAGTCGGAAGCCTTCATGGGCGAGGTTCTGGAAGGACGTCGCCAAAAAGTTCTGATCGGCACCAAATTCGGGGGCATCGCCTTCGCGAGCGGTGGCTCGAGCTGGGGTCGGAAGCAGGCCATCGTCGACTGCTGCGAAGCGAGTCTGGGTCGCCTGCGGACCGACTACATCGATCTCTATCAGATTCACTATCCGGATCCCGAAACGCCCCTCGACGAGACCCTCGCGGCGCTCGGCGAACTGGTCGGGTCCGGCAAGGTGCGTGCGATCGGCTGCTCGAACTTCACGCGTGAACTTCTCGAGCAGGCCGGAGGCGGTAGCGTCTTCGCGAGTCTCCAGAACGAATGGAGTCTGCTGCAGCGAGAAGTCGAAGCCGAGCTCGTCCCGGCCTGCGAGAAGCAGGGCATCGGTTTCCTTCCCTATTTCCCGCTTGCCAGTGGCGTCTTGACCGGCAAATACCGGCCCGGGACGGCCTTCGAAGCGGGAACGCGCCTGGCGGTGCTGGACTATTTCTCGCACTTCGGGAGCGAAGTGAATCTCGACCTCGCGCAGCAGCTCGGGGCATTCGCCGAAGAGCGGGGGCACAGCCTGCTCGAACTCGCGCTGGGCTGGCTGGCCTCGCAACCCAGCGTGGCGTCGGTGATCGCTGGCGCCTCGCGTCCGGATCAGGTGGAAGCCAACGCGGCCGCCATGGGCTGGGCGCTGAGTACCTCGGAACTCGAGCGAGTGGATGAAATTACGCGCCCCTCTGATGGCTGAATAATCGGTCAAATAATCGGCTGAATAGGGGACGAGAGCCGGCAAGACGTGCTAAGCCACGCCCTTCCAAGATTTTGAAAAAGCCGTGGGGAGATGAGATCACAGCGATATCATCGGCCGACGCGCCCTCCGTTTCTACCGATATCCACGCACACCACCGATATCGAAGACTTCACAGTCGAAGACTCGATACAGGTCGAAGACTCGATACGGGTTTCAGACTCCAAATGGGTTGAAGACCCTGGATGGGTTGAAGACTCTGGATGGGTTGAAGACTCTGGATGGGTTGAAGACTCTGGATGGGTTGAAGACCCTGGATGGGTTGAAGACTCTAGATGGGTTGAAGACTCCAGAACCCGATGATCGTCGCGACGGTGTGCCTTGGGGGAAGACCATGAATTCCGATCCGGATCCCGATCTCAAGGCGCTTCTGAGCGCGCTGATGAAAGACGATGTCGGGGATGTAGAGCCCGACGAAGAGCCCAAGCAGCAGATGAGCCCCTTCGGGCTGCGGCTGGCGGCGGCGGTGGAGGGTGCGATCGAGCAGATGCGCGCGGACGGCATTCTCGAGGTGGAGGACGCGGTGGTCGACGCACTGGTCATCGAGGTCACCGAGGCGGGTCTCGACTCCAATTCGCCCAAGCAGCTGATCAAGAAGGTCATCAAGGCGCTGCTGGAGAGCGACCGGGTCGACGAGATCTACGGAACGGACGAAATGCTGAGGGATACGCTCGCCGGCTTGCTGGGCGCGGATTAGCGCGCTGCCTCCGCCCCTTGGGAGGCGCCTCGGGAGATGCGGTGCGAACGATTGGGAGCGGACCTGATTCGATGAGCTGGTTGTCCGCTTTTCGACCGATGGGGTTTCACCTCGAATCGAGCGGGCCCTGGGTCGCGTGAGCCCCTCGAGGACACTCGCTCGTATCGCAAGGGTGTCATCGCAACGCCCTGAATAAACAAGACGATTTGCTTGCCGCAG
>PVBE011882915.1_pt1 | contig 44225 bp, 37 predicted proteins | sample 1631181 | NCBI WGS metagenome assembly PVBE01 (sample SAMN08397723, study PRJNA350692) | Marine metagenome, whole genome shotgun sequencing project. | isolation source: water | place: Pacific Ocean | collected 2012-04
GGCGATCGAGCGCTTCGGGGGCATCGACATCCTGGTCAACAACGCGGCACTCATGGCGGAGATCCCGCTGGGTCAGCCGCTCAGCGATATCCCCATCGATTTCTGGGAGCGGGTGATGCGGGTGAACCTGACCGGCGCACTGATCTGCATTCAGGCCGTCCTGCCCGCCATGAAGGAGCGGGGTCGGGGAAAGATCATCAACCAGAGCTCCGGGGCTGCCTTCATTCCCGCTGGGGTCTACGGGGCGACCAAGCTCGGCCTGGTAAGCTTGACCGTGTCCCTTGCGCGCGAATTGGCCCCCCTCGATATCAATGTCAACGCGATTGCGCCCGGCTTCGTCGGCACCGATGCAGCGGCTCGATCACAGCCCGAGGGGTTCGAGGACATCGTGGAGTAGATGGTGGCGTTGAAGGGAATCGGAGACACCGATGACGTGACCGGCTCACTGATTTTTCTGGCCTCCTCGGCAAGCGACTGGATTACCGGCCAGACGCTCAATGTCGACGGTGGCTGGATCATGCGAATCTGAGGAGTCGGAATGGACGCGCTAGGCGGTCTTCGGGTGATCGATCTCAGCCAGGGCATCAGCGGTGCTCTGGTGACCCAGCTTCTCGCCGACTACGGCGCCGAAGTGGTGCGCATCGAGTCACCGGCTGGTGATCTACTGCGGAACCAGCCCGGCTACTACTTCTGGCGGCGGGGCCTGAAGAGCGTCGACCTGGACCTGTCTCAGGAGCGGGATCGGGATGCCGTGCGCGCGCTGGCCTCGGAGGCCGACATCCTTCTGGAGACCTTCCGGCCCGGTGTCGCCGAGAGACTGGGGATTGGCTACGACGTGCTCGCCGAAACCAACCCCGGCCTGCTCTACACATCGATCACCGGCTTCGGCCGCACGGGTCCCTACACCAAGGTCAAGGGCTACGAGGGCCTCGTCATGGCCAAGATGGGGGGCATGGGCCATTCGGGTGGCCTGGCCGGGCGTTTGGCTCCGGCTTTTCCCACCGCTCCCTTCGCTTCCTTCGGTGCGGCGCATACGGCCCTGCAGGGAATCCTCGCCGCGCTCTACGTGCGCGAGCGCACTGGGCGCGGCCAGCGTATCGATGCTTCGCTCGTACAGGGGCTGACCGCCTACGATCCGTGGGAATGGTTCCTGCGTCTGGTTGCCGAGCGCTATTCCGATGCCTTCAAGTCGGCCCCCCCCAACTCGAAGAGTGGGGTTCCGAACCAGAGCTTCGCGTTCCGCCTGCTCGTGTGTCTCACCAGAGATGGCCAATGGCTTCAGTTCTCCCAGACCTCTCCCCACCTCTTCAGGGATTTCATGCAAGCGCTGGGACTCGACTGGATGTGGGAGGACCCGGAGTGGAGCAGTGCGCCCGAGTTCGAGAGCGAGTCGAAGCGCGAGCGCTTCTGGGAACAGATGCTCGAGGCGGCGCACCGCAAGACCCTGGCCGAATGGCAGGCGTGCTTCGAAGAGTATCCGAACGTCTGGGCCGAGGTGTATCGGACGACGCGCGAGCTACTCGATCATCCGCAGATGCGACACAACGGGCATGTCATCGAGGTAGAGGATCCCCGCGTTGGCAAGACCACGCAGCTCGCGCCGATGGTACGCATGTCGGGCACGCCGGGTCGGGTCCGGGCACCCGCACCGGAGCCCGGACAACACACGGCCGAGGTCCTCGCGGTCCTCGATGCGGGCAGGCTGCGCCCATCTTCGCCAGGGGATCAGCCGCTCCCCCGGCAGCCCCTGGAAGGGATCACCATCCTGGAATTCGGCCTCTACTACGCGGCCCCCTTCGGGACGGCGATCCTCGCGGACCTGGGTGCGCGGGTGATCAAGATCGAGCCGATGACCGGCGAGCCGATGCGCCACATCATGCCCTTCCCGGATGCGGGCGCCGTGAAGTCACTGCAAGGCAAGGAGAGCGTGGTCGTCGACCTCACCAGGCCCGAGGGCCGCGAGATCGTCGACAAGATCGCGGCCAAGAGCGATCTGGTGATGATGAGCTACCGGGCGGGCATCGCCGAGAAGCACGGTGTCGACTACGCGACGCTGCGCAAGGTCAATCCGGATCTCATCTACCTCAATGCTCCGGGGTACGGCGTGGACGGCCCCTGTGGGCGCAAGCCCGCCTTCGCCCCCACCATCGGTGCCGGAAGCGGGATGGGAGCGCTGCAGGCGGGCTCGGCGATTCCGCACGGAGTCGACCTCTCCATCGATGAGATCAAGAAAGCGTCGCTGCGACTCGGCCTTGCGGCGCAATCCCCCGGCAATGCCGATGGCTTCGCCGCGCTCGGCGTCGGGACCGCGCTGCTGCTCGGCCTGGTGGCGCGAGAGCGCACCGGTGCGGCCCAGGAGATGTTGACCTCGATGCTATGCACCACCGCCTACGCTCTCTCGGAGGACTGCATCGAGTTCGAGGGCAGGGCTCCCCGCCCCATGCCCGACCTGGAGCTCTGCGGGCTCAGCGCTCTGTGGCGTCTCTACGAGACCAAGGAGGGCTGGATATTCCTGGCGACGCCGCGCGAACGCGAGTGGCAAGCGCTGTGCCAGGCCTTGGAGCCCTTCGCGGGTCTCGCGTCCGATCCACGCTTTGCGTCAGCCGAGAGCCGCCGGGAAAACGATGAAGCGCTCACTGGCATGCTGGCCGACGTGTTTCGCAATCGCACGGCGGTCGAATGGGAAGCGGATCTGGTCGCGGCGGAAATCGGCTGCGTCGAGGTGGCGGAGGGCTCGATTCCTCGCGCCACCCTGGAGGATGCCGTTACTCGCGAGGCGGGCTTCCTCGCCGAGGTGGAGCATCCGAGCTTCGGGCGACACCGCCGGCTGGCGCCTCTGGTTGCGCTCTCCCTCACACCGGGCGAGGCGAAGCCCGCCTGTCTCTTCGGTGAGCACACCGAGTCGGTCATGCGCGAGCTCGGTTACAGCGAGGCCGCCATCGATGAGTTGGAAGCCGATGCTGTGGTGGTGCGAGCGAAGTGATGCGGTTTCGAGCCTGGATCGTGCGTGTATACCGGAGAGTGAGACCCCATGAGTGAACCCTGGCTCTCGGGCAGAGCCGCGATCGTCGGGATCGGCAATACTGCCTTCGGAAAACGCGGCGAGTTTGCCGAGCGCGGCACCTTTGCGCTCGCGGTCGAGGCCATCGCGAAGGCGTGTGCCGACGCGGGCATCTCGCCCCAGCAGGTCGATGGCTGGGCCTCCTACTCCGATGACGCCGCGACGCCCGCCGCCCTGGCGCCCGCCTTCGGCTGCGAGCGCGTGCGCTACGCCGGCATGGCCTGGGGGGGAGGGGGAGCCGGAATGGGCGGTGCGTTCCTGAACGCGTCGATGGCGGTGGCGACGGGCCAGGCCGACTACGTGGTTGTCCACCGCTCCATCTGCCAAGCGGGTGGCTCGCGCTTCGGCCAGGCGCTGGCGCGCTCGGATCTGTCGGCGTCCATGCCCGAGATCAGCTTCACCGCACCCTTCGGGCAGCTCTCTGCTGCGCATATGTTTGCGTTGGCATCGCGGCGTCACATGCACCGTTTCGGCACCAGCGAAGAGCAGTTTGCCGAGGTATCGATCAATGCGCGCCTGATGGCGGCCAACAACCCGGTCGCGCGTTTCCGAGAGCCCATCAGTGTCGAGGACCACCACGCCAGTCGAATGATCGCCGATCCGTTGCGGCTCCTGGACTGTTGCATGGAGTCCGATGTGGCGGGCGCGGTCGTGATCACCAGCGCGGAGCGCGCACGCGATTGCGCTCGAGACCCCGTCTACATAGCCGGTGCGGCGATGGGTGCACCCTACCGGTGGGCCATGGGGATGATGGGCGGAGGCAACATGTCCGATGACGACTTCGCGTCGGCTGGCCAGCGCACGGTGGCCGAAGATCTCTACCGACAGTCGGGACTCGGTCCCGATGATGTCGACGTAGCGATGATCTATGACCACTTCACTCCCATGGTGCTGATGGGGCTGGAGGATTTCGGCTTCTGCGGCAAGGGGGAGTCCGGCGACTTCGTGCAAGACGGCCGCATCCGTCTGGGCGGTGCGCTGCCCGTGAACACCCATGGCGGCAACCTCGCCGAGGTCTACGCCCACGGCATCACCCACGTACACGAGGCGGTTCGACAGCTGCGCGGCTGCGCGAACAACCAGGTAGAGGATGCGCGGGTCTCGCTCGTGGTGGGCGGCTCCGGTCCCACGCCGACGAGCGCCGTGATGTTGAGGAGCGAATCATGAGCGAGCTGCGACCGGGTCTTCCCGAACCGACCGCGACACAGATCACCGAGGGTTTCTGGCAGGCTGCAGCCGAGGGTCGACTCGTCATTCAGCGCTGTAGAGACTGCGGCGCCCACCGGCACTCCCCGACGGCCGCCTGCTATCGCTGCCAGTCCCAGTCGTGGGATTGGGATGAGCACTCCGGTCGCGGACGCGTGTTCAGCTACACGTGGAGCCACCATCCGGTGCATCCCGGCCTCGCTCACCTGGGCGTGTACAACGTCTCGGTGATCGAGCTCGACGACACCGAGGGAGATCCGGTGCGCCTCGTGAGCTTTGTGACCGATGTAGAACCCGGTGAGCTGGAGATCGACCAGGCGGTCGAATTACACTTCGATCGGGTCAACGACGAGACTGCACTGCCCGTCTTTCGGCCTTCTCGTACCCGCTGATGCCCAAGGAAGGGTGAAGGCATTTCGAACGCCTCGTTCACGAGCTTGACGGGCGTGCTGTCAATCATCGTCGTCGTCATCGTGATCGTCGTGTTCCGAGTACGCCAGCGGCAGACCGACCTCGCCCGGGACGGGCGCTGCGGCGTAGGCCATCGCGGCCCCGTGGCGGTAGACGAGCTCGCCGCCGCTGTGCCCGGTGAACCCGGCGGCTCCCAATGCGGCCAGAGAGAGGGCGATGGTCAGTGCGCGATTGATTGCGCCAACCCTCCCAGCGAGCATTCCGATAGCGGCCAAGGGCAATCCCAGAGCGGCCAGGGTGAGGAATCGCTCGGCCTCCTCCTCGTGTTCTTCGATGTGGCGCTCTACGACGACGCGCTCGACCCGATCCTCTTCCCCCTCGCCGGTCTCCGTGGCGATCCAGGCTGTTGCGACCAGCGCGACCTGAAGGACGACGATTCCAAGCCAGCTTCGGCCGGGCAGGCGCCCGGAGTGGATGGCCCAGAATGCGCCGGCGGCGAGCAGTGGAGTCAGTACGGCCAGCACGATCGGAAAGTGGACGATGGCCGGATGGAGCGGATCGGGAAGCATGGTGTTGTCCTCGGTTCGAAGGGATGGCAGGGGTGCCTCCCCACGAGCGCTATGGTTCGACGCGGATTGTCGACGGACCATCCGGCAATTGTCCCGGCCAACCCCCTTGGGATCCGCAAATGACTATTCCGACAGATGACGTGGGTCCCCAGTTTCGGATCGGACTCACGGCGCTGCTGATCGCCATCGCGACCTGGGGCGTCGTGGATCTCGCGCTCGATCGTCCGCAAGACTGGCGATCGGTTCACGTACTGGTCGAGATCGGATTCGTCCTGCTCTCGATCGGGTCCGTGCTCTACCTGTGGTTGGGCTGGATGCAGGCCCGGCGCAGCCTGGGACGAGCAGAGGGTCGGCTGGCCGCGAACGAGGTCGAGCGCGATCATTGGAGGGCTCGGGCGACGAGGCTGCTTCGTGGATTGGGCGCGGAGATCGACGCCCAGTTCGAAGTCTGGTCCTTGACCCCGATGGAGAGGCAGGTGGCGCTGCTGCTCTTGAAGGGCCTCGGGCACAAAGAGGCTGCAGGGGTACTGGATCGCAGCGAGCGGACCGTGCGCCAGCACGCCGTTTCGGTCTACCGCAAATCCGGACTCGCCGGACGTGCCGAGCTGGCGGCTTTCTTTCTCGAGGATCTACTTGCTCCCCATGGACCGTGAAGGCGAGCAAGAACGGGGCGTCGGAGAAGGGTGAACGTCGAGCGCGCGCCAGAGGGGGGAGAGCTGGGGCGGGTAACCGCCCCCGGCTCCACGAGACGCTCGGGCCGCGTGCAGACGAGCTGATGGTTGTCGGGATTACGTAGAGTCGCGGGCGTGGATGTCTAGAGTCCTCGTCCGTGTCTGTGTCCGCGTCTGTGTTCTCGATTGTGTCCGTGTCTGTGTTCGCGTTTGTGTTCGCGTCTGTATCCGCGTCCTCGTCTTCTGTCATCGTCGTCATCAACAACGTCATCGTCATCATAGCCGTCTTTCGCACAACGCTTGATGGCTCTGGCCACGTGCTTGCTGAGGATGCCATCCCGTCTCAAATCTGCCAGGGCATCTTTCACGGCATCGACACCACCCCAGTTGAAAGCATCCCTCAGCAGGTCGACGATGCTGGGACCGCTGGGCAGCACGTCGTTGGCCACCCCGGAATCACAGCCGTTGACCACCACGGTCTGGAGATCGTCTGCGTCCGGCACGTCGTCAGCGTCCGCATTCAGCTGTGCATCCGAGCAAGCCGCGGCGTCCACTGGGTCATTGGGCGCCGTATCCGGACACAGATCGTCTCCGTCCAGCACGCCGTCAGCATCCGTATCAGTGGCAGTGACAAAATTGACCGTGACCGTCATAGTCTGGGTCGGTGCGGCACAAGTGGCACCCGCGATCCCACCCCAACTGAAGTTGTTGCCTGTTCCACCTGTTATGCCGGGTCTGGCCGTGTCGTTGCCAGTACTACAGCCGCACATGGTTATGCCGGGTCCGACGTTCAATTCTAGATTATTCGCGTCTGTGGATACCAAGCTGCAGGATCCAGTGTTCCAGTTGAAGCCGTCGCAGTTCACGCTCAGAGTGATCGTTCCATTGGACGTCCCGCTCGCGCCGGCAAACATCGCATCCGCGATTTGCTGGGCTTTTACTGGATCGCTGCAAGTTCGCCCGACGGAATCCTGTGAGCCGCTCACAGTAATGCTCGAGACATCGGATGCGGGTAGCGATGCCCGGAAGCTCAGCCAGTCGTCATACTGAGTGCTGCCAGAGAGGTAGCTCGCCGCCTGGTCGAATTGATGCGAGTAGATCGTCTGATCGCTGGATGCAGACGAACTGATGACGAGGCCTGCCAGAACCAGAAATCCAACCTTTAGAAAACACCACATTTGATTCCACCTCATTGATTTGCCTACGGGCATTGCGGCCGTCCGACGATCCTGGGTCCACCGAGACGTCATCCATGGCGTCGCGGAGGAGGCGAATACCCGTGGCGTGGGAGGGGCGTCGGGCTCGATCATGAACTGGACCGGATCTCCCCGCTCCGGGGCCAGATCTGCCTTGACTGCCAATTCGCTTTCTGAGACCGACGTCACGCGTCCCCGCACGCGACGGCGCACGCGACGGCGACTGGATTGAGCGATCTCACACTTCGGTCGACAGGCGACGCGAGGATGTCGTTTGATTTGAGCCAAGTCCGATCTCCTGAAATCTTCCGTGATGGGGGTGTTCGACCATGGTGATTACCTATTACTTATGACTCTACAGTGTGATATCGATCACATTCTCCGCCGTGGGGACTTTCTTTGCTCTCGTGATGCCGATCACACTGCTCTGGAACTGCGCAGGGCTGACGGGACCCGTTCGAGCGTGCCGCAAAAAGCCTCGAGGTCGGCCACGATCTTGCCGACGCCCCCGGCTGGGCGTACGTCGGCGATTGCGGCCAGCGAATGGGTAAATGAAGCTGGATCAGTCGAGCGCGAGAATGAGGAGAATCTCGAGGAGAGAGAAGGCGAGCACGCCCAGGATCAGCCAACGATCGGTGCGGCCCTAACGAGATTCCGCGGCTCCGCGTGAAGGCGCCGTTTCGGGATCAGCCCCGCGGCGTCCTCGCCCGGGTCCAGCGCCGGGGCGCATGGGCCCGTGCATCTCATGCACGAAGCCGTAGACGGCCTCCAGATCCTCGGCCGGGAGCACGCCCTTCCAGGCGGCCATCGCGGTCTTCGGGCTTCCGTTCTCGATGATCGCGAGCCTGGGAATTCCGCGCAGGTGAGCAGGCCTCGGACCCGTCAGGTCAGAGGGCGGCGGAACTAGCGCCGCAGCCGCGGGGCCGTCTCCCTTGCCCGCGGGCCCATGGCACACGGCGCAGTAGGCGGCGAAGACCCGGGCGCCGCGGTCCGTTCCCGGCGTATCGCTCAGCGCCGAATCGTCGACGCCCGTCGATCGACGGAGCCGATCCTGGAAGGCATCGTGGCAGGCCACGCAGCCAGCCTGCACGCTTCCAAGCTCCGAGAGCACCTGATCCGAGTCCTGCTCGGCAGCCGCCCCGGCCGTTCGCATGGCCGCGTCGTGGACGCGCCGATCCGCGGCCCCGAAGACGCTGAAATCGGCCCCCAGCACCGACTGCACGCGCGCCTTCTCCTGGGGCGAGACGTGTGGGTGCTTCGCGATCGCAGTGGCGGCTGTTGCCAGGGCGCCGAAGTCTCGAGCCCAGAGCGCCGCATTCAGGGCATCCATGTCTCGCCCGAGCTGCCGCATGATGCTCTTCAGGTCCGCGGCGCTGGCATCGTGTCGAGCGGGCTCAGCGCCCGCAACACCGATGCCCAGCATCACCACGGCGATGAGTCCACCAACGAGATGTTTGGATGCCATCGCTTCTCCTCGCGGGCTCGCTCACTCGCCCGACATGAGCTTCAACATTTCGATGCGCCCGTCGCGCATCGCCTCCGGTGACTTCACCTTCTCTAGATCGATCTCCTCTATTTCCGCAGGCACGTACCAATGTAGCTTGTCCTCGTGATACGCGTTCCACACCGCCTCGGCGACCTCGCTGGGTTGGATCAACCGAAACATGCCTTCATCGGGTGTGTTCGCGCCGATGCTGCGTTCACCCTCCCGGCTCCTCACCTTGCCATCTACGTAGCGATCACAGTTCAGAATCGGAGTATCGATGAGCCCCGGCAGAACGTCGGCTACACGCACATCGTGACGGGACAGCTCGACCGCGAGCGCTTCGGTGAGCCCCTTCACCGCGAACTTGGTCGCCGCGTAGACGGCGAGCGAGGCGGCGCCATAGGTGGCCGCCGAGGACGACGTGGAGAAGCACAGGCTGTTGGGCGTCTGCTTCAGGAGCGGCAACGCTGCGTAGATGCCGTGGATGACGCCGACGAGATTGACGTTGACGATATCGAGGCTGCGCTCGAGCGGAATGTCTTCGAAGTATCCGGATATGCCAATTCCGGCGTTGTTGTAGAGCACGTCGAGCCGACCACCCGACCAATCCGCGAACTCGGCGATCACCGCGTCGAACATCTCGGCATTGGTGACGTCGAGCGGGTAGACCGAATAGGCGTCACCGCCGAGCTCGCTGCCCAAGGACGCCAGGCCGGCTTCGTCGAGGTCGGCCGCGCCCACCCTCCAGCCTTGGCCGGCGAAGCGATTCGCCGTGGCGCGGCCGATGCCGCTCGCAGCGCCCGTTATCAAGATGTACTTGCTCTCACTCATGGTCACTCCCTTTGCTACCCACCACCGGAGAGGCTCGCGCAAGCGGCCTCCACTGGCGAGCGATTTCGACGCCCGACCTCGGCGGCCGCCGTGGGACGCCAGCGGCGAAGCCCGGAGCCTGCCGATCATCCCGAGAGCTGTCCCCCATGCCTGCTCCGCCCGGGCTAGGATGCTCTCAGCATGGACATCATCCAACAGCTCCTGGCCCCACTCATCCTACTGCCGCTGATGTTCGTGGTCGGGCTCCAGCTCACCCCGGACGATTTCCGACGCGTGCTCCAGTCGCCCCGGGCCGTGGTCGGCGGGACGATCGGCCAGCTCGTGCTGCTCCCCCTCATGACCTGGGGGATCGTGACTGTGTTCGGCGTCTCGCCCATCCTCGCTGCAGGCGGGGTGCTGCTCGCCGCCACCCCGGGCGCCGGGATGTCTAATGTGATGGCCGCGATTGCGAGGGCCAATGTCGCCCTCTCGGTGACGCTGACCGCGATTGCGTCGCTGCTGGCGGTGATCACCATGCCGCTCATGGCGACACTGGGTCTCTCGCTGTTCGGCGGCGATGCCGTCGACGTGGACGTTCCGCTGGCCAGCCTCTTCACACAGCTGGTGCTATTCCTCGCCGTCCCGATCGGCCTTGGAATGCTGGTTCGATCCCGGCATCCCGAAGTCACTGTGCGCTACATCTCGCGAGCCAATCGCTTCGCCATCATCGCGATCCTGATCCTGACACCGCTCGGTGCGATCGGGAACCAGGACATGCTTCCCTCCGGCGCAGAGTTCCTGAACGCCCTGGGAGCCGCCGTGGCCTGGACCTGCGCGGCAATGCCAATCGGCTGGAGCGTCGGCGCACTGCTGGGGCTCGAACGGGGTGACCGCTTCACGTTCCTGATCGAGTTCTCGGCCCGCAACGTCGCGATGACATTCATCGTCGCGGCCGGCTCGCTAGGTCGAATCGACCTGGGCCTGTTTGCCGCCGCCTACTCGATGACGGGATTCCCCCTGATCATCGTGATCTCGATCCTCCGCGGACGTCGCGTTCGGGCGGGCGCCCCAGCCATCGCACGCGGGGACGCCGAATCGGCCGTCGACTAACCAGGAGATTCGGCAGCGACCGGATGGGGTACGCTGCGACCCGACATGCGCATTGGCCTACTCTCGGACACCCACCTGTCGAATCGGCGCCCGGCCCTCTGGGAGGAGGTCTCGGCCGTGTTCCGCGGCGTCGACATCATCCTTCACGCGGGCGACATCGTGGCCCCCGGCGTCCTCGACTGGCTCGAGCGGTTTGCCCCGGTCAAGGCGGCCCGCGGCAACAACGACATGCAATGGACCGATCCGCGAATGGCCGACGTGCAGTGGCTCGACATCGAGGGCTGGCGCCTGGCGATGCTGCACGACATCGAGCCGGAGGACCGGCCCATCGACGTCATCATCGAGCGAGAGCTCGGCGGGCAGAGGCCCGACATCCTCATCACCGGTCACACCCATCTCGAGCGCATCGACCACCGCGATGGTGTGGTCCAGATCAACTCCGGAAGCCCTGTCCAGCCCCACTTGTTCTCGAACCGCCTGGGCAGCGTAGGCATCCTCGAGCTCGAGCCCGCGCTGCTGCGAGCTCGAATCCTCAACCTCGGCGAGAGCGAGGGTCTGCGCAATCCGGCCCGGGAACTCGAGCTGGAGCTGCCGCGGAGCTCGCTCTCGGGCGGCGTCCAATCTGCCAGAACAGATGGCCATTCTCGAGGTCGTCCCCGAGAGCGCGGGCGACGGGGGCGGACCGGCGGTATAGACTGAGGCTCGACACGATCGGGGCTGCTGAACCCCCGCCCCTTGATTTTGATATTCGCCGACGTGCTGACACCCCGTTGGAAGATTGGAGTACCCACCCATGGCTCAACCCGAGAAATCCAAGCCCGTCGAGCCGGGCAAGATGGTCGTCTTCACCGCCGCGGCCGCACCGAGCCTGGAAGAGACCGCAATGATGGGTGCACCGACGTTTACCGAAGACGCTGCCAACGATGAGCCGCAGCCGAAGAGGTATGCGGAGCGCTCCATGGAGGGATCCAGCCTGACGGTTCCGTTCCAGCAGCAGGGGCCGGGCGGCTTCAGTCTGGTGGACATCTATTTCGCGCCCGGATTCCTCTTGCCTCGCCACAGCCACTCATCCGATTGTCTGTACTACATCGTCGAGGGACAGGTCGTGATGGGCAAGCGCGAGCTGGGCCCAGGTGACGGCTTCTTCCTTCCGGCGGATCAGCCCTACGCCTACCAGGCGGGTCCCAAGGGTGCGAAGGTGCTGGAGTTCCGACACCAGACGGCCTTCGACATGAAGATCTACGAGAAGGATATGGCGCGCTACCGCGAAAAGGCCCTCGCCAGCTTGGCCAACGCCGCTTCCGAAAGCGATCCGAGCTAACGCGAAGCCAGCCGATAGATCCAGACCTCGTCGAGCTTGGAGGGGTCGCGCAGGAACCTCGACTGGCTGGTCCAGACTTTGCCGAAGGCCGAGATCTCGGCGGCGTCGGTCACGCGTTCGGCACGCAGGTCGTAGAGCACACCGTCCATCCGCAGCCGCACCAGAGGGTTCGCCGTCATGTTCTTCACCCACTGGGTTTCGGTGTTCCCCGCGTTGATATAGAGATGTCCTTCGATCACCGTGAAGGCGATGTTGACCGAGTAGGGATCCTCGGGCCGGGTCTCGAGCTGGACGGTTCCGTATTCCCCGGCGAAGGCCCAGTCGCCGGGTGCGGGTCCCACTTCGCCGTCGAGGCTTCCGCCTGGCAGGAGCCCGAAGGGGCCGTTGCAGCCGAACGCGGTCACTGCGAACGTGATGATGGTAGCGAGCATCCGTGACAGGAACCGAACTGACAGGGGAATCCCTCCGTGGTCCACCCGGGGACCGCAAGAGTCTAGACGCTCCCTCTCGGGGCCGCAGCATGCTGCGATCCCTTCGCCCATGCGATCGCGTCGAGGCGTCTTCTGGGAATCGCCGAGCCGGCATTTTGACTATCTTCTCCGCTTCTGGAGCACCGCGAGGGTACGACTCGCGGCCCGCAAGGCTCGCACCGGAGAGCTGGAACCAAAGGAGCAAACGATCGATATGGCTACCCCCGACGCCGCGAGAGCCCTGGAAGGCCAACGCGCCCTGGTCACCGGAGGCGGGACTGGAATCGGATTCGGCATCACGAGATGCCTGCTGGAGGCCGGCGCCGCGGTGACGATCGCAGCGCGCAGGCTCGAGGTGCTCGAAGAGGCCGCCAAGAGTCTGCGCGCAGAGATCCCCGACGCGGCGCTTTCGGTCGTCGAATGCGACATCACGAAGGCCGATCTGGTCGAACGCGCCGTGGCCGTCGCAGCGGGGCCGGACGGATCCCTCGAGATTGCGGTCGCGAACGCCGGCTCTGCCGCCCCCGGGCCCTTTCTGCTGCTCGACGACGAGGCCTGGCGCTTCTGTTGCGAGCTGAACGTGATCGGCACCGCGTCGACGATCCGCCATGCTGCGCTCGCGATGCGAAAGCGCGGCGGCAGCATCGTGGCCATCTCGAGCGCGGGCGCCGCGGCCCCCGAGAAGAGCATGGCGGCCTATTCGTCTACGAAGGCCGCGCTCGACATGATGGTGAAGTGCGCCGCAATGGAGCTCGGGCCCTACGGCATCCGGGTCAACTCGATTCAGCCGGGCTTCGTGCCCCACGCCGTTCTCGAGGCCGTGTTTCCCGAAGAGCTGCGCCGCGAACTCATCGAGCAACGCACGCCGCTACGACGCGCGGGAAGGCCCGAGGAGATCGGCGACATGGTGGTCTACCTGTCCGGCCCGGGCGGCAGCTGGATCACCGGTCAGGTGATCGGTGTCGACGGCGGCATGACCGCCCAGGCCATGGGCGACCTCACGCCGATCGCGGAGCTGGTGCACGGCGAGCAGGCGGTGCGCGACGCGTTCGAGCCCAAGGGAGGGGGCTCGCAGCCATCCTGAGAGTCCTTCTCGGGTTCGATTGGACGGGGGCCCGCGCGCTGCGCTCAGGACGCAGGCGGCCCTCACGAGCGGGCTTCACAGGACGCGAGCGCCGCAGTCGCGATGCGATCCGGCACTCTCCCGCAGCCAGTAGCGCCACCGGAAGGGAACTGTGAACTGCCCCCAATAGCTCTTCGGGAACAGGGGCATCGCCTCGATCCCGATCACGTCGGGGCCGCGCAGGTGGGGCAGGAATCGCGTCCCGAAGACGACGTCCCAACAGATCAGGGTCAGCCCATAATTCGTGTTGGCCTCTTCGATCTTCGTGGAATGATGCCAGCGATGAAGCTCGGCCATGCTGAAGACCCAATTGAGCGGGCCGAGACGAACGTCGACGTTGGCATGCTGGAAGAGACCGTGGATCGACTGCAGGACGAAATAGAGCGCCATGCAGGGCTCGGGCACGCCCAGCGCGATGGCGGGCGGAAGCGACGCCAGGGTCGTCAGCGCGGCGCCCAGCGGATGGTCGCGCCCGGCGTTCAGGAAATAGAGCCGCAGCGGACTGTGATGAACGGCGTGGAAACGCCAGAAGAACTCGGACTCGTGACAGATGCGGTGAATCCAGTAGCAGCCGAATTCGACGATCACGGCGACCAGGGCCAGCTGCGCCCAGATCGACCAATCCCCCGGCCACAGCGGGCTGCCGTATTGGGCGCTCAACCATCCGGCCAGCGGCAAGAGCGCCATCAGCAATCCGAGCTTCACCAGCTCGATGCAAAGATAGCTCGAGAACAGCGAGTGGAGGATGTCGGTGAGGATGTCACCGTGACTGCGGTTCCAGTCAGCGCGAAATGGAATCCAGCGCTCGGCCACGGCCACGATCACCATGCAAGCCATGGACACCAGACCCAGCGAGGCCGCGGGGGCGAAGCCCTCGGCCATCGCGGTCGCCGTCGCCCAGAGGCCCGCCCCCAGAACCAGCGGGAAGAGCGTCAGCCTGGCCAGCTGCGCCACGGGGCCACCGCTGCGGAAATTCACCTCATCTGCCTGAGACTCGATCATAGGGCGCGTCACACCTCCAGATTGCTTCCGAGCCGAAGCTAGCGGCGGCGGGAGAGCGTTCGTACTCCACTTTCGGCAGCATCAGGTTGTCGATAGGTGATCGATTCGACTAGCTTTTTTGAGCCCCAACCCACCACGACTCCGGTTTCATGAACAACGACAACCCCGAACGAGACGAGTCCCCGCCCCACCCCAGGCGACACCCCCAACAGCTCCGCTCCAGGGAGCTGGTCAGGGCCATTCGAGAGGCCGGTCTCCTGTTGTTGGCCGAAGAAGGTCCCGAGGCGCTCAACACCAATCGGATCGCCGAGAGGGCCGGCGTCGGGATCGCTTCTCTGTATCGCTACTACCCCAACAAGGATGCGGTGCTGGCAGACATCTTCGAGGCCCGGATCGACGAGATCGATGCGGAGTATCGAGAGATTCTCGCCCGCCCCGACTTCCAGCAGAAATCCCTTCGCGAAAAGCTCCGCCAGATGGTCGAGCTCCCCGTGATGATCTCGCGGGAGCTGCTCGCGTTGCACCGGGAATTCTTCCGTGCCCACCACCCCCATTTCGAAATCTCCTATCGACGCGGCCCGGAAGGAGAGCCGAGCTGGGTCGAGTGGTCCGAGAGATGGTGGCGTGAGATATTGGCGATCCATCGCGATGAGTTGCGGGTCGGCCACGTCGACGTGGCGGCTCTGATCGTCCTCAGCGGCCTGCGGGGCGCGATCGACAACGCCGTGGCCCGCTACCCTGAATACTTCGACGAGCCCGAGTTCGTCGACGAGATGGTCGATATGGCCGAGCGCTATCTGCTGAAATAACAGCTGCGAGAGGACCCGAGCCGTCCATCGGCGTGGATGCGAAAGCGTAGTCGAGTTGACTCGCAGAGCATCGGCTCTGTATTCTCCGCAGCACCCAGCAACGCGGATCCTTTGCCGAGCCCCCTGGAGGCCCGATGCCCGAGCTTGCACATGACCTCCCGGCCGGGGTCACCGACTGGGTCGAGCAGGTCGGCGGCGGCGAGATCAGCCAGCTCGAACGCCACGTCGCGCGTCGCGAGGCGTGGGTCGTCGATGTGACCCGCCCGGATGGGTCGATTCTGGAGGGTTTCTTGCGCATCGATCGGAATCCCGTTCAGCGCAGCAACATCTCACTGAAAAAGGAAGCTCGCATCGTCGAGGCTCTGGGACGGACTTCGATCCCCGTGCCACAGCTCTTCGGCTGGAACGAGACGCTCCAGACGGCGCTCTTCGAGCGGGATCCCGGTCGCTCGGATCTCGACAAGCTCGAAGACGAGCGGCAGCAGCGTGCGGTGATGGAGGATTTCATCCGCATCGTGGCGCGGCTCCACACTCTGGAACCCGACCAGCTCGGTCTCGACGATGTGATTCTCGAGCGGCCGACGACACCCGAAGAGGCGGCGCTCGGCGACGTCGACGCGCAGCTCTCACAATTTGGCGCCTTCCTCGCCGGCTATACCGATCCGCTCATCAGCTATGGCGTCGACTGGCTGCGCCGTCACGCACCGAAGGTTCTGGCGCGGGTCTCGCTCGTCCAGGGAGATACGGGACCGGTCAACTTCATGTTCCAGGGCGATCGAGTGAGCAGTGTGATCGACTGGGAGTGGGGCCACTGGGGCGACCCGATGGAGGATCTCGGCAACATCTGTGTGCGCGAGTTCTGGAATCCCTCCGGCGGATTGAAGGGGCTCTTCGAGCTCTACGAGCAGGAGTCTGGAATCCCGTATACGCGCTCTGCCGCTCACTACTATCGCGTGCAACAAAACGTGCGCGGCATGATTCCGATCCACGCCGTCTGTGCGAACGCACACCCTCGCGAGTCGGTCGCCTGGTACCTCTGCTACCGCTATGTCGGCGATCGCTCGACCTGTGAGGCGCTGGCCGAGGCGATGGGGATAGAAATCGAACGGCCGGAGATGCCCGAAGGCGAAGGCCAGCGCGACGTGCTCGCGGAGGCCGCTGTCTACGCGCAGCGAAACGACGTAGGGCCACGGCTCGGCAACGCCTTCGCAACATCGCGCGCGAAGGACGTGACGACGCTGATCGAATGCATGGATCGCAGGCGGCGCTACGCCCCTGCACTCGAAGCCATCGAGGCAGACGAGATCGGTGCACTGCTGGGCCGGCCACAGGTCTCGGCGGCCCAGGCCCTGCTGACGCTCGACCGTGCGATCGCGAAGCGGAGTCTGGACGACGAGAGGCTGATCCAGTATCTGGCGCGCAAGGCCTATCGCGACGAGTGGCTCTTTGCGCCTGCGGTCGATCTGTATCCGGAGCGCCGCTGGTCGGAGCTCGATTGAGTCGGCACTCCGCGAGAGCCGGGGCAGCGTTGCGCCCTTTTGTCTTGCCAGGCCGCGCCCAGCGGCGCAGAGCAATGAGGGGATGACAGGATGAGAGGAGAAAGAGGAGAATCAGTGGGCCGACTCGACGGAAAGGTTGCGATCATCACCGGTGCGGCACAGGGGACGGGTGCGGTGACGGCTGGCCTGTTCATCCAGGAAGGAGCACGCGTCCTTCTAACGGATGTCCGCGATGAGCTGGGCGAGAAGCTGGCCAGCGAACTCGGGGACAACGCCGTCTACCGACACATGGACGTCACGAGCAAAGCCGACTGGGAGGCCGGGGTCGCGAAAGCGGTCGATTGCTTCGGCGCTGTCGACATCCTCGTGAACAACGCTGCGATCCTGCTGATCGCGGCCTTCGACGAGATCAGCCGCGAGGATTTCCTGCGCGTCGTCGAGGTCAACCTGCTCGGCCCCTTCCTTGGGATCCAAGCGGTCTTCGGTCCGATGAAGCAGCGTGGTGGCGGCTCGATCGTCAACATCGTGTCGACCGACGGCATCAAGGGCATGAATGGCGTCTCGGCCTATGCGGCGAGCAAGTGGGGGCTGCGCGGCGTGACGAAGTCGACGGCCGTCGAGCTCGGTCGCCACGCGATTCGCATCAACGCCATCTGCCCCGAGGCGGGCAACCCGAACATGAGCGCCCCCTTCCTTCCCGGCAATCCGGATCTCTCGGAGATTCCGCATCGCAATATGCAGAAGATCCTGAAGGCACCCGAGGGCACCGATCCCGCGAGTCGAACCCTCGACGTGGCGCGCATGGCGCTCTTCCTGGCTTCGGACGAGAGCATGTCCTGCACCGCCGCCGACTTCCTGGTGGACGCCGGGCTCACCGCTGTCCAGCGACAGCCGGCCACGCCGAGCGCGTAGCACGCAGCACGCAGCACGCATTGGGCCGAGGCACTCGGCCGAGCCCGCTTCGAAGGGACCGCTGTGCCCTTCAGCCACGGACGAATCGCCGTTCATGGTGCATCATGAGCGCAAAGGAGGATCACATCGATGACTGAGAACACAGCGAATCCGGTGGACAGCCTGAGCTTCCCGCCGGAGATTCGCGAGCAGATGCAGGAGCTGATCAATCGGGTGGGCGGGGAATTCTGGGGTCGCGGAGGCCTGGAGCCCGCGATGAGAAGCCTGGCCACCATGGCGGTGCTCTGCGCACGCGGACAGCAGGACGAGCTGGCAATTCACGTTCGACTCGGTCAGGAGCAGTTCGGCGTCTCGCGCGAACAGATCTGCGAGCTGATCCGGCACTGCGCGCTGTATGCGGGATTTCCTGCTGCTGTGTCGGGCTTTCGGACGGTCGCCCGGGTCTTCGAGGAAATGGACGCAGAGCAGATCGGGTAGACAACCGCCGCATCGGTCGTGCTCGATTCGCGCCGCGCTCAGCCGGAATGGCCGCGAGCCGATCCAGGAGTCACGTGCACGGGAATCGCGCTCATGCGCGGGATGCCGCTATAGGCCTCGACGTAGTCGAGGTCGGCACTCGCGAGTGCCCCGGTGTGTCCACCCATGGAGTAGGGCTGGGGCGCTCCCTGATCAGCCGCGGGGTCGAGACTCTCGAGATCGATCCCATAGGAGTGGCTCATCGAGATCACGCCGGGGCGAAGCTCTTGCGAGTCTTTGGCGACCGCATGGATCGTCGTGCGACGGGACGTGATGGCCACCAGCATGCCGGACTCGATCCCGAGCGCCTGCATGTCCGCCGGATTCATGTAGGCGGGGTTATGCGGTCGCTCGCGGACCAGTCGCTCCTGATCGCGCCCTTGAGAGTTCATGGTGTTGGCTTCACGCCGGCTGACGAGGCGGAAGGGGAACTCGTCGCCGCCTTCGATGGCGGCGCGGGCCGTGTCGTCGAGCTGGCTCATCATCACTTCGTTTCCGAGCTCGAGGAAGGCCCGGCAATCGGGTTCGCGAGGCAGAACGACCGCATCCGGATCTTCGAAGACGTGACCGGCCTCGTACTCGCGAACCTGTGAAAACGGAATCCGGGTACCGGTCGTGAGAATCTCGAACAGCTCATCCGTCGTCGGCGCTTGCTGCATGTCGAGGGCTACGGATTGCCCGCGCGGATCGCCTTCGAGCCGCGTCGTGGCGGTATCGACACTCAGCTGCAAATTCATTTCACGGCCGAGGAGGTAGAGAAACTCCCAATCCTCGAGCAGCTCGGAGCCCTGCGGCGGATCGATGAGCGCCTTGCGATAGGCCGCGTAGGGCAGTGGGAAGCCCCAGCCGGGGGCGAGCCCCTCGAGCACCTCGATGTCGTAGGTGATCGCCGGGATCTCCGGAACCAGCTTGGGTGCGATGACGTAGTCGGCGAGCTGGGAGGTCTGGGTCATCTTGGGATCGACGACGACGAGCAGGTCGAGGCCTTCGAGCGCTTTGCGGGTCTTGATCTGATCGGGCCAGGACGTCATCGGGTTGCCACCCATGCACAGCAGCGCGCGAATCTGACCCTCTCCCTCGAGCAGCATCTCGTCCGCGAGCGCCCCCGTCGGCAGACCACATGCCGTATTCGTGAGCCCACGAACGCGCAGCTTCGGCGGGAATCCCCAGCCCGGCTTCGGGGCTGTGGGCTGGGCGCGTCGCGGTCCGCGCGGCACCAGCACGCCCGGGTTCGGGACGGGATCGCCCGCGCGAAGCCGGAAGCCGCAGAGCGTCACGAGACAGCTCAACAGGTACTCGGTGAGCGTGCCGCGTGCGGCGAAATTGACGCCGGTCCCGGCGTTGGCGCCGCCCGTCGCGGCGCAAGCAAAGACGCGCGTCGCTTCGATCAGCGCGTCCGCTGGAATTTCCGCTCGCCGAGCGACGAATTCGGGTGTCATGCATTCGACGTGACGACGCAGGACTTCGAGATTTCGGGTGTTCTCCTCGACGAAGGCCTTATCGAAGAGACCTTCTTCGAGCACGATCCGGATCATGCCCGCCAGGATTACGGCGTCTTCGCCGGGCACTGGTTGAAGATGGATCAGCGCCTTCTCAGCGGTTTCGCTCCTGCGCGGGTCGATCGCGATCAGCTTGATTCCGCGCTTCACGGCGCGGTGCATATGCCAGCCAGGATTGCTCGTGGGAAGCCCTCCGAGCTTCGAAACCATCGGATTCGTCCCCACGAAGAGCCAGGTCTCCGCGCTGGCGAAGGGCTGACTCCCGCCGCGCCAGCCCCCGTGAAGCGCAGACGCGATCAACTTTCCGGGCTGATCGATCGAGCCGCAACCGAAGGACATGGGGGACTCGAGCGCTCGCATGAAGGAGGCCGTCAACATCGAAGCCGGCGGCCCCAAAGAGTAGGTCCCGGAGTAGAGTGCGACCGACCCGGGTCCGTGCTCGTCCACGATCGTCTGGAGTCGATCCGAAATCTCCGAGATCGCAGTCTGACTCGAGATCGGCTCGAAGTCGCCGCATCGGGTCTGGCGAAGCGGACTCAAGAGCCGATTCGGATGGTAGAGATGTGAAGGCAGGTCTCGACCCTTGCTACACGAGAACCCGTGGAAGGCGGGATTGTCCTTGTCTCCGATCAGACTGACGACGCGGCCGTCCTCGATCTCCAGCAAGACGCCGCAGGAGACCGCGCAATAGCGACAAATCGCGTGTGTCCGCGTCTTCGTCGAATCCGTCATCATCGAATCTCCCGTGCGGACCCGGTCGGCGGGTTGCTCGCGCTGATTTGGATTCAGTGTAGCTCCTCGACAAGCGTGTTCTCCAGCTCGTTTTTCCATGCCGAGAGCGCATGTCCCGGTCTCGTGACCCCCTCGATAGCGATTGTCGAAGCTCCTATGCTGCGGGGCCGGCGATCCATGGCCCCGCCACGTCTTGCCCCGAAAGCAAAACGATGCCCTCGCTCCGTTCAACCGACTTGCGCGCGCGGTGCCGCAGGCCGCCGTCCTCACGAGCGGGGCGAGGCGTGTGGACTACGGTCTCGGGCATCGTGGCGATCGGGGCGCTGATGGCCTTCGCTGCCGCCGCGGCCGAGCCGCCCCGCGTTCGCATCGGATGGGTCGATACGCCCCCCGTGCTCGATGGTCTGATGGACGAGGCCGTCTGGGAGCAGGCTGGGCTCATCAGCGAATTGACTCAGGTGCTTCCCGACACCGGCGCGGTCCCATCGCAGCGCACGGAAATTCGCATCCTCACGGACGGGAAGACGCTCTACGTCGGATTTCGTTGTTATGACACGGATCCCGAACTCATCGTTGCCAACCGCATGGGGCGCGACAACTTCCCGTTCTTCGACGATCGGGTCGGGATGGTGCTCGATACCTTCCACAGCCGCCGCAATGGCTACTTCTTCGCGACGAACCCAAACGCCATGCGACACGACGTGCTGCTCGAGGGCGAGAACTTCGAGGTCAGCTGGGACACGATCTGGTTCGCCGAGACGTCGATCGATGCCGAGGGCTGGACTGCCGAGATCGCAATTCCCTATTCCTCCCTCGGCTTCGATCCGCAGAGCGACGTCTGGGGCATCAACTTCGAGCGGGGCATCCGCCGCAACGACGAAGATCTGCGCTGGACGGATGCGGTGCCGCAGCGCATGATCAGCGATCTGGGCAACGCCGGTGTGCTCGAAGGCATGCTGGGGATCGATCAGGGTCTCGGCCTCGAGATCACACCCGGACTCACCGTGCGACGCATCGACGACCCCGACGCCAATGATCGCTTCGAGGTGGACCCCACCCTGGACGCCTTCTACAAGATCCTGCCCTCGGTCACGGCCGCGGTCACCGCGAATACGGACTTCGGACAGGTCGAGGTCGACGATCAGCGGGTCAACGAAGGCCGCTTCGATCTCTTCTTTCCGGAAAAGCGCGACTTCTTTCTCGAGGATGCACTGATCTTCGAATTCGGCGACCTCAGTCAGAACGGGCGGCCCTTCTTCTCGCGCCGCATAGGTTTCAACGACGGGGCGACGGTCGACATCCTGGGCGGTGGGAAGCTCACAGGTCGTCTGGGCCCGGTCAAATTCGGCATACTCGACACCTTTGTCGCGCACAAGAACGGAGTCGCGGAGCGCAATCTCTTCGTCGGACGCGCGGCCGTCAACGTCCTCGGTGAGTCCACGGTCGGCGCGATCGTCACGAACGGCAATCCAGAGGGCGGACCCGACTCGACGACCGTCGGCCTCGACTTCCTGTATCGCGACACGAGCTTCCTGGACGGTCCGAACACGGTTCGCGCCAGTCTCTGGTTCGCGAAGAGCATGAACGATGACGAGCGCGGGAGCCGACGCGACCACGGCTACGGCATCAAGTTGGAGTATCCCCAGGATCGCATCAACTGGCTGCTCGGTTTCGAAGAGCTCCAGGAGGACTACGACCCGAAGCTCGGGTTCGTAAATCGGAACGACATCCGACACTGGTTCGGGTTCTTTCGCTACCGCACGCGTCCCAGCGCGGGCCCCTTCCGGACCATCGACCAGAATCTGTTCGGACAGATCGTTCTCGACAGCGGCAACGAAGTCGAGACCGTCAACATGCGCTTCACCCCGGCGGAATTCAAGACACCGATCGGAGATGGCTTCGAGTTCACGTACCATTTCCATCGCGAGCGGGTGCAAACGAGCTTTCCGGTTTTCGATATTCCGGAGAGCACATACACCTTCCATGAGGGAGCGATCGAAGTCTTTACGAGCCGCAATCGCCCGCTCTCCGGGGCGCTCGAGGTCGCCTACGGCACGTACTTCGACGGAACGCGGACGCGCGTCGACGCAGGCCTCGAATGGCGTCCCTCGCACTACGTGTTCGTCGATGTCGAATACGAATTCCGGGACGTGAACCTGCCGACGGCTGACTCGACGTCGGCGCGGAACGACCGCGAGACACAGCTCGTCCGCCTGCGCGCGACGCTTCAGTTCAGCCCCGACATATCCTGGTCGACCTTCGCGCAATACGACAATGTGAGCGACAGCGCCGGCGTGAACAGCCGCCTGCGCTGGATCGTCCGCGATGGCAGAGAGTTCTTCGTGGTCTTCAACCAGGCCCTCGACACCTCGAACGACGACGTGCGAGCCACACGCAGCGAAGCGCTCGTGAAGGCGGTCTGGACCTTCACGTTCTAGCAGGCTGAGGCTGGACAGGGCATCATCGACGATCGACAATGCGCATCAACCGCAAGGGGCCAGATGTACCTGAATGACTTCGCCAGCGGGAATGACCCGCTCGACATGACCGCGCTCGAGGAGTTTACGAGCCTGCTTCGCAGCGCGCAGGACCTCGGAATCCCCCACCCGCGCGAGATCCGCTACCTGTCGCGCAACGTCGTTCTGCGCCACCAGCGCTTCCACTTTCTCGAATGGGGCGATCCGCAGGGCGAGCCGGTCGTTCTGCTGCACGGGGGCAACCAGTCGGCGCATTCCTGGGATCTGGTAAGCCTGCACCTCAGCGATCGCTATCGCGTTCTGGCCCTCGATCAGCGCGGCCACGGCGACTCGGAGTGGAACCGCGGGGCCGACTACTCGATCGCCGCGATGGCCGAGGATGCAAAGGCCTTCATCGCAGAGCTCGGTCTGGAGCGTCCGATCGTCTTCGGCCACTCGATGGGCGGCATGGTCACCCTGGCGCTGGCGACGAGCCGGCCCGAATTGGCACGCGCGCTGGTGGTGGTCGACGTCGGGCCGCAGATCAGTGAGGACGGCACGCGTATGATTCGCGACTTCGTACATCGCAACATCGAATTCGACGACCTCGAGGAATTTCTCGACGCCGTCGAGAAATACGACCCCTACCGCACCCGCCTGCACATGGAGCGCACCATCAAATACAACCTGCTGCAACGCGCCGATGGGCGCTACATCAGCAAGGTCGACCGACGGCGCTTCCTCCACCAGGACGAGGCGGAGCGAACCCGCAGCCTCGGCCTGCCGCGCCTCGAGGCGATGTCCGGCATTCCGTGCCCCACATTGGTGGTGCGCGGCGGGAACTCGAAAGTGCTCGAGGCCGAGCCAGCCGAACGCTTCCGCGCGGCGCTACCCGCCGGGCGGCTCGTGACGGTGCCCGACTGCGGGCACAATGTGCAGTCCCAGAACACGCCGGGCTTCCTCGACGCGGTCGGCCCCTTCCTCGAGACGATCTGAGGCCCCACAGCCCGTTCTCGCTTGGCACAGACTGCGCACTCGAGGGCTGCGCTGGGGCTGGTCACAACCCGCGGCGGCTGTTTCGCGGCTGATGAAGACGAGAAGAAGGAGAGCGAGCATGCCCGAAGCGATCGATTATTTTCTGATCCAGAACCTCTTGAACCGGTATTCGGATGCGGTCGATCGGGGCGACTTCGACGCCGTGGGGGCGATGTTTCGCGATGCCGACGTCTATTTTCCGGGCGACGAGAAGCCCTCGATCCAATCCGGCACCGGCGATTTCGGCCTGCACCTGCACGAGTGGACGCGCGTCTACCCGGAAACCGGCAATCCGCGCACGCGACATCTGTGCACCAATCTGATCATCGATTTCGATGATGCGACCCACGCGCGCTGTCAATCCTATTTCGTGGTGTTTCAGGCGGCGGAAGCGTTGCCGTTGCAGCCAATCATCACCGGCACCTATCTCGATCGACTGGAGAAGCTGGGTGAGACGTGGCGCTTCACCGAACGCCGCGAATTGGTCGGGCAGACCGGCGATCTCTCGGCGCATCTGCTCCAGCGCTTCGAAGGTCCAGCGGGGCAATAGGTCGTCGGTCGAGGCGGACGGTGGCCAACCGATCATCATGGCGTTGGGCCGCCACAAGGACCGTCTCGTCGGCAACACGCTAGAAGGGTTCCGCCTCCAGTCGCGTGGAACGAATCAGCCAGCGCCCGTCCCGCTTCTCATACTCGTCGCGGTAGTAGCCGGCACCGTCGAAGATGGGATCGCCCGCTTCGGTGCAATGATCGTAGAGCGCCCAGATGCCCACGGCGCCCTCTGGACCGGTCAGCTCGATTTCGGGCATATGACCATGGTGCGTCGAGCGCATCCCAGCCAGAGACCCGCAGATGAAGGCCACGACCTCCTGACGTCCCTTCGCGCCGGCGGGCTCCTGACCGGGCGCCGACTGCCAGCTCTGCTCGCAATCTTCCGTAAAGAGCTCGGCAAATTCGTCCCAGCGTTTCTGATCCATGAACCGGAAATAGCGCGCCTTCAGAATCTTGATCTCTTCGATCTCCACTAGATCCTCGGGTGTCACGACTGCTCCTCCTCATCCGTGTTCCGAATCCTACACGAGTGAGAGACGAGCAGAAGCGCTTCGGTCGCAATCTCACCTATTCTCGAAATCGCAGACGTAGCCGTCGCGACCTCAAGATTTCACAACGCGGAGAGCGGGCCGAAGGCACGTGCATCACGACCGAGGGGGTTATGGGATAGTCCAAGAGCCGGGTCCAGGAATCACGGCGGGCGCGGAGAGCCAGATAGGGTAGGGTAGGGTGGTGGGGTGAGGTGATGCGGTGATCGATCTCGTGATTCGTGGCGGCCAGATCATCGACGGAAGTGGTCGCGAGGCGAGCGCTGGCGACGTCGCGATCGACGCCGGACGCATCGTCGAGGTGGGGTCACGCTCTACGCTGTCGGCTCGGCGAGAGATCTCGGCGGATGGCGCCTATGTGACGCCTGGCTTCGTAGACATCCACACCCACTACGATGCCCAGGTCCTGTGGGATCCCCTGGTCAACCCATCGAGCGAGCACGGCGTGACCAGCGTCGTGATCGGCAACTGCGGTCTCGGCCTGGCCCCCGTGCGCCCGCCCGACCGTAAGGCCGTGCAACGCCTGCTGGGGGGGGTCGAAGACATCCCCCAGGCAACTCTCGAGCAGGGAATTCGATGGTCCTGGGAGGACTATCCCGAATACCTGAAGGCATTGGCCTCGAGCCCCCGCAGCGTCGAAGTCGGCGCGCTCATCGGCCACGCGGCGCTTCGTGTCTACGCCATGGGCGCAGAGCGCGCCTACCGCGACGCGGCCCGACCGGACGAAATCGCGCAGATGGCCGACCAGCTCCGCCAGGCCCTCGCCGCCGGGGCCTTGGGACTCTCGACCTCGCGCAGCCGTCTCGATCGCGACTGTGACGGGCGCTCGACTCCGTCCTGTTTCGCCCTGGACGAGGAGCTCTACGCCCTGGCCGACGTGCTGCGCGCCGAGGATCGTGGCGTGATCGGGCTCGCCTTTCGAGGTTGTGGCCTGATCTGCGACGCCAGTGTCCCGACCTTCCTGCTGACCCACTGGTCCCGGGACCGGCGGCGAGGGCCTCGCTTTCCGCTCGAGTGGATCGTCCACAAACAGACAGCGGAAACGGCGGCGCTCTTCGGGCTGAACGATCGTGGGCTGCTGCGATCCGGTCTACGCGCTGACGTCAACGTGATCGATTTCTCGCGCCTGCAGCTGGAACCACCTCGAGTCGAACACGACCTGCCCGCCGCGGGTCGTCGACTCGTCCAGGGCGCGCGCGGCTATGTCGCGACGCTCGTCGCCGGGCAGATCACGCGCGAGGACGGCCGAGACACGGGGGCGCGACCCGGCGGCCTGGCGCGCACTCACACCCGTTAGTTCGGACTCAGAGCGAGGTGAAGTATGCATCCGGCGCGTGATCGAATCGATGCCGAGATGCATGCCATGCAAGGGTCCGATCCGAGAGCCACTTCGATGGCCGCCATCGGGCGGCTCGTGCTTGCCGTCCTGCTCGCCGGCCTCGCGAGCGCTGGCTGCAGCCCGAAGGGCCCCGAATCCGACCCGAACGCCGTGACCGGCTCCGCAGACGACGTTGCGAGCGAGGCCGCGAGTACAGAGCCCATGCTCTCCCCCGGGCAGCAATGTGCTGCCTACAGCCCCCAGCGACGCGCCTTCTACGGAGACCTCCACGTACACACGGCTTATTCCCACGATGCCTGGGCCTTCGACACACGGACGACACCCGACGAGGCCTATCGCTTCGCGCGCGGCGAGGCGATTCGCCTGGCGCCTCTCGACGCAGAGGGCCGAGGCACCCGACGCATCCAGATTCCGCGTCGCCTCGATTTCGCGGCGATCACGGACCACGCCGAATATTTTGGACCCACCTATCAATGTACGAATCCGGCTTCGCAGGCCTACCGGACCGAGAGCTGCGGAATCTACCGGGAAGACGGCCGCGCGCGATCGGGCATTCCAATGGGCGCCGACATGTCCGACCTCACCGTCGCGACATATCGACGCATGCGGGCGCTCGCTGACCGGGAAGTCTGCGAAGGCGATGCGCGAGACTGTCGCGGGGCGACCGACGCCGTCTGGCGGGAAACCATCGCTGCGGCGGAGCGCTGGAACGACAGCTCGGAGGCCTGTGAATTCACCGCGCTCGTCGGCTACGAGTACTCCATGACGCCCGAACTCACGAAGATCCATCGCAACGTCATCTTCCGCAGCGCTGCCGTGCCGCCGCAGCCGATCTCCTGGATCCACGAGCCTACACCCTGGGGCCTCTGGCAGCGGCTCCAGAGCGAATGTGTGGACGCTGGGATCGGCTGCGATGCGCTCACGATTCCGCACAACACGAACCTCAGCAATGGTCGACTCTTCGAGATCGAGTACGGCGAGGCGAAGGGCGTGCGAGCCGAACGGGCCGCCGCCGAGCTTCGCCAAAAGATGGAGCCGCTGGTTGAGATCATGCAGATCAAGGGCGATAGCGAGTGTCGAAACGGCATGTGGGGTGTGGTCGGCAGCGACGAGCTCTGCGAGTTCGAAAAATTCGATTTCAACGTCTTCGTGCCCGGCTCTCCCGAGCCCCCCGACTGCCAGAACGGCGCCAGCTACGGCGCCCTCGCGGGACGCGGCTGCCTGTCGCGCCGCGATTTCGTCCGTTATGCCTTGATCGACGGATTGCGGGAGGCGGATCGCCTGGGCGTAAACCCGTTCAAGGTCGGCGCCATCGCCAGCACGGACGGCCATGACGGCGCCCCCGGCGATGTCGACGAATACCTCTACGACGGAGAGCTCGGTCGCCAGCTGAACGATTTTGGCTTCAATCCCGGCGGTCTGGCGGGCGTCTGGGCGGAGGAAAACTCGCGGGCGAGCCTGTTCGACGCGATGCAGCGTCGCGAGACCTTCGGCACCAGCGGTCCACGGATCTCGGTTCGCTTCTTCGGGGGCTGGGATTTCCCGGAGGACCTGTGCGAGGGCGGGAATCTCGTCTCAGTGGGTTATGCCCAGGGCGTGCCGATGGGCGCTGATCTTCCGCCGCCGCCGGCCACTCTCACCGACAGCGTTGCCGACAGGATGGCCAACACGATTGCCAACCCGATTGACAACAGGATGACCAGAGCAGGGAGCCAGGCAAATCGCAGTCCCCGCTTCGTGATCTCTGCGCTCGCAGATCCCGGCACCCGGGATCACCCGGGCGGGCGACTGCAGCGCATCCAGATCGTGAAAGGATGGGCGGAAGGGGATGCGCTCCACCAGGCGATCTACGATATCGGCGGCGATGCGAACAACGCCGCGGACGTCGACCTCGCGAGCTGCGAGCCCCGCGGTCCGGGCTACACGACGCTGTGTGGGACCTGGCGCGATCCGGATTTCGATCCCGACCAGCGGAGCTTCTACTACGCACGCGTCGTCGAGAATCCGAGCTGTCGCTACTCGGCACGCTATTGCCTGAACCAGCCTCCCGGCGAAGGTCCGGCGGTCTGCACAGACCCCGAAGTGCCCAAGACGATCCAGGAGCGAGCCTGGAGCTCGCCCATCTGGTATACGCCGAAGGCACCAGGAGACGGCGGCGAATTCTCGATGCGAAGCCGACGCGACCGGGCAACACGCGATTTGGCAACGGGATCTTCGGGATCTGATCCGAACGGCTACTGACGAGGATGAGGACGAGAAAAGATCCATGAAGCTCGACGACATCGACCTGACCCGACTGCCCGACTACCGCGGGCGCTTCCCACACGAATGGTTCACACTTCTGCGGCGCGAGGCACCTGTCTGGTATCACCCGGCCGTGGAGAACGCGCCCGAACTCTCGGGTCGTGGGTTCTGGGTGGTCTCGAGTCACGAAGAAACCCGAATGGTGAGCCAGGACTGGCGGCATTTTTCCTCCGAACGCACCGGTGTCTTCATCCGCGATGACTACTCCGGACAGCTGGGCGTCAACATGATGCTGACGGATCCGCCGCTCCAGACGCGAATGCGGAATCTCGTGAACAAGGCCTTCACGCCGCGCGCCTGCAGGCGCCTGGAAGACAATGTCCGAAAACACAGCCGGGCGCTGATCGCCCGGGTGGCGGAGCGAGGCGCCTGTGAGTTCGTCTACGAGGTCGCCTGCGAGATTCCCCTCAACGTGATCGCGGACATCCTGGGCGTGCCCGATCGAGATCGTTTGCAGCTGCGGGATCTGATCGTCAATATTCTGACCGCGGACCTCGAGAAGGATGAGATGGAGGCCGTTCAGGCCGGGCTCTTCGGTCTGGCCATTCCGATTCTCGAAGCGCGGCGCCAGAATCCACAGGACGACATCCTGAGCGTGTTGACTCAGTGCGAGATCACGGATCACGACGGCCGCCACCGGCTCACCGAACCCCAGCTCGAGGCATTTTTCATTCAGCTCGCATTCGCGGGGCTCGAAACGACGTGGGCGGCGCAGGTCGGGGGGCTACAGGCGCTGATCGAGCACCCGGAGCAGCTCGCGGCACTGCGGGCCGATCCGAGCCTGATCCCGTCGGCGGTCGAAGAGATCCTCCGCTGGACCACGCCCGTCACGCATATGAGCCGAACCGCCACCTGCGACAGCGAGTTCTGCGGTCATCGGATCCGCGAAGGGGAGAAGGTCACGATCTGGTACACGTCGGCCAACCGGGACGAGAGCGTCTTTGCAGATCCATTTTGCTTCGACGTGCGGCGCCAGCCGAACCCCCACACGACCTTCGGAGCCGGTGGACCTCATTTCTGCCTCGGCGCCAACCTCGCCCGCATGGAGCTTCGCGTCGTATTCGAAGAGCTGCTGCGCGCCTTGGACGAGATCGAGATCACGGGCCCGATCGAATACAACGAGACGGCCTGGGACTCAGTCGTCTTCTCCAGCTTCAAGCGCATGCCCATTCGCTTTCGCGCAGCACTGCCGTAATCGGCAATCGACCCGTCTACCTGTCTACCTGTCTACCTGTCTACCTGTCTACCTGTCTACCTATCTACCTGTCTACCTGTCTACCTGTCTACCGGTCTACCGGTTGCAATCGCGGATCCAAAACAGCGATAATGCGAGCCCCATGAAGAAGCGACTTCGACTGCTATTCACCGGGCTCGCCCTGGCCGGGCTCATCGCCGGCTGCAATGACTTCGGAACGTCTTCGACGGCGCGCGCGCCCGAGCTGGCTAGCGGCTTCGAGAGCGCGCAGCCCGACGACGTTGCGATCCGCGAAGCCGCCACGCTTCATCCCGCGGAATGGATCAGCCACGGCCGCACCTATTCCGAGCAGCGTTACAGCCCCCTGGCACGGATTCACGAGGACAACGTCGCGCAGCTCGGACTGGCCTGGGTCTACGAGACCGGGACGATTCGTGGACTCGAGGCCACTCCTCTCGTGCACGACGGTGTGATGTACGGGACCGGCTCCTGGAGCGTGGTGTTCGCTCTGGACGCGAAGACGGGGCGCGAGATCTGGCGCTACGATCCGCTGGTGCCTCGCCGCGTGGGAGCCGTCGCGTGCTGCGATGTCGTCAATCGTGGGGTCGCGCTCTACCGCGGACGCGTCTACGTCGGAGCCCTCGACGGGCGGCTGATCGCCCTCGATGCGCGCAGCGGCGAGCCCGTCTGGGCGGTGCAGACCACCGAACCGAGCCGGCCCTACACCATCACCGGTGCACCGCGCGTCGTGAAGGGCAAGATCCTGATTGGCAACGGCGGCGCCGAGCTCGGCGTTCGAGGCTATGTGTCCGCCTATGATGCGCAGAGCGGTGAGCTCAGCTGGCGTTTCTACACGGTTCCGGGGGATCCCGATCAGCCCTTCGAATCGCCCGCCATGGAGCGGGCGGCCAGGACCTGGAAGGGAGGCCGCTGGTGGGAGATCGGCGGGGGCGGCACCGTCTGGGACTCGCTCGCCTACGATCCCGATCTCGACCTGCTCTACGTCGGCACCGGCAATGGATCGCCCTGGATCCGCAGCCTGCGCAGCCCCGGCGGCGGCGACAATCTCTACCTCTCTTCGATCCTGGCACTCCGGCCCGACACGGGCGAGCTGGTCTGGCATTACCAGACGACCCCCGGCGACAGCTGGGACTACACGGCGACGCAGCAGATGATCCTGGCGGAGCTCGAGATCGAGGGTCGCCCGCGACGGGTGCTGATGCAGGCGCCGAAGAACGGTTTCTTCTACGTGCTCGATCGCGAGACCGGCGAGCTGCTCTCGGCGGAGCCCTACGTGACCGTCACATGGGCCGAGCGTGTCGACTCCCAGAGTGGCCGACCGGTGGTGAGTCAGGGGGCGCACTACGGGCAAGAGCCCCAGGTGATCCGACCCGGGCCCAGCGGAGGCCACAACTGGCAACCGATGTCGTTCCATCGCGACACGCGCCTGGTATTCATCCCGGCGATGGAGATGGGCTTTGCCTTCTCGCTCGATCCCGAGTTTCGATATCGCCCGGGCACCGCCAACATGGGCATCGACACGATCGTGGCGAGCACGTCGATGGCGGCGGGCGATTTCGACGGATTCCTGCTGGCCTGGGATCCGGTGGCCCAGCGCGAGGTCTGGCGGGTGCCGCATCGCCGCCCGTGGAATGGCGGCGTGCTCTCGACGGCAGGCGGACTCGTCTTCCAGGGGACGGGGCACGCCACCTTCGAAGCCTTTCGCGCCAGCGACGGCCGGCGCTTGTTCAGCGCTCCGACCGGCACCGGCGTCGTCGCACCGCCGATCAGCTACGAAGTCGACGGCGAGCAGTACATCTCGCTGCTGGCAGGCTGGGGCGGGGGCTACGCCCTGGCGAGCGCCGATCCGCCGAGCGAGACCCTGGCTTCTGGGAATCGCGGGCGCCTGCTCACCTTCAAGCTGGGCGGCCGCCTCCAGCTCGAGATCGTTTCCACGCCGCAGGCACCGCTCGAGCCGATTCCGGTGGTGGCAGACCCCGAGCTCGAGAAGGCCGGCTTCGAGGCCTTCCACGTCTGGTGTGTCGGATGCCACGGCCCCGCCGCCATCGGAGGCGGGACGATTCCGGATCTGCGAAGGCTCGCTCCGGCGCGTTACCAGCAGCTCCACGAGATCGTGCTCGAGGGCGCACTCGTGGAGCTGGGCATGCCGTCCTTCCAGGAGTGGCTCGACGCGGATGATGTCGTCGCGATTCGCGCCTACCTGCTGGCCCGCCGCGCCGAGCTGCGGGCCGAGACAAATTCGAAACCCAAGACCGGTGTAGCGGACTAGCCCGGATTATTCATGAAGGTTCTACTGCGGCGGCACATCTCCGCGCTCTGGCTGAAGAAATCGGCGTCCGGCTGCTCGACGTAGGGTAAACTACAAGCCGCGGCCGAACCCCGATTTCTTCAGCCAGAACACGAATCTGCACCGCCTCGCTACGGACCTTCATGAATAATCCGGGCTAGCCGGGTCACGGCGGCGCGCAGCGACCGCGCGAGTCGACCGGGCACCGAAACGAGAGAGGAGCGTGCGTGCGCAGACAAGGCGACCTCGAGACATCCATTCTGTTCGTGTTCCTGCTCTCGATTCTCGGCCTCTGCCTATCCGGTTGTGACGCCGGGCAGGGCCTGCCCGCCCCGCCAGGTCCCGAGGCGGCCTGGCCGCATTACGGCGGAGACCGCGGCGGCATGCGCTACACGCCGGCCAGTCAGATTACGCCCGAGAACGTGAATGATCTGGAGATCGCCTGGACCTACCACAGCGGTGACGTCTCGGACGGAAGCGACGGCCACAGCAAGACCTCCTTCAACGCGACGCCCCTGCTGGTCGACGACACGGTCGTCTTCTGTACGCCGATGAACCGCGTGATCGCAGTCGATGCCGAGAGCGGGGAGGAGCGTTGGGTCTTTGATCCGGTACAGCGGCAGACGAAGCTGCCCGACCCCCATAGTCGCGTGTGTCGCGGCGTCGCCTACTGGGAGGCCGAGTCGGCGACCGAGCGGGCCGCTGTGTGTGGGCGACGAATCTTCACCGCCACGCTGGATTCGGAGCTGATCGGAATCGATGCCGTGACCGGGCGCGCCTGCCAGGCGTTTGGACGCGACGGCCGCGTGGACCTTCGAGAGGGCATCCAGGATGCCGAGCCCTGGGAGTATTACAGCACTTCGCCGCCGGTGACGGTCAACGACGTGGTGGCGCTGGGCGCCCTCGTCTACGACAACAAGCGCATCGACGCACCGCCCGGCGTGATCCGGGGCTACGACGCAAGGACGGGGGCGCTGCAGTGGAGCTTCGACGCCGTGCCGCCAGGCTACAGCGGTCCTGGGCCGGCCGGGGGCGGGCGCTATGTCAGGGGCACTGCGAACGCCTGGTCGCTGCTTTCCGCCGACGAGGAGCTGGATCTGGTCTTCGTTCCGACCGGCAACGCAGCGGTCGACTACTTTGCGGCGACCCGACAAGGGCTCGACGATTATTCGAGCTCGGTGCTCGCCCTGCACGGCCGCAGCGGAGAGCTGGCCTGGAGCTTCCAGATGGTTCGCGTAGACGTCTGGGACTTCGACACGGCCAGTCAGCCCGTGCTCTTCGACCACGAGATCGAGGGTCGGGTCGTCCCGGCGCTGGCCCAGGCGACCAAGATGGGCCACGTCTTCCTGCTCGACCGCCGCACCGGAGAACCCCTCTACGGCCGCCGCGAAATCCGCGTCCGCACGGACGGCGTGGCCGGCGAAGTGCTATCGCCGACTCAGCCCGTGCCCTCCTATATCGAGCCGCTGCACCCGACCCAGCTGACGCCCGAGGACGCCTTCGGCTTCACCTTCTGGGACCGCGGCCGATGCGCCGAGGCCATCGCGAGCTACCGCTACGACGGCATGTTCACGCCGCCCACCGAAGGCGGCAGCATCCAGTACCCCCAGAACGCCGGGGGCATCAACTGGGGCAGCGTGACGATCGATCCGGAGCGCGGTCTGCTGTTTACGAACATGATGCGGATGGCCGCTGTGATCCAGCTGCTGCCGCGCGCCGAGTACGATGCGCTGCCCGACAAGACTTCGCACTGGCCCTATCAGCTCGTGCCGATGCACGGCACCCCCTACGCCGCACGCATCTTTCCCCTGCTCTCACCCTTCGGCGCCCCCTGCTCGCCGCCGCCCTGGGGCAGCCTGGTGGCCGTCGACCTGGCGACGGGCAGGCGCGTCTGGGACGTCCCGCTCGGGACGATTCGGGATCAGGCGCCCTTTCCCGTCTGGCTCGTGCCGGGCTGGCGCGAGCTCGGCTCACCGAATATGGGGGGCTCGGTGGCCACTGCGAGCGGTCTCGTGTTCATCGGCGCCACGACGGACCGATTCGTCCGCGCCTTCGACGCGGACACCGGCAGCGAGCTCTGGAAGTTCCGTCTGCCCTACACCGCCAACGCCACGCCCATGAGCTACCGCCTGGGGCCCGATGGTCGCCAGTTCGTGGTGGTTGCGGTGGGCGGCCACGCCTGGTCGGATTCGGGCGATGCGCTGATCGCCTTCGCACTACCGTGAGCAGGAGCCCGAGCCACAGGAGCGGAAGCTACGCCGATCTCTCGGCTGCGGCTTGCGGCGGATCGGCGATGCGTTTCGGATCGATGCGCAGGGGTCTCTCGTAGGACGCATCGCTGCGATCGCGGACGCTCCGCCCGGCGCCGAGAGTCTGCTGGAACTGCTCGGGCGTCAGGTCGTACTCACCGGGCGTTCCCTGCCAGTCCATCATGCATTTGCGCGCGACGATTGCCCAGCGACCCTGCCGGCGTTCCATCCGGTCGATGTAGCGCCCGCCCCCGAGCGAGAGCGCCGGACCCTGTCGGTTCATCGCCGCGAAGAGCCAGTAGGTCTCGCAGTGCGCGGTGTCGCCGTCGAGCTCGCAGTAATGATTGGTGATGATGTGCTGGGTCGCGGACTGATTCTCTCCGTGGAAGGCCAGGAAGTAGTCCGCGAAGGCCTCCGGCCCCCCGACGAACAAGCCGTGGTCGTCGATTGCATCGGGGTGATAGGCCGAGAGTAGTAGCTCCCGATCCATTCGGTCGACTCCTCGGCAGTAGCGTACGATGCAGTCGTGGATCGCCTGGCGGTCCAGGAGCTCGCGCAGCTGTTGCTCGAGATCGTCCTTGCTCATGTCGGGTTTCCTCTCGCGTTCTTGTTAGTAATTGGGGTTCGAAGCCCCAGAGCTTCGCCAACCCGTTCGGGGAGGACAAGACCCCGACCGCTGACCAGCGATGCCGCCTTTGCGTCGCGGTGGGCCCGCTCCCAGTGGAGCAACTCGTGCGGTGAAATCTCGCGCGACGCGCTCATGCGCGTTGGCTGCTCACGGAAAGCGCTTCACCGGTCATGTAGCTGGCGAGATCCGACGCGAGGAAGACGATTACGTTCGAGATCTCCCAGGGCGCCGCCGAGCGACCCATGGCCTCCTTTTCGACCAACGACTCGAGAAATTCTTCACTGCTCACCTTGGCCAGATTCGGATGCAGCACCAGGCTGGGGACGACGGCGTTGACGCGCACGCCGGCCGCCGCGCCCTCACTCGCAGCAGCTCGCGTCAGCGCCAACACGCCCGCCTTGGCCGCCGAATAGTGGGCCTGACCGGCCTGCGCGCGCCAACCGAGAGCGCTTCCGACGTTCACGATCGAACCCTGAGCGCGCGGAATCATGTGGCGCATAGCGGCCTGCAGGCAGCGAAATGTGCCTGTGAGCGTGACGTCGAGGACGCGGCTCCACTGCTCGTCGGTCATGTCGACGATCTCGACCGTACCGCCGAGCCCCGCATTGTTGACGAGCACATCGAGGCGCCCCATCTCCGAGATGGCATGATCGAAGAGCGCCTGCACCTGCGTTTCGTCTGTGACGTCACAGATGATGAAAGGCACCTTCTGGCCCGTTTCCCGCTGGAGAATCTCGGCGCATCGCGCCAGGCGGGCTTCGTGCTTGTCAGAAAGCATGACCGCTGCGCCTTCTTCCGCACAGCGTCGAGCGGTCGCAAAGCCGATTCCAGTTCCGGCGGCGGCCGTGACGAGCACGGTCTTTCCTGCGAGGAGCTGGTGGCCCTGCGGATAGGGCGGGATCTGGCTGGCCTTCAAGCGCGGCTCCTCGCTACCGGTTCTGCCAATCCAGGGCTGCTTTCAGACCTTTGGATCTCGCGATCTGGCCAAATTCCTGGGCGGCCGGAGACTTGTGCGCCATCGCGTCGGATTCTCGCGCGAGCTCCTGAAGCATCGTCCGGCCCATCAGCTCGATGGCCTTGTTGCAGATCGACTTGTTCTGGGCCAGTAGATCGTAGGGGACTCGCGCGATGTTCGAGGCGAGGGCGTGGACGACGTCGTCGAGCTCGGACACTGGAACCGCCTGCATCACGAGTCCAATGCTCTCCGCAGTCCTCGCGTCGATCTGCTCCCCCGTCAGCAGCAGACGTTTGGCCCATTGCGGTCCCACCATATAGGTCCACATATGCGTGGACGGTGAGCCCATCGATCGCACCGCGGGAAATCCGAACCGGGCATCCTCTGCGGCAATGATCATGTCGCAGTTGAGCGCCATGTCCGTCCCGCCGGCCAGGCAATAGCCGTGTACCTTGACGATCACGGGCTTCGTCAAGCTCCACAGCGTCGACCAGCGCCCAGATCTCGCGTCGAGGGCGTTGAGATCTTCACGGAGCGTCATCTCCTCCGGTGGACGAATTCCGTGGCCAGCGGCTCCGCCCTGCTCGGGGGGCGTCAGATCCCATCCCGAGCAAAAAGCCCGCCCCGCGCCCTGAAGCACGAGGCATCCGATCGTCTCGTCGGCTTCAGCGGCCTTCACAGCATCGATGAGCTCGTCCATCAACTCGGCCGTGAGTGCGTTCAGCTTTTCGGGCCGGTTGAGCGTCAGGTACGAGACGCGCTCTCGAGCCTCGGTCAGGATGTTCCCAGATGCCATGGCTTTTCCCCCCTTGTGCCGGCCGCATGATACTCCCAGACGAACCGATTGGTTGGGGTCTGATCGATCTCGCGCTGGATCGCGGCGCGATCTCGTCGAGCCCGAAGACCACGAGCGCAACAGCGATCCCAGGGCGACAGTGCAGTGCGATTCGTTCGTGGAGAGGATGTACGCTCGTTCGGTCCCCTTCCCGGCAGCGACGTGTGTCAGGTCGTCGATCGGGAGGAAGTCTCGCGCGATTTCCCGGGCTGGCGAAATAGCGCAATCAGGGGCTGGCGCTGCTCCTCGAACGCGGGTTCAGCTGCGACCTGGCAGTCCGCACCTCGCCCTCGACCGCCGTGCCCTCGAAGAAGTCTGGGTTCGTATCGGTGTAGAAGCTCGCCGGGTGGGTAAAAACGAAGTCGCGCAGGTCCTGGGCGGTGAGCCAGCCGGCGTCGAGAGGCTCGAGCACCTCGGGCATGACCTCGCTCATGTCGGGGACGTCCCAATGACCGATGTCCGAGCCGAGCACGGCACGAAGTCGACTGCCAAAGGGGTTCACCCGGGTATTGAAGGCACTGCTCGTCATGGGGTCATCGGCCTCGCAGCCGAAGTAGAAACGCGGAACGAAGAGATCGACGAGCTCCTGCTCGGAGTCGACGTCGAGCGCTGCCCAGTCATCGACGGGTTGGCTCCCGGCACCGCGCACCCCCAGGCTCGGCTTCTGGTGCTGGACGGCCCAGCCTCGATCACCGGCGTGGCGGATCATGAGCTCGTCCAACAGCTCTCGATCCAGCGCCTCGGGATCGTAGTTGCCAAGCTGGGAAGGGTTGCGCTTTCGCCAGTGGCCCAGCTGATCGAATAGCAGCGAGCACGCCCAGCCGACGCCCCCTTCCAGGAAAGCGAAGCGCAGCCCAGGGAAGCGTCGGGTCACGCCCCCCATGAAGAGCGACTTGCACAGGGCTTCGCCCGCTGCCGCGAAATGCCCGATATGGTTGTACATGTAGTTGGATGGGGAACGGCGGCTGCCCCAGCCCATCCCGGAGCCGTGGGTCGCCAGCGACACACCCAGCTCCTCGGCGCGGCGCCAGAAGGGGTCATAATCATGTACGCTGTCGAGACCGTAGAAGTCGATCCACTGCGCATGGGGAGCGAGCTCGGGCGCGCGCTCGGCCACGAATCCGATGGGCCGGCTCACATAGCTCGCGATCAGCACCGCCCGGAGCCCGAGCTCCAGCACTGCATGCTCGAGCTCGGCGATTGCCTCCTCGGGCGTGTGCATCGGGATCAGCGCGACCGGGGTGAGACGCCGGTGGTGCTCGGCGTATAGCTCCGCGTGGTAGGTGTTCAGGGCCCGGCACGCCGCCGGCCGCAGCTCGTCGTTCTGGATGCTCGGGAAGCCCAGGCACAAGGTGGGATAGATCACTGTGAAATCGATGCCGAGCTCGTCCAGCCGGCTCTCGAGTAGCCGCGGGAGGGTGGCGGTGGCGAAATCGAGGGTATTGCGAGTGGGCCTGGCCCACCACGGTGGGCGCAGCGTCCGAAGGCTCGCACGCTCATCGAGTGCCAGCTCGGACCAGCGATGGGCTTCGGGTCCGAGCAGCCCGGAGATGAGTTCATGAACGCTGGCGGAGATCCCCGTCTTGGCCAGGTACTCGTCGATCGCCGGCAGGAACTCCTGGGAGTGGCCGTCGGCGTCGATGACCGGATGTGAGAGCCGCGCTCGCGCAAGCGCTCCAGGTGCACGATTTGCCATGGCTGCATTATCCGTCTCTTGACTCGGGCGAGTCAAGGGAGGCCACGGCCCGCTCTACGTCCGAGGAGCTCTCGTTCAGCCCGTGCGCATCTCGGTCCCCGGCTCCAGCGCGGGCGGGTGCAGGAATGCGATGACCAGTGCCGACAGGGCAGGGAAGACCAGGAAGCTCGCGAAGGCTAGCTGATAGCTGCCGGTGCGGTCGAAGAGATAGGCGGCCACCGGCGCACCGACCACGCTGAAGGGCAGCATCAAGAGATTCATCAGCCCCATGACCTGGCCAAACGCCGCCCGTCCGAAGACCGAACCTGTGAGCGCTCCCCACAAGGGCATGACGCCCCCCATGGCAACGCCCGCGGCCGCCGCGGCGGCGAGCAGCGCTGCAAAACGCGGTTCGCCTAGCAAGTTCGACCAGGCCAGGCCCAGACAACCCGCGACGACCCAGACGACGACTCGTTTATCGATGCGGTCGGCCAGGTAGCCGAAGAGCACGCGTCCTATACCGCTGGCCAGGCCGTAGCCGGAAATCACGGCGGCGGCTCGGGCCGGGCTGTTGCCGATGTCGGTCGCATAGGGCACCAGGTGGACCAGCATTACGCTGGCCGGGCAGAATGCGAAGCCGATGCACATGGTGATGGCCCAGAAATTGCGGTCGCGCAGCAGCTCACCCGTGGTGAATTCCGGCGCTGCTTTTGCTTCTGGGGCTTCGGTCTCGGCTGCAGCGCTGTGCTCCGGCGACTCACCGTCCGGCGTCAAGCCCAGCTCCTCTGGACGCCCGACCAGCAGCCAGGCCACTGGCAAGATCAGCAGCAACAAACCGGCCGCCATCGTGGCCACCGCGCCGCGCCAGCCCAGAGCCTCGATCAAGGCCGTGGTCAGGGGCGGAAAAATACCGCCTCCCGCCGCAGCGCCGAGGGCCGCGAACCCCAAGGCGCGCCCCCGCTTGCGCACGAACCAATTGGCCACGACCGTGGCGGTCGCCAAGGAGCCGAACAGAGCGGAGCCCCCGGCGACGGCGGTGACGAAGAGCAGTCCGACCTGCCAGAAGGCCGTGGCCTGCGAGAGCAATGCGAAGCCGATCGACGTCACGAGGATGCCGCTGATCATGATGGCCCGCGCCGAACCGCGATCGAGCGCCCGCCCGAGCCAGGGCGCCACGGCGCCCTGGACGAGGGTCAGCAGCGTCAGGCCCAGGGTCACCGCCAGACGTGAAGCCTCGAACTCGGCCACCAGCGGCTTCAGAAAGGCGCCGTAGGCATAAAAAGTGGCACCGATGGAAACCGCCTGGGTGAGGCCGACTACACCGACGATCCGCCAGCCGAGAAACAATGTCAGCCTTTCCCTGTGGTTCGCAGCGGCGATCGGGCGCCGAGCCTATCTATTCGGGGGGAGAAGGCGAAGCCTTCGAGCAATGGCGAAGCCTCCGAGTAATGGCGCGGCCTTCGAGCAGAGGCCCCGACCCTCCGCTCGAGCTAGACAGAAGTCGGTGTAAACACCGTGGGCATGTGGACGAGGCCATTCACGATCGGCGACGCGAAGCGCGTCGGGGGCGAGTCGGGGACCAGCTCCAGATCGGGCAGACGCTCGAGCAGCCGAGAAATGGTGTTGCGGATTTCCATTCGCGCCAGGTTCGAGCCCAGGCAGAAGTGGCTACCGAATCCAAAGCTGATGTGTTCGTTTCGCTTGCGGTCGATCAAGAAGCGCTGGGGCTCTTCGAAGACATCTTCGTCCCGGTTGGCCGAGCCGTACAGCATGACGACGGAGCTGCCTTCTGTGAGCTTTCGGTCTCCCAGCTCGGTATCCCGCATCGCGGTGCGCCGCAACGCCCGCACCGGTGTCACCCAGCGCAGGATCTCGTTGGTGGCGAGCCCCAGAAGCTCTGGATTGGCCCGCAGCAGCTCGCGCTGATCGGGGTGCTCGATCAATGCGCGCATGCCCAGAGAGATCGCGTGCCGCGTTGTCTCGCTACCGCCGAGCACCAGAAACGAAATGAATCCCAACAGACCGTCGCCCTCTGGAATTCCGACGAAGGGATCTCGCGCGAAGGACTCGAAGACGCCCTCCTCGCGAGCGGACAACATCGTCGAGATCAGGTCGTTCCCGGGCACCGCGGAGCGCATCTCGACGACCGACCGGATGTGGGCTTCGAACTCCCGGGCGGCCTTCTTTCGTTCTTCGGGTTGGGTCCCGTCGGACACTGTTAGCGTGACCGCATCCACCCAGCGGCGAAACAGATCGAAATGCTCTTCGAGCCCCAATATGTCCGCGATGATGCGCATCGGGACGGGCACCGCGATGTCCTGGACCAGGTCGCAGCTGCCCTTCGGCCCCACGGCGTCGATCGCCTCGTCGGCAAAACGCAGCACCCGCTCGTCCAGATGCCGGATGGCCCGCGGCGTAAAGCCGCGACTGACGACGTTGCGAGTTCGATTGTGCGAGGCCCCGTCCTCCGCCTGCATCGTGAAGTGGCTCTCGAATGGATGCCACGGGCCCCGGGGTTCGGAGGAGAAGAGCTCCGGGTGCTGAGACACATACTTGACGTCGGCATGGCGCGTCACGAGCCAGCAACCATTCTTCTCGTCCCAGTGGACGGGGTCGTTGCGGCGCAGCCAGCTGAATGACTCCGCCTCCTCAAGCGGTGAAATGGAAAGGTCGTTGATGTCGAAATCGATACCAGACATGCTGGGCTCCTCTATTCGATCTGCGCGCAGTGCGCCCTACTTGGCTCTCTTGATCCCTTGCAGCACCGAGCCACTAGATTCCCGCGACCTCGCGCAACGCACCGCGCGCATCGAGATCCTCGATCGCACACTCGGATCGCTCGAGGAAAGCCGCCGAGATGCGCTTGCGTTCGGGCGTCGCGTCCTCGGGAAAGAGCACGAGCGGGCAGGCCGCCGGCACGAAATAGGAGGCGTGGACGCGGTACAGCAGCCACGCGTCGTCGAAGGCGATGGGCGCACCGCCCAGCTCGCGGCGCTCTGCCAGGTAGCGCTCGATCAACTCGCGCTCGTGCTCGCGGCGGCTGGCTGGCGAGAGGGCCATCGTGATGAAGTAGCCCACGTCGCGAAGAGGCGTTCCGAGTTGGATGAGCCCCCAGTCGAGAAACCCGACCCGCCCGTGATCTTCGAACAGATTGCCTATATGACTGTCGCCTTGCAGTACGGTCACGGTGCCGCGGTCCCACACATCTTCGATCGCGGACTGGCGTTCGATGTAGAGCTTCGAAAGCTCGGCGAAAGCGTCGGTGAGGCGATCGCGGTGATGATCGAGTCCGTATTGAAGCATCGTCGAGCCGAAGTCGCTTCCGCCCGGCATCCGTTCGACCCAACCCGCCTCGCGTTCGCGCCGCGCTCCATCTTCGTAGCGAACGTGCAGCGCGGCGTAGTCGCGCATCGCGAGCGACGCCTGCTCGAAGCTCAGGGCCGCAACGGTGTCTGGCAGCGTGCAACCCGTGCTGTCGAGATCTTCGATGAGCAGGACGAAGGCGCCGGAAACCTCGTCGAAGCGCGCGACGTAGGGGTAGGGTACGCGCATCGGCACGAGCTCGGCGAGGCTCTGGTAGAAGAGCGCCTCGCGGCGCCCCATGCCGGTTCGATTGATCCGCTCGCGGACCGCTGGATCCGACGGCGGCAGCTTCAAGAAGAAGATCTCGGGCAGCTGGCGGGGCGCATCGACTTCGCAGGGCGCATCATAGACGACGCGCAAGCGCGCGTTCGAATTGGTGCCGTCGTGGATCTCGAGGACCTCGACCGAGGCCACGCTGACGCCCGGGAAGCGCTCGCCCAGCGCCTCGCCAAGCCATTCGGGCGTCACGTCGGCGGGTTCCACGGGAAGCGCGGCCAGCTTGCTCATGCCCCAAGCCTAGCCGGTGTAGATCCTCTCGCACAGCAGCGATTCCAGCAATCGCATGCTCGTCGCGATCCGCCCGGGGCAAAACGACGGCCAGGCGGTCCGGACACAAACGCGCCGAGGTCGAGTGACAGCCGCCCCGCCCCGCGGATCGATCCTGATTTCATACGCTCGACCCCACGCTGCCTCAGATGGTAGTTCGGGATGCGCTTCAGGAGTTTTTCGAAGGCGCAGCAATTCGACCCTGGTCTCGTATGCGGGCTAGGATCTCAAGAAAGGGGCCGCCGCAGGACCTCGATCGAGGCCGATGCCGGTTGGAAGCCCCGAGGAGACGTCGAAGATGAGTGCACGAATCGGACAACAAATGGTTTCTGGCCTCGCGCTGATCGCCGGCCTGAGCCTGGCCTCGCCGGGCGAAGCGCAGACGAGCTTCGAGGTCGCCTGGAGGACGGTCGGCGCTTCCCACCACACAGCGATCGATCTCTACGGGAAGGGTTCTCCCGCCAGCTTCATCTCGGCTCGAGGCGACGGCACTTTCGGACCCGCCGCCGTGCAGGGGATGTTCGAGCCGCTGAAGGTGCCCGTCGAACACTGTCCCGAGGGCGCAGTCATGGAATTCCATTCGGTCGCGGGAACCATGGTGAGGACCCTTGTGCCGAGTCTCGACCAGATCTTCATCAAGACGCTCTCGGGGCTCGCCTGCATCTTCGAGGACGGGAGGGTGAGCTCCGAGAATCGTGCCGCGGTGATCGGCGGCACGGGGCGATTCGAAGCCGCCACCGGAGAGCTGTTGTCGCGAACCCTCCCGCAGACCGTCGCGTTTTCCGAATGGAAAGGCGAGTTCAACAACATCATCAACGTGACCGAGGGAACTATCGTCCTTCGACAGTAGCGGCACCGGGCTGTTGGGCGTTCTGGATCAGACGGCGATAGAAGCGAACGCCGCTGGCGTATTCCTCGACCGGGATGTGTTCGTTGGTGCCGTGGACCATGGTCGCAGCATCGGGACCGAAACCGAAGGGTGCGAATCGATAGACGCTGTCCGACAGCTGGCTGTAGTGCCGGGCATCGGTTCCTCCTGGCACGAGATAGGGCGCCACGACGGATCCCGGGACCACTTCGTTGATGGTTCGCACGAGTGTATTCCAGCCCGCTGTATCCGTGCGCGAGATCGGTGACGGATCGCGCTGCTTCTCGAGCAGCGTAATCCGGACGCGCCCATCGTCGACGGTCTCCACGACGTGCCGGAGCACACCGCTCGTCGTATCGCCGGGAAGCAGGCGGAAGTTCACCACTGCGCGTGCGCGGGAGGGCAGGACGTTGTCCTTGGTGCCGGCATTGAAGATCGTGGGTGCGGTGGTGGTGCGGACCATCGTGGCGGTGAGCGGAAAGCTCACGAGCGCGCGCTCGAGGATCGGCCCGAAGAGCCAGAGATTCGCGAATACGAGGCGCGGTCCAAAGGACATCGAGGGACCGATCCCCTCTTCGAAAAAGGAGCGCATCACTCCATCGAGGCGCGGCGTCAGCTGGTTTTGCTCGATGCGGTCGATCGCCCGTGCCAGGATTCCGATCGCGCCTTCGAACGGGGGGGCCGATGAGTGCCCGCCGGTGAGCTCCACGACGAGCTCCGCGCTCGCATAACCCTTCTCCGAGATTCCCACGATCGCCAGCGGCGCATCGAAGCCCGGCAGCATGTCCCGCAACACCGACCCGCCCTCATCGATCGCCAGGGCGAGGCTCACGCCCCGCTTCTGCAGCAAGCTCGAGATCATCTTTGCGCCCGAGTCGCCGCCGAGTTCCTCGTCGTGTCCGAAGGCGAGGTAGACGGTCCCGCGCGGCGTGAATCCGTCTGCAATCATGCGCTCCACCGCTTCCA
>PVBE010875973.1_pt1 | contig 44200 bp, 38 predicted proteins | sample 1631181 | NCBI WGS metagenome assembly PVBE01 (sample SAMN08397723, study PRJNA350692) | Marine metagenome, whole genome shotgun sequencing project. | isolation source: water | place: Pacific Ocean | collected 2012-04
CCGTAGCGCACGTTCAGCCAGTGGCCCTCTTCGTGGGCGACTACGGTCGAGTACGCCGTGTTCACACAGCCGCCGCCCGAGGTGTAGAAGTTGATCGAGTTCCCGTTGAAGAAGGCGTTGCAGTTCGAGGAGATGTTGCAGTTTGCGGTGGCCGTGAAGTCCGCCGTGTTGTCACCGGGGATGATGGCCCGCACCCAATCGCGCATCAGGTTTACGCTCTGATAGGCGTTGGCCTCGGCGGTCACGTTTGTTTGGGAGGAAGGGTTCAAGACCACGCTGTTCCCTGTCCCGCTCACGCTGCCGCTGAACGAGTAGTCAGAGCCTGAGTCGTTGTTCGAGTTGCAGTAGGTGCCCTCGTAGGCGACGGTGATGTTCAGCGGGCCGTTGGTGCCCGAGATCGTGAAGTTTCCGTTCGCGTCCGTGAAGGTGCTCGCGCCAGAGCTCTGGATCTCGACGTAGGGCACCGGCTGCTGTGTCTCAGAGTTGTTCGGACTGTCGGGCGCTGTCCCCGGTGTCGCCATGGTGTAGACGGTCCCAGTGACGTCTAGGTTGTGGATCGCTGGCATGCGATGCAGGACCTCTCCGGTGTTCGCGTCGAGCCAGTAGATCTCTCCCTCCGGCTCGAAGTCGGTGCGTTGCCAGAGCGCTTGGACCTCATAAGCGAGGGCGGGGAGGACGCGCTCTCCGCGCTGAAGCTGGACCACGTAGAGCGCTGGGCTCGAGAGGCTCGTCGGGGTCAGGCCGAACTCAGCGTCGAAGGCCGCCGCAGCGGATCGCAAGGCGCCAGCAGCCGAGAGCGTCGCGCTCGTCTCGAACTTGGAGACCAGAGGGAGTCCAGCGGACTGGATCGAGAGCAGGCGGCCGCTCATGTCCATGAGCACGTTCACAGCCCCGTCCTTCACGGGCACGCCGTCCACGGATTGTTGGAAGCGCGCGGTCATCTTGTCGGTCGAGCCGATCTGCCCGAAGGGGAGGAGCAAGACCCGATCCAAGGTCAGCGTCTCAGGCTCCATGCCGTGGATGCCCTCGGTGCGAGCGAGGAAGTCGAGGGCCGCCTCGGCGAAGGATGCGTCCTGTGTCGGCGTCGCAGCTGCGGCGGCTGTACCTCCGAAGAGGAAGTCAGGCCGACCGGTCCCTCGAGTCGTCATCGTCTGCCAGCGGGCGCCGTGAGCGGACCTCCATTGATCGAGGGCTTGAGCGGACTCAGGGGTCGGGAGATCAGGCGTTGATTGGGCTGCTGTAGCGGTAACGAGCAGCATGAGTGCAGTTGCTTTACGGATCATCTTTCTTGAGGTGGGCTGTTGGATATTGGGCCAAGGGCCGATGAGCAGAGTTCAAGGTATCCCTTCTGGACGAAAACAGGCGAGCTAGAGGTTCCTTGTATGTGTCCAGATTCGTTTAAGACGTGTTAGAGATGCTGGAAGGGGGGGGGATCGCACCCCAGAATAGTGTGCTCAGCTCATCGGAGGGCTGAGGAGGGCCGAGAGGTCCCGTGGCGAGCCGCCCCGTCCCTAGAGCCATAGAGAGCAGGAATGAACGTTCAGATCGAATTCTGTGTGCAATGAAGCTATCACCCCCAAGCGGCCGGTCTGGTCGCTGAGTTAAAACGCGCCTTTGATGGGATCGAGGTGGAACTCCTCGAGGGATCAGGCGGGGTCTTCGAGGTCACGGTCGATGGAGATCTCGTATTTTCGAAGAAGGAGACGGGTAGGTTCCCGGCTTACCAAGAGATCCCGGAGCTCCTGTTGAGCTGATCCCCCTGAGATGATGATTGATGAGACCCGCAGTTCAGACACAAGCCACAGGGGTGCTCGCCGTTCGGCAGGCAGCGCAAGGGACACAGGAAGAGGAGATGGTCATGGGGCCTGAGACAACAATTAAGCCGCGGCCGCGCACAAAGATCGTCGCGACCTTAGGTCCCGCGAGCGCGGGGAGGGTCGGAGAGCTGATCGAAGAGGGGATGAGCGTCGCGCGCATCAACTTCAGTCACGGGAACCGCGATGATCTCCGCGAGCTGATCGCTTCGGTGCGGATCGAGTCCAAGGCTAGGAAGAGCTCGGTCGGGATCCTCTGCGACCTCCCGGGCCCCAAGATGCGGCTCGGTCGCTTCGAGGGTGGCTCTCTTGAGCTGAGCATTAACGAAATCTACACCCTCAAGGATGGCTCTGAGCTCTCTGCGGAGGGTGAGATCTACCTAGATTGCGGCGGCGCACTCACCGCTGTGCGACCTGGAGATCGCGTGCTCGTCGCTGACGGCGCGGCAGAGCTCATCGTCGAAGAGCGCATGGAAGAGGGGCTGCGCGCACGTGTCAGTCGAGCGGGCCGTGTCTCGGATCGCAAGGGGCTCCACCTGCCGGACTCGGACATCGAATATGAGCTCCCGACTCCTGCTGATCGCGAGTGGATTGAGTTCGCCAAAGAGGTCGGCGCTGACCTCATCGGCGTGAGCTTCGTCGGGAGCGGAGAGGACCTGATTCGTATCCGAGCGCTCGCTCCGGACCAGCTGATCGTCGCCAAGGTAGAGCGCAGGGTCGCCGTTGAAAACCTCGACGGGATCATGGAGCAGGCGGACGGTCTCATGATCGCACGCGGAGACCTCGGCGTAGAGATGGACCTCGAGCGCCTCCCCATGGTGCAGAAGGACCTCTTGGCGGCCGGCTTGCGCGCGGGCTGCTTCACGATCACAGCGACAGAGATGCTCGAGTCCATGATCACCACGACCCGCCCGACGCGGGCGGAGGTGACGGATGTAGCCAACGCGATCTTCGACAGGACCGATGGCATCATGCTCTCTGCTGAGACGGCGGTGGGGGAGAACCCTGTCGAGGCCGTGCGGACCATGCGCAACATCGCGCTAGCGGTCGAGGAGAGCGAGCGCTTCCAGTCCCTGCCCAAGGTCGACTTCTGCGGAGACCGCGTCGAGACCGCAGACGCGGTGTCCATGGCCGCGGTTCAGTGCGCTGGAGTCCTCGGGGTGGAGAAGATCGTGTGCTTCTCAGAGACCGGGAACACCGTCAGGCTGATGTCTCGCTATCGCCCAGAGGCGACCATCTTCGGGCTCTCTCCGATCCTGAAGACTGTCCGTTGGATGACCTCCCTGGCCCACGTGAGGCCCGTCCCGGTCGCGCGCTGGTCGAGCCTCGAGGACATGCTCCAAGAGGGCTCCAAGATGTTGATCGAGCGCGGATACGCAGAGAGCGGCGAGCTGATCGTCTTCGTGGCCGGCGTCCCTCCGGGGGTCGCCAAGTCCACGAACGTCATCAAGGTTCACCGGATCGGGGACCCCGTCCGGCTCCACTGAGCCGCTGCCCGAGTCCGGGCTGCGGTCGCTCGCAACAACTAGCTCCTGGAGAGCGTTGATTCTGAGTGGCGCAGGTGGATGATGGTTGCGCGATCTTCCATGTGGGACTTCACTAAGCTTCGTCGGACGCCGCGCTCGCGTTGGCCCTTCTCTGGCGCTCAAGAGGACACCTCCCTCAGGGCGGGGGTCGTGTGCATCGCGAGCGGGAAGGGAGGCGTGGGCAAGAGCGTCATCGCGTCAAACCTCGCCTGTATGCGCGCCGCTGCCGGAGAGCGCGTCTGCTTGGTGGACTTCGACGCAGGGCTCGCTAACGCTCACCTCCTCTTTGGGCTGGCGCCGCGACACGACCTCGGGTCGGTCCTCGACGGGGAGGTGAGGCCTGAGGAGGCCCTCGTCGAAGGCCCCGCTGGGGTCAAGGTCCTCTCCGGTGGCGTCGGGCGCGCGCGCTTGGCGAACCCAACCCGCAGGGAGCTCGGCAGGCTCTTTGGGGCGCTCCGCTCCCTGGAAGAGAGCCACGACCTCCTCGTCATCGACCACGGCGCAGGCCTCGGGTACGCCGTGATCGCGCACCTGGCTGCGGCGCGCTCCTTCCTGCTCGTCACCAACCCTGAGGTGACGGCGCTCTCGGATGCTTACGCGGTCTTCAAGCGCGCCGAGGCCGTCAACCCAGGCGTCCGCGCCGGAGTGGTCATCAACCGGGCTGAGGACCGAGAGGTCGCGCTCGAAGCGCACGATCGCTTGTCCGCCGTATCGAAGCGCTTCCTCGGCCGGGACCTAGAGCTCGCAGGCTGGGTGCCGGCGGACCCGGCGGTCCCGAGGAGCGTGCGGGCGCGAGCTCCCCTCATGCTTGAGGCCGGAGATTCTCCTGCTTGCGCTGGTATGCGCTCCCTGGCTGCTTGGGACGGTTTGGCGCGTCCTCACGCAGGGGAATTCTTCTACGACCGAGCTCGCTCTGCTCTTCGCTGAGGATCGCAGCCGGGAATTCGGTTGATTCGGGCGCCCTCATGGAGTGCCATCCAACCTGTGATGCAGGTCTTCTCTTTCGTCAACCAGAAGGGAGGGTGTGGCAAGACCACGGCCGCTGTGAACCTCTCCGGAGCTCTAGCAGCTCGGGGTCGTCGCGTCCTCCTCGTGGATCTCGACCCTCAGGGGCACGCGACGCTCGGGCTCGGCTGCGACCCCAGCGATGGCCCGACTTCTCTAGAGGTCCTCACGGGCACTTGCGAGATCCGTGACGCCATCATCAAGGGACCCGGGGGATCGACCTCATCCCCGCTGACTTGTCCTTGGCGGAGTTTGAGGAGCGCGCGGAGCACACGTTGCGTCCAGAGCAGGCTCTCAGCTATGCGCTCCGCGGACTCTCAGAGCTATATGACTATGTGCTCCTCGACTGTCCCCCTCGCGCGGACGGAGTCCTGACGATCAACGCGCTGCGAGCCTCTGACACCGCGATCCTCGTCGTGGAGACCGGCGCCTTCGCCCTACAAGGCGCGGTCAAGGCGCTCTCCATCTTTGAGGAGATCCGCACCCGTGATGACTCGCGCTTCGACATGAGGGTCCTCGCGACGCTCTTTGACCGACGCACACGCTTCGCGCGAGACCTGCTCTTTGCCTTGCACGCGAGGTTCGGCCCTGTGCTCTTCGAGAGCGTGATCAGGACCAGCGTCCGCTTGCGAGAGGCGGCTGCCTGTGGGGTCCCTGTGCAGATCCTCGACAAGAGGTCGCGCGCGGCAGGTGACTTCGACGCGCTCGCGAAGGAGTGCCTCATCGAACAAACCGACCCCAGCGAGGTCGCGTGCAGCGTCCCAACCCCCCTCCCCGGAGACTGAACTCATGGACACATTGGCACTCCTTTGCACCTTGCACGCTGACGGCCCCGCCTCCTTGCAGCGCCTGCGAGCCGCGGACCTCTCCACGATTGATGACGTCCTCGGATGCTCTGTGGATACGACCGCGGATGTCCTCTGTCTCTCGATGGCACAAGCTCGCCGCTTTCACCGCGAAGCCCGCATGTTGGCGATGAGGATGCACACCGAGGGGCTCGACAGGGAAGAGCGGATGTACCCCGGCAGCGCGAGCGTCGAGACGCCGCACCCCCAGCCGGCCGCTCAGATGACCACGACGACTCAACCCGCGTCGATGACATCGACTATGACCCCGCCTGAAGCGACGAGCGGGCGCGCAGATGACATGCGGAAGAAGCCGGACATCGCCGCGATCTTGGCTCCGGTGATGGAGCGCTGGGCCGAAGAGGACTCGAAGGATGCAGCCAACGAAGAGGGGGCCACGACGAGCCCTGCTTGCGAGACCACGGCCAGCGCCCCTTGCACGACCGATGTGTTGGAGGGCGTGGACCAACCTCTCCGAGACGCCTTGAGAGCTGCTGGATACGCGACGCTCTCCTCCCTGGTCGAGGTGGAGCCCTTGGTGCTCTCACGTGCGACAGGTCGCACTTACAGCGAGGCCTGCCGAGTGAGCTTCCTCGCAAAGAGGGCGCTCAAAGAAGGCATGCAGGGAGCGCCAAAGCAGGAGACTGCTCCCGCCACAACCACCGCTCCCATGGAGCCGCAGGCCATGGACCAGGATGAGTTCTCGGATGCAGAGCGCATCTTGAAAGAGCTCACAGGGGACATGGAGTGTTCAGGCGAGCGCTTCTCGCCGTCAGCCCCAGAGAGCTGCCTGCCCCAAGACCCTCATGCGGATGAGGGGGACCAGGAGGGACCGGGTGGTCCCTTCGCTTAGCGCCGGAGTCGCGCTCTTGATGCTCCTCGCCGGGGTCTCCTCGGCGCAGGTGGAGACCCCGAAGGCACCCGATGGTCGCCCTGGGCTCGCGGGGCGTGGGAAGGCGCATGACCTAGGCAGAGTCCTGGTCCGACCCAAGACCGCGGCAGAGCGGCAGCTGGTCGGAGACCTCCTCGGCCTCGAGGCGGCTCTTGAGCTGCGGCTCGCTCTCGCGGCGCGGAAGTTGGGTGAGCGGCGCTGCATGGGCCTCGTCGCCGACTCAGCGACGGGGACCCTCAAAGAGCAGATGGCTCGCTTTGACGAGCTCGCCTCAAGGACCACCACAGAGCTCGCTGTGGGAGACGACCGCGCGCGCTCCTTCGCGGTCTGTCTCCTCGACCCCGCCTACGGAGTTCGGCACACAGCGCTCGCGGGTATCGAGCGCGAGCTCACGGAGGTCAGCGCAGGCTTGGCGATCCTCTTGGCCAGCCAGTCTGGCTTTGTGTCGCTCAGCGATGACGAGGCTGCCCTGATCGCGCGCAGGGTGGATCGGTCGGCTGCGCTCTTGCGCACTCTGAACTCTGACATGGACCTCTTGGATGCGAGCGACTTCGCGGGTGGGCCGATCGATGAGATCGCGGTCGAAGCATTGGTCGCTGCGGCGCGCACCTCTAGTCAAGGCGTGAGGTCGAGGCTCATCAAGGCCCAGCTAGATCCCATCCAGGAGAAGGTGGCGCGCATGGCGGCGAGCTTGTCTAGCTCGCGCCTGCGGAGCGCGCTCTCGGCGGAGCTCGTGACGCGAGCGACGGCCCTAGAGGAGGCGGCGGCCCGCATCCCGGAGCTCGACATGCTGATCCCAGGTCGGATCGCGGAGGAGCTAGTACCGGAGGAGATCCGGAGGATGAGCAAGCAGGACCGACACAGCCTCGCGCTCCGGCACGCGCTCGAGGGCCTCGCTGAGGACCCCTTCTCTCCCGAGCTCACGTTCTACGCAGCGGTGGCGACAGATTGGGTCACGGACTCAACACGCTCTCGTCCTTGGTTTGACCGTTATCTCGCTCTGAGGGGCATCCGGGCCCATGATCACAGGACATATCAGGGGCGAAAGCTCGAGCTAGACGAGCAGAGGGCCCTCGATGTCGTCCAACTCGGCGGCTGATCGCCACTCGATGGTATAAAGGAGGTCCACTTTGGAGCGTATCGGATGCTCCTGCGCCTCCCCTTCAGGCGGCGAGAGACCCCACTTGCAGTCCTGTGAACCCATCGATGCGTAGCGCCCACTCGCTCTCCCCTGAGTCCATGGTCTTCGACACCACGCTGATCCCCATGGCGGCTGACCGCCCGGGTGACGACCCTATCTTCAGCCTCAACGCTGAAGCGAGGAAGCGTGCGGCCCAAGGTGACTCGATCTTGAACGCCACCATCGGCGCGCTCTTGGAGGACGATGGCAGCCTCGCGATCCTGCCCTCTGTGAGCGAGGCCTTGGCGAAGGTAGACCCTCGCAGAGCGGCCGCCTACGCGCCGATCTCTGGCGAGCCCGCGTTTCAGCAGGCGGTGATTGACGACACCTTCGGCGCTAGCCCGCTCAACAAGTTCGCGGTCGCGGCCGCGACCCCTGGTGGCACCGGCGCGATCCTGCACGCCATCACGAGCTTCCTCGAACCAGGCCAATCGATCCTCGTCCCGGAGTACTACTGGGGTCCCTACCAGACGATCGCGTCTCACACCGCGAGGAAGGTCGAGACCTTCTCCATGTTCAACTCCGAGGGCCGCTTCAACCTTGAGGCCTTCGAAGAGGGCCTCTCCGGTCAGCTCGAGCGCCAGGGCCGCGCCCTCTTCATCTCCAACTTCCCTTGCAACAACCCCACCGGTTACTCGCTCGACGATGAGGAGTGGGAGGGGCTCTCAGAGGTCATCGAGCAGCAAGCGAAGAAGGGGCCGGTCTCCTTCCTCCTCGACCTCGCGTACGCCCGCTTCGGCGCGACAGGCTCTGAGCGCTGGGTGGACCACGTCGAGCGCTTCGCTCACTGCGCCCAGCTGCTCGTCGCGTGGACGGCTTCAAAGGCCTTCGCTCAATACGGCGCTCGCGTGGGCGCGCTCGTCGCGGTCCACCCCGGCTCAGCTGAGCGTGACCGACTGAAGGCGGCGATGGGCTTCGCTTGTAGAGGGACCTGGTCGAACTGCAATCACCAGGCGATGGTCGCGATCACAGAGCTCCTGCTCGACTCCGACAAGCGCCGGCGCGCCACAGCGGAGCGTGAGGCGCTCAAGCGGCTCCTGCGCGAGCGAGTGGACGCCTTCAACCAGGCAGCCAGCGGCACGGACCTGAAGTATCCCCGATACGAGGGAGGCTTCTTCGTCAGCGTCTTCACCCCGGACGCCGAGAAGACAGCGGCTCGTATGCGTGAGCTCGGGGTCTACGTCGTCCCCTTGAATGGTGCCGTCCGCATCGCGCTCTGCTCGACGCGAGCCAAAGATATACCGCGGCTCATCGCGGCCCTCGAAGAGGGCCTCAGCGCCGCCGGAGGTTCAGAGTGAGCGCTCTGCCGCACGCCTATGGGCCTCGTGTCCACCTGGCTGGCGGCTCGTTCGTCAGCACCGCGCTCGCGCGCGCATCAACTGAGGAGATCTCCAGGACGGAGCTCTTGGCGTTGGTCCGATCGGTCTATGAGGTCTTGCTCGCCTCAGCGTTCGATGAGCTGCCTCAGACCAACGCGGAGATCGCGACGCGGATGTCATCCAAGCACCCAGAGGAGGCCGTCTGGAGCGGCGAGGTCGCGGTAGACGCGGGCTCTGTAGTCATCTGTGACGTGATCCGCGCTGGGATCCTGCCAGCGCAGCTCTGCTTCGAGCGTATCTCCCAGCTCCTCCCGAACGCGGACGTCCGCCTCGACCACCTCAACATCGCGCGCAGCGAAGATGAGACGGGGCGAGCGACAGGGGCTGACCTCTCTGGGAGCAAGGTCGGCGGCTCTGTCGAGGGCGCAGTGCTCATCCTCCCAGACCCCATGGGCGCGACCGGTGCGACGACTGTCTGCGCCCTCGAGCACTACTTCGAGCACTATGGGAGACCCGGCAAGATCCTCCTCATGCCGATGATCTGTACTCCAGAGTTCTTACGCGCCGTGCTCGACTTCGACGAGAACATCAAGATCCATGCAGGCAGGATCGACCGAGGCCTCTCGCCAAGGGATGTGCTCGAGTGCACCCCCGGTGAGCGCTGGGATGAAGAGCGCGGTCTAGACGACACGAACTACATCGTCCCTGGCGCCGGTGGCGTGGGCGAGCTGCTCAACAACTCTTGGTGTTGACCGCTCACTCCGCCGAGAGGCGGTAGAGCCGATAGAGGTCGTAGGGGCTCCCGTCCCTCTGGAGGATGTCGTCAGGGCTCCGCCAGAGGAGCTCATAGCCGAGGAGGCTAGTGAGGGCCCCATCGTCTTGGGAGAGGAGCGACGCGGCGGCCGTCCCAGGAGACGGCTCGTCTCCTGGGCGTAGCCCGGCTAGGTACCTCGTGGTCTTCAGCTTCCCGAGCGTGAAGCGGTCTACAAGGAGGTAGCGGCAGTCGTGGTTGGTGCAGAGCTCGCGGCGGAAGTCAGCCGCTTCGGAGTGATAGAAGCCGTTGAAGAAGGACTCTGCGGCGCGTCGGCTGGCGTCGAGCTCGTACTTGGGCTGCAGGAGGATCGGGTGACGCGTGTGTGTCAGGATCGCGGTCGAGTTCATGAAATCGCAGGCGACCGCCTCCCCAGGGGGGACGTGCTCGCGGACGGCAGAGATCATGGCGCTGAGCTCTGCCTGACGGCCAGGGGGCTTGTACCAGGCGAGCTCAAGCGTGGAGACGTGTTGGGCGAAGAGGCCAGCCTGGGCGACGAAGAGCGCGAGCGCGTAGCTCCTGCCGCGCTCTTGGCGCGCTAACCAGGTCACGCCAGCGGCAGGGAGCAGCGCGGCTGGCAGGATCAAGACGCGGGTGATGAGCCACGCAGCGGCGGCAGAGGCGAGGACGAGTGAGCGAGCGAAGGTCGAGAGCAGCCCACGCTTAAAGGCCACCGCGAGCCCGAGCGAGGCGAGGCTCAAGGAGAGGAAGGCGGAGCTGAGCTGGGAGGTCTCGAAGGGTCCCTGCCAGAGGAGGCGCGCGTCGAAAGAGAGCGCCGTCGGGTCCACGGGTCGCTGGCCGAGGTGGAGCAACTTGGCGAGCAGGAGCTCGTGCACGTGGGAGTCCTCGATGACTCCGCCGCCTAGGAGGCGTGAGGTGACGGCGCCCAAGAAGAGGACCCCGATCCCTTCAGCGATCCTGCGAGAGCGGTCGAGGCTGGGGCGGTTTGCGAGCGCGGCGGCAGCGAGGGCGAAGAGCGCTGGAGTGAAAAAGAGCAGCCTCGCGCGGCCCACCGGGAAGAGCGCGACCGTGACAGCTGCCACGAGCGGAAGGAGGAGCCCCACCTTGGCTGGGACCTTGCGTTCGCTCCCGAGCATCACGCTGATGAAGAGGCAGCCCGCGATGAGGAGCGCGAAGTGCGCGCTCGCGTGCCAGGTGGCGAGGGACAGCCCGAGGAGCGCGCCAGCGAGGAGGTGATCCGAGCGTCTGCCGGTCCTTCGACACCGGAGGAGCGCCCAGAGCCCGCATGTGAGGAGTGGGAAGGCGAGGTCTTCTCGGAGGAAGAGGACGCCGGCTGAGCGATAGGCGGCTGGGAGGAGCGTCCAGAGGAGCGCTGCGTAGATTCCCCAGCGAGCAGAGCCGCTCCACTCGCGCGCGACTCCATAGACCCCGATGAGACCGCAAGCTGCTGTGAGCGCCATCAAGAGGAGCGCCACCTCATGTAAGGGTCGCTCAGCTCCAAAGAGGAGGTGAGCCCAGGCGATCAGGTACTCCTGCCCGATGGTGAGGGCCGCTGGGAGGTCCATGCCGGTGGGGTGCTCGACCAGAGGGTCCGCGGAGAGCTCTTGGGGTGCGAAGCCGCCGCTCTCTGCGATCCGCGAGGTGACGTAGTGGACGAGGGCGGGGTCGCTCTTCAGCAGCCCTTCGGCGCTCGCGCTCGCGAAGTTGTCGTCATGCCTCGCGATCTGGACCCGCACGAAGGCGGAGAACAGCACGAGGATGAAGAGGACGACACAGGTTCGCCCGCTCTTGAGTCGGCTCGGCCCGGTGGCTTCCAAGGGGGTCCTATTCTTCCTCGTCGACGTCTATGACCTCTACGTCCACCACGCGAGCCCGCGTCCTCTTGCGGACGATCTTGGTCATCTTGAGGCGCGCTTCTGAGTCTTTTGATCCGCTCTGACGGGTGAAGAAGAGGTCTGTGAGGAGCGCGACGAGCCAGAGGGCGAGGAATGGGCCCTGCAGGCCATCGCCTTCGTTCTGAGCGTAGGCGTAGGCGAGGGTCGTCCACGGCAAAAAGATGAAGCCTAGGAAGGGCCAGAGGTTCAGGTCATAGGCCCTCCCGAGGTAATCGCTCGTGAGGAACAGCGAGAACAGGGCGAGGCGAGGGCCCAAGAGCATCAGGCAACCGAGGCAGCACTTCATGACCGGAGTTTAATCGAGCACGCTTTCCATGAGGGAGTGGTTCGTCTGTAGATGTGCTGAGATACCTTTTGACTGGTGTATCTGGCTGCCCAAATGAACTTCGAGCTCCCCGCCCTGGCCGCGCTGTATTCGGCCTGCACCTGGGGCCTGGGGTCGCTCCTGTTTCGCAAGATCCTGGCGGACCCTGATCCATCGCGGCGTCCCGGGGCGGCGTCGGCCTGCATGATCAAGAACCTCACGGCGTGCGCGACATTTGTCGGCGTCTGGGCCATCGTCGGTGGGGCGGTCCCGAGCTCATCTTCCCTCGCGTGGCTCGCGTGGAGCGGCCTGCTCGGCTTCGCGATCGGCGACGCGCTCTTTTTCGGTGCGGTGGCTCGCTGCGGGGTGCAGGTCACGGGCGTGGTCGCACAGCTGAACGTCCCGACAGCGGCGCTCTTGTCCTGGGCGCTCTTGGGGGAAGACCTGAACCTGCAAGAGATCGCCTCGATGCTCCTTGTCTTGTGTGGGGCGACGCTCGTCATTCTCGATGAGTCCAAGGAGCAAGTGGAGACGATCGGGCTCAAACGGCACGGGGTCTATCTCGCGCTCCTCTGCGCAGTCTGCGGTGGGGCTGGGAACATGCTCGGCCACGGCGGCATGGAAGGTGTCGAGGTCGTGCCCGGGACGGTGATCCGACTCCTTGCTGGTGTCGTCGGCGCGTTCTTGCTCGCGATGATCTTTGACTTCGGCGCCCTCTTAGGGCGGAAGAGCGGAGGAGAGACGGTCGCGCTCGTTCACCCCTTCCGTCACCCTGAGATGCTCAAGCGCTTGCTCTTCGCCACGCTCATCGCCTCTGTTATCAACCTCTTGCCCTTCAACTACGCGCTGAGAGAGCTCCGAGGAGGGATCAGCGCCGTGCTCTTTGCGACAGCGCCGCTCTTTACCCTGCCCTTGGGGCCGCTCTTTGGTGAGCGGCATGGGTGGCGAGCGGTCGCTGGGACTCTCCTCGGCTTCTTGGGCGTCGCTGGGATCCTGACTGCGGGCTGAGCTGCTGACCCGATGAGGGGTGAGGCTCCCCCCTTATCCGGCGAAACTTACCGGCAGTGGTAGGGTTGGGTGCGTCCTAGCGTCGCGCTTCTTACATCCAAGGACCCATGAAGAATCCCCGGTTTAGCTCTTTCTTTGCGCTCGCCGCCTCCCTCTGCCTAGCGCAATCGGCGGTCGCTCAAGACGAGGATTTCTACGACACCTCAGTCTTGAGGACGATCGAACTGACGTTCGAGCAGTCGAACTACTGGCAGCAGCTCGAGAACAACTACGCGTCTGAGACCTATCTCGCCGCTGACCTAACGATCGATGGTGAGGTGCTTGAGGACGTCGGGGTGCGCTTCAAGGGGAACTCCTCATACAACTCGATCGGTAACTCCGAGAAGAAGCCCTTCAACATCGACCTGAACGTCTTCGCGGACACGCTCGGCGCGGACCATGACTTCCAGGGTTACAAGAAGATCATCCTCAACAACGGCTTCAAGGACCCGAGCTTTGTGAGGGAGGCGCTGACCTGGGAGATCTGTCGCCAGTTTGTTCCCGCGCCCAAGTCAAACTGGGTCAAGCTCGTGATCAACGGAGAGAGCTGGGGCATCTACATGAACTGTGAGCACCTCGACGACGAGATGCTCTCCGGGTGGTACTCAGAGGAGGACGGCAACCGCTACAAGGCAGAGGGCGGCCCTGGCGCCAACCCCTCGAACTTGACCTGGCTCGGGAGCAACACCTCCTCTTACACGGCGCAGTATCAGCTCAAGAACCCAGACGACGCGATCAACCCGCACGAAGACCTAGTCGAGCTCTGTGACGTGCTGAACAACACGCCCGGTTCGTCTTACAGCGCCGTGCAGGACATCCTCAATGTCGACAACTCTCTCTGGATGTTGGCGCTCGACAACGTCTTCGTGAACCTCGACAGCTACTACGGCGGCGGGCACAACTACTACATCTTCCACGACTTCGAGCACGACCGCATGGAGACGCTCATGTGGGACGTGAACGAGAGCTTCGGCGTCTTCTTGAACGGCTTGCCTCCGGGGACGCCCCCGCATGAGCTGCCCTTGGACTTCCGCGTGACAGACCCTGGGCGGCCGCTCGTGCGAGAGCTCGTCGGCGACTCAGTCGGTTGGGGAGACTTCGTCCATCACGTCGATGAGATCCTCAACGAGTTTGACTGGGCGCTCGTGGGACCCCGTGCGATGGCCTATCAAGACCTCATCCGTTCCGAGATCTACGCGGACACGAAGAAGCTCTACTCGAACAGCGACTTCGATCAGAGCCTCACGCAGGACGTGAACACCGGCGGCGGGGGCCCCGGGCCTGGCGGGGGCGGGATCATCCCTGGGATCGGTCCCTTCCTGACTGACCGGGCCAATTATCTCCTGACTCGACCCGAGCTGACCTCGACGCGCCCCATCATCGCTGACGTGACGCACATCCCGCTCGATCCAGACGAGAACGATTCGATCCTCTTCTTGGTCACAGACTCAAGCAGCACAGCGGTCGCGAGCGTGGAGCTCCTCTGGCGCGTCCAAGGCGCTTACCAAAGGGTCGACATGCATGACGACGGCGCCCACTCAGACGGCGCCGCTGGGGACGGGGTGTATGCGGCGACGTTGCCTGCGCAAGCCGGCGGCGCCAAGCTCGAATACGTCGTGCGCTCTCTGGCCGCGAACGGTGCGGTCAGCTTCTCGCCGTCCAACGGAGAGTCAGACCCTCACGCCCTCTCAATCCAAGCCGTTGGCACAGGCGAGCTCCTCATCAACGAGCTCATGGCCGACAACGAAGAGGGCGCTACTGATGAGATGGATCAAACGGAGGACTGGGTCGAGCTCTACAACCCGGGCGCGAGCGCGATCGACCTCGCTGGTTACACCCTCACCGACAACCTCTCACAGCCTGACAAGTGGACCTTCCCCTCTGTGAGCGTCCCTGCGGGCGGCTTCCTCCTCGTCTGGTGTGATGACGATGAAGAGGACGGCGCCCTCCACACCACGTTCAAGCTCGACAACGACGGCGAAGAGATCGCGCTCTTTGCCCCAGTGGCTTCGGGCGGCGTCCTGATCGACGCCCACATCTTCGCCGCTCAGGAAGAGGATGTGAGCGAGGGGCGTGATGGCGACGGGGCCGCTGCTTGGGTCTCTTTCGCCACCCCGACACCGGGCGCCTCCAACGACGGCGGCGCCGTGGGCGTCGCCTACTGCTTCGGCGATGGCAGCGGCGCGGCTTGTCCTTGCGCGAACGCTGGCGGCGCCGGCGAGGGCTGCGCGACCTCCGACGGTCACGGCGCCCTCCTCTCGGGCTCAGGGACGCTCTCCGTCGCTGCTGCAGACCTCGTGCTTGAAGGTGTCCAGCTCGTCGCGGGGCAACCGGGGCTCTACTTCCAAGGGGACAACGCTGTCGCAGGCGGCAGCGGGAACGCCTTCGGTGATGGCCTGAGGTGCGCGGGCGGCGGCGTCGTCCGGCTCCAGGTTCGCGCAGCGAATTCGAGCGGCGCGTCTGCCACGACGATTGATTTGGCCGCGAAGGGTGGGGTCTCTGCGGGGGACATCCGCCGCTACCAGATCTGGTTCCGTGATCCTGGCGCGGGCTCTCCCTGTGGGAACGGCTTCAACCTCTCCAACGGACTCGAGGTCACCTGGCTCCCGTAGGTGACGGCGTCTTCCCTCAGCGCGCGTACGCCCTCTGCGCGAAGACCAGCGACAGGTAGGGGAGCATCGTCAGCTTGTTGGGGATCAGCTTGAAGATCCGCCACAGGCGCCTCGGCTTCATGTAGAAGCGCCGGTAGGCCGACTTCCGGAGCTTGAGGATCTCGTCCTCTTCGACCTCTGAGAGGTTGATGTCAGTCTGGTAGGGCTCGTAGGCAGACCAGTCGTTCGGCAGGTCGTAGCCCGCGTGCTCGACCTCTTCAAAGAGCTCGGTCCCTTTGAAGGGGATGACGCGGAAGAACGCCGCCGTGTGAAAGGAGCTCTCCGCGGCCCAGTCGATGGTCGAGCGCATCTCTTCCTCAGTCTCCGAGGGGAAGCCCAGCATGAAGGCCCCGTGCACGAGGATCCCTTGCTCTGCGATGAAGTCGACGATCTCGCGGACCCTCTCGATCTTCAGGCCCTTCTTCATGACCTTCTGAATGCGCGGGCTAGCGCTCTCGACAGCGACCATGCAGCGATACATCCCCGCCTCTTTGAGCAGGAGGACGAGCTCTTCGTCGAGGATGTCACCGCGGAAGCCGTTGGGGAAGGTGAGCTTGAGGTCGTAGCCACGCTCGATGATGCCGCGCGCGATGCTCTTGGCTCGCTCTGCCTTGAGGTTGAAGATGTCGTCCATGAAGACGAGCTCCTTCACGCCGTACTCGGTGACGAGGAGGTCGATCTCTTGGAGGACGTCCTCGGCGGAGCGCTCGCGGAAGAGCTTGCCGTAGGAGTTGTGGCAGTAGGTGCAGCGCCAAGGACATGCGCGCGAGGAGAACATCGTGGCGAACTCACGGTGGGCGTAGATCACCCCGCCGCGTGGGATCTCGTGGTACTTCTCGTGGTCGATGAGGTCCCAGGCGGGGTGTGGCAGGCTGTCGAGATCGCTCGGCGCAGCGCGGTCGATCTCAGCGCGCAGGGCGCCCGTCTCATCACGCCAGTTGAGGCCGGCGCAATCCGTGAAGTCTCTGCGCCCGTCGCGGATCCCGTCGAGGAGCTCGCAGAATGTCTCCTCACCTTCGCCGCGCACGACGAAGTCAACCGCGGGGTCCGCCATGACGTCTTCGGCTGCGACGCTCGGGTGGGGTCCGCCACAGACGATCTTGGCCTCAGGCAGGCGGCGCCTCATCTCGCGCGCGAGCTCGTGCATGCAGCCCGCCTCGTAGGTCATGGCGGAGAGCCCGATGACGTCCGGGCGCAGCGCCTCCAAGGCGTCTGCGGCCTCTTCGACGCTCCAACGCTCAACCTTCATGTCGAGGATGTGCAGGTCGGCGTGCCCGCGCTCCCTAGCGGAGGCGGCTAAGCTCATGATCCCCAGCGGGTGAACGTGAGTCAGCTGGGTGTAGGGGTGGTACGTCTGTACCAGCGCAGTGCGGAAGGTGCGGATCATGGTGACCGAGGCCTATGGAACAGCGAAACCTGACGACGCTGAGGTGTCAACGATGTCTGAACCAGATTCACGGGCGCCGGCGCCTCCTTACCGGTTGAGGTCTCTCTGACTCACGCCCGTTGGAGTCAGTCTGTTGATTGGTCAGCCCGAATTTGGGCTCTCTCGAATAGGATCAGGTCATGGCCCGCGTCGCCTTCATCGTCACCACCTGCCACGAGTTCGAGGGGGTCAAGGTGCTCTCAAGCATCCTCAAGATGGCAGGGCACCAGACGGACTGCTTCATCACGAGCGAGGAGCGAGACTTCGCCGGCGCTGTGGAGCGCTGGCGCCCCGACGTGATCGGAATCTATGCCACCACTGGCCAAGAAGACTGGGCGCGGGCGCACGTCCTCAGGTGGCGGCAGGAGCTCCCGCACATCAAGGTCGTCATGGGCGGGCCGCACCCGTCCTTCGACGCGAGCATCCTCCGCGACCAGGAGTACGTGGACGCGATCGGGCGTGGGGAGTGCGAGTACGCGCTGCTCGACCTCGTCGAGGCGTGGGCAGCCGGCCGCTCGATCGCTGACATCGCGAACATAGGCTCGCTCCAGGACGGGGAGGCGCTCGTCAACTCGGTCCGGCCAGCGATCCAGGACCTCAACTCCTTGCCCTTCCCGGACGTCGACCCCTTCTACAGGTACCCCTTCCTGAGAGAGAAGCGGGTCATGCAAGTCCACGCGAGCCGAGGTTGTCAGAACAACTGCACCTACTGCTCGGTGCCCCGCTTGAAGCGCGAGTGGGTGAGCGGCGCGGAGGGGGAGACCTTCAACCGCACCAAGTCTGTTGACTATCTCTGCGACGAGGTCACAGACATCTGGGCCCGCTACCCAGGCTTCAGGATGATCAACTTTGGAGACGCCGCCCTGAACATGAGCCGCGGTTGGCTGGAGGAGTTCGCGTTGAAGTGGCCTGAGAGAGTCGGACTTCCTTTCGCCTGCAACATCAACATCAACTACCTCGACGAGGAGGAGATCGTTCAGCTCAAGCGCGCGGGGTGCGCCTCTGTGCAGTTCGGGCTCGAGTCGGGCAATGAGGACGTGCGCGTGCGCGTCTATCGGAAGGGATACACAGACCGCATGGTGGACGAGATCCCGCGCCTCTTGAAGAAGCACAGGATCACCTTCCGAACGAACAACATCATGGGCTCACCGGCGGAGACCCTTGAGGACATGTTCAAGACCTTGGAGGTCAACAGGCGCATCAAGCCGCAGGGCTGCACCGTCCTCATCTATCGCCCCTTCAAGTCCACAGAGCTCGGGGTCGAGGACTTTGAGGCGGGGAGGGTGGAAGAGTCGCGGGACATCGGCCCCTCCATCCAGTCCGATTCACAGATGCGCAGAGATGACCTGCGAGAGGTCGTGAACCTGCAGAAGCTCTTCAACGTCGGCGTCTACCTGCCCTTCGGCCCTTGGCTCGTCAGGCGTCTGATCCGGCTCCCGAGGAACCCGCTCTACGACTTCACCCTCCTCGCGTTCCTCTGGTACCAGCACGCGGTCGTCTCGGGCTACGGGATGCTCGATGACTTCAAGCTCGGCTGGAAGAACATCGGGCAGATCATCGGGCGGAAGAAGGGAGGTGCAGACGGGGTCAGGGAGGGTGCCACCAAGGCCCTCCTAGACACCATGGATGTGGGGAGCGAGGCTGCGGTTTAGGGGCCTTCCCAAGGGTTTTCGCCAACACGGTGCGAGGCGCTGCCGTTCTAGATAACCTGCCTAGCCCCAGCCCAGACCCAGGAGGTCTCCATGCACGCTCTCGCGCTCTTCTTGTTCGCAGCTCCCTTGGTCCAGGATCCACAGGTCCTCGACGCCAGGATCGATTCCGTCACGGTCTACCCAAGTTCCGCGCACGTGCACCGCTCTTCGGAGGTCGTGACCTCAGACGGGAACTACGTCATCTCTGGTCTCACGAACGACCTCGATCGCTCTAGAGTCCGGGTCAAGTGCGCGAACGGTGAGATCGTTCGGGTGGAGGTGCTCGAGCGACTTCAGAAGGAGGTCACTGACGAAGAGATCGCAGCGCTCGTCGCGACCCTCAAGGGGGCGAAGCGAGATATGGAGACGGCGAATGATCGTGGGAAGCTGAACGACGCGATGGGGAAGCACCTCGCGGAGCTCTTTGCGCGCGAGCAGGAGGCGAGCGGCAAGGACCTCACGGAAGGGACCGCTCCGACAGAGGCTTGGGACGCGAGCTTTGAGTTCCTGTCTCGAAGGATGGAGGGGGTGCTCAAGGCGAAGCGTGAGCTCGGCTGGGAGCTTGAGGAGCGTCGGGAGGCGATCGCAAAGCTTGAGCACGAGATCGGTGACGCGCGCAGGGGAGCGCTGCGTCCGGTCGTCGATGTCTTGGTGGAGACCGCCGGCATCTCCGGTGCCGGCGCGAAGATCGAGGTCGAGTATGTCGTCAACCGCGCCGGCTGGAGCCCGGTCTACGACCTGCGCGCGGCGAGCGACGCGGAGAGCGTGCGGCTGGTCTACCGCGCGGAGGTCTTCCAGAAGACCCTCGAGGACTGGAACGAGGTCGAGCTCTTGCTCTCCACTGCACAGCCGCACCTCGGCGCGCAGGGACCAGAGCCGTCGACGAGCTGGGTGGACGTCTTAGAGGTGGTAGTTGGCGAACGTTTTGGGGGACGCCGTAGGTCAAAGGGTGTTGATGCGCCGGCTGCCATGGAGTCCCTCGGTACCGAAATGGATTATGTAGAAGAGTCCGCGGAGACCTACGCGTGGACACATGCGGCGGTCGAGTCTGAGGGGCTCTCTCTTCGCTACCGGATCGCACGGAACGAGACGGTGGAGTCGCGGAACGAGCCGACCCTCGTCCTCGTCGGCCAGGCTGACCTCGAGGCGGAGCCTGAGTACTACTGCGCCCCCGCCCTCGACACCACGGTCTGGCTGCGCGGGATCGCGACGAACACGAGCCCGTGGACACTCCTCCCGGGGCGCGCCGCTGTCTTCTTCGGCGCTGACTACCTCGGCGACGCCATGCTCGACATGGTTCAGGCTGAAGAGGAGTTCACCCTTCACCTAGGCGCGGCATCGATGATCAGCGTCGAGCGGACCCAGTTCGAAGACGTGGAGGAGGAGCCCGGCTTCCTCTCAAGCACCGTGAGCAAGCGGCGCTCTTGGCGTGTCCACTTCGAGAACCACGGGAGCACCGTCGCGAACTCGGACGGCTCTGTCACGGTGCTCGTCCGTGAGTCGGTGCCTGTCTCTCAAGACTCCCGCTTGGAGGTCCTCATGCCGAAGAGCGAACCGAAGCACTCACAGGATGAGCGCTGGACGCAGGAGCGCAAAGAGGAGGGGATCTACACCTGGGTGTTTGGGATCCCTGCTAACGGGAGCGCAGACCTCGTCTACTCGGTCGAGGTCCGCCACCCGAAAGAGCTCCAGATCACAGGCTGGTAGTGCTCCGCGCTGGCTGGATCCTCTTCGCGGCCCTCTGGGTCGCAGCCCCTAGTGACCTCGGCGATCGCGCTGAGGAGCACCTGGTCATCCTCCACACCAACGACGTGCACGGCCAGGCGCAGCCGCGTGTGGCGACCTGGCTGGGTGGTGACGAGCCCCCCTTGGTGGGGGGCCTCCCGAGGCTCGCTGCCGCTGTCCGCGCCGTGCACGAGGAGGTGGGCGAGGAGAACGTCTTGCTCGTAGACGGGGGTGACTGGTCATCAGGCACGCCTGAGGGGCTGCTTGAGGACGGCGTCTCCTTCGTGACGGCGATGGCCGCGGTCGGATATGACGCGATGTGTGTCGGCAACCATGAGCTAGACCGCGGGGTGGCTCCCTTCATCGACTTGGTCAGGAAGGCCGAGGTGCCGGCTGTTCTCGCGAACGTGCGGAGGAAGGATGGAGATCGTGTCGAGTGGGCGCCGCCCTACCGCATCTTTGACCGCGCAGGGCTCAAGGTGGCGGTCGTGGGGCTCGTGACCCAATCGACCCCGAGCATCACTCACTCCGACGCGAAGACGGTGGTCTTCTGCGACCCGGCTGATGAGCTGAAGAAGGTCAGGGAGGAGCTCGGAGACACCGTCGATCTCCTGATCCCTGCGACGCACCTGGGTGTGGACACGGACAGAGCTGTGGCGCGTGCCCACCCGGACCTGGTCTTCATCGCTGGAGGCCACTCTCACACCTACCTCAAGGAGGGCGTCCGAGAGGGAGACGTGCTGATCGGCCAAGTCGGCAGCAAGGCGAGCAACATTGGCCGATTAGATCTCTGGTTTGAAGGCGGTGAGATCACGCGTCTCGAGTACGAGGTCTTGAGCCTCCTGGAAGAGCCCACAGAGGCCGCACGTGTAGAGCAGGTTGACGAGCTCTGCGCGGCCCTCGTCAGCGCGACCGAGGTCAGCATGAACGAGGTCGTTGGAGAGCTCACCATCCCGCTCGAGCGCGCTCGCTCCTCGACGGAGTCTTCAGGAGCGGGCAACCTCATCGCTGACGCCATGCGTGAGCACTTCGACGCAGACTGCGCCTTCCAGAACCGCGGTGGGATCCGCTGCAACTTGCCCAAGGGGCCGGTCACGCGCCGAGACCTCTTCGAGCTCCTGCCCTTCGGGAATCACCCTGTGCTCCTTGAGCTTGAGGGGGTGCACCTTGAGGGGACGCTCCGCCAAGCTGTCGAGGGGACGGCGCACACCGGGCTCGAGGTGAGCGGGCTCACCCTTGAGGTCTCAAGCGGGGACGCGCCCAAGCTGCTCGGCGTCTTGGTCGGTGGCGAGCGGCTCGACCCGGAGCGGCTCTACAGCGTGGTGACGAACAACTTCCTCGCCGAAGGTGGTGACAACTACCTCATGCTCGGCGAGGCGAAGAGCGTCACCCACGACCAGATCCTCATGCGGACGCTCCTCGAGCGTCAGTTCGAAGGGGAGGCGCTCGCCCCCCCAATGGACGATCGTTATCGGGTGCGCTGAGGAGGCCTGAGGCGGTACGATCCCGCCTCGCAAGCCTCCTTAGGACTCAAAGCATGAGTGACTCCACGACACCCCCCCAGCTCTCTGAACCGGAGCTCCTCTCCAACGGGAAGGCGACCTACGCCGTCGGCGGCGGCGTCGCCCTCGTCACCCTCTCGAACCCGCCCGCGAACGGCTACAGCCACCAGATGATGTTGGACCTCGACGAGGCCATCCTCCGCGCCCGCTTTGACACGGACGTCCAGGTGATCGTCATCGCTGGCGACGGGGAGAAGTTCTTCTGCGCCGGCGCCGACATCTCGATGCTCGATGAGGTCACGCCGGAGTTCAAGTACGCCTTCTGCCTGCACGCGAACGAGACGCTGCTGCGGCTCGAGCACACGCCCAAGCTCGTCATCGCCGCCCTCGGCGGTCACTGCGTCGGCGGCGGCCTCGAGGTCGCCCTCGGCTGTGACCTCCGGGTGGCGCGTCGAGGCTCTGGGAAGTGCGGGTTGCCAGAGGTCGCGCTCGGGGTGTTGCCTGGGACGGGCGGGACCCAACGCCTCGCGCGGGTGCTCGGCAAGTCACGTGCGATCCGGGCCATGGCCACGGGCGAGCTCTTCGACTACGAGCGCGCTCTAGAGCTCGGCCTCGTCGATGAGCTCCTCGACGCGGAGGACGACGCGAGCTTTACGGCCAGCGCGCTCGAGTACGCGCGCAGCTTCTGCACCCCAGGGAAGGCAGCCCTCGCCGTCGGGAACATCAAGCGGGCCGTTCAGTCTGGGCTCGAGGTCTCGCTCGAGTCAGGTCTGGCCCTCGAGCGCGAGCTGCAGGCCAAGCTCTTCTCGAGCGCGGACGCCAAAGAGGGGATCAGCGCCTTCGTGGAGAAGCGCGACGCCACCTTCAGGGGGGAGTAGAGATGCAGGCTGTTCAGATCCACGAGCACGGCGGCCCGGAGGTCCTCCGCTTGGTCGACCTCCCTGAGCCGACCCCTGGACCGGGCGAGGTCGTCGCCAAGGTGCTCGCGGTCAGCGTCAACCACCTCGACCTCTGGGTCCGGCGCGGGATGCCGGGGATGCCGCTCCCGCTCCCGATGATCCCAGGCTGTGATGGGACGGGCGAGGTCGTCGAGGTCGGCGAGGGCGTCACGCGCTTCGCCGTCGGCGACAAGGTCGTCCTCGAGCCCGGCTATAGCTCCGGGATCTCAGAGCACGATGAGGCGGGGAACGATCACCTCTCCTCCGATTATCAGCTCCGTGGAGAGCACTCAGACGGCCTCGACTGTGAGCTCGTGGCCTTCCCTGAGCGCCTCTTGACGCCGCTCCCCGAGGGCGTCGACCCCGTCGCAGCCGCGGCGGTGCCGCTCGTATTCCTCACGGCCTGGGGGATGATGATAAATCGCGCGCAGCTAAAGGCAGGTGAGACCGTCCTCGTCTTGGGTGGTGCGAGCGGGGTCGGCTCTGCAGCCATCCAGATCGCGAAGGACCTGGGCGCTCACGTCGTCGCGACGGCTGGCTCAGATGAGAAGCTCGCGCTCGTCAAGGAGCTCGGCGCAGACGCCGCCGTGGACCACCGCGACGATGCCTGGCCCAAGGCCGTCCGTGCCGCCCTGAATGGGGGAGCATGTGACGTTGTCATCGAGCACGTCGGGCCCGCGACCTGGGAGGGCTCCATGCGCTGCCTTGCGCGAAATGGCAGGCTCGTCACCTGCGGGGGAACCACCGGAGCGAAGGTCTCTCTCTTCTTGCCGCCTCTCTTTATCAAGAACATCTCAGTCCTTGGCAGCACGATGGGGCCGCGCGCTGCCATCGCGCCGATCTTTGAGCGCATCGCGAGCGGGATCTACCGACCTGTCCTCGATCGGGTGATGCCGCTCTCTGAGGTCTGCTCCGCGCACGAGATGCTTGAGGGGCGACAGGTGAACGGGAAGCTCGTGCTCATCCCCGGCTCTTGAGGCCCCGCTCGGTTATCCTGCTGCGATGAACGCGCACGACATCCAACGAGCAGCCGTCCTCGGCGCTGGCACCATGGGACACGGGATCGCCCAAGTTCTCGCTATGCAGGGCGTCCAGGTGAAGCTCTTCGACGTGAACGCCGAGGCCGTCCAGGGCGGGCTTGCGACTATCGGCGTCAACCTCCAGAAGGGGGTCGACCGGGGAAAGGTGACTGAGGCTGAGCGAGACGAGGCCTTCGGGCTCATCGCTGGCGTTACGACTATGGACGACGCCTGCGAGGGTGCCGAGCTCGTCGTCGAGGCCGCACCTGAGATCATGGAGATCAAGCTCTCGATCTTCGAAGACCTGGGCGCGCGCTTGGGTCCGGAGGTCTTGCTGGCGACGAACACCTCTTCGCTCCCCATCAGTGACATCGCAGCCGCCGCGGCTCACCCCGAGCGCGTCGTCGGGATGCACTTCTTCAACCCCGTCCACATCATGAAGCTCCTGGAGGTCGTCCGTGCCGAGCAGAGCTCTGATGAGGCGGTGGAGTGCGCGATGGAGCTCGGGCGCAGGATGAAAAAAGAGCCGATCCTCGTCACCGACAGCCCCGGCTTCGCATCGAGCCGCTTGGGACTCGTGATCGGGCTCGAGGCCATGCGGATGCTTGAGTCAGGTGTCGCCTCTGCAGAGGACATCGACAAGGCGATGAAGCTCGGCTACGGATTCCCGATGGGGCCCTTGGAGCTCACAGACCTCGTCGGGCTCGACGTCAGGCTCTCGATCGCTGAATATCTTCACTCGGAGCTCGGCGAGACCTTCGCGCCGCCGAGGATCCTTCACGACAAGGTCGCCGCAGGAGAGCTCGGGAAGAAGAGCGGCAAAGGCTTCTACGACTGGACGGAGAGATGATGGACCAACAAGAGATCCCTGACGAGGTCGAGCGGCTCCCTGACACCGAGCTCGAGTGGGGAGAAGAAGAGGGCTCGCCGAAGAAGAAGCGCGGTTGCTTGCTACCGACGTGGCTGTGGGCCTGTGGCGGTGGCTGTCTGCTCATGATGATCACGGTCATCGGCTGCCTCATATGGGGCGTCGGGCAGGTCCAGAAGGTGATGGATCCTGAGGTCCAGTGGCCCAGGCTCCAGAAGATCTTGCCCTTTGATGAGCGCCCAGAGCACGTGCAGATGATCACAGGCGTGCAGATGTTCGGGATGGCGAACTACACCTTGATGGACTTCGAGCGCGGACTGCAGATCGCCGTCTACTATTTCGACGACGGCGAATCGACCGACGCTGCGGACTCGCGCTGGGCCTTCTTCGACCCAGAGAGAAAGACACCCTCTTCCTCGATGATTGGTCGAGGCAATGAGGAGCTCGGGGTGATCCGCATCGGCTCTAGAGATCGCACGGTGATGCGCTTCACGCAGGAGAACTTCTCCTTCGGCAACGAAGAGCTCGCGAAGCAGACCTCAGGCCCGTCGATCTCTGTGGACATCACCCCAGAGGATTCCCCTGGGTTCCTCTTCGTGGTCTTCATGGAGCCAGGTGGGGAGTTCGCCATCCCCGACGAGTACGTCCTCTCCTTCTTCGAGAACTTCTACCTCGACTAGAGGTCGCTGATCTGAGCTCTGTCGAGGAGCTCGGCGAGGTGGAGGACCTCGACGTCTAGGCCAGCCTCTCTGACGCCGGCCTGCCACTGGAGCTGGCAGCCGGGGTTGGCCGTGACGAGCGTCCGCGCGCCTGAGGCTCGCAGGGCATCGAGCTTTCCCTCGAGGATTTGCTCGGCGTCCTTGGGCCGGAGGGCGGAGTAGATGCCAGCCGATCCGCAGCAGCTCTCGCTGTCGGTGAGCTCGACGCGCTCGAGGCCGGTGGCGTCTAGGAGCGCGCGTGGCTCATCGCGCACGCCCTGGCCGTGGCAGAGGTGGCAGGGGTCGTCGTAGGTGATGGGGGTCTGGACACGCGCCGCGTCCGCACAGGGTTGCTCGCTTGGAGTGAGGACCTCAGAGAGGTCGAGCACTCGCGCGCTGAAGCGCTCGGCGCGCTCCCTCCACTCCGGCTCCTCTGTGAAGAGCTTGGGGTACTCCTTCATGTGTGAGCCGCAGCCTGCGCTGTTGGTGACGACGGGGATCTCGCCCGTCGCCTCGAAGGCGACGATCGTCTCCTTGGCGAGGTCGCGGGCCTGTTCGAGCTCGCCGTTGTGCGCGTGCAGTGAGCCGCAGCAAGCGGGCTGACTCTTCGGGACGCTGACGGAGTGTCCGGCGGTTGTGAGGACGCGGACCGTCGCACGGTTTACGTCTCCGAGCAGCTCTGGCATGACGCAGCCCTCAAGGAGAGCGACCGGCCTAGAGCCTTCGGCGGCGCTCTCTTCAGGGAGGAGACGCCGTCTGGAAGAGGGTGGGACGACGGGGAGCTTGGCGAGGGCGCTGCCGCGCTCTCCCAAGAGGGCGCTGAGGAGGCGAGCGAGCCCCGTCAACTGCAAGAGGCGCAGCGAGGCGGCGGCGACGTGAAGTTGTAGGCGGCTCTTCAGGAGGTTGAATCCGAGCCTCTTGGCGGTGCGCCCGAGGACAGTCCTCGGGGTGAGGCCAGAGCGGGTGTGCTCCATCAGCGCGCCGTACTCAACGCCAGAGGGGCAGATGCTCTCGCAGTGGCGACAGAGGAGGCAGAAGTCCATCTCTTCGGCGAAGGATGCGTCTGGGCCGATGTCTCCCTCGGCGACCGCGCGCATGAGGTGGATGCGTCCACGGGGACTCGACGGTTCGGCGCCCGTGAGCTGGTAGGTCGGGCAGATATTGAGGCACAGGCCGCAGTGGATGCAGTCGAGGCTGCGCGTGTAGTCGATCAAGGTCTGCGGTTCCAACTAGGGCCTCCCGCAGAAGAGGTCATGGGGATCGATGGCTGCCTTGAGGCGCTCCTCTAGGGCGAGGGTGGCGCGCGGGTGCGCGCCTTCGTCAGCCGCACCGCGGACACGGACCGACGCGCCGAGGCCCCTCAGGTCCGAGGCGAGGGCGGCGAGCTCGGCTCCTGAGTCAACGCGCGCTTCGATCGCTCCGGCCAAGGGGTGGGCGAGGAGGTCGCTCTTCGGAGAGTGGCTCTGTAGCGCCTCGATGACGGACTGCGCGCGGGTCGGCCTCGTGTTGATCCGGAGGATGGGGGACTCACCCTCGAGAGGGGTGGAGTCTCGGGCGGCGACATGAACGGCGAGCGCCTCCTCCCCGAGGGTCCAAGCCGCACCTGGCGCGCGCTCTTCGAGGAGCGCGCGCTCCCGCGTGACTCGTTCGGCGCGCCCATCGATGGTCACGGTGAGGGTCCACGAGTCGTTCGACGGACTCAGGGTGACAGCGGTGGGCTCTATAGGCGGCAAGGCGAGGTGCTCACAGGCATCGATCGCAGCCTCGAGCGACTCGTAGTCGTAGGTGGCGCAGGCTCGCGAGCTTGGGGCTGCGAAGAGTCGCAGAGAGGCTTCGAGGATGATGCACAGGCCGCCGCCTGATCCTGTGTAGAGGCGATGGAGATCGAAGCCCGTCACGTTCTTTACGAGGCGACCACCTGTCTTCGTCACCTCACCGTCGCTCGAGAGGACCCGCATGCCGAGGACGTGGTGGCAGGCCGGTCCGAAGCGCAGCCTGTCCCCACCAGACCATCCGTCGCCGATGACGCCGCCGAGGGTCGCGGCGTGAGGCCGCGGGATGTCCGGAGTCAGGCGGTGCCCACCAGCGGCGATGGCTTCGGCGAGCTCGTTCATCTTCGTCCCTGCGAGCGCTGTGACTGTGCCATCACCCGGCTCGTAGGCGACGACACCGTTGAGCGCCCGAGTCGAGACCAAGAGATCAGCTTGGGCGCCGTACACGCCACCTAGGCGTGAGCAGTTTCCGACAGGTAAGACCTTGAGCCCTCCTCCGCGGGCCTCAGCGATGAGCTCGATGAGCGCCTCCTCCGTCTCGGGTGCGGCCATCGGGATCTCGGCCTCCACCCCGGGCAGGGAGCCCCTGAGGGGTCCCAGCTGCGCTGCGAGCCCGCTCATGACTCCTCGCCTCCTGGGGTCTTTGGAAACGGCTTCGTCTTGATCTCCATGCAACCGCGCACCGGGAACGCCTTGCCGGGGTTCATCCGCTCGTCAGGGTCCCAAGCCGCGCGCATGCGCAGCATCGCGTCGAGGTCAGCCTCTGTGAACACGCGGTGCATCTCATCTCGCTTCTCAAGCCCGATCCCGTGCTCCCCGGAGAGGCTGCCACCTGCGTCGACGCAGACCTTCATGATCTCTGAGCCAGCTTCGAGGACGCGGGCCACTTCGTCGGCGTCACGGCGGTCGTAGGAGATGTTCGGGTGGAGGTTTCCGTCGCCGGCGTGGAACACGTTGGAGAGCTTGAGCCCTCGCGAGCCGCAGATCTCTGTGGTCGCGAGGACGATCTCTTTGAGCTTCGTGCGCGGGACGACGACGTCTGCGACATATAGATCGGGCGCGATGCGGCCCATGGCGCCGAAGGCGCCCTTGCGCCCGGCCCAGAGGCGATCGCGCTCCTTGGCGTCGGTCGCCGTACGCAGCTCGAAGGCGCCGTTAGCGCGCGCGATCTCCTCGACGTCCTGAACGGTCGCGCGGACCTCTTCGGTGAGCCCGTCCACATCGATGAGGAGCACCGCGCCTGCTTCATCGGGATAGCCGGCGGCGAGCACCGAGGCCTCCACGGCCTCGATAGTGAGACGGTCGAGGATCTCAATGGCCGATGGCTCGAGGTTCTCAGCGATGAGCTCGGTGACGGCCTCGCAGGCGCCGTCTAAGGTCGGGAACAAGGCGAGCAGGGTCTCGGTGGTCTCTGGCTCCGGGATCAGGCGGCATGTCACCTCGGTCGCGACCCCGAGCATCCCTTCACTCCCGACGAAACATCCGACGAGGTCGAAGCCTTCTGGATCCTGCTCAGGTCCTCCGAGCTCTAGGACCTCCCCCTCGGCTGTGATGACGGTGAGCCCGAGGATGCTGCGGGTGGTCGCGCCGTACCGGAAGCAGTGCGGGCCGCCGGAGTTGTTCGCGACGTTGCCGCCGATCGTGCAGGCATGCTGACTTGAGGGGTCCGGGGCGTAGCGCAACCCGTGATGCGAACAGGAGCGGGTGAGGTCTATGTTTACGACCCCAGCCTCGACCCGGGCGAAGCGGTCGCGCTCCGAGACCTCGAGGACTCGGCGCATCCGGGAGGTCTTGAAGACGACCCCGCCCTCGTGGGGAGTCGCGCCTCCAGCGAGCCCAGTCCCTGCTCCGCGGGGGATCACCGGGAGCCCGGCGTCCTTGAGGAGGAGCATGCACTCCTTGGCTTGAAGCGTGTCTAGAGGCGCGATCACCAAGTCCGGGACTCTGCGAACGAGGGCGAGCCCGTCACATTCGTAGGCCTGTCGGCGCGTGCGATCCGTCGTCATGCCCTGGGGGCCGACGGTCTTTTTAAGCTCGCGGAGGAGGGCCGGATCCACGCGGCTGCCTCAGAAGTCGTAGCGGTTCAGCCGGAAGGCTGAGAGTAATAGACAGACGAGGGCGAACGCGAGGGAGGTCCCGATGGAGAAGAAGGCGTTGAACTTCCATGGGGAGTTCCATCCGAACTCGTCCTCATACCACTCCATGGGGCCCCTGAACTTCTCCGTTCCGAGCGCGAGCCCTCTGAAGAATTCGTCCTCCCACTCTTCATAGGACTCCTGGTGCATCACCGTGTGAGGGACCGTGAGGTCGATCTCATAGAGCCAGTCTGAGAAGTGGAAGAAGAACCGTGAGCGGTAGAGCGGGTCGGCCTCGCTGCCCTCCTCCCAGCGGATCACGATGAGTTGATTGGGACCGAACATCGCGCGTTCTTTGCTGGGACCGGAGAGGAGCTCTCCGCGACTCTCTCGCACATCTAGCTCGTCCTCGAACGCAGCCGCGACCCTAGAGGCGACGAGGCGTCGAACTCTCCCTTCGATGGGCGCCTCCTCCTGGGGTGCACGGACTCTCCGCTTGAGGAAGACTCGTTGGCGTGAGTCTGCGTTGGGATCTCTTGGAACCCACGTGACTGGATCTTCGAAGTCGGGGGTCGAGGATCCGATGAGCTCCATGCCCTCGGGGTCGTCTTCGAAGATGACGTGCGCCTCGATGTCTTCGAGCGCAGGCCCGGTCCCCTCGACCGCTTGTCGGAGCATCCCCGTGATCGTCGTCGCATCGCCTGTCTTGGGGAGCGCGTAGTGCAGCGTGTCCAAGGTCAGAGTGAGGAAGCTGAGGAGCGTCGAGTCCTCCTCCTCTTCTTCAGTACGGATGCTCCCCTCTTCCCGCATCTCGGTGCGCAGGAGCTCGAGCGCGTAGCTCTCTTGGGCGTATTCCTTGAAGACCCACCCGCGGTGAATGCAGCCGGAGAACATGAACATCATCAAGACGAGGAGGATCGCAGCAACGCTCGAGCGGGTGACCGTGCCAACGAGCACGCTGAAGGAGTGCAGCAGCGCGTACAGGTAGACGAGGGTCACGGCGGACCAGAGGAAGCCGGTGTCCGTATATCCGGAGATGAGCACGAAGCCCGCCCACATCCCACCGACTAACGCGAAGGAGAGGACTCCGACGAAGAGGAGGCCCGAGAAATACCGCATGAGGAGCAGGGTCGTGCGGGAGACGGGCTTCGAGAAGAGCGTGTCAGCGGCGCCCTTCTCGAGCATGCGAGGGACGAAGAAGGCGGTGGCTGCGATGCAGAAGACGATGCCAGCCACTCCCGCGAACCCTTCGATTACGACCGCTTGGATGCCCTTGATGAGCATCTCGTCTGCGCGGACATCGGGCGGGATCGGGATGCCGAGCGTCGCGGTGAGCTCGTTGTAGCTGTAGTCCCAGTTCCAGAGGAGTGAGATGTGGTCTGAGTGGAAGCCGATCAGGAAGGTCGGCGCCACCATGCAGATCGTGAAGATCACGAGGAGCCGGAAGACCCTGTTGTCGAGGACCTGCTGTAGAGAGTCCTGGAAGAGCGCGATGAAGATGTTCGAGTTCACGGTCGCACCCCCGGCTCGTCCTTCTGGATGAGGCCGATGAAGGACTGCTCGAGCGTCAGCCGCCTCGGGGTGATCGCGAGGATGGAGACGCCGCGCTCACGCAGGCGGTCGATGAGGGCGTCTTGCTCCTCATTGTTCAGCTCTAACTGGAAGCCGCCGTCACGGAGCGCGAAGTTGCGGCCGATCCCACTGAGAGACTCTTCAAGGTCCTCCGGGGTCTCTCTGATGTCCACCTCGACCGCGCCGGTCTTCGGGGTGAGCTCATCGATAGATCCTTGGACGAGGATCTTGCCCTTGTCCATGATCACCACGTGGTCGCAGATCATCTCGACCTCCATCAAGAGGTGAGAGTTGATGAAGACCGTCACTCCGCGCGCCTTCAGGTCGAGGACCATCTCGCGGATGCTCGCGCGCCCGACCGGGTCCACGCCGTCCGTTGGCTCGTCCAAGATGACGAGCTCTGGGTCGTGCACGAGGGCCTGGGCGAGCCCGAGGCGCTGCTGCATCCCCTTGGAGTACTCGCGGATCTTCCTGTCCGCGCTGCTCGTCATGTTGACCTTCTCAAGGAGCGGCCCGATCCGCGCATCGACCTCGCTCGAGTCGGCGCCGGCCATCATCCCGAAGAGGTGCATCACCTGGTATCCGGTGAGGTAGGGGGGGAGGCGGTGGGCTTCGGGGAGAAAGCCGACCTTCTTGCGGCTCCTCGCGTCCGAAGGCGGCCGCCCGAAGAGGCGCGCCTCACCGGTCCATCCCCTCGTGAGACCCAAGAGGACCTTCACCAGGGTGGTCTTGCCGGCGCCGTTAGGCCCCAAGAGCCCGAAGACCTGTCCGCGGCCGACCTCTAAGTCCACACCACAGAGCGCGGGGAAGCCTTTGCGCTTCAGGAGGGATTTGCCGAAGACCTTGTGCAGGTCCTTGACGCTTACGATGGGGTCGCCGGAGTGGCTGTTTGAGGCCTCAACCATGGTGCGCAGGATACGCTCATGGGACCTCTTTATGCTGCTCAGTCGGCGTTCTCTTGGGCGCGCAGGTGTCCCACCCGCGCAGCTCCAATCCAGCCCGCGTCAGGGCCGAGCTCAGCCCCCAAGATCCGATAGTCCTCCGCCACGCGGCCGTAGGCGCGCTCGGTGAGGCCCTCCTCGATCCCTGGGCGTAGGAGCTCGAGGGCAGCTCCAAAGCCGCCCCCGATGACGAAGACGCGGACATCGAGGAGGACTGTGGCGGCGGCGAGGCCGCGGCCGAGGTCGCGTCCGACATCGCTGAAGAGGGTCGCTGCAGCGGCGTCTCCGCCGCTCGCTAGGGCGTTCACCTCTACGAGGTCTGCGGGGAGCCCCGCAGCTTGGGCTCGCCTGATGGCTGCCGTCGCAGAGGCGAGGGTCTCGAGGCACCCGCGCCTGCCGCAGCCGCACTCTGGGCCTCCAGGCCCAATAAAGATGTGCCCGATCTCTCCTGCGAGCCCGCCTGAGCCGGTGACGACCTCGCCCCCGAGGACGACCCCGCCTCCGACACCGGTGCCGAGGGTGACCATCAAGAAGTCCGGGTCCTTGCGGCCGGCTCCAGCCCAGGCCTCCCCGAGCGCGGCGACGTTGGCGTCATTCTCCAGCGCGACGTGGGATGGGGGGACGCCCAAGTGCTCTGCGACCGCGTCGACGAGCGGGAAGCCGTCTATCTGGTGTAGGTTCGCGCTCGTGAGCACTACGCCCGCGTCCCTGTCGAGGAGGCCAGGGACACCTATGCCGACGCTGTCGGAGCACTTGAGCTCTCGAGCGAGGCCGGCGATCCTGTCTGCGAGGTCCTCTGGACCGCGCTCCAACTCGGCTGGGATGGAGCGTCGCTCCAAGACCTCACCGCTGAGGGAGACCGCGCCAGCTTTTATCGCCGTGCCTCCGAGGTCGATCCCGACCCGGAGCTCCTGCCCCTCAGGGCTCATGGGCTAGGCCAGCTCCTCGAGCTCCGCCTTAAGGCGCTTGGCGACGCTGCGATAGTGCTTCAAGTATTGGGAGGCGGTCGCCTCCCATGAGAAGTCTTGGCGCATGCAGCGGAACGCGAGCTTCTTCCACTCCGCCGTGTCCTTCCAGATCTCTCGCACCTCGTCGAGGCCATCGAGGAGCCCCTCGCCGGTGTACGGGCTGAAGGTGAAGCCGGTAGGGGTCTGCTTGTTCGTTGAGTAGCTCGAGACGGTGTCCTCGAGCCCGCTGTGCGCATACACCATGGGCGGGGTGCCGTACCGCATCGCGATCGCGCTGAGAGCGTGCGTCGGGTTGTGGTGGGGGGGCAACAAGAGGATGTCAGAGCCCGCCATGATCCTGTGAGCGGTCTGGGTGTCGTAGTTCTCGATCAGGCGGCAGCGCCCGGTGAAGGTCGCCTCGATGGTCCGGATGCGCTCAAGGATCTCGGGTTGACCTGAGCCCATGAGCACGAGCTCTACGTTGCGCTCAAGTATGTGTGTCATCACCTCAGCGAGGAGGTCGTAGCCACCATCGGCGTCGAGCCTCCCGATGACTCCGGCGAGCAGGGTTCGTGCGCCCGTGTCGAGCCCGAGGTCCTTCTGCAGCACGCGCTTACAGTTGCGCTTAGAGGTGAGGTCTTTGTCCTTCGCCGAGAAGGTGTGGGAGAGGCTCGGGTCCGAGGCGGGGTCCCACGCGAGGTAGTTGATGCCGTTCGTGATCCCGATCAGGTCAGCGGCTCTGCGTTGGAAGGTCCCCTCGAGACCGTAACCGCGGTCGACGCCTTGGATGCGCTCCGCTTGCAGCGGGGACGGAGCGCTGATGAGGTGTGAGAACTCGAGCCCCGCCTTCAGGAAGTTGACTCGACCCTCGCGCTCGACGCCGTTGATGTTCTTGAAGAGCTCTACCGGGACGCCGATCTCAGGGAGGATCTGACGCTCGAAGGAGCCCTGCATCGCGATGTTCTGGAAAGAGAAGAACACGCCTGCCTTAGAGACCGGGTGGTCGGGGTCTCGGTGGAGGTAGTCGATGTGGCGATACAGAGGGACCAGCCCGGTGGTCCAGTCGAGGCAGTGGATGATGGCCGGGTTGAAGTTGAGGAGCTCGAAGGAGGCGAGGACCGCGCGCGCGAACGCGGCATACCTCCGCCAGTTGTCTGGGTAGGGCCCGTTCTCATTGCCGTAGGGGTTCCGTCCCTTGAAGAGCTCAGGGTGGTTGAAGAGCGCGATGGGGATGGTACGGAAGACCCCTGTAGAGACCGTGAAGGGCGTGGAGGAGAGGCTGCCCACATTGACTTGGCCCACCTCTTTCAGGTCCTCGACCTCGTTGGGGTCAACGTCGACCGTGTGGGGCAGGAACACCAAGACCTTCTGCTTATTAGCGATCAGGGTCTGGGGTAGCGCAGCAGCTACCTCTGCCAAATTTGTCCTGCGGACAAGTGGCTGTAGCTCAGGCGTGACGAACGCGATTCTCAAAGGGTGTTGGCCTCTGTCTGAAACGCGCTATGGGGGGCGCGGAGGCGATCTCCTCGAAAACTATCGGAGGGCTCTCCGTCCCCGCCCCCCCCTCGTCTTATCGATGTCCTAAATTCGCTTAAGACAATGGGTTGCAATTCCTAGGAATCGGAAATCAGAGCCGCTTCGTAGATCGGGAGGACCTCTGGCATGAGCGCCTGGATCTTTTTGATCCTGGTGGTATCCGAGGGGTGGGTCGAGAGCCACTCAGGAGGGGCTCCTGCACCCCCTGCGGACATACGTTGCCAAAAGCCCACGGCCTCCCTGGGGTCATACCCAGCGGCTGCCATGTAGATCAGCCCCACGCGGTCAGCCTCGAGCTCGTGATCACGGCTGAAAGGCAGCCCTAGGCCTACCTCAGCGAGGATTGTGGCTAGCTCTCGCTCCTCTTCGTCTGTTGAGAAATCGGCCCCCTCTGTGAAGATCTCAATGCCGATCTCTGTCAGGACGCTGTGAGTGGCGCGCTGGGTGCCGTGGCGGCGTGTCGCGTGGGCGATCTCATGCCCGATGACGACCGCTAGCCCGGCGTCGCTCCCTGCGACAGGGAGGATGCCTGTGTAGACAGCCATCTTGCCTCCAGGCAGGCAGAAGGCGTTGATGGCTCCGTCGTCGAGCAGGACGACCTCCCACGCGAAGAGGTTGGAGATCTCAGGGTCGATCTCCAAGGCGGAGTTGACGATCCGGGTGGTGACGCGCTGGACCTGCTCATAAGCGGGACCGGAGGAGATCACGCTCTCTGTGTTCTTGACCTCGTCGAAGGCCTGCGCGCCCATGACCACGTCATCGTGGACGGTGTACATGTTGGCTCCTTGACAGGCGACGCTAGCGCAGGCGAGCGCTAGGGGCGCGAGTCGACGGAGCAGCGATCTCAAGAGGGTGGAGTCATGCATAGGTCTCTCTCTTCGGCCTCAAGGGCCGGGTCTCAGGGGGTGGCCTTACCTTGGTTTGCGACAGCCGCTGCAGCCTCGGCGGCGGCTGCTTCGCCAGCCAGGTAGCCGCTGGCTTGGACTTTTAGCTCTGCGTCTAGCTCATAAGCGAGGGGCATCCCCGTCGGGATGTTGAGCTTCAAGATGTCTTCGTTGGAGATCCCGTCGAGGTGTTTTACGAGCGCGCGGAGGCTGTTTCCGTGCGCGACGACGAGCACCTTCTCTCCAGCGCGCAGGCGCGGCGCGATGTGCTCGTCGAAGTAGGGGAGGACACGATCCAAAGTGAGCGCGAGCGACTCGGAGTTCGGAACCCTGCCTTCGGCATCGAGCGCTTTGTAGCGCCTGTCGTGGCAGGCGTGGCGTTCGTCCGCGCGGTCGAGCGGGGGGGGAGGGATGTCGAAGCTGCGCCGCCAAATGAGGACCTGGTTCTCGCCGTGCTCAGCCGCGGTCTCAGCTTTGTTGAGACCCTGGAGCGCGCCGTAGTGGCGCTCGTTCAGCTCCCAGGCCCGAGTGATGGGGAGCCAGACCTGGTCCATCTCTTTGAGGGCGATCCACATGGTGCGGATGGCGCGTTTGAGGACCGAGGTGTAGACGCAGTCGAACTCGACTCCAGCGTCTTTGAGCTGCTCTCCAGCCGTGCGAGCTTCGGACTCTCCTTGCTCGGAGAGATCGCAGTCGAACCAACCTGTGAAGCGGTTCTCGAGATTCCAGGTGCTCTGGCCGTGTCGGAGGAGGACGAGGTTCGGATTCATGACGTAGGCATTCTAACGCCCCAGGGTCCTCTCGTCTGGATCACACGTCTTCCAGGCGTTTACCAGAGAGGGCTGCCCTCGCCACATCGTCCATGAGGAGCGACGCGAGGGGGAGGGTGGCCCGCTCGAGCTCGTCGCGGACAGCCTGCAGCTGGGCGCCGTCGGCGCTCGAGGTGGCGGCCTCTTGAGAGGACTTGAGCGCGACCTCGATGTCTTCGAGGGTCTCTTTGTCGAGGTGTTCGCGCACGCTCTCGAGGCTCCGCTCCGTCGCGGTGCGCATGGTCCCGATCTCTGTCATTAGGTCTGCCGCGCGCCGGACCGCGAAGTCTTCCTCGGCGTGCTCGACAGAGGAGAGGAGCATGCGCTCGACCTCCTCGTCAGAGAGGCCGCTCATGGGCTCGACCTCAACCCGCGTCGAGGCGCCGGTGGACTCTTCGCGCGCGCTCACGGTGAGGAGGCCGTCAGCGTCCACATGGAATCGAACAGCGACGCGGGCCATCCCGGCCGGCATCGGTGGGATGCCTTTCAGCTGGAACTTCGCGAGAGAGCGGCAGTCGGAGACCATCTCGCGCTCACCTTGGACGACGTGGAAGTCGATCCCAGTCTGGTTGTCGGCGTAGGTCGTGAAGCCCTCTGTGACAGAGCAGGGGATGGTCGAGTTGCGCGTGACGAGCTTGGAGATGGCGCCGCCGACGGTCTCAAGCCCGAGCGAGAGCGGGATGACGTCCAAGAGCAGCATGTCTCTGCTCCCGCCTATGAGGATGTGTGCCTGAATAGCTGCGCCGAGCGCTACGACCTCGTCCGGGTTGAGCTCTGTGTGCGGGATGCGGCCGAAGAAGGACTCGACAGCGCTCTGCACGAGCGGGACGCGCGTGGAGCCGCCCACCATGACGACCTCTTCAATGTCTCCGGTCTCAACCCCTGCATCTGAGAGGGCGCGACGGCACCTGTCGATGGTGCGCTCGACCAGGGGCTGGATGAGCGCTTCGAACTCTCCGCGTGTCACGGTTCGGTGGAAGGTGATGCCCCGTGAGGCGAGGACCATGTGGAGCTCTGCCTGAGGGTCAGAAGAGAGGGCGTGCTTGCAGCGCTCTGCTGAGAGCCTGGCTGCTGTGAGGAAGCCTGGGTCCTTGAGCTCTTCATCGCTGAGGTCGTCCTTCAGCCCCTCCACGATCAGGCCGACCAAGGCGTGATCAAAGTCGTCGCCTCCCAAGTGCGTGTCTCCGGCGGTGGAGAGGACCTTGAACACGCCGTCAGCGATCGAGAGCACAGAGACGTCAAAGGTGCCACCGCCGAGGTCGTAGACGACGACGGTCCCGGTCTTCTCTTGATCTAGGCCGTAGGCGAGGCAGGCGGCGGTCGGCTCGTTGACGATCCGCAGGACGTCGAGGCCCGCTAGGCGAGCGGCGTCACGGGTGGCCTGCCTTTGAGCGTCGTCGAAGTAGGCCGGGACCGTGATCACGACCCGGTCAGGTTTCTCTCCGCTCAGCGCGCGGCAGCCGTGGTCATGGACCCTGTTCAAGATGAGTGCTGAGAGCTCTTGTGGCGTGAATTTACGTCCGTCTACATCGACTCTCAGGACACCGTCGTCTCCCTCGCTCACGGGGAAGGGGACCCTCGCGAGCTCGTCCTGGAGGTCTGCCTCGGGGCGGCCCATCAGTCGCTTGACGCTGAAGAGGGTGCGCTCAGGTGAAGCGGCGGCGTGGTCGCGTCCGGAGTGACCGACCTTGGGTGATGATCCGTTCGTGGGGAAGTGGATGACGGAGGGGACGCTCCCGCTCTTGCTCTCAGGGTGGACGATGATGGGGCGTCCATCTTTCCAGACCGCAGCCAGAGAGTTCGTGGTGCCCAAGTCGATCCCCATGGCTAGGGAGGACTGGTTGTTGAGCACGTTGAGTTCGATGTATCCCATAGCGGATCTAATTTCAGCGCGCTTCGGCGTCTGCGAGGCGGAGGGACTCGAGCTCAAGGAGCACGCGGTCGAGATATCGGACGGCGTTGAGCTCGCGTCGTGCGGCAGAGAGCGCTTCGCTCTTGGGCTCGGGGAGCGGGTGGAGGAGCTCTGCGATGGAGTCGATGCGCGCGGCGCGCTGTTCAGCGAGGTCCGACTTCAATTTGAAGGCTGCCTCGCGCTTTGCGGAGCCCGCCTCGGCAGCGCGCGCCTCCTCGAGCGCCTCGTTCCACTCGAGCACCTCCATGAGAAAGACCTGAGGCATGTCGTTCACCTCAGCTTCGCTCGGTCCGCCGAGGCCTCCGATGAGGTGGTCGGCGCGGCGGAGCGGCTCCTCAAGTGCTTCGATGGCGCCGTTCAAGTGCCCAGTGTTGCTCTCAGCGAGCGCGCGCAGCTCTGGAGCTGAGGCGAAGTAGTCCGGGTGGATCCAGCGGGAGATCTTGAGGTGACGAGCTCTCAGGTCTTCGACGTCGAGGTTGAAAGATGGCGAGATCCCTGTGAGCGAGAAGGGGTCCGGGTCGGCCGTGAGCTCTAGCGGGACCTGGCAAGCGCCACACCCCAAGGGGGTCTCGAGCTCTACGCCGCAATGGGGGCAAGCGGTCATCGTCGGCTCGCTTGTCTAGACGCTGAACGACTCACCACAGCCGCAGGTCTTAGAGGCGTTGGGGTTCACGAACTTGAAGCCGCGTCCCATCAGGTTGTCCTCGAAATCGACGTAGGTACCGTTCAGGTAGAGGAAACTCTTAGGGTCGCAGACGACCCGGACCCCTTGTGACTCAGAGATCTGGTCGATCTCGTTTATCTGGTCGTCGAACCCGAGGGTGTAGGAGAAACCAGAGCAGCCTCCACCCTTCACGCCGACGCGCAGCGCTGTCGTGTCAGGGAGCTCCTGCTCAGTGAGGATGCGTTGGACCTCTGCTGCGGCCTTCTCAGTGACCTCGATCATGACTCATCTCCGTCTTCGTTCTTCTGTTTGTAGTCAGCGATAGCAGACTTGATCGCGTCTTCAGCGAGGACGCTGCAGTGGATCTTGACCGGGGGCAAAGAGAGCTCCTCGACGATCTCTGAGTTGGTGATCTCGAGCGCCTCATCGACCTTCTTGCCTTTGATCCACTCTGTGGCGAGGGAGGAGCTCGCGATGGCAGATCCGCAGCCGAAGGTCTTGAACTTAGCGTCTACGATCGTGTCGCCGTCGACCTCGATCTGGAGCTTCATCACGTCGCCACACTCGGGCGCTCCGACGACGCCGGTGCCGACGTTCTCAGCGTCCTTGTCGAGGGAACCGACGTTCCGTGGGTTGTTGTAGTGGTCAACGACCTTGTCGCTGTAAGCCATGGCAGGGTTCTAGTTCCGGGTTGCTGTGTGTGTGGTCTGGTTGTTCGTGGAGGTTCAGTGGTCTCTCTGCCACTGGACCTTGGAGAGGTCGACGCCTTCGAGCACCATCTCGTAGAGAGGGGAGAGCTCACGGAGTCGCTTGACGGCGCTGATGATTTGATCGGCGGCGAAGTCGACCTCCTCTTTGGTCGTCATGCGGCCAAAGCCGAATCGGATCGAGCTGTGAGCGAGCTCGTCGCCCACGCCGCAGGCGCGGAGGACGTGGCTCGGCTCCAAGCTCGCGGAGGTGCAGGCGGAGCCGGAGCTCACGGCGAGGTCCTTCACGCCCATGATGAGGGACTCGCCCTCCACGTAGCAGAAGGAGACGTTCGAGCAGCCAGGGAGACGGTGCTCGTGGTTGCCGTTGATGGTCGTGTAATCGAGGGCGGCGAGGACCTTCTCTTCGAAGCGCTCTCGCAGCGCGGTCGCGTGCGCCGCGTCCTTCTCCAGGTCTTCCTCGGCGACGGCGCAGGCCGCGCCGAGACCGACGACGCCAGGGACGTTGATCGTCCCTGAGCGCATGCCGCGCTCGTGACCCCCGCCGTCTATCTGGGCGACGATCCGGACGCGCGGATTGCGGCGACGGACATAGAGGCAGCCGACGCCCTTGGGGCCGTAGAGCTTGTGCCCCGAGAGGCACAGGAGGTCCACGTTGTCGGCTGCGACGTCCACCGGGATCTTGCCCGCGGCTTGCGTGCCATCGACGAAGAAGAGGGCGCCGCGCTCGTGGCAGAGTTCGCCGATCTCACGGATCGGGTTGATGGTGCCGATCTCATTGTTTGCCCAGATGATCGCCACGAGGACGGTGTCGTCGCGGAGCGCATCAGCGACCGATTCAACGGAGACTCGGCCGGTTGAGTCGGGCTCGAGATAGGTGACCTCGCAGCCCTGCTTCTCGAGGTGCTTGCAGGTGTCGAGCACAGCCTTGTGCTCCACGAGGCTCGTGACGATGTGTTTGCCCTTCGAGCGGTGCATCTCGACAGCGCCCTTGATGGCGAGGTTGATGCCCTCCGTTGATCCAGAGGTGAAGATGATCTCTTTGGGAGAGGCGCCGATCAGGGAGGCGATCTGCTTACGAGACTTGTCGACGGCGCCTTCAGCCTCCCACCCAAAAGAGTGTGAGCGGCTAGCGGCGTTTCCGAAGGAGCGCGTGAAGTAGGGCAGCATCGCTTCGAGCACGCGCGGGTCGACGGGGGTCGTCGCTTGGTAGTCGAGGTAGATCGGGAGGTCCATGGAGGTCTCGGGTCAGGCGCTGTTCTTTTGCGGTTGATGGGCGCCGCGCTCCTCGCGGAGCAGGGTGAACTCGGGTGAGGCGAGCTCTTCGATCGTCGTGCGCTCGAACTGGCGCCAGATGTCCTCTTGGATCCTGTGCAGGGGAGAGCGGATGAGGCACCGTGACTCGACGTCGAGGTCTCCCAGCGCTCCGAAGCCTAGGCCGACGAGGGCCTTCGCGTCACAGTCAGAGAGGGTCGGTGCGCCCTCGATCGCTGCGATGGCCTCACCGACAGTCAGGGAGCCAGCGCGCTGGGCTAGCTGGTAGCCCCCAGAGGGGCCGCGCATCGATCTGATGTGTCCAGCGCGGCAGAGGTCTTTGAGCGCCTCTCCGACCAATCTATAGGGGAGCTTGTACTGTTCGCTGATCTTACGAGCGCTCACGACCTCACCGACGTGGTCCGTGAGGTGGACCAGGGCGGTCAGGCCGTACTCGGCGCGCTTGGTAAGTCTCAGCATGGTGGCAGGGGTCTAATAGCACCTAATCGGTGCTATTACAGAAGGAAAGAAGAGGCCGCCTTCTGAGCGGCCAGAGCAGCAGGGCCTTTGAGCCCAACACTCATACAATTCTAGGCCGTAGATGGCTTTATTGACAACGTGAACCTCGAAATCTCTCGTTAACGTAAGGAATTAAAATTCTCATCGTCGGTTTAGAGCGAGGTCCTGAAGGCTCAACTCAAGGATGAGCGCCTCAAGCGCCGATGGGAGTGCTGTGAGAGCGCGTTCAGAATCAACATGTATGCAGTGCAGCGGCCCTACAGAGGCCCTTAATCGCCTTGAGAATGGTCGCAGATGCCCCTCTTGCAGGGACAGGCACTTGGCTATGGTCCCGCCGATCTTGCCCGGGTACCGACTGGAAGAGCTGGCCTCAGAGGTCGACGCAGACCCCCTCCTTGAGTCTGCGCAGGGCCCCTCACAGCTCCGACTCTGCCGGCCGGAGTGAGGCCTAAGTCGCCCTCAGAGCCTCACAGAGGGCTTCGGGGAGCGCACACACAGTCAGCTCATCTTGAGAGAGCTTCGCGCACGCTAGCTCTACCTCTGCGGTCACGACGACTCGCTCCTCAGGTGAGCAGCGGACCACATATCCAAAGGTCACGCTGGCCTTCTTGAGGCGCTCAACCCAGACCTCCACAGCGAGCTCATCGCCGAAGCGTGCTGCGCTGCGATAGGAGATCGAGAGGGAGCGCACGGGGAGACCTATCCCTGAGCGCTCTAGCTCCGCGTAGCTGTGACCACGCTCCTCCATGAAGCGGGTCCTGGCCTCTTCGAGGTAGAGGATGAAGCTGGCGTGGTGGACGACTCCCATCTGGTCTGTCTCGCCGTAGCGGACCTGGAGAGGGAGCACGTAGGGTTGAGCGGTCATGTAGCGTCAGCATAACGACGCGGACCCCTGACTGGCTCGTAGGATCAGGCTCTCATTAAGGGCGGCCGATCAGGAAGCGCACCTCGACCTCGTGTGAGGGGGCGCCTTCTTCCACGACGAGGCGGTATCGCATGACGTCTTCGTTTGTCAGGCGCGCCTTCTTGGTGGCGGTGTATCGGAAGCGGCCTCCGCCGAGGTCCTCTAGGTCGCCGAACTCAGGGCTCTGTGTGACCCGGATCTTGGGGACGAGGGGCATCGGCACGCTGTCATTCAGCAGCACGTCAAACTCAACGGAGGGGCCACGCTTCACCTTGATCGCGTCAGGTCGTGGGATGAGGTCGGACTCGGCGATCAATACGGGGATTTGCAGCTGAGTTGAACGACGGACCCTGGAGGCGTCCGCCGCGCCATGGATGACGATGCGGGAGACCCGCTCAAGGTTGAGGTCGCGGGGATCTCGGCCGAGGACGTTGACGCAGACAGAGTTTGGGAGGGTGCCTGGACCGACACTTAGCCAGCCGTTTGCTTCAAGCAGGACCTGCACTTCCATCCCAGGTTGATCTGTGGGGAGATCGTCCGGGGAGAAGATCAGGTCAGAGGTGGTCGCAGCGTCTGCGAGGCAGAAGCACCCCGTCATCGGCGTCCCGTGGAGGGTCGCGTCGATCAGGTCGAGCCTGTGCGCAATGACCTGCCCATAGATGCGGATGTATTGAGCCTCAACGGCTGTGTGAGGAGCCAGGAGAGAGCCCTTGAAGTCGACCTGATCAAGGACGCACTCGCAGAGGTCGGGCATCACGATGAGGAGGTCGCTGCCAGTGATCCCCTCAAGGTCGAACCCGAAGCTGGTCATGCTCGCGTCCATGACGTGATCTGCGCCGCCGTGGACGGTGAGCGCGACGCGGGAACCGCTCGGGACCTGAGCGAGGATCCTGTCTGCCGCCGCGAGCGTGTCTGTGTCGACTGAGAAGGTGTTCAGTACGGGGTCGCTGCCGGTGAGGAGCACGGTGTCTCCGTCAAAGCTCGCCACGCCTCCGGGAGCGAAGAAGGCGAGGACCTCCATCAGGTTTTCGAACCACTCGAGGCGGTACTCCTCGTTGGGGCTCGGCGCATTCAGGGGGGTCAAGGTGGTGTTCTGGAACCCCACGGAGGTGTCGATGAAGGCGTCCTCTCCGTATTGGACCGAGCCGTTCAGGACGTTTCCGAACGCCATGTGGAGGTCTTTGCGGGCGATCACTGCGCGTCGATCCGGTCCGACCCGTGGATCGCTAGCGATAGTGAAGTACTCCATCCACGCGCTGTCCCTCACCATCAAGGGTCCTGAGATGGCTGCCCTGAGCATGTAGAGGTCTTTCCTCAGCCAGGCCGAGTAGTCTTCCACCCCGAGGGTCGGGATGGCGCCAGAGGTCGGTCCGCGGGTGTCGAACGTGAAGGTCTGGTTGTCGAGCCAGTGGACGCCCGAGTCTGACTCCGGCGTGTTGAAGATGTTGCCGTCATGACGGAAGCGCCCGATGAGCTCACCGAGGGCGCCATCGCCGGCGTCCACACCGACATAAGCCGGGCTCCCACCGAACCCATCCGTGCCGCCCGTGATGTCTGCGCTTGTCCAGCCCATGTCACCGTAAGCAAATAGGATGTTGCTCCCTACCCCGACGACAGGGTCGGTCGCGTCGCTCAATACGACTTCGAAGGTGTTCGAGCGAGCTGTGTGCCCCGGGTCGCCCATGCCGAGGTATCCGACGTGGTCCCAGACAACGACGAGGCGGTTCGTGTCGTGCCTGACCCAGGCCCTCCCAGAGCCGCTCATGTACTCGCAATCTTGCGGGGCGGAGGCAGCCCAGAAGGGCGCGATCAGCGGACGGCCAAGACCCGGGATGTTCGTGCCGGTGTTGGCGAGGACGGGCTGACAGAACGAGAGCGTGCCGTTCGCGTTGATCCAGATGGAGTCGAGGCTCCTTCCATAAAACTGGAAGGTAAAGCCGGTTTCGATGAGCTGAGCACCCAAAGACCCGAACTCGACCGGTTCAAAGGTCGCATCAAGCGGGATGGGGAGCGAGGGGTCACCCTGTGGGTCACAGGGGTCACCACCGATCATCAGGGCGAGTGTGAGTAGATGTGTGTGCATACGCAGCCTGAGCCCTGCTCTGAGGTGAATCATCGCGGGCCTTGTCTAGCGGACCCCCCATGGGAGGATAGGGAGACCTTCAGACCCTTATTGTGCACTCTTTGGACGTCTTTTTAGGCGGCAAGATCCCCGATAATTTAGGTATTTCATACGATGACGTATCTAATCCCAGGTTCGTCCTTATGCCCCGTTTGACAGGGGGTGGGGGCCTCCCTGTGCCATCTCAAGCCCATGTCAGTCCCTCTCCAAAACCAGGTTTGGTTCCTCAGAGCCTCGCTCCTTCATGGGGTGATGCTGTGCCTACTGGTCCTAGCTGGGCAGGCGCTCTGGGGGCTGGAACACATGGATCTGCGCTTTTGCCTCTTGCTGGGCGCTTGTTACTCCTTGGGGATAGTGCTCTTCATTCGCCCTGACCGCTTGCGAGGGGCAGCCCTCACTCAGACGGTCCGTCTCTTGACCGTGCCTCTCTTCATCTCCGTGGGAATGATGGGCCTCCTCTACCCG
>PVBE010794928.1_pt1 | contig 44193 bp, 43 predicted proteins | sample 1631181 | NCBI WGS metagenome assembly PVBE01 (sample SAMN08397723, study PRJNA350692) | Marine metagenome, whole genome shotgun sequencing project. | isolation source: water | place: Pacific Ocean | collected 2012-04
CCATCTGCGTCAAGTCGTCCTGATCGAGGCTGGTCAGCACCGTTACGGCCAGCAGGCGCAAGCTCGGCCCCTTCTCGGCAGCTGCCGCCTCCATAATGGCCCGATCGCCGTGGATGGTCAGAAAGGTTGCACCCCAACACTGTAACTGGCGCACCGCTGCGGAGACCGTCGCCGGGACATCGTAGAACTTCAGGTCCGTAAACACCTGTTTGTTCTGCTCGAGGAGCCAGGCCAGTAAATCGAAGTACTCGCCCGACATCGCGAGTTCGAGCCCGATCTTGTAAAACTCGACCGAGTCGCCGAGTTCCCCGACGAGAGTTCGGGCACGTTCGGCATCGGGGACGTCCAGTGCGACGATGAGCCGCTGGCGCGCTGGAACGGGTGCAGTACTGCGAGTGGAAGCGGCTGACACGGCCCGCATTCTATCAGAGCGGCTCATCGAACCGGCAGCCGCAGCGTGTGCTACAACGCTTCGTGCGCCTGGAGCGCGAAGCGGTCCGTCATCCCCGCGATATAGTCCGCCACGACGCGGGCGCCGCCACCGGACCCATGGGTATCGTGGCCTTTTCGGGCACGATTCGCGTACTCGTCCGGCAGCCTCTCGTAGTTGGTCGTATAGACATCGAACAGCTTCGACACGATGCCCTTTGCCTGTTCCGTCATCCGGCTGACGCGTGGATGACGATAGAGATGCTCCCGCAAGTATTGCTTCAAAGTGGTCATAGCCTCGGCACGAGGCTTGCTGAATCCGATCAGAGGTCGTGGTTGTAAGCGAATGGCTGCGAGATCTTCTGGCGCTGCCAACTCGATCCGCGCACAGCTCGTGTCGATCAGATCGGTTACGAATTCGCCGATCAGCCCACGAACGACCTCGTGAATCTCGCGGCGCTCGCCTATTCCCGGATGCTGGCTCTGCACGACCTCGAGTTGTTCGGCAATGATCGGTAGCTCGGCGAGTTCGGCGAGGTCGATCAGGCCAGAGCGGAGGCCGTCGTCGACATCGTGATTGTTGTATGCGATCTCGTCGGCGATATTCGCAAGCTGTGCTTCGAGTCCGGGCTGTTCGCGGCTCAGAAAACGCTCGCCTAGGTCACCCAATTGGCGGGCGTTGGCTGCCGAGCAATGCTTCAAGATTCCCTCGCGCGTCTCGAAGGTCAGATTCAGACCCGGAAAATCGGCGTGGCTGTTCTCGAGTCGATCGACGACGCGTAACGACTGAAGGTTGTGTTCGAAGCCGCCGAAGTTACGCATGCAGGCATTCAGCGCGTCCTGGCCGGCATGGCCGAAGGGCGTATGACCTAGATCGTGAGCGAGGCTTATCGCTTCGACGAGGTCTTCGTTGAGCCGAATCGCACGGGCGACCGTACGCGCGATCTGCGCTACCTCCAACGAATGAGTAAGCCGCGTACGGTAAAGGTCACCTTCGTGATTGACGAAAACCTGCGTCTTATAGACCAGCCGGCGGAATGCGGCGGAGTGAATGATGCGATCGCGATCGCGCTGAAACTCGGTACGGTACGCGGGAGGATCCTCCGGATAGCGGCGGCCTCTCGAATTCGATGCGGTGACCGCGTACGGAGCGAGGTCTACGGACACGTCACACCCGACTCAGGCGCACTGTGTCTCGATGACATCTCGCAGCACAGACTCTTCCGGCGACGGCGTGACCGCACCTTCCCCGATCTGCTTCAGCAGCACGAGTTTGAGCCCGTCCGCACGCGCCTTCTTGTCCATCCGCATGCACTCGAGCAGTGGATCAACGCCGACGTCCGCCACGCTGACCGGCAGTCCAGCTCGCGCAAGAAGTGCCTCGATACGATCGCAGTCAACCGCGGCTATCCAGCCGAGCTGAGCGGAGGTTCGCGCAGCGAGCACAATGCCTATGGATACGGCCTCGCCATGCAGGCGCTGACCATAACCGCCCAGAGTCTCGATCGCGTGGCCGAATGTATGGCCGAGATTCAGCAAGGCTCGCCTGCCGCGCTCGCGTTCGTCTTCTGCGACGATAGCGGCTTTGAGTTCGCAATTTTTTCGTACGACGAAACTCAAAGCTTCGGCGTCAAGGGCGATGACGTCATCCATGCGCTCCTCCAGCCAGGTGAAGAAATCGCGATCGAGTATCAGGCTGTGCTTAATGACTTCGGCCATTCCCGCGGCGAACTCACGGGGAGGTAATGTTTTCAGCGTATCGGTATCCGCTACCACGCAGGTCGGTTGGTAGAACGCTCCGATCATGTTCTTGCCACTAGGGTGGTTGACAGAGGTCTTACCACCCACGGAGGAATCCACTTGGGCGAGTAGAGTCGTCGGCACCTGGACGTAGTCGATGCCGCGCTGATAGCAAGAGGCGGCGAAGCCGCCTATATCGCCGACGACACCGCCACCCAGCGCCACGAGGCAGGCATCCCGGTGGAAGCCGTGTTGCATGAGGGTATCGATGATCGTCGCGAATGTTGTAAGCGTCTTTTGCTCCTCGCCATCGGGCAGGATTAAAGCATGCTGTTCATCTGCCGCGATGGCGTTCTCGAGCGTAGCGAGATACAACGGCGCGACGATCTCATTCGTCACGATCAGGACTTGGCGTGCCGAAATGAGTTCCGCGAGCACGTTCGATGCGCCCAAAAGACCTGAGCCGATCAAAATCGGGTAGCTGCGTTCTCCCAATGAAACCTGCAGGATATCCATCTTGCTAGTCGCCAAGTTACGGGTGGAGGAAAGGTTCGCAGGGGCGCATCAGTTTTTCAACGGGCCCAGCCCGCGTTCCTTGAAAATCTTCTGGATGCTCGAGACGACGGCTCTGACATGGCGTCCACCTGTCTCGACCGAGAACGATGCCAGGCTTTCGTACAGAGGCCCCCGAATGGCAGCGAGCCGCTCCAGCGTCTCCTGCGGGTCTCCCTCTGAGAGCAACGGCCGATTCTTCGCATGTTGCGTTCGTTCGAGCTGCCGGTTGACGCTTGTCCGTAGATAGATGACGGTTCCAGTCTGTGCCAGATTGTGACGGTTCTCCTCGCCGATCACGGAGCCGCCGCCCGTAGCGAGCACGATCCGTTCGCGTCGAGTCAGGTTCGCGATACATTCCTGCTCGCGCTGACGAAAACTCGCCTCACCCTCCTTCTCGAAGATATAGGAGATGTCGACACCGGTGCTCTTCTCGATCTCGGCGTCACTATCGAAGAACTTCATGCCGAGTTCCGTCGCGAGTTGCTTTCCGACCGCGGTCTTGCCGGAGCCCATTGGGCCGATCAGGTAGATGTTGGTGTGGGCGGTCACTGTACGTGAAGTCTAACAGCCTGCTCGCGCCCACAGCCGCTAGTTGGCCGTTTACCCAAAATGAAAAGGCCAGCGCAACGGCTGGCCTTCTCTATATCAATCGGAAGCGGGTTAAAGCGTGTCGGCGCAAGTCGGGAACAGACTACCATCGCCGAACGGGCTGATCGGCTCTGGTGGCGAGATGTTCTGGTTATTGAAGTCCGACGCGGTGCCCGTTAGCTCGAAGCTCAGAGCCTCGGCAAACTCGGTGCCGCTGACATCGCCTACCGTTGCCTGCAGCGTAACCTGGGCGTAGTACGCGTATTCCTGTGGGTAGAACAGGTCGACGAAACCGAAGCCGTTCTGATCGGTCACGAGCGTACCGCCGCCGGTTCCTTGTGCGGAGACCGTGGCGATGTTGTTCGCTTCGAGCCGGCCGCTCGAGTTGAAATCTTCGCCGGCGTCGAGAATACCGTTGCGGTTTACGTCCTCGTCCGCGCAAACGGCCGTGGTCGTCGTCCACGAGCTTCCGCCCAGAGGGAAGCTCCGGAAACCATTCATGTAGAAGTCGGATAGAACGGCGACCTGTACCGTCGCACCGGGGACGCCGTTGCCCTGCGAATCGGTGACCTGTATCGCGTACTCGACGCGGAATTGGACGCTGTTCGGCTCGGAGATCTCGTTACCGGTACCGATACTCAGGAATTGCTCGCGCTGAGCGACCGTCAACAGGACGAAATCGGTAACCGCCGCGCCCTGAACCGTGGCATCGATCCTCACGCCTTCGGCCGCGCTCGTCACCGTGCTCGACGTGTAGAATGTCTGCGCCTGGCCGGCGCTGCCAGTCACGGCTTGTCCGGCCGACAACGTACCGCCCGTGATATCGACGGCCGAGAAGTCGATTACCTGGTTTTTCACGAGATTGCCGGCAGCATCCCGGACCGTGGCCGAAATCGCGCACTGCTCATTGATGCCAATATTCAGCGGGCTGGCCTGGAGTTCCAGCGTCGCCGGCACGGTTGCGACGAACTCTATCTGGAGCGATGTCGTCGTACCGTCGGTATTCGTCGCCGTGATGATGGCCGGGCCCGCGTTCGTCGCGCTGATGTCGACGGTGACGTTACCTGCGACGGCGTTGATGACGCTCGGGATGACCGTACCGCGAGTCGTGGAAAAGTTGACCGGTAAGCCGTTGATGGGTGCACCGCCCGACTGCCAGTTGACCGTGACGGACTGATTCGACTAGTACAGGTTGGCGCCCTCTCTAAGAATCTTCGGCGTCACGAAGATCAGAAGCTCCGCCTGGTTATTCACCGTGACCGTCGAGCGGAATAGATAGCCGAGCCCTGGTATGTCGCCCAGAACCGGCACCTTATTGATCGTCTCGCGTTCTTCGGTCTCGAAAATGCCGCCGAGTACCACGGTCTGTCCGTCGTCGACGAGCACCGTCGTGATCACGGAACGCGTATCGATGCTGGGTACGAAGCCACCCGTGGCGCTGGCTACGAGCTCGCCTACCGAGTCCTTCGTGACGAATATGTCCATGATGATGCTATCGTCAGGCGTCACCTGCGGTGTAACTGTCAAGCTCAGGACGGCTTCCTTGAACTGCGTCGTCGTCGCGCCACTCGAGGAGGACTCTTGATACGGAACCTCGACGCCCTGCTCGATGCGACCCTCTTTCTGATTGGCTGTGATGATATGGGGTGTCGAGAGTATCTGTCCGTCACCTTCGGCCTCCAAAGCCGATAACTCGAGATCGACGAGAAAGTCGGAGTCGAGTATGGCCAAAGCAAACTGCCCCGCCGGCGCCGCTACCGGGAGATTGACGTTGTATCGCTGATCGATAGGCGGCGTCGTCACCGGGAACGGTGTGCCGGTGTTGTTGATGTTCGCGATGCCCGACTGCGCGATGATGTCGGAGCCCGTACTCGTGCCCGTGAACGACACTAGGCCGTCATTCGACCTGTCGTTGACCACTGTCGCACCGAAGCGCACGCCCAGGTCGCGGCTGTAGTCGTCGTTGACGATAACGATTCGTGACTCGATCAAAACTTGTGGAACACGAACGTCCAGCGTAGTGACTAGCCGGCGAATGCTCGCCAGTCTCTCCGAGGTGTCCTGAACCAGCAGCGTATTAGTCCTCTCGTCGATCGCGACGCTGCCGCGGTCGGAGATCAGCGGATTCGATCCGCCCCCACTGACCAGAGCCGCCAGATCACTGGCCTTCGCGTAGTTCACCTGTATGAATTCCGAACGCAGAGGCTCAAGCGTTTGCAGTTCCTGGATGGCTTCGAGTTCGGCGCGCTCTCTCGCCGCGATCTCTTCGGCGGGCGCGACGATGATGACGCTGCCGTTGCGCCGCATGTCGAGCCCCTTCGTCGTGAGGAGAATATCGAGCGCTTGATCCCAAGGCACGTTTTGCAATCGCAGTGTCACGTTACCCTGGACCGTATCGCTGACGACAATGTTGAGCTCGCTCGTGTCTGCAAGGAGCTGCAGCACGGCCCGCGTCTCGATGTCCTGGAAGTTCAACGTCAGGCGCTCGCCCGAGTATTCTCGGTTCTCATTGAAGATGCCGATTGGCTGCTCGACTTCGACGGGAATTTGGAACTCGAGTGTGAAGAGATTGTCGGTCTGGTACGCGACCTGCTCGAAGGGTGAACTTGTGGTAATGACGAGTCGTGCATCGGCATTGACGCGCAGGGCGTCGACGGTGGTGACCGGCGTCGCGAAGTCGGTAACGTCGAGACGCCGCAATAGCGCGTCCGGCAGGCCCGTGTCCAGGAAGTCGACGATGATACGTCCGGCTTCCTCTCGAACGTCGACGGTCGTGCGTGGATCGCCGAGTTGCACTGCTACCTGTCCGGCGCCATTCGAGCCGCGGCGGAAATCGATATTCGTGATGCCGCGATCAGCGGCTCCAGAGATAGCCTGCGTCGACCCTGGCGAAACGGGCTGTGCGGCAAAGGACGGGCTAGGCGCTGCGCCGGCCTGCTGCCCGAGTGTGATATAGACGCTGTCGTCGACCGTTCGCGTCTCGTACGGCACCATGGTGTTCATATTGAGGACGACGCGAGTGCGGCCGTTCGCCTCGGCTGCCAGCACGGTCGCAAGGGGGCCGAGATTGACGTCCTGCCGACGTGCCTCGAGCCCGAGAACCGTACCCGGCAGATCCAGCGCTATCCTGGCCGGGTCGTCGATCGTAAAACTCAACGGTTCCGGCGCGGCTTCGCTCATGCGCAGGCGTAACTCGAGGGCCTGACCCGGGAGCGACTGAACGTCGATAGCTTCGAGCTGACGAGAGATGTCTTCTTGCGCTCGAAGAGGCATTGACGCGCAGAGGGCTAAGGCGATCCACATCACTGTCACCGCTCCTTGGTGAAGTCTCGTAGAGACATACCCTTTCTGGCTGGGCGCTGGTGTGTGCATAAGGTTTACTCCCATTACGTTCCCTGGGGCGTTAGTCGCTCAGACCGATGGCCGCGGGGCGTTCCAGGTAGCCGCCGATACTATCGGAAATAATCTCCACGAGCACGATCTCGGAGTCCGAGATTGATGTGACTCGGCCATAGTTCTGTCCCAGGTAGTGCCCGACCGCGACTCGATAGATCAAGCTATCTGAGGTCTGTACCAAACCGAAGGAATCGCCGCGGGCGTCGAGTGTTCCGACCATTCGCAGCGTGTCCAGGGGGAACTGCTCGAGAAACTCCCGCGGTCGATTGGGATCCGGCCCCTGGATAGCATCCGGATTGCTGCTTGCGCGAGTCTGTGGCGTCTCAGGCATGAAAGGCGAGCGCCTCTCGCCGGGTTCGTAGGCATAACTCGGTGCCGGTACGACTTGTGGTAACGGTGCGATGATGCCGCCGGGGCGGGCTTTCACCTCATCGATATAGACCTGCAGATCATCCATATCGGCGCTGCATGCGCCGAGCCCCGACGCGGCGATGGCAACGGCGATCAGGTGCCGGACATTTTTGCGCTGGGCAGCCATCATCCCTCCGTCGGATCTTCATCCAGGTAGCGGTAGGTCTTGGCCGTAACGTCGAGTGTCAGCTCGTCGAGCGCGTCCGGCGTCAACGGGCGAATGTTGATGTCGTGTAACGTGACGATACGCGGTAATGCGGCGATGCCACTAACGAAGTTACCGAGTTCGTGGTAGCTGCCCGACAAGCGAATCCTGATCGGCAGTTCCGCGTAGAACTCTCGCCTAATCTCTCCCATGGGCTGGAAGAGCTGCTCCTCGAGTCCGGCGCCCAACCCTGTCTGGGAGATGTCCACGAGCAGGTTTGGAACCTCGGTACGTCCCGGTAGCTGACGAAGCATGGCACCGAAAGAACGCTCTATCTCGGCGAGCTGGGAGCGATAGGCATCGAAGTTCGCGGCCTTGGTCTGCCGCTCTTCGAACGTTGCGCGCAGCTCCTGCTCCTCAAGTTCCACTCTCTCGAGCAGCGGTATCTCCGAGTTGATGACGAAAAAATAGATGCTGAGCGTGCCAACGGCGACGAACACGACAACGACCGAGATCAGCCTGACAAGCAGCGGCCATCGACCGGGATCGCTCGTGTCCAGTGATTGAAGTTCTTCGATGATGTTCATGGCAGCAGCACTTCGCCCTCTTCATCGCTAATAGAGACCTGCTGGGCGAAAATAGTGAACTCGGCATTACGTGCTGCCCCATCCTCAACCGTCTCCACGACATCCAGCCCCGGATCTCGAAGCCACTCTGAAGAATCGATGTTGCGCATCAGCGCGGAGACGCGCGTACTCGATTGCGCCGTTCCCGAAATTTCGATGCGGGCAGCGGCCTGAGTGATTTCGGTCAGAAATACACCTTCCGGCAGTGCGTCGACGAGCTCATCGAACAGATGCACGACCTCGGGTCGAGATCGTTGCAGTTGCTCGATGATGCCCATACGTGCCAGGAGTCGTTCCTTCTGGTTCTCCAGCCCTAGGATCTCATCGATCTGCCTGTCGAGCTCGGTGATCTCCGCCTTTAGAACGTTGTTGCGAGATTCTTGATTCTGGATCCACTGTTGAACCGTAAGTTTGATGGCGAGCGTAATGAATCCGGCAATGAGAACGGCACCGCCCAGCGCCATCAGAAAATCTTTCTTGCATTTCTGGCGCAGTTCTTCGCGCCACGGTAAGAGATTGATTTTTGGCATGTCAGTCAAAACTCCTCAACGCTAAACCACACGCTGTCAAAAGCGCCGTCGCATCGCTGCGTATGCCCTGAGCCTTCGCTTTCGTTGACAACTTCATCTGCCCCAGCGGATCGCCGATCTCGGTGGGGATACCGACTCGGCTGCTGATCACGTCGGCAACGCCGGGAATGTTGGCGCAACCACCGCACACGAGAATCTGATCGGGTTGCTCGCGGTCGCTGCCCGACGCGAGAAAGAACTGCAGCGAGCGGCTGACCTGCTGCGACATATCGTCGATAAACGGGTCGAGCACTTCGGGTTGATAGTTACTCGGCAGGCCGCCTTCCTTCTTCGCACGCCCGGCATCCTCGACCGACAACCCATAAGTCCGCATGATCTCTTCGGTGAGCTGCTGTCCGCCGAACGCAAAATCGCGCGTGTAGATGACTTTGAGGTCCTTGAGCACGCTGAACGTCGTCGAGCTCGCGCCGAAATCCATGATGGCGATGAACTTGCCCTCGCCGTTATCGACCATCTGATGCGCGAGTAGCTGGCAGGCGTTCTCTACGGCGAAAGCTTCGACGTCCACCACGCTCGCGTCCATGCCCGCGGACTCGACTGCGACCTGACGTTGATCGACGTTCTCGGTTCGGGTTGCGACGAGCAGGATGTCTTGCATGTCCGGGTCACGCTCGCTCTCGCCGATGACCTCGAAATCGAAGCTGACCTCTTCTATCGGAAACGGGATGTACTGATCGGCCTGGAGTTCGACCTGGCCCTCGAGATCGCTGTCGGTTAGATTACTCGGCATCTGAATGACTTTAGTAATGACGGCGTCGCCGCTGATCGCGAAGGCGACGTCTCTGACCTTCGTACCGGAACGCTTCACCGCACGGCGGATCACCTCGCCGACGGCCTCGGCGTCGACGATCGCCTTTTCGTTGATCGCATTGGGCGGCGTCGGCTCGGCAGCATAGGATTCGACCCGGTATTCCTGGCCGTTCTGGTTCAGCTCGATCAACTTGATCGAGGAGGTCGTAATATCCAGCCCGATAAGGACCTTGGTCACCCGGCTTCCGAACACCTGTTTTCCTTTCCAACTCCGAGGGTTGGGGTACAATCCTAATATTCTGTCAAGTTATCCAATTTAACTATATATCAGGCAAGAGATACATAGTTATGACCGAATTCACGACCCCGGCCGTGTATCGGGTTACCTGCTCCGGCAGGCCCAGCGGCGAGGAATCCGGGCGCTTTCGGGCCGTGATTCGGTTTCGAAAGGGGGCGTGCTCGTGGCCTGGACGGGCGGTGGACAAGGGCGGCTGGCGAAGCGGTCTTCTCCTGCTCCGGCAGCCCCGCTATCCTAGGCGGGCCTTGTGGATAAAGGCCCGGCCCGTAGACCGGTGGCTTTGCGTCCCTATCTTTCGATGGGTTTGCCTACTCCGGCGACTATGCGCAAAGGCACGGTCGTAGGCAAGGAAGTAGAATGCACCTTCGGCGATGAGAAAATACCTAAGAATTGCGGCGATTATTTCGGTTTACGGCGTAACCGGGATCGTGGCCTTGGGCGGGCTTTTTGCGGGCGGTTACTACTACGTCGCGCCCACACTGCCGCAGGCCGAGGAGCTGCGCGACATCAGGCTCCAGATCCCGCTTTCCGTCTACAGCCGGGACGGGCGGCTCATGGCGCTGTTTGGCGAGAAGCAGCGTACCCCAGCGAGATTCGAGGATGTCCCACCGGTCCTCGTGCAGGCCGTATTGGCGGCCGAGGACGACCGTTTCTTCGACCATCCAGGCTTCGATTATCAGGGCTATATGCGTGCCGGGCTCAATTTTCTGCTCTCGGGCGGTGACCGCAGCCAGGGCGGCAGCACGATCACGATCCAGGTTGCGAGGATGTACTTTCTCAATAGGGACAAGACTTTTGTTCGTAAATTCAAAGAGTTAATTCTTGCTACCCGTATCGAGCGAGAGTTCTCCAAGCAGGAGATCCTCGAGCTCTATCTCAATACGACGTTCTTTGGCCAGCACGCCTACGGTGTCGTGGCTGCCGCGCGGATCTATTTCGGCAAGGAGCTTCACGAACTCACGGTCGCCGAGGCGGCGATCATCGGCGGCATCCCTCAGGGACCTTCGATCCTGAATCCCTACAACAACCCCGAAGCTGCCGCACAGCGCAGAACCTACGTGCTGCGTCGCATGCGCGAACTCGGCTTCATCTCCGAGACTGAATATCACACGGCGATGACAACACCCGTCGAGAGCAGGGTCTATGGACCGCAGCTCGAACTCGGGGCCCCCTACGTTGCCGAGATGGTCAGGGCGGAGCTCATCCGGCGACTCGGGCCAGCGGCTTACGAGGCCGGCCTCAAGGTGACGACGACGATAGACAGCCGGCTGCAGCGCACGGCGCAAAGGGCGCTCCGTAATGGCTTGATCGGCTACGACGAGCGCCACGGTTATCGTGGGCCGGTCGCCCAGGTCGAGCTGGCCGAGTTCTCGCCCGAAGCTGCGGTGTCCCAGGCAGATGGCTGGGAGGCCCTGCTCAGCGATTACACGGACATCACGGGCTTTAAGACCGGGCTCGTGGTCAGCGTCGAGGAGATCGAGCCCGAACCGGGGCCCGTAATCGCGATCGAGGAGTATGCGGCGGCACCGGTTGAAGAGGAAGGGCTGGTACTCGAGCCACCGCCGGTTCGCGACCGCGCGCAGGTTTATTTCTCTGACTGGGGCCTTCTGCCCATAGAGCTCGAATCCGTCGATTGGGCGGCAGCGTTCATCAGCGATGACCTCGTGGACCGAGCACCGGAGAAGGTCGGCGACGTACTCGATCCGGGCGATGTCGTGCGTTTTCGCTTGTTGGAAGACGGCAGCTTGCGGCTCGCGCAGGTCCCCCAGGTGCAGGGTGCGGTCGTCTCTCTGGATCCCATGGACGGCGCCGTCACGGCGCTCGTGGGGGGTTTCGACTTCTACCTCAGCAATTATAATCGCGCGACCCAGTCCCAACGTCAGCCGGGCTCGTCCTTCAAACCATTCGTCTACTCTGCCGCGCTGGAAAACGGCTTCACGGTAGCGACCATCGTCAATGATGCGCCCATTGTCGAAGCCAGCCCGGAGCTCGAGGCTGAGTGGCGTCCCGGTAACTATTCCGGTGTCTTCAGCGGCCCGACCCGGCTGCGCGAGGCCCTCGTGAAATCGCTGAACCTCGTATCCGTCAGAGTCATTCAACGGGTGGGTATCGGCGCGACGGTCCAGCATCTGGAGTCCTTCGGCTTCGACGATACGGCGTTGCCGGCAAACGCGACGCTCGCACTCGGCGCAGGTGGCGTGGCACCGCTGAGTCTCGTCGACGGCTACGCCGTTTTCGCGAACGGCGGTTACAAGGTCGATGCGTATTTGATCGATCGCATCGAAGATATCGATGGCGATGTGCTGTATGACGCTTCGCCTAATCTCGTCTGCCAACCCTGTGACGAGCTGGATTTCGAGGCGCCGGTGATCCCGATGCTCGTCGGGAGCCCGATCGAGCTGTACCCGAAGACTCCGGAGGCCCAACGCATCATCTCGGCGCAGAACGCTTATCTCATCAACGACATGATGCAGGATGTCGTGCGCCGCGGTACGGGACGGGCTGCGTACGCGGCACTGAGAAGAGATGATCTCGCCGGCAAGACCGGCACGACCAACGATCGGCGTGACGCCTGGTTCGCCGGGTTCAACGGCGACCTTGTGACAGCGGCCTGGGTAGGATTCGATCAGGAGCGCTCGCTAGGGCGCTACGAACAGGGTGCGGCCACGGCGCTACCGATGTGGATCGAGTTCATGGACGAAGCGCTGGATGGTGTGGGCCATCATGCGATGGAGCAGCCGCCGGGGATCGTTGATGTGCGAATCAATCCCGAGAATGGTCTCGTGGCGGCCGCGAATACGGGCAGCATCTTCGAGAAATTTCGTCTCGATCATATCCCCGACCGGGAGCAGGAACATGAGGAATGGACTCCCGAGATCTTTCTGGGCCAGGGCGAGACTGGAGCCGAGCAAGGCCAAGAACCACTCTTCTGACGAGCGTACGAGCTAGATATGGGGGCTAAACGCGGACCGGGTACCGAAGCGTTACGCGAACAGCTCGCACAGGAGGCCGCACGCCTCATCGTCGATCACGGCATATACGACTACGGCCAGGCAAAGCGCAAGGCGGCGCTGCGCTTCGGCGTTCGTGAAGCCAGCGCACTACCGAGTAACTCTGAGATCGAGTCGAGCGTCATCGAGCGTCAGCGTATCTTCGAGCCGGAGGTGCACGAGTGGCGGCTCGCGGCCATGCGCAGGTTAGCAACCGAGATCATGGAGTTTCTCGCCGAATTCCAACCGCGCCTCGTCGGCCCCGTGTTGGCAGGAACCGTGACAGAGAATTCGCCGCTGGAGTTGCACGTTTTCACAGACTCTCCTGAGGCGGTATTGACTGAACTCGAGGTGAAGGGCATAGGGAGCCGCAATTGTCAGCGCCGCTACCGTTTCAACGGTCAGGAGCTGTCCATCGTGCCGGGATTCAACTTCAATAGGGGCGGCGAGCGCGTTTACGTCATCATTTTCCCGGAGAAGGGCGTGCGCCAGGCACCGCTCAGCCCTATAGACCGGCGGCCCATGCAGCGCGCGAGCAGGCGCCGCGTTCTGGCGTTACTCGATCAACAAGCGGTTGGTTAACCGCGATCGCTAACGGGGACATAGTCCCGCTGGCCGGGGCCGTTATAGAGCTGTCGCGGGCGGCCTATGCGCGAGGTCGGATCCGCAACCATCTCGCGCCAGTGCGTCACCCAGCCCACGCAACGGGCGATTGCGAACATCACCGTGAACATCGACTTCGGGATACCTAACGCCTGGTAGATGATGCCCGAATAGAAATCGACGTTTGGGTAGAGATTCTTCTCTATGAAGTACTGATCCTTGAGCGCGATCTCTTCGAGCTTCAGCGCCTTCTCGAACAGCGGCGAATCGTGCTGGCCTAAGCCCTCCAGCACGCGATGGCACATCCTCCGGATAATGGCGGCTCGTGGGTCGTAGCTCTTGTACACGCGGTGGCCGAACCCCATGAGGCGAAACGGATCGTCCTTGTCTTTTGCCCGCGCGACGTACTCGTTGATGCGATCGGCGGTGCCGATCTCCTCGAGCATGTTGATCACGGCTTCGTTGGCGCCACCATGTGCTGGGCCCCAGAGTGCAGAGATACCCGCCGCGATGGCCGAGTAGGGACTCGTACCGGAGCTTCCGGCCATTCGAACCGTCGACGTGCTGCAGTTCTGCTCATGGTCGGCGTGCAGGATGAACAATAGATCCAGGGCTTCCGCCGCGATCGGGGCGGCCTCGTACTCGTCAGCGGGTACGGCGAAGAACATACTCAGCAGGTTGCCGCAGTAATCCAGATCGTTTTTCGGATAGACGAAGGGTTGGCCCAGTGTGTGCTTATAGGCGGCGGCTGCGATCGTTGGAATTTTGGCGAGGATCCGGTGAGCGAAGGTGTCGCGATCCTCAGGATCGTGGATATCGGTCGTATCGTGATAGAAGGCGGAGAGAGAAGCGACTACTCCCGAGACCATGGCCATCGGATGAGCGTCGTTCTGGAAGCCGTTGAAGAAGCGCAGCAACGACTCGTTGATCATCGTGTGCGTGCAAATAGATTCTTCGAACTCATCGAGCGCGATTTGTGTTGGCAACTCGCCATGGAGCAGCAGGTAGCAGACTTCGAGGTAACTCGACTGTTCGGCCAACTGCTCGATCGGATAGCCGCGATACAAGAGCACGCCGGCTTCGCCGTCGATATACGTGACCTGACTCGAACAGCTAGCAGTAGCGGCATATCCGGGGTCGTAGGTAAATACGCCTTGCTTGCCGTACAGAGATGTTACGTCCAGGACGCTCGGTCCAATGGTGGGATCGTAGCGCCGAAGCTCGAGTTCTGCACCGGATTCGGGATCGGTCAGGGTGTAGTGCTTATCGGTCATACGCTTGCCGCTGGCTCCTCTAGATTATTCTTGCCGCCCATGGTGATGAGGGACGGCCTATGGCCTGTCTGCCGCAATTCCCTAGAGTACGAACCCCAGAGGGGCACAAGGACGCCCATTATAGCAGCGCAGGGGCCGCCTGAGGGGGCCGAAGACGAATCCGATGACTGGTCTAGCGGGTCGCTGTCAGGCGCTCGGGCCTCGCCCGTAGCGCTTGCGGAACTTATCCACACGGCCGCCCGTGTCCACGATCTTCTGTTTGCCCGTGTAAAACGGGTGACAGTTGGAGCAAACCTCGACGCTGAGATCGCCGGACAGTGTCGATCGGGTCGTGAACTCGTTCCCGCAGCTGCAGGTCACTTTGATGTCGCCGTATTCTGGGTGGATCTCTGCTTTCATGGCGTCGCAAGCCCGGTCTCGAGGGCGCGTGAGCATACTGCCAGGACGGTCTAAACACAAGGCGCGCCGGGACTTACTTCAAGAATCCGGTCCCGGTCCCGAGCCTAAGGTCAGGAACAGCCACGAAAAACGAGTTTTATCCACAGTTGCGGTGGATAACTCTGTGGAGAAATCGCACCGTTCGCTCATGGAGCCGCGGCGTACCGGGATTTAGCTTAGATTGACCCATAAACGAACAGGGGTACTATTCGTATATTAATTAGGTAGTTAAGAAGTAGTAGTGATGAATGTTAAGAGTAGTCACGTCTAAAGAGCTTGTTTCAGGGGCCCGGCTTGCCAGTTGTGCATAAAATCGCGATTTATCCTGGTCGCAACGGTCCTTCGTTGAGGTGCTCCTGAAGCGCGATACGGAGTTTCGCGAGCGCACGGCCCCTGTGGCTTACCCGGTTCTTGACGTCGAACGGGAGCTCGGCGGCCGTCGCGGCGAGTTCGGAATCGTAGAACACCGGATCGTAGCCAAAACCACCGTCGCCCGTGGGTGTGCGGGCGATGATCCCAGGCCACTCCGCTTGGCTTATCCGGGGTGCGGGATCCTCCGCGCTCGACATCGCCACGATCACGCAGTAAAAACGCGCCCCGCGTTCGGCATCGGGGGTTGCGGCCAGTGCGTCCAGAAGCTTCTGGATATTGGCGTGGGAGTCGGCTGCAGGCCCCGCGTAGCGTGCGGAATGAACCCCGGGGGCTCCTGCCAATGCATCGACGGCAAGGCCGGAGTCGTCCGCGATCGCGGGTAGCCCGGTAGCGAGCGCCGCATGCCGCGCCTTTAGCAGCGCATTCTCGACAAACGTCGTGCCGGACTCCTCGGGCGAGGACACATCGAGGTCGCTCTGGGCGACGAGTTCAATCCTGGAGTCCGCGAGGACGGCCCGAATCTCACGAAGCTTGCCGCTGTTGCCGCTAGCCAGAACCCACCGGCTGGTGGCGGCGGTCACCGATTTAGCACCATGGCTTGTGCTTCGAGTAGCTCATCGATGCCTTTGCTCGCGAGATCCAGCAGCCGATCGAGTTCGCCGCGCTGAAAAGCATGGCCTTCGGCCGTGCCCTGGATCTCGATGAGTCCGCCGGCCTCGTTCATGACGATATTCATATCCGTCTCGGCCTCAGCGTCCTCGGTGTAATCGAGATCGAGTACAGGCGTGCCGCCGAAGATACCAACCGAGACCGCGGCGACCTGACCGTGGATAGGATTCTGGGTCAGATCTCCGCGGCTGACGAGTTCGAGCATCGCCAGCGCGAGCGCGACATAGCCGCCCGTGACCGAAGCCGTCCGTGTGCCGCCGTCCGCCTGCAGTACGTCACAATCGACGGTGATCGTGCGCTCACCCAGAGCACTGCGGTCGATCACGGCGCGCAGGCTGCGGCCGATGAGCCGCTGGATCTCCATGGTCCGGCCGCTTTGCTTACCACGGGCCGCTTCGCGAGGATTTCGCGTGTGAGTCGAGCGCGGCAGCATGCCATATTCCGCCGTGATCCAGCCCTCGGACTTGCCCTTGAGGAAGCGTGGCACCTTGTTATCGACGGATGCGGTTGCAAGCACTCTCGTCTCGCCGAGTTCCACGAGCACCGAACCCTCGGCGTGCCGTGTGAATTCAGGCGTAAAACGAATCGCGCGCATTTCATCTGCGCTACGGCCGCTGGGACGCACTGTTCACTCCTGTTGTTCTCGCCGTCAAATTTGACGACGTCTTATAAGTTAACCGATCGGCAAAGCGTTAGCCCTGCCATCGTAGCGCGGCGGCACTGGTATTGTCGCTATGAGGCGCATTTCTTGCGACTGCGGATTCTGCGACCTTCCGCAGCAAGCTGTCAGGCGTGGCGGACTCGTCGCCGATGACCCGACCGATCTCATCTTCCTCCAGGCCGGTCCACACGCCATCGGTGCAGACGAGCAGGACGTCGCCGGGCAGGAGGTCCTTCTTCCCCGTAACACTCATATTCGGCAGCGCCGCGTCGCCGCCGAGGCAGCATTCGACGAAATTCCGCATCGGATGCTCGCTGATTTCCGCCTCGCTGATCAGGCCCTGTCGTAGCAGAAGCTCTACGTGGCTGTGGTCACGGGTTCGCTCGAAAACCGCGTCACCGCGAATCTGGTAGATGCGGCTATCGCCGACATGCGCCCAGTAAGCGCCAGACTCCTGCACGAGGCATATGGCACAGGTCGCCCGCGGTTTCTCATCGAGAACGAGCCCGTCCCCGAGCTCGACCACGGCATCGTGAGCTCGCGCGAGAACGAGTGTGAGGAACCCCTGCGGGTCAAAGATCGGGCGCGGAACCTCCTTGAAGGCCTCCTCGATCACTTCGAGCGTGACTTCGGCTGCCCGCGCGCCATGGGAGTGGCCGCCCATGCCGTCGACTACGGCCATTAAAAGGCTCTCGTCCTCGGCAATTATTGCCACGCGATCCTGGTTCTCGGAGCGATCCCCCAGATAACTGATCTGTGCGGATTCGAACTTCACCGGTTAAAACTCGTCCCATCCTCTCGCATATCTTAGACTTAAACCTTTGAGCGTGTCTGGGCCCCAATCACGAACCAAGACAATGGCTAATAGCATGACAGGCTTCGCAACCGAGGAGACCGTAGTCGAGTCTTATAGACTCGTCTGGGAGCTTCGCAGCGTCAACCATCGTTTCCTCGATATCAGCCTGCGGTTGCCCGATGAGCTGCGCGCACTCGAGCCGCGTTGCCGCGAGATGATCACGGTGGCGCTTGGCCGCGGTAAGGTCGATTGCATCTTGAGATTCTCCGCTGCCGGCCAAGAGGCATCAGCGGCCATTCTGCAGGAGCAGGCCCTGGAGAATCTCAAGGGGCTCGAGCGGGAGGTTCATCAGACGTTCCCCGACGCGACACAGTTGGCCGTCGGCGAAATTCTGCGCTGGCCCGGCGTGTTCGAGGAAGCTGCGGCGGGGTTGGCCGCCATGGCAGATCCGGCTGCGCAGAGTTTCGCCCGTACGCTCGAATCGTTGAGCGCCGCGCGGCAACGCGAGGGCGAGCGTCTGGTCGGTATGCTCGTCGAGCGTTGCGATGCGATCGAAAAAATTATCGCCGCCCTCGGACCACGGCTACCCGACGCGCAGGAGCGCTACCGGGCGAAGCTGTTGGAGCGTCTGGCGCGGCTCGATGTCGAGGCGGATCCCGGGCGGCTCGAGCAGGAACTCGCGCTTTTGGCGCAGCGGCTCGACGTGACCGAGGAGCTCGACCGGCTCGGCAGCCACGTGAGCGAGGTCCGCGACGCGCTGGGCCGTACCGAGCCCATCGGTCGACGCCTCGACTTCCTCATGCAGGAACTCAACCGTGAGGCCAACACGCTGTCCTCGAAATCGCAGGATGAAGAGTTGACGCGCTCGGGCGTCGAACTCAAGGTTCTGATCGAGCAGATGCGCGAACAGGTCCAGAACCTCGAGTAGGATTCAAGGGGCCAGGGATTACAACAGGGCGCGATCCTTTTTTTCAGCGGAGTACTGATGTAGGATCCGAGGACGCCGATCCCAGGGTCTGGATGGCGCTCACCGAGGTCACTTAGGGCGACGAAGACACTGCGGCAAATCAACGATCGCAACTGCCCCTCCGTCGGCTATCATTCACGCATCGACACTCCGGAGTAACTCGTGGCAGGGACCGAACCCGGTCGACTCATCGTTCTGGCAGCGCCGTCGGGCGCCGGCAAGACGACACTCGTCCACGAACTGCTCGCGCGCGAGCCCGAACTCGAGTTCTCGATCTCGTACACAACGCGGCCGCAACGTGACACCGAAGTCGGGGGCAGGGATTATTTCTTCGTGAGCAGGGGCGAGTTCGATGCGATGCGCGAACGCGAAGAGTTTCTGGAATACGCTGAAGTCTTCGACCACTGGTACGGCACGAGCGAGAAGCACGTCCAGTCGCTGATCGATAAAGGTCACTCGATCCTGCTCGAAATCGACTGGCAGGGTGCAGTGCAGATACGCGCACGCCGGCCGGATGCGGTTAGTGTCTTCATCATGCCGCCGAGCCGCGAGGTGCTCGAGGGCCGCCTGCGCGGACGGCAAACGGACTCGGAGGACGTCATCAAACGCCGGCTCGACGACGCGCTGAGCGACATGGTGCACTGGAACGAATTCGGCTATGTCGTCGTCAATGATAATCTCGATCACGCCGCCGCCGAGGTCGCGGCGATCGTTCACGGTAAGGGCGCCGGGAACCGCACCGATCTCCCGGATGTTCGCAGCCGGGTCGAAGCGATCCTTGCCGCGGGCGAGTAGCCAGGTGCCCGAGGGAGACTCCTGATCGGTGTCTGTTCCTGGCTCGGTGATTTCCCGTATGGCTACGCTGGGGGCTCATGCAGTACACTGGCTCAAAGAGCTATCCAAGGAGGGCGCGTAATGGCCCGAATTACAGTCGAAGACTGTAGCGAGAAAATTCCGAACATGTTCCAGCTCGTGCTCGTGGCGGCGAAGCGTGCGCGGCAGTTGGCTAATGGCGCCGAGCCCATGATCGACTGGGAGAATGACAAACCCACGGTAGTCGCATTGCGCGAAGTCGCAGAGGGTTATATCACCGAGAGCATCCTCGCCGAGCGGGATCAGCCGATCGAGGATCTGCTCGATGTCGAGCCGAAGCCTCGGGCCATTCCCGAGGACTTGCTGGCAGTTCGCCCAATATCTATCGGCGATTGACCCGGGCACCTGATAGGCCCGGTGTTTCGCCCAGCGTGATGCGATGAGGTCACGATGGACTACGGTGCTGCCATCCGCGATCGAATCTCTGCCGTCTGGCGGAGTGATGAGCTTGAGCCGTTATTGACGGAACTCGCAACTTACCTGCCCGAGGACGACGTCGCCGGCATACTCGCCGCTCACGAGTTCAGTGCGAAAGCCCATGAGGGCCAGGATCGGCTGAGCGGTGAGCCCTATATCACCCACCCGATCGCAGTCGCGAAAATCCTGGCCGGCCTGCACCTCGATGCGGGCTCGATCAAGGCTGCGCTCCTGCATGACGTGCTGGAAGATACGCCGTGTACCTTGCGAGACATCGAGAAAGAATTCGGCCGGGGCGTCGCACTGCTCGTCAACGGCGTCAGTAAACTCGACAAGCTGCATTTCGACAGCGCCGCCGAGGCGCAGGCGGAAAGCTTCCGCAAGATGCTGCTGGCCATGGTCAAGGATCTGCGCGTAATCCTCGTCAAACTCGCGGACCGCAAACACAATATGCAGACCATCGACGCGCTGGATCCCGAGAAGCAGCGGCGCATAGCGAAAGAGACGCTCGAGATCTATGCCCCCATCGCCAACCGGCTCGGGATGTACAGCTTGAAGATCGAGCTTGAGGACCTCGGATTCAAAGCCTACTGCCCGTTCCGATATCGTGTGCTTGCGCGGTCGGTACGCAAGGCTAGCGGTAGTCAGCAGCAGTTTCTTAAGAAGATAGAGAGCAATCTATGTAAGAATCTCGCCGACCAGGACCTCGAAGGTAAAATCCTGGCCAGGGAGAAGCATATCTACGGCATCTACTCGAAGATGCGCAGGAAGCATCTCCACCTCGCCGATATCGTCGATGTCTTCGGATTGCGAATCATCGTTCCGGATATCGATAGCTGTTACCGCGTGCTCGGTCTCGTCCATCAGCTCTATAAACCCATGCCCGGGCGTTTCAAGGATTACATCGCCATACCGCGCGTCAACGGTTATCAGTCGCTGCATACCACGCTGTTTGGGCCCGGCGGCGCGCCTCTCGAGGTGCAGATCAGGACCGAGGACATGAATCAGGTCGCCGAACGCGGTATCGCGGCGCACTGGCAGTACAAGGCCGTGGAAAAGCACACGTACAACGCCGAGGTGCGGGCTCGCGAGTGGTTGGCCGGTCTCATGGAGATGCAGAAGTCCGCAAACTCGGAAGAATTTCTCGAGACCGTCAAGGTCGACCTCTTCCCGGACAAGGTATACGTCTTCACACCGAAGGGCGATATCATGCGTCTGCCGCGGGGCGCGACCGCCGTCGACTTCGCCTACGCGGTCCATACAGATGTCGGTAATCGCTGCGTGGCGACGAAGATCGATCGCCGGCTCGTGCCGTTGAAGACGACGTTAAACAACGGAGTAACTGTCGAGATTCTGACCACAAGGGGAGCGAAGCCGAACCCGACCTGGGTGAACTTCGTCACGACGGCGAAAGCACGCAATGCGATCCGCGCATATCTCAAAGGACTCAAACGAGACGAAGCACGAGAACTGGGTCGGCGGCTGTTGAGTCAGGCGCTCAGACCTTACTCCCTTAACCTGCGGAGGCTGCGGAAAGCGCAGACCGAAATATTGTTGAACGAGCTTCAGGTCAAAAAGATGGAGGACGTCTACGAGCAACTGGGATTAGGGGAGCGGTTAGCTCCGATCCTAGCCGGCATGCTCGCACAACAAGAGATCGCGGAAAACGGCGACGGCACTGACCAGCGCATGCCGCTCGATATTGCGGGAGCGGAAGGACTCGTCGTGAGTTACGCACATTGCTGTAATCCGATTCCCGGCGACGAGATTTTGGGTTTCATGTCGAGCGGTCGCGGTATCGTGATTCACAGGACGAGTTGTAATAACGTAGTCGATGATTCCAAGAACCCGACGAAGTGGATCCCCGTGGACTGGCAACGGGGCATCAAGGGCGAGTTCCAATCCGAGATCCATGTCAGGACGATGAACCGCGTCGGCCTGCTCGCGGAGGTTGCGGGGCGCATCTCGGCTACACAGAGTAATATCGACAACGTTACAGTCGAGGCGGACGGCGATGCGTCGACGCTGTCGTTCCGGCTGAATGTCCGCGATCGCCGCCATCTCGCACAGGTCATCCGCAGCATTCGCGCCAACCCGGGTGTCGTTCGCGTGAGCCGAACTGCCGGGTGAATGAGCGACGGAGACAGTGTCCAGGGACCCCATTCATACTGACGCCGCACCAGCGGCGATCGGCGCCTACAGTCAGGCAGTGCGCGCGGGCGGTACCGTGTACGTATCGGGTCAAATACCGCTCGATCCGAGGAGCTTGGAACTCGTCAGTGGTACCGAGCACCAGATCCGGCAGGTCTTCGACAACCTCAAGGCGGTCGCCGAGGCTGCGGGTGGCACTCTAGCCGATGTCGTGAAACTGACCGTCTATCTGATCGACCTCAGTAACTTTCCGACGGTCAACGAGATTATGGCCGAGTATTTCGACGAACCTTATCCAGCACGCGCGGTCGTCGGCGTCATGGATCTACCGAAGGGGGCCGCGGTCGAGATGGACGCGATCCTCGTCGCCTGATTGTCGTCCCGGTGTCTCCCAAGACAGCCTCTCAGTCGAAATCCTACCAGCCAGGCGGCGCAGAGAGAGCTACGCTGGAGGAATCTGTCGCAGTATTACGCGGTGTCGGGCCGCGACTCGCCGAGCGGCTGACGCGCCTCGGCGTTCATTCGATCGGTGACCTGCTGTGCCTGCTGCCCGTGCGTTACGAAGACCGCACCGAGCTACGACCGCTCGGAAGCCTGCGTCCGGGCGAGAAGGCGCTTGCCGAGGGTAAGATTGAACTCACCGAAGTCATCTACCGCCGCCGCCGCGCCATGCTCTGTCGTATCGCCGACGGTACGGGTGCGATCACGCTGCGCTTTTTCCATTTCTCGCGCACGCAACAGAATAATCTCGTGCGCGGGGCGATGTTGCGCTGCTTCGGTGAAGTGCGAGCCGGTCCTACGGGTCTCGAGATGGTGCATCCCGAGTATCGCATCGTCGGGTCCGATACGCTGCCGCCTGACGACGTCCTGACACCCGTCTATCCCTCGACCGAAGGCCTGCACCAGCAGCGGCTCAGATCGCTCGCGGCGCAGGCGCTCGACATGCTCGAACAGTCACCGCTCACCGACTATCTCGCTGATCGGCTGCCCGCCGACTCACCGCGACTAAACGACGCGCTGAAATTTCTGCACGGGCCACCGCAGGGAACTGCACTCGAGTCTCTCACGAGCGGCCGGCACCCCTGCCAGTCGCGTATCGCGCTCGAAGAACTCGTCGCACAGCGCTTAAGTCTCTTACGCATTAATATCGGTCGGCAGCGCGAACGGGCTACGGTGCTCGCCGATGACGGCAAGCGCCTTGTCGAGTTTCGCGGCCGTTTGCCGTTTGCCTTGACGGGGGCACAAGATCGCGCGCTGGCGGCTATTCTCAAGGACCTGCAGTGTGACGTGCCGATGCATCGGCTCCTACAGGGCGATGTCGGTTCGGGAAAGACTGTCGTAGCAGCCGCCGCCGCGGCCGTCAGCGCGGCGAGCGGCACGCAGACTGTCGTCATGGCGCCGACCGAGCTGTTGGTGGAACAGCATTACGCGAATTTTCGCACCTGGCTCGAGCCGTTGAGCGTCGATGTCGCCTGCCTGACCGGGTCGGTGCTGGGTGCCGCACGCTCGGATCGCCTGGCGCGGATAGCGGCCGGTGATGCTCAGGTGGTCATCGGCACGCACGCACTTTTCCAGCAGGAAGTGGTTTTTCGGAACCTGGCATTCGTCGTCGTCGATGAGCAGCATCGGTTCGGTGTCGACCAGCGTCTGGAACTCAAGCTCAAGGGCAAGGACGGCACACACTTACCCCATCAACTCGTCATGACGGCGACGCCGATCCCGAGGACGCTGGCAATGACGGCCTACGCGGATCTGGATTGCTCCATAATCGATGAGCTGCCAGCAGGGCGGCAACCGGTGCGCACGGCCGTCATGCCGGACGGGAAGCGGCCGGAACTCGTCCAGCGCGTCCTCGCTCATTTCCGGCGAGGCGAGCAGGCTTACTGGGTATGTCCGTTGATCGAAGAATCCGACACGATCGACTCTCAGGCCGCCGAGCAACTCGAGTCGGAGCTCAAAGCCGCCCTACCGGAACTCAAGATCGCACTTCTCCACGGGCGCATGAAGTCGAGTCTCAAAGATCAGATCATGAGATGTTTCAAGGAAGGGAAACTCGATCTGCTCGTTGCGACGACCGTGATCGAAGTCGGGGTCGACGTGCCTAATGCCACGCTCATGGTTGTCGAGAACTCTGAGCGCATGGGGCTGGCGCAACTCCATCAGCTTCGGGGTCGCGTCGGCCGCGGCGCCACGCCGTCGAGTTGTGTGCTGCTCTACAAGTCGCCGCTGTCCGAGCTCGCGCGCGAACGATTGGACGTTATGCGCGAGACGGCTGACGGCTTCAAGATCGCGCAAAAGGACCTGGAGCTCAGGGGGGCCGGCGAGGTGCTCGGGACGCGCCAGACGGGCGTCATGCAGTTGAAGATAGCCGATCTCGTGCGCGACGCCAGTCTGTTGCCCGAAGTCATCCGGCTTTCGGACGAGTTAATCGAGAAGTATCCGCAGCGCGTAGACTCGCTCATTGATCGTTGGCTTGCGGGCCGGGCCCGCTACGCCAAGGTCTAACGAAAAAATGGGGCCAGATCCCCTTTCCCCCCATACAATGCTTGGATTATGCCCAGACCACTAACCAGCCTGTTGCCAAAAAGCCCCATCGGCCGGTATCTGCAACTGTTGCTCAAGCAACACGCGGGCTACGTGCGACTGGCACGACTGCACCGGCCGATCGGGATCTGGTTGCTGCTTTGGCCGACGCTCTGGGCTTTGTGGATCGCGGCCGAAGGCGTACCGGACCACAGAATCCTGTTCGTGTTCGTGCTAGGCACGATCGTCTTGCGCTCTGCCGGCTGCATCATTAACGACTACGCCGATCGATTCATCGATCCGCATGTGGGCCGGACTCGCGATCGCCCACTCGCAACTGGAGAGGTATCGGTAAGGGAGGCGCTCGTACTCTTTGTCACCCTCATGCTGATCGGTTTAGGTCTTGTTTTGACATTGAATCGGCTGACGCAGATGCTCGCCGTACTCGGCGCCGCAATCACGGTCGCCTATCCGTTCGCGAAACGATTTATCTCGACTCCGCAGTTCGTCTTAGGTATAGCATTCTCCTGGGGCGTGCCGATGGCATTTGCTGCGCAACTCGGGCAGGTACCGCGTATAGGCTGGCTGCTGTTCGTAGTGACGATGGCCTGGGTCGTCATCTATGACACGGAGTACGCGATGGTGGATCGTGACGACGATTTGAAACTCGGCGTCAAATCGACGGCAATATTGTTCGGTGATCTCGATCGCGTTTTCATCGGCGGCTTTCAATTGATGTTCGTGCTCGGCCTGATTCTCGTTGGCCAGAGCACGGAGCTCGGCGTGTGGTTCCTCGTGGGCCTCGTACCCGCCGGACTGCTCATGTTGTACCAGCAAAACCTGATCAAGGATCGCGACCCGCATCGCGCGTTCACCGCATTTCTCAATAATGCGTGGGCTGGGTGTTTCGTGTTTCTCGGCATTGTTGCGGCCTACTACTTCAGAGCATTCTAGCCACGGCTCAGGCCTCGACGGTCAAAGCGCCGGCATCACGAAGCGCGCCCGCCAGCGAATTGACGGTTGCTTCCGTCGTAATGACATCATCGACGATCGCGACGTTGCGGCCTTCGAGCGAACGTGAAACGGTGAACGTGCCCATGATGCCGGCGTGACGTTCATAAGCATCCAATCCGGAGTGCGGAAGTGTCGGCCGTGAGCGTGCGATGCCCACGAGCAGTAAAGGGAGTTTCAGTTCAGCGGCTATGGCGCGCGCCCGAGGCTTCGCCCGGAAGAGAATTTCAGTGCGTGGATCTGTGTAGTCGACGGGTAATCGTAACTCAGTGGCGCGACGATGCGCTCGAGACGCCAGTTGTCATCTTCTCGAGGACAACGGCGTACAGGCTGCTCCAAGCCGCAACCCCGACAGGGCTCGTGCACCGTTCGGAACTCGGCGGCACAGCCCACACAGAATCCTCGCGCGGACGGCCCGCCACACAGCCGGCAGCGCTCGGGCGGCAGATAGTCGACGATTGTGCTGTAGACTTGAGCGAAAGATCTCAGTTGACAACTCCCCGAGGCTACCTACGATACGGGGTCATCGTCCAGAGAGCCGGGCCGGAGAACCAGCGTCATATGTCCGTAAGAGTTACTGAAATAGAGGCCCACGTCGGTGCGAGTTTGCCCCTAGCCGGCGCCGAGATCTCATGCGAGCCACGATCGGACTGGACGCAGGCTGAGGTGGCGGTAATCTTCGAGCTGCCGTTCGGCGATCTACTCTACGGCGCCCAGTGGGTCCACCGGCAAGTGTTCGATCCCAACACTGTTCAGATCTCGACATTACTGTCGATCAAAACTGGGGCCTGCCCGGAAGACTGTACCTACTGCCCTCAGAGCGTTCGTTATGACACGGGCGTCGAGGTCGATAATCTGATGTCCGTCGAGAGCGTGAAAGCTGCAGCGCTCAGGGCTAAAGAATCAGGCGCCACACGATTTTGTATGGGCGCAGCCTATAGAGGTCCGAAAGACCAGCAGGTCGAACGGATTGCCAAGATGATCGGCGCGGTCCGCGCGCTCGGGCTCGAGACCTGTGCGACTCTAGGCTTGTTGACGGGTCCGCAGGCGCAGAGCCTCGCCGATGCGGGGCTGGATTTCTACAACCACAATCTCGATACGTCCGAGTCGTTCTACTCCAATGTAATTACGACGCGACGATATGCGGACCGGCTGGAGACACTGGAGTATGTTCGTGCGGCAGGTATCAAGGTTTGCTGCGGCGGCATTTTAGGGTTGGGGGAGACTCGCGAAGACCGAATTGGCTTGCTGCACGCGCTCGCGACGCTGCCGACGCAGCCCGAGAGCGTCCCGATCAATCAGCTCGTGCCGGTTCCCGGGACGCCGCTCGCTAACTCCCCGCCCGTAGATGGCCTGGAGTTCGCTCGCACGGTTGCCGTCGCACGAATTCTCATGCCGAGGGCGCATGTTCGTCTGTCGGCCGGCAGGGAGGAATTCAGCGACGAGCTTCAAGCGCTGTGCTTCGCTGCCGGAGCGAATTCGATTTTCCATGGCGATAAACTACTCACGACCGGCAACCCGGATACCGAGGCGGACCACGACTTATTCGATCGACTCGGTCTGAAACCCGAGGCGGCGGGCACGCCGGCCGTTTCCTGAGACCAGCCGCGCACTGGGGCTCACCCGTGAATAGCTCCGTCCAGATTGGCCTTCCAGGGCGGGCCGCCGCCATGTGCGGGTTCGACCGGGTCGCCACCACGTTCGACGATGCCGATTTCGTTCATTGCGAAACTCGCCGGCGGCTGCTCGCGCGGTTGGAGCTCGTGAAGCTCGAGCCGGCCCGCGTCATCGATCTCGGTGCGGCGACCGGCAAGGGCAGTGTGGAACTCGCTGCCGCGTTTCCCGCGGCGAGAATCATCGCCGTCGATCGCAGTGTAGGAATGCTGGGCCGGACTCGAGCGCGCTGCGCCGATGAGGCTACGATCGCGGTACTGGCAGGCGATGCCGAGCGACTACCGCTTGCCGATCATAGTGCCGACCTGATCTTTGCCAACCTCTTACTCCCGTGGTGTGCGCCGGAGATCGTCTTCAGCGAGGCGGCCCGCGTGTTGCGCGAGGGCGGTGTGGTGAGTTTCGCGACGGTTGGTCCGGAGACGCTCGCCGAGGTCAGACAGGCCTGGTCCGGTATCGACGATGCGATTCACGTGCACGGCTTTGTCGACATGCACGACCTCGGCGACCTGTTGCTGCGGGCCGGGTTGACCGAACCGGTGATGGATATCGATACGCTGCATGTCACGTATCGCGATGTGGTGGCGCTCGTCGCCGATCTACGCGCATGCGGTGCGACCAACGTTGCAGGTGGGCGGCGCACGACTCTGACGGGACGTGCTCGCTGGTCGGCGTTTCGCGACGCACTCGAGGCAACGTGCGTCGGGGATCGCTTCGCCATAACCGTTGAACTCGTGTTCGGTCAGGCCTTCGGTGGGGGTGAGGTAGCGACGCGAGAGCCAGGCGATGCCGTTATCTCCGCTGAGGAGATGCTGCGTCAGTTGAGGCGGGGTTAGCTGCCGCGAACGCTTGCGTCGGCTGTGCCCGATCGACTCCGGGCGAACGGCCAATTCTGTTACAATCGCGTCCGCGGTGATTGCGCCGCTCCCATCGAGAGCGAGGCCGGCATAGAGCCCGCGGATCTAAGAAGAGACACTCGTGCAATTGGACATAATGTTTCAGCGCCTGGCGCGCGCTGGTACCGTGCTCGCGTTCATCGTCGTGATCGTCGGCGCCTGGGTTCGCCTCACGGATGCGGGTCTTGGCTGCCCGGACTGGCCCGGTTGTTATGGCCAACTCTTCCTGCCCGACAGTGCGGTCGAGCAGGCGGAGCTTGCGTCGGCTTATCCCGAGAGGCCGCTGGACGCGGGAAAGGCTTCGCGCGAGATGTTCCATCGTTATCTCGCGTCGACGCTGGGATTCATTTGCGTGCTTCTGGCGGGATTGGCGTGGCACAACCGGAGCGATCCAGCGCAGCCACGGCGCATGCCTTTCATACTGCTCGGTGTCGTGATCTTTCAGGGTCTGCTGGGCATGTGGACCGTGACGCTGCTTCTCACGCCCGTCATCGTCATGTCGCACTTGCTCGGTGGGCTGACGACATTGGGCTTGCTCTCCTGGCTGTCGCGGTGGTGTTCGCACACGGCGGGCGCCATTGCGGTCTCGGGTGGGCTCGCTCTGGCCGCGGCCATCGTTCTCGTACTGCAGATATCCTTGGGCGGCTGGACCAGCGCGAATTACGCGGCCCTGGCCTGTCCGGACTTCCCGACCTGCCAGACACGCTGGTGGCCACCACTCATGGATTTTCGCGAGGGATTTGTGATGTGGCGTGAACTCGGTATCGATTACGAGGGCGGTGTCCTCGATAATCCAGCTCGAGTCGCGATCCATTTCACGCACCGGCTGGGTGCTATCGTCGCGGCTGCCTTGGTAGGCCTGCTCGGTTTCCGGCTTGCGCAAAATGCGACAATGCGGGCGGACGGTATTACGATCCTTGTCGTGCTGGCGGCACAGCTCGTACTCGGCGCAAGTATTGTTCTATTTGGTGTTCCATTAGCGGTAGCAGTCGGACACAATGGTGTCGCCGCACTACTACTCTTGACGGTTCTCAATGCTAACCAAAGAATTAACCAACTCTAGGCGTCCGTTGCTCGCCGTGTGGCGAGATTACTACACACTGACTAAGCCGAGGGTAGTTCAGCTCCTCGTGTTTACTGCCGTCGTCGGCATGTTTCTCGCAACACCCGAATTCGTCCCCTGGGATGTCTTGATCTTCGGCAGCCTCGGAATCGGGCTAGCTGCTTCATCGGGCGCTGTCGTCAATCATGTACTGGATCAACGTATCGACGCACAGATGACACGCACGCGCGAACGACCCCTGCCGACGGGACGGGTCGGCGAACGCGAAGCGTTCTTGTTCGCGCTCGTGCTTGGCGTGACCGGATTGACGATGTTGACGCTCTTGATCAATCCGCTAACCGCATTTCTGACATTTATCTCACTAATCGGTTATGCCGTAATCTATACCGTGTTCCTGAAACGGGCGACGCCGCAGAATATCGTTATCGGTGGCGCGGCAGGGGCGGCCCCTCCGATTCTCGGCTGGGCGGCCGTGACGAATGAAGCGAGTGGCTACGCGCTACTGTTGTTCTTGATAATCTTCACCTGGACACCACCGCATTTCTGGGCGCTTGCGATTGCGCGAAAAGACGACTACGAGAAGGCCAGAATCCCGATGCTCCCCGTAACTCACGGCATCGAGGCGACGAAGTCATTCGTGCTCGCTTATACAATTCTATTGGTTATCGTATCGGTGTTGCCTTTCTTCATGGGCATGAGTGGCATGCAGTATCTGCTCGGCGCCATTCTGTTGGGCTGCGGGTTTTTGTATTATGCGCTCTGTCTAAAGCTAGGCGACCAGGATAACATCGCAATGAAGACGTTTGGCTACTCGATCACTTATCTCATGGCGTTATTCAGCTTCCTATTGGTCGATCACTACATCCCCGCATTCTGGCCCGAGTAACCGCGTCGATCTCAAGGCCGTACGAGCCAGCGTTCCGACCATGGACGTCACCGAAATCATCGACCCTCTGAACGAGGCACAGCGAGAAGCCGTCACGGCGCCGCACCATCCGACGCTCGTCCTCGCGGGCGCAGGCAGCGGCAAGACACGCGTTCTCGTGCATCGCATAGCGTGGTTGATTCGTGTCGAGGGCGTCGCGCCGCAGCAGCTCCTGGCGGTGACGTTCACCAACAAGGCCGCGGCCGAGATGCGGCAGCGGATCGAAGCTCTACTGGGTTTCCCGACGCGGCACTTCTGGATCGGCACGTTTCACGGTCTCGCGCATCGATTGTTGCGCATCCACTGGCGTGAGGCTGAGCTTGCGGAAGGGTTCCAGATCATGGATTCCGCGGATCAGCTAAGAATGATCCGGCGCATGTTGAGGGATCTACAGCTCGATGAAAACGAGTGGGATCCGAAAGAAATCCAATGGTTCGTCAACGTACAAAAGGACGAAGGACTGCGCCCCGACCACGTCAACGATGATGGCAATACAGGTCGCCGGCAGATGATCGATTTATACGCGCGCTATGAGAAAGCTTGTGCAGATTCTTCAGTCGTTGATTTCGCGGAGTTGTTGCTGCGTGCGCTCGAACTCTTGAGAGGAAACGGCGAGCTGCTGGCCCAGTATCAAGCGCGTTTTCAACATCTACTCGTGGACGAGTTTCAGGATACAAATGCGATTCAATACAACTGGCTGAAATTGCTTGCGGGAAAAACGGGAATACCCTTCGTTGTCGGCGACGACGATCAATCGATCTACCGGTGGCGAGGCGCGCGCGTCGAGAACCTCTATGACTATCAACAGCACTTTAAGGGAACCGATGTCATTCGACTGGAGCAGAACTATCGCTCGACAGGGACGATACTCAAAGCAGCGAACGAGGTTATCTCGCATAACAGTTCACGCCTGGGCAAGAACCTGTGGACAGAGGGAAGCAGCGGTGAGCTGATACGCCTCTATGCGGCATTCAACGAACGCGATGAAGCGGACTTCGTCGTCAATCGCATCAGCGACTATATCGATGAGGGGCACTCGCGCTGTGATGTGGCGGTGTTATATCGATCGAACGCACAGTCACGCGTGTTCGAGGAGACATTACTCGCTGCCGGTATCCCTTATCGTGTCTATGGCGGCCTCCGTTTCTTCGAACGCGCCGAGATCAAGGATGCGCTGGCTTATCTACGCTTGGTTGCGAATCGTGACGACGACCCCTCCTTCGAGCGAGTCGTCAACACGCCTACTCGAGGTATCGGCGCGCGCACCATGGAGGTCGTACGCGCCTATTCGCTCGAGGCGGGTGTGAGTCTATGGCGTGCGGCCGGCGGGGTAATCACCGACGGCGTGTTACCGAAACGATCGAGTAAAGCGCTCTGGGCTTTTCTTAGTCTCGTCGATCGTCTGGACATGGAGACCCGTGACGTATCGCTGCACGACCAGGTCAGGGAGGTCACTCATGCGAGCGGGCTCATTGCATACCACGGACGCGAGGGGCAGATGGCAGGGGAAGCAAAAGTCGAGAATCTCGAGGAACTCGTCAGTGCAGCGCAGGGCGTCATACAGGACGAGGACTCGGAATTGCCACCGTTGGCGGAATTTCTGTCCTACGCGGTCCTGGAGTCCGGTGACGCCCAAGCCGAGGATTACGAAGACAGTGTCCAACTCATGACGTTGCACTCGGCCAAAGGCCTGGAGTTCCCATTGGTGTTCCTGGCTGGTCTCGAAGATGGTCTGTTTCCGCACCAACGCTCTCTGGCCGACGCCAACGGTCTGGAGGAGGAACGCCGCCTCTGTTACGTTGGCCTGACGCGGGCGCAGCAGCAGATCTATCTCACGTATGCCGAACAACGTCGGTTGTACGGTACCGATAATTACGGCACGCCTTCGCGCTTTATTCGCGAAATTCCACAAGAGTTACTCAAGGAGGTTCGTCCAGCCCTATCCGTCTCCCGCCCGATTTTCCGGCCGACGCGACCGCTCGAGAACGAAGCGTCACCTATGCGACTGGGTCAGCGTGTCCGTCACGGTAAGTTCGGCTGCGGTGTCGTGCTTAATTCCGAAGGCAGCGGATCGCATGCGCGAGTGCAGGTCAATTTTGAGAACGCCGGCACAAAATGGCTCGTTCTTGCATATGCCAAGCTGGAACTGATGTAGACTACGCGCGAATTTCGCGCAACATCCCTTAATGAATATTCTTATTCTGGGTGCGGGGCAGGTAGGTACGACAGCTGCCTATAGTCTGGCTCGCGAGGAGGCTAACGAGGTCACGATCATGGATTGTGATCCCGAAGTTCTACGCGAGTTACAGGACCGCTTGGACGTTAGAACCGTCGTAGGCCACGCGGCCCATCCAGATGCGCTCGAACGAGCGGGAATTGCCGATGCTGACATGATCATCGCGCTGACGAACAGTGATGAGATCAACATGATCGCCTGTGAAGTCGCTGGCCATCTCTTCAAAACTCCCACGAAGATTGCGCGAATTCGATCAGCCGAGTACATGGGGCATGAGGAGTTATACGGTCCAGAACACGTATCCGTGGATGTGAGGATCAGCCCCGAAGAACTCGTCACGAACCATATCGGTGAGCTCATTCATTTTCCGGGCGCACTTCAAGTGCTCGAGTTTGCAAACGGCAAAGTCCGTCTGGTTGCAGCCGTTGCCCATGAGGGTGGCGCACTGGTCGGACACCCGTTGTGCGAACTGTCCAAACATATCCCGAGCGTCGAATGTCGAGTCGTCGTGATTTATCGCGATGGCCAGGGAATCATTCCCGATGGCGACACGATCGTTCAGGAGGACGACGAAGTCTTCTTCATTGCCGCGCGCAAGGATATCCGTGCGGTGCTCAGCGAGATGCGCAAGCTCGACGATCCGATTCGGCGCGTCGTGATTGCAGGTGGCGGCAACGTCGGCGTGCGCTTGGCTAAGGCGCTCGAGTCGACTAATCAGGTCAAGGTAATCGAGCACGATCACGATCGCGCACGCTCTGTTTCGGAAAAGCTCAATAAGGCGATCGTATTGCACGGCGATGCTGCGGACGAAGAGTTACTCCTCGAAGAAAATATCGATAGCGCAGACGTGTTCGTGTCCGTTACGAATGCCGACGAGGCCAACATTCTTTCGGCAATGCTCGCGAAACGTGTCGGCGTACGTAAGGTCATGGCGCTCATCAATAAGCCGGCGTACGCTGAGCTCGTCGAAGCCGGCACGATCGATATCGCGATCTCTCCTTCGCAGATTACGCTCGGTACGTTACTCGCCCATGTTCGTCGTGGTGACGTCGTCAAGGTTCATGCACTACGGCGTGGTGCTGCGGAAGCGATAGAAGCAGTGGCGCACGGCGATGAAGATTCGTCGCATGTCGTCGGCCGATCGATTGATCAGATCAGACTGCCTCGAGGCGCGACGATCAGTGCCGTCGTGCGTGGCGATACAGTGCTCATGGCGCACCACGATACGGTTATCGAAGCTGACGATCACGTCATCCTGTTCATGGCCGAGCGCCGCCAGATCGATGAAGTGGAGCGGTTGTTCGAGGTCGGGGTCAGTTTCGTGTAATGCCGGTCACACTACTAGCGATCCAGCGCGTCCTCGGCTTCCTCGTGATGATGTTCAGTCTTACGATGTTGCTGCCGATTATCGTCTCGCTGATCTTCAGAGACGGTACGTGGATCGCATTCGGTGCATCCTTTCTCATTATCCTCGGCTCTGGTGCCATCATTTGGTACCCGGTGCGCGATGAGGAACGGGAATTGCGGTTGCGAGATGGATTCCTCGTTGTTGCACTTTTCTGGATCGTGCTCGGCCTCTTCGGTTCCGCGCCGCTACTCTTGTCGGCGGAGCCGAGCATGCGCTTCACCGACGCCGTCTTCGAGTCGGTTTCGGGACTGACCACGACGGGTGCCACGGTGCTCACGGGGCTCGATATGCTGCCAGAAGGCATCTTGTTCTACCGCCAGCAACTGCAATGGCTCGGCGGACTAGGAATCATCGTGTTAGCCGTCGCAGTACTGCCGATGCTCGGAGTCGGAGGAATGCAGCTCTACCGAGCCGAGACACCTGGGCCGATCAAGGATACCAAGCTCACGCCGAGGATAGCCGAGACGGCTAAGGCGTTGTGGTACGTCTATCTCGGTATCACGGTGGTATGCGGGCTCGCGTACTTAGTCGCGGGGATGGGCGTATTCGATGCGTTGTGCCACGCGTTCAGTACAGTGGCGATCGGCGGCTTCTCGACGCATGACGCGAGCATGGCCCACTTCGACAGCCCCGTCATCGAGATGATTGCGGTCGTGTTTATGTTCATAGCCGGCGTGAACTTTTCATTGCACTTTCTCGCCTGGCGACATCGTCGCGTGAGGAGCTATCTGATCGACCCCGAATTCCGTGCGTATGTGAAACTTCTGGGTGGGCTCACGGCGTTTATCCTCATCTATCTCTATCTCACCGGGTATTACGCGACGTTGGCGGAGACACTTACGAAAGGCCTATTCCAGGTCGTTTCGGTCGGCACGACGACGGGATTCACGACGGACAATTTCGCTAGTTGGCCCGGAGCACTGCCGGTACTCCTGATACTGTCCAGTTTCGTCGGCGGGTGCGCCGGATCGACAGCTGGTGGCATGAAGGTCATCCGCTGGCTACTCATGTACAAGCAGGGGTGGCGTGAAGTACAGCGGCTCGTTCATCCGAGTGCTGCGATTACAGTGAAACTCGGTGGCAAGCCCGTAAACAATCGCGTCGTCGACGCCGTCTGGGGGTTCTTCGCCGTCTACGTTGTCGTGTTCGGTATCTTGATGCTCGTGGTGCTGGCGGATGGGGTCGATCAGGTCACGGCATTCTCCGCGATAGCGGCGACGCTCAACAATCTCGGCCCAGGATTAGGAGAGGTCGCGACCGGTTACGGCGATCTCGACGTTATCAGTAAGTGGTCTCTAGTTTGCGCCATGCTCTTAGGCCGTCTGGAGATTTTCACTCTGCTCGTTCTCATAACACCGACGTTCTGGCGTCGTTAGGGGTGGGGATAACGGGTAATCTCGAAGCCATGCTCGCTCGTGGTGAGGACAACGCGATGATGCGGTTTGCGTTGGGCTCGAAGTACTCAAAGACAGGCGATGCAGACAGGGCTGTCGAGCACCTGAGTGTTGCCGTCAGCCTGGAGCCCGACTATTCTGCCGCATGGAAGCTGCTCGGGAAGGTGCAGGCAGAGGCCGCCCTCGGAGCCGAAGTCATGGAGATTTTCCGTACGGGCATCGATGCCGCCGGGCGGCGCGGTGACCAGCAAGCTGCTCGGGAAATGCAAGTGTTTCTGAAGCGCTTCGAGAAGACAGAGTAAGGTGCGGCCCGAGCGAGCCGCATCTCAAAGAGACGATGCATGTTGAAGCTGAGGAACACTCTGGAAGACTTCAGTGAATTCACGGGTACCGTGATCGCGTGGTTGACCCTCTTAATGGTGTTGCTCACATTCGTCGTCGTCGTGCTGCGTTACGGCTTCGATCTCGGCTGGATCTGGTTGCAGGAGAGCGTGACCTGGATGCACGCAGCCGTATTCATGCTCGGCGCCGGCTACACGCTAAAACGGGACGAGCATGTCCGAGTGGACATTTTCTACCGTCGCTTGACGGCACGACGCAAGGCCATCGTGGATCTGCTCGGTACGCTGATTTTCCTGTTGCCGGTGGCCGTCTTTCTGGTCATTTCGAGCTGGGACTACGTCTACAGGTCCTGGGTCTTCCGCGAGGCGTCCCGCGAGGCCGGCGGTCTGCCCTATCCATTCGTACCCATTCTTAAGAGCCTGATACCCGCCACGGCCGGTATGCTGATACTTCAGGGGATAGCAAACTTCCTAGGCGCCATCCTGACGCTCATAGACCGCATGCCCGCGAGCGCCGACAGAAAAGCATCCGCAGGCGACGTAATTTGACCATGGAGTGGGTCGCCCTCTTCATGTTTGCCGCGGCCGTGATCGTACTGCTAGCAGGGTTCCCCGTAGCGTTCTCGCTGGGCGGTATCGCACTGATATTCGCGTTTACGGGTGTAACGCTCGGGGCGTTCGACGCCGCTTTTTTGGGCACGATGCCCAACCGTGTGTTCGGTATCATGAGCAACGAAACGCTCATGGCCGTGCCGCTGTTCGTGTTCATGGGCGTAACGCTCGAGCGCGCACAGATCGCCGACTCTTTGCTCGAAAATCTGAGCGCGTTATTCGGCGGGTTACGTGGCGGGCTGGGCATCTCCGTTACACTCGTCGGCATGTTGCTCGCGGCGAGTACCGGAATCGTCGGCGCGACCGTTGTTACGATGGGATTGCTGTCCCTGCCGACGATGCTGCGACGCGGCTATAGCCCGGCCGTGGCGACGGGTACGATCTGCGCGTCCGGTACGCTCGGCCAGATCATCCCGCCGTCGATCATTCTCGTGCTGCTCGGTGACGTCCTGTCGTCGGCCTACAGCCAGGCGCAGTTGACGCAGGGGATCTTCTCGCCCGATACGGTATCCGTCGGTGACCTTTTCGTCGGGGCGCTCGTCCCCGGACTAGGGCTCGTTGCGCTGTACGTGACCTATCTGATTGGCGTAGCAATCGCGAAACCGGATGCGATGCCTGCGAACCCGACAGTCGATCCGGATGAACGCGTCAGCGTGATTCAGGTATTTCTCGCGTTGCTGCCGCCGCTTGTATTGATACTTGCCGTACTCGGTTCGATCATGGGAGGCCTCGCTACACCAACCGAGGCAGCCGGCGTCGGCGCGGTCGGCGCGCTGCTCTTGGCACTGTTGAAACGCGCGTTCTCGATGGGCCGCCTGATCGAGGTCATGCAGAGCACGGTGCGTGTGAGCAGTATGGTGTTTCTGATTCTGATCGGTGCGTCGCTGTTCTCGCTCGTCTTTCGCGGTTATGGCGGAGATCGACTGGTTCAGGATCTGTTGCTGAGCCTGCCCGGCGGCGTCATCGGCGCGATGTTCACGGTTATGCTGCTCATGTTCCTGCTGGGATTCGTGCTGGACTTCATCGAGATCACGTTCGTCGTAGTCCCGATCGTCGGCCCCATCCTACTGACGATGGGCGTCGATCCGGTCTGGCTCGGTGTCATGATCGCGATCAACCTGCAGACCTCGTTCCTGACACCGCCATTCGGTTTCGCGCTGTTCTATCTACGGGGTGTCGCGCCCGAGAGCGTGGAAACGAGTGCGATCTATCGCGGCGTCATGCCATTCGTAGCTATTCAACTCCTGGCACTGGTCCTCTTGGCGCTCGTACCCGAACTCGCGACCTGGTTGCCCGACATCGTTTACGGGCACTGATCGCCGTTACCGTTAACGAATCGTATTGACCGGACCCATACCGCGGATCTCGACGATGACCTCTTCGTCCCTGGCGCCATCGAAATGCCAGCCGCCGGCCGGATGTTTCATGTAGCTGCCCGCGGGTAGCGGCACCATGTCTTCCATCGTAGTATCGGCATTCGTGGCCGTGTACCAGGTTCCCGAGAGCACCGTGATGTAGCGGTCCTGGTCGTGGTAGTGGGGTGTCGAGTAGTTGCCGGGCGGGAAGCGGTTGCGTTGAATATAGAAACCCTCTTCGGCCGGGTTTCCCTCGATGATCACGAACGCCGTGCCCGATTCACGCACGGTCCACTGCAACTCGTCGACCGGGATACGAATGAAGCCGTCTTCTGAGTCCTGTGCCATGAGCGTAGGCAGCAAGAGCACGGATGCGCTGATTACCAGGAACCTCTTCATGTTGTTCTCCTCCTGATCGGTGGTCGCCAATAGTATCGCGTGGTTCCAGGTCGCGCCATTGAAACACAGGCGCTAGATTCCCAGTTTGCTTACCGTGTCCGCCAACTCACCGGGGATACTTGCGAGACGTGGGTGCTCGTGTCGAAGTCGATCCTTGAATGGTGAGTGTGTACGACGACCGGTAAGAGCAGAACGATAAGATCGGCGGCCGATTTTGTCATCGAATCAGACTTCATCGGAGGCGTAGTCCTCCCGGCGAAAACGCGAGATAACCGATGCCGCTTCGAGTGTTACGAGGACACTCGTAATCAGGACGACGATGTCTATCGTCACCAACAACCAGTTCCCCGCCTGATACCATTCGATGAGTTTCAGCACAGCGGACCATGCCGATGTGATCAGGACGAACGTCATCGGGATCAGCGTATAACGTGCGGCTCGCTCGAGCTTGATCAGCATGACCGAAATTACGAGCAACGTGAGCCCGGCAAGAATTTGATTGGTCGAGCCGAATAGTGGCCAGATCGTCAACCCTCCGGAACCTGACGCCCCACCGGCACCGAACGCGAGCAACAGGCAGCAGCCAACGGCAACGATTGTGGCCAGGATGCCGTTCTTCAACAACGGGATGCTGTAGATCTCGCCCCATTCCTGGATGATGTAGCGCTGCAATCGCACGCCTGTATCCATTGTGGTAGCCGCGAATAGCACGACCATTGTTGCAAGTAATGTCGTCGAGATACTGAGTGGTAGGCCCCAGCCATTCTGAATGAGCTGTGCGCCGCCCTGAATGAATGTGCCCGCGCCAGCCGAGCCGTATTGGTCGTAGATTTCATGCCAGAGCTCGGGCGTAGCCGCAAGTGCGACGCCGCTGACTGCGACGATCGTTATGAGTGCGAGCGAGCCCTCACCGACGGCGCCCAGGTATCCGACGAACCTCGCGTCGGTCTCTTTGTCGATCTGCTTGGAAGTTGTGCCGGATGAGACGATCCCGTGAAATCCCGAGACGGCACCGCACGCAATGGTTACGAACAACAATGGAACGAGAGACGGTGATTCGGCGGCGAGTTGGCTGTTGAAGGCCGGCGCCGAGATGTCGGGCAATGACAGCAGTACGGCCGTATACAGAAGGAACAAGCCTACGAATAACTGCATACCGTTGATGAAATCACGCGGTTGCAACAAGACCCACACCGGCAACATGGAGGCGATCGCGGCATAGACGAAGAGAATGACAATCCAGCTGGCGTTCGCATCCAGGCTGAATAACTGGTCCGGAAGCGCGATCGGCAGCTCGCTCCCGATATAGATGGAAGTGTACAGAGCGGTGACACCAATCACGGAGAGCGCGGTCAGGTTGAACTTGCGGTGGATGAACTGGCCTATGATCAACGCGACGACGATGGCCGACCACGCTGGAAACACGGCGTTGGGGGTATTGACGAACAACCCGGCGATGATCACACCGAATACCGCGTTCACCATGAGCAGCACGAGGAAGATGACGATCATGAACAGCGCGCGTGTGCGTCGGCCAATGACATCCTCCGATAACGCGCCGATGGATTTGCCCTTATTGCGTACGCTGGCCCAGATTGCGCCGAAGTCATGCACGCCGGCGAAAAAGATCGTTCCGAGCGTTACCCAAAGAACTGCTGGCACCCAACCCCAGTAAACGGCGATCGCGGGCCCAACGATTGGCGCGGCACCCGCGACAGAGGTGAAATGATGTCCCCACAGAACGTACCGATTCGTCGGCACGTAGTCGACACCGTCATTGAACTCGTGCGACGGGGTGACGAAACCAGGGTCGAGCTGATAGACCTTGTTCGCGATGAATTTCGAATAGATGAACCAGCCGAAGGTCATTCCGGCCAGTCCAAGAATGATGATCATGACGGACTGCATGGAGGGCTCCCCTCTTCGTGTTATTTGCCAGAGCTTATCGTGTAGTCGTGTATTTTCATAGCTGGCAACGATGACCCTCTGCAGTCGATGGTCGCGAAGCGCATGGTGAATTCTCTCGGTCTTTGTCGGTATATGCAGGTACTCGAAATCGATGCGCCGCACGTACTGGCCGAAACCTGGCACACGAAGCGAATTATCGAACGGCTGCGCGGCGCAAGCCGTCGCTGACGGCGGTCAGTGGTTCGACGTTTGCCTGTGAAATCAGTTCGAGGAAAGCCATAAGGACGGTGCCGTGAATGTACCGCTGTACCTTCTTCGTAAGAAACTGAATGAGCTGGACATCGAAACTAAGTTCGTCGTTTGCCGCGATACGGCGTAGGGTGGCAATTGTCATGCATCAATGGTGACACGAGCACGCGTGTCTCTGTAAATACCGATAGCGGCGATATTCACTCTGCCGGGAGTAGGTATAATCCTCCGAGAGTCTGAAGAGCTTTTGCACTAACATTTATATAAATTAGGGACTTATCAGGGGTTACGATGATTGGAAAACGTCTCCGCCTGGCGCTGATCGCGGGTGGTCTGGCCGCTTGCGGCGCAGCCGGTGCTCAAATGTATCCCCCGGGATCCGCCGAAGGCGTACCCGGAGAAGAACTTTATCGAGCCTGCGGATTCTGCCACGGTGCGCAGGGGCAAGGCCGGCAACGACTCGACGCGCCTGCGCTTGCGGGCATGGAAGCGTGGTACGTCGAACGCCAGGCTAATAATTTCGACGCCGGGATTCGGGGTACGCACGCGGAGGATCTGCCGGGTCGGCAGATGGCGCTCACCACTGGCATGTTCCGCAACGCTGCCACGATCAAGAATGTTGCCGCTTACATCGAAACGTTAACGCCAGGTGGGCCGCTCGAGGCACGCCCGAACGGCATACTTATTCCGCTCGAACGTCCGTTCGAATGGGACTCTCAGTACGCCGAGCTCGTTACGGCTGAGTCGGGCGACGCAGATGCCGGGCAACAGACTTTTCAAGTGACCTGCGCGCTGTGTCATGGTGCGGACGGCCAGGGTAATGTGGCGCTCGGTGGCAACAGACTTACGGATCTTTCGGATTGGTACATCGCACGTCAGCTCAAGTACTTCAGAGATGGCATCCGAGGAGCCGGCTCGAGCGATGTCTTCGGCATGCAGATGGCGGCCATGTCCAAGTTGCTGACAGACGACCAGGCGATCGCGGACGTCATCGCCTATATCGATACGCTTTGAATCCGTTCTGGGAACAACGAATCGGGACATACACATGATTAAGAGACACCTGCTAACTTCTGTGGTCGCGGCGATCGTATTCTCACCGATGCTTTCTGCACAGACGCTGACCGAAGTAAAACTCATCTCGCCGCTGGAGGAGACTCGCGGCTGGTGCGTAGATCTGTTCGCTCACCTCACCGGCGGGCTGCCGATCGGCGGTTTTCAAGGCCACAATTGCTTCTCATATGAGGGCAACGGCGTTACCGAGGATCAAGGCTTCGATCTCGAGCAACTCGAGGAGAAGGGCGAGATCCGTATCGTCTATTTCGACCGCTGCATGACGCTACACGAACCCAATCCGGGGTCTTTCGTGGCTGCCGAACCCTGTAACGATGGCGAAATGCAGAAGTTTGACCTGCGGACTGACGGTCAGATCGTGCCCGTAGGCGCACCGGATCTGTGCCTGTCGATGGGTACGGATTCCGTTCCCGGAGGTGGCGGTCAGCCTATCCACTTGATCCGGAGGCTCTCTTTCGAGACTTGCACGGAAGCAGATGCCGAGCGTCAGCAGTGGGAATTCAGAACGAAATACGAAGGGCCGGAGACACCGATCTACGAGCGGCGTTATAACTAGCTCCTCGACTGTCGTTTAGAATAACAACTCCCAGTAGCCGACATCGATCCATCGGTCGAACTTGCGGCCGATCTCTCTGAGCTGTCCGACGTTGACGAAGCCGAATTTCTCATGCAGCGCGATGCTCGGCTCGTTGGGTAGAGCTATCCGGCCGATCGCGCAGTGGACGTCGCTAACCAGCAGATCATCAAGCAGTGCCCGGTAGAGCTTGGAGCCCAAGCCACGGCCGGCCTGATCATGCGCCAGATAGATCGTCGATTCGACGGAAGTCCGGTAGGCGCAGCGAGAATCGAATAATCCCGCATAAGCGTACCCGGCAATCGAACCCTGCTCTTCCAGGACTAACCAGGGATACGCACTCATGATGGTGGCTATTCGTGTTGCCATCTCGGAAGCCGATACCCGCGTCTCTTCGAACGTGACTACCGTGTTTTCAACGTAGAAGTTATAGAGCGTGGCAATCTGTTCAGCATCTCGCGTTGTCGCTGGTCGGATCATGTCGCTATCGCCTGCACTGAGCTGCAAGGAGAGAGTGGCCCATGAACAGTAATACCACACCGGCGAGAGTTGTAGCAGTCAACGGCACGACGGTGCTGAAGAGTACGGTGACGACGCCGGATGTCAGGTGCTGCGTTCCGGTATAGACCGCGAGGTAGTTCAGCCTGAAGAAGCAGAGGCCTTGCACCATGACCTTCCACGCCTGCTTTGAAGTCAGCCGTAAGCACAACCTCACCATGAGCGCGCTCGCGTTGCGCGACCGGGAAACGGAAGGCTCTCTGCGCCTCACGGAGTACTGGGAGAACTTCAATCCGGCTCTGGGGTTCGTGAACCTTGCCGGTATTCGGGATCATGAAATCTTCGGTCGCTACCGTACTCGACCCGAGGAAGCCCGGTGGCGTGAGATCAATCACTGGTTCTACGATAGCTTGATCGACGACTCTCAAGGCCAACTCGAGTCGCGTTTCTACAATCTGACCTGGGCGGAACTCGTCAGCGTGGCCCGACTTTGATCTCATAAAGCCACGGCCAGTTTTTGCCCGTTACGAACAGCCGGTCCGAATCCGCGTCGTATGCGATACCGTTGAGAACATCCTGTGAGGCGCGCCTCGACGGTGGATACAGGCCGCTCAGATCGATCCACCCCAACACAGAGCCGGTCTCCGGTGAGATCCGCGCGATCCGGTTCTGGTGCCAGAGATTCGCCCAGATCTCGCCATCGATGTACTCGAGTTCGTTCAGACTGTTAACCGGTCTACCGTCATCAGTAACGTCCAGTCGCTTCACGACGTCGAAGGTGCCCGGATCGTGAAAGCGAATCGATGCGGAGCCGTCGCTGACGATGAGGTGCGTGCCGTCATGCGTCAATCCCCATCCTTCCCCTTCGTTGCGCAGCGTTTCCTCGCGGTTTAGCGTGTCGACGTCATAGATAAACGTCAGGTTGCTTCGCCAGGTAAGTTGATAGAGACGTTCTCCGAGGATCGTTATTCCCTCACCGAAATAGTAGTTGCTCAACGAAATCATCTTTTCTACCCGGCCGGTAGCGAGCTCGACTTGCCGCAGCGTGGATTCGCCGTACTTGCCCGTGCTTTCGAACAACAGCCCATCGTGAACCAGCAGCCCCTGTGTAAAGGCGTCCGGATCGTGGGGGATGGTAGCGACGATCTCGAATGTCCAGGCTTCCGGCTTGTCGTTGGGAGTTAGCTGGGCCCAAGCGGACAGTACGATGATTACCGTGACGACCAGGGCACCGATCGTGGCAGGCATTCTTCGCACGTTACTCATGTTGTTCGCGTAATCATTGGGGCTGCAAGCCTTCGGGATAATACACTGTTACCGATCTGGAGATTGTTCTGAAGCAGCATCTTTTGGTCGATAATGAGTTACTCGCACATCGCCTGGTTACTGGCATTCATTCAACAGTCACGACGGCACTGACTGAATCTCGATCGTATATAAATCGAGATTTTCGGCTAACGTGCCTCCGCTACCATGAATGTAGAACTGGGAGCCGCAATGGCTCCTATTCCCATTTCGGCAAGCGCTTTCCCGTCTCTATCGACCTTAACCTGACCTGCCCCCTATAGCGGTGCCAAAAAAACTGAGAGAGTCCGAACTCATTGTGTTGTCATGCCATTGGGCATGGCAAGTCTAGTTGGTGGACGTTCGAGTTCCATGAGAGAATCTCTCTATGGCGACATCAACGTTATTTTGCACAAGAGGCTGGCTCCTCTATGGTCCTTTGGTGCTGATGTTGGTGCTGTTCGGAACGGCCTGCACGGAGCCCGACGCTACTCTATATCGCATGCTCAATTATGAGCGAATCGAGACGGATCCTCGTTCGGGTCCGATTTCGGCGGAGCTTGTCAATCCGATGAACGTCCTTGCTATACCCGAACAGATCGGGGCACCATCGGGAATTAGTTACCAACCCGATCTCGAACAGTTTGTGATCGTTACGGACGACAATGAACTATTCGTATTGGATGATTCGCTCAGTAACATAGAGTTTGACACAGTTATTGAGCACTCATCGGAAGTGGAAGGCGTAGCGTTCCTAGACGGGGCACGGCTTGCCGCGATGAGTGAGCAGGGCGACATACTCTTCTTCGATAGATCAGGTCAAGAGTGGGCGCTGGGTCAGATCGAACTCCGTCGTTGGGACAAGACCAACTGGAGCCATGTCTTTGGTTCAGCCGCCTTTGAGGCACAGACTCAACAGTTGATTACCGGTGTTAAGGTCGGCATCAACGAGCTATATCATGTTGACCTCGACGGCTCACTGGCGGAAACCGTCACGCTGGCACCGGCGGATCAATTAGTGGTCTCGGCTCCG
>PVBE010082246.1_pt1 | contig 44188 bp, 43 predicted proteins | sample 1631181 | NCBI WGS metagenome assembly PVBE01 (sample SAMN08397723, study PRJNA350692) | Marine metagenome, whole genome shotgun sequencing project. | isolation source: water | place: Pacific Ocean | collected 2012-04
AACGATTTCTTGCCTTGGGCCACCGCGTCGCCGGCGGTCAAAGCGAACGCCCCCGCGACCAGCGCCAGGGCGAGTGTGGTTAGCGTGAGTCTTTTCATCACAGCTATCTCCCTAGTTGATTCAATTGATGAATGTATAGCACGGCGCGGGCCGACACGGCCCGTGCCCGAGGAGAGCCCCAGCATGAAGCTTGAGACAGGAGATGCGGCATCTCGCACATCCTATTGGCCGGGACATTGTGTCCGGTCACTCTTTATCCCTCCCCTTTCGGTCAACTTGGCGTTGAACCGAGACTGACATCAGTTTAGCCCAGTGGCCGGCGGGCACAAACAAATTTCACGATTGGCCAGCCGATGACCATCCCTTGCCGTCCGATCCACGTTATCCCCGGCCCGGCCCATTTTGCAACAAATGATTTTATTTCCCCTGTTTTTGCCTCAAATGATCTATCGACCCTTGACCCCGGCGAGGGCGGCATCCACCGTGTCGCCAACCAGTTCCACGATCTCGCCGATCTGGGTCTCGCTGACGATGAACGGCGGCGAGATCATCACCGCGTCGCCACTCGTTCCGTCCACGTTGCCGCCGATCGGATAGCAGATCAATCCTCGCGCCATGCCTTCGGCCTTGACGCGGGCGTTGAGCTTAAGCTCGGCGTCGAAGGGCTCATTGGTGTCCCGGTCGGCGACCAATTCCAGGCCCCAAAACAGTCCGCGTCCCCGGATGTCGCCGACGTGGTGGTGGTTGCCAAATCGGTCCTGGAGTGCATCACGCAACACCGCCCCCTGGCGGCACACGTTGGCCAAGAGGTCGCGATCGCGGATGGCGCGCTGTACGGCCAGCGCCGCGGCGCAGCCCACCGGATGGGCCATGTAGGTGAGGCCGTTCATGAGGGTGCCGCTGCCGGCGGCGATGGCATCGACGATCTTGGTGCCAACGAGGACGGCGCCGATAGGTTGGTAGCCGGCCCCCAGGCCCTTGGCAACGGTCATCAAGTCGGGCGAGATGCCTTCTTGCTCGCAGGCATGCAGGGTCCCCGTACGTCCCATACCGGACATGATTTCGTCCAGCACCAGTAGGACGCCATAGCGGTCGCAGATCTCGCGGATGCGCTTGAAGTACCCGGGCACCGGCGCCACCACGCCGAGGGCGGCGCCGACCACGGTCTCGGCGAAAAAGGCGGCGACCGTCTCGGGCCCCAGCTTCAAGATCTCGGCTTCCAGTTCGTCGGCGACGCGGAGGCCGTAATCCTCCTCGTTCTCGCCCGGCGCCATGCCCCGATAAGCGTAACAAGGCGAGATGTGGGAAGTTTCCATCAGCATCGGTTCGTAAGCGGCGCGCCGGGCCGTATGGTGGCCGACCGCCAGAGTCCCCAGTGTGGTGCCATGATAGCTTTGCCGCCGGGCGATGAAGCGCTTGCGTTCGGGTTGGCCAATCTCGACATAATACTGCCGCGCCATCTTGATCGCCGATTCGACGGCCTCTGAGCCGCCGCAGGTATAGGTGACCGAGGCGATCCCCGATGGCGCGCCCTCAATCAGAATATCAGCCAGATCCTCGGCCACCTCGGTGGTGAAAAACTGGTTGCTGACATAGGAGATCTTTTCCATCTGGTCGATGACCGCACGGCGAACGTCGGGGTCGCTGTGACCCAGGCAAGCCACCGACGGACCGCCCGTCGCGTCGACGTAACGCTTGCCTGCCTTGTCGATGACATAAATACCGTCGCCGCCGGCGGCCACCGGCGCGACGACGCCGGTTTGACGTTGCAGGATGTGGGTCATGGGCTTCGCGGCCTCCTTGGCTTCGATGATTTTTTTGTCTGTTTCGCGCTCTGGTTCCAATAAGCCTTGATTTCCCTCAGATGGCGCTCGCTGCCCTCAATGGCGCGCAGTGTCTCTTCGCCGCCGCGCGCCACCAACAGCACGATCAGGGACTCGACCACTGCCATGGCCGGTGCGATGGAATGAAAAAACGACGGGCTTTCATGGTTGACGATAAGCACGTTCTCGCCGTTTTGGACAAGGGGCGAGACCAGGCTATCGGTGACGACCACCGTCGTGGCACCGCGTTTTTTGGCGTACTCCACCGACTTGACCGCCTCGAAGGAATAAGGGTGGACACTGATAGCCAATACGACGTCGCCCTTATCGATGATGCGCAGGTCGTCGGTAAACGTAGCCCCGCGCCCGTCGATCAGTATGGAATTGGGGCGAAACATCCGATAGACGTAATGGAAGAAGAACGCGACCGGAAAATACTCCCTGACGCCGACGACGAAGATACGCCGCGCCTCGGACAATGCCTCGGCACAAGCGATGAAGGCGTCCGGCCCATTGATTTCGAAACACTCGCGCAGATTGGCACCGTGGGTGGTCAGGACGTCGCTGAGGAGGATCGAAGCCTCCTCAGCGGCGCGACGCTCCTGTAAGTTGCGCGCCCTATCCAGATAGCTGGAGGGGCGCAGGCGCAGGCGCTGCTGAAAGGCATCGCGGAATCCAGTATAGCTTTCGAAGTCGAAGGCACGCGCCAGGCGCACCATGGTCGAGGGATGGACCTCGGCATCGGCGGCAACCTTGCGCATGGACTTCAATGCTACGTCATCGGGACGCTGCAAAACGTGGTGCGCGGCGCGTTGCAGCTGGGGACTGAGGCGCGGGAACATATCCGCGATCTGCCGCGAAAGGTCGTTGAAATCCATCGAAGCCGGTCTTCCCGTGACCTAGGATGAACGTCAATGGTAATCCAGGCAACGCCACAAATGCAAACAAATGAACCGTGGCGGAGAAATTTGGAACAAATGTATCCTCGCCCGACAACGTGCGCCGTCAACGAATTGCCGATAGAGAACCGGCGCGCTAGGATGGGCCCGTCGCGACCTTACTATCCATTCCAATTTCGGTGACCTATGGACATCAAGGACCACATTCGAGCCATTCCCGACTTTCCCAAACCCGGCATCTTGTTCTATGACATCTCCACCTTGCTGGCCCATCCCGACGCTTGGCAGGTCGCCATGGGCCGCATGGCCAAGCTCATAAGCCGGCACCGGCCCGACGTCCTGGCCGGCATCGAATCGCGCGGATTTCTGGTCGCCGCGCCCCTGGCGCTCAAGTTGGGCCTGGGCTTCGTCATGGTGCGTAAGAAGGGCAAGCTTCCGGGACCGACCAACCCCCACGAATATGCCCTCGAATACGGCACCGATACCATCGAGATACAAAACGATGCGGTGCAACCGGGAGAGCGGGTGGTGATCCTGGACGATCTGTTGGCGACCGGCGGCACCTTGGCGGCCTCTATCGAACTGTTCCGTAAGGCCGGCGCCGAGGTCGTGGGCACTGCCTGCATGGTTGAACTGAATTTCCTCGGCGGGCGCGCCAAGCTGGACGTGCCCTTCGACGCCCTGGTCGCCTACGACGACTGATCCACCAGGCGCGCCACTTTTTTCATCACGGTCGGGAGCGCATAATCGCCGAGCCGCCACGGCGGACACCAGATGCCAGCCGTTCCGACTGCCTTGGGGCGCCCCGCGAGCACCGTAAGTTCAAGATGGAAATGGGTGAAGGTGTGGCGAACAACGCCTGGCACGCGCCGCCATCGCGCCGTCGCCGGCGCCTGGCGGCGCGCTTCGGCGAGTGTCCAATCGCCCTCGCGCCAATCCGTCGACGGCACCTCCATCATGCCGCCCAGCAACCCATTTTCCGGGCGCCGGCGCAAAAGCAAGCAACCATCGGCGCGTAAGACCCAGAAAGCTACGCCGCGCCGGACCGGCTTGGCCTTGCCGGGCCGGCGGACGGGATAGGCCTCGGCCTTGCCGGCGCGCCCGGCGACACAGGCCGACGACCACGGACAGCGCCCGCAGGCAGGACGGCGTGGGGTGCACAGTGTCGCCCCAAGGTCCATCATCGCCTGGGCGAAATCGCCCGGGCGCCGGGCGGGGACCAGACCGCGGGCCAGGGATCGCAACCGCGCGCCCCCGCCGGGTAGGGGATCCTCGACGGCAAACAGTCGGCATAGCACGCGCGCCGCGTTGGCATCTACGGCGGCCGCCTGCCTTGAGAATGCAATGGCGGCGATAGCGGCCGCCGTATAGATGCCGATGCCGGGCAGAGCGCCAAGCCCCTCTTCGGTGTCGGGGAACCGACCGCCTAAGTCTTGCGCCACGACACGGGCACAGGCGTGAAGATTGCGGGCTCGGGCGTAATACCCAAGGCCCTGCCAGGCATGGAGAACATCGTCGAGCGATGCCCGGGCAAGCGCACACACATTCGGCCACCGTTCCATGAAACGGTGAAAATAGGGTTCCACCGTCGCCACCGTGGTCTGTTGCAGCATCACCTCCGAGACCCACACCCGATAGGGATCGGGGCAAGCGCCGCCCACGGTCCGCCACGGCAAGACGCGGGCGTGGCGGTCGTACCAGGCGAGAAGGCGGCGGCTGAGATCGGCGGGCATGGCAATCGTGGTGTTGGTTGTTGTGTCCACGTTTCCCCGACCGTACCATACCCGGGCCCCAAGGATCGATAAGCCGGACGGAGCTAACGATGGCGAAAAGAGGCAGAGGCCCGCGCGTCCTGGCAGGAGTGCTGAACAAGGTGACGCGGCCGATCTTTGGCAAGCGCGGATTCGCCAGCGGCGCCGTGATCACCGAGTGGCCGACCATCGTCGGCCGCCACCTGGCGGCCCACACGGCACCCGAAAGGATCGCATATCAGGGCGGCGGACGTGATCGCGGAGTCCTCCACCTGCGCGTCGACAGCGGCGCCCTGGCCACCGAATTACAACACCTGGAACCGCAACTCTTGGACCGCATCAACGGCTATTTCGGCTATCGCTCCGTCGAACGCCTAAGGATCGTCCACGGGCCCCTGCCGCCCGCCCCGGCACCGCCGAAACCGGCGCCGCGCGCCCTTGACCGATGCGAGGAAAAGGACCTCGCCGATCGCCTGGCGGGCATCGAGGACGAAGACCTGCGCGCCGCCCTTGATGCCCTGGGGCGGGTCGTGGTGGCGCGCGACGAAGAACGGTCGAACGGTAACGGATGACGCCGCCCGCCGGACTGTATTTTTCTTGTCCACAGCCAAGATCGGAGCTTGTGGACTCGTCCAGGCGAATTTATAGTCATCAACATATAGTGGTGTGAGGGACTTCCGTGCGTAATATGTCGTATATCATAGGGGCCGTCGTGGTTGTCGTGGCGCTTTGGTTCGGGGCCAAGGAATGGTCGGGCGAAGACCCATCCCCTCCCCCGCCGATGGCCACCGAGAAACCGGCCCCAGCGGTCACGCCGGGCAAGGAACCTCGGGTGGCGCTGAGCACTCCGGCGCAGGTCGAGGGACCGCTCGGCATCATGCTGGCCGACCGGGTGATGGGCCGTGCCGACGCCCCGGTCATCATGGAAGAATTCTCGTCCTTGACCTGCCCCCATTGTGCCACCTTCCACCGCGAAGCCCTGCCCAAGATCAAGACGGCCTATATCGACACCGGCAAGGTGAAACTGGTCTATAGGGACTATCCTCTCGGCCCCCTCGCCATGGCGGCGACCATGCTGGCCCGCTGCGGAGAGCCGGAACGGTTTTTCGGTTTCCTCGAAGTCCTGTTCCGCGGCCAGCAATCCTGGGCGACCAGTAAGGATCCGCGCAAGGAGTTGGGGCGCGTCGCCCGCTTTGCCGGCATTGGCAAGGCCGAGTTCGAAGCCTGCCTTAACAACGAGGCCCTTTTAAAAGGCATTCAAGGGCGCGCCGGCAAGGCCCAGACGCGCTTCGCCATCGAGTCCACGCCAACCTTCCTGATCAACGGCGTGAAAGTCTCCGGCGCGCTTCCCTTCGAGGACTTCCAGGCGGTCATCGAAGAGGCCCTTAAGAGCAAAAAGTAGGGACGGGTCAAAGCGTTGATACAGTTCAACAAGCTGCGGCTCACGGGCTTCAAGTCTTTTGTCGAGCCCACGGAACTCTCTATCGAGCCCGGCCTTACCGGCATCGTCGGCCCCAATGGCTGCGGCAAATCGAACCTGGTCGAGGGACTGCGCTGGGTCATGGGCGAAACATCGGCCAAGCAGGTCCGCGGCGGCGAGATGGACGACGTCATCTTCGGCGGCACCGCCGATCGGCCGCCACGCAACATTGCCGAAGTCCTGCTTGACCTGGACAATACGGAACGCGCCGCTCCGGCTGCATTTAACGAATTCGAGGAGCTTGAGGTCAGTCGCCGCATCGAGCGTGGCAGCGGTTCCACTTACCGTGTTAACGGCAAGGAGGTACGGGCCCGCGACGTCCACCTCTTGTTTGCTGACTCGGCCACCGGGGCGCGATCGACGGCACTGGTCAGCCAAGGCCGCGTCAGCGCCGTCATCGCCGCCAAGCCGGTCAATCGACGCGCCCTCCTTGAGGAAGCGGCCGGCATCACCGGCCTGCATTCGCGCCGCCACGAGGCCGAATTGCGCCTGCGCGGCGCCGAAACCAACCTCGAGCGCCTTGACGATATCCTGATCACCCTGGAGGCACAGCTCCAAAGTCTCAAGAAACAGGCTCGTCAAGCAAACCGCTATCGCAACATCAGCGATCACATTCGACGCGCCGAAGGGGCGTTGTTCCTGGTCCGCTGGCGCGCCGCGCTTGACGTCCTCGAGGTCAACCGCACGGCCCTCGCCATGGCGGAAGGTGAGGTGACAGAGCATACGAGGCGGGCCAGTGCCCGGGCGGCACAACAGGCGGAGGCGGCGTCAGGGCTTCCCGATCTGCGTCAGGCCGAGGCCAAGGCGGCGGCTGGGCTACAACGGCTCGTCCTGGCCCGCGAAAACTTGGATAGCGAAGAACAACGAGCGGCGGAGGCGGAGCAAGAATGCCGAACCCGACTTGACCAGGTCATTGCCGACACCGAGCGCGAGAAGGCTCTCGCCGTCGATGCCACAACCGCCGTACGTCGCCTGGAAACCGAGCAGGGCGAGATCAACGCGGCCCGCGTCGGCGAAGACGAACAGCGAAGCGAGGCCGAGGAGCACTTGGCGGCAGCCACGAAGGACACCGAAGATACCGAGAAGCGGCTCACAGAACTTACTGAACAAGTCGCTGCCGACGAAGCGCGGCGAGCCGACCTCACCCGCCGCACGGCGGAGCTTGAAGAACGTCGCCAACGGCTCGACGCCCGCGCCGCCGAAGTAGAGGGTCAAAGGGCCCAAATGAAGGATCAATCGGTGGACGATGCCGCCTCGAATGCAGCCGCGGCAGCGCTGGATGCGGCCCGCCATGAACTCGACGCGGCCCGTGCCGAGGCTGACAGGGCCGAAGCGACGCGCACCGAGGCCGAAACAACGACGACGCGGACCCTGGGTGAGGCTCACGCGGCGGGAACCGCCTTGGCCCGACTGGAGGCCGAGGAGCAAGCCTTGGCCGACATCCTAGAGGCCGAAGGATCGGACCTCTGGCCGCCGGTCATCGACGCCGTGACCGTCGAGGCCGGCTATGAATCGGCCCTCGGCGCCGCCCTGGGCGAAGACCTCTCGGCGCCGACGGACGAGCCGGCGCCGGTGCATTGGCGCTCCCTGGCGCCGCTCGATACCATCCCTGCCCTGCCCAACGGAACCGAACCCCTGAGCCGTTTTGTCCAGGCGCCGCCGGCTTTGGACCGAAGATTGGGGCAAATCGGTGTCGTCGCCGACGAGGCCGAGGGCCAGCGCCTCGCCGACCGCCTAGCCCAGGGACAAAGGCTGGTCAGCCGCGACGGAGCGCTATGGCGCTGGGACGGCTATACGGTCAGCGCCGGTGCGACGACCGCCGCCGCCGCCCGTCTCGAGCAACGAAACCGCCTCGGCAAGGTCCGCGGACGCATCGCTGAGGCGGCAGAGACCGTCGCCGCCGCCGAAGGTGTCGCCGACAAGGCACGCCAAGCCAGCAAGACCGCAACGACAAGCGAGGCGACCGCCCGCGAAGCCGCCCGCGAAGCCGATGCCGCCTATGTGCAATCACGCGACACGCAGGCCGACTTGAAAGAGCAAATGGCACAGCACACTTCACGCCTGGCCGGGCTGGCCGATACGGCTGAAACAATCGCCGCCGACCTGGCGGAAACCGAGAGCCGAGGGACCGAGGCCGCGGAGGCCCTTGCCGCCCTGCCCGATCCAACCACTGGACGCGAACGGGTAACGGCATTGCGCGCCGCCTTTATCGAAAGCCGAAGCCACCAGACCGAATACCAAGACACCCTCAACACCATGCTGCGCGATGTCGAAAACCGGCGCCGCCGCGCAGCCGAGATCACCGACGAGCTGGCAACCTGGCAACAGCGCATGGATGGCGCCCAGGAGCGCATCGAACAATTAGAGGAGCGGCAGCGCGCAATCACCGGGGAACTGGAGAACTTGGCGGCGCGGCCCAGTGAAATCGCGGACCAGCGCCGGGAACTTCTGAGTACGATCGAGACGGCGGATGGCGAGCGTAAGGCCGCCGCCGACAGTCTGGCCGAGACCGAAAACCGCCTCGCCGAGGCCGACAAGGATTTGCGCGCCGCCGAAGCCGAGCTGGCCGCCGGACGCGAGGAAAGGGTGCGGGCTGAAGGCGCCGCGGAACAGGCCGATCAGGCTTGCCGTGCGTTGAGAGAGCGAATTTCAGAACGTCTCAGTTGCGCACCCGACGACTTGCGTCAGGTCGCCGGTTTGGCCAACGATGCCGAGCCGCCGGAACTCGACGCCGTGGAACGCCGTGTCGAACGCTTGGTGCGCGAGCGCGACAATATGGGCCCGGTCAACCTACGCGCCGAAACCGAGGCGACTGAGGTGAGCCAACAGCTTGAGTCTCTGGAGAGCGAGCGCGCCGACCTGATCAAGGCCATCGAAAAACTGCGCCAAGGCATCGCCGAACTTAACCGCGAAGGACGCGAGCGGCTCCTCGCCTCGTTCCAACAGGTCGACCAACATTTCCGCGACTTGTTCGTACGTCTTTTCGGCGGCGGGCGGGCCCACCTTCAACTCACCGAATCCGACGACCCCTTAGAGGCCGGCCTGGAGATCATGGCGAGCCCGCCGGGCAAGCGCCTTCAAGTTCTTTCTCTGTTATCCGGCGGCGAGCAGGCATTGACCGCCCTGGCACTGCTGTTCGCCGTCTTCCTTACCAACCCGGCCCCGATCTGCGTCATGGACGAGGTCGATGCGCCGCTCGACGATGCCAACGTCGATCGCTTCTGCACCTTGGTCGAGGAAATCGCCCACTCCAGCCAGACGCGCTTCTTGATAATCACCCACCACCGGATGACCATGGCGCGCATGGACCGGCTATTCGGGGTGACCATGTCGGAGCGCGGCATCTCGCAGCTGGTGTCGGTGGACTTAGGCCAGGCGGAAGAGCTTAGGGCGACCGCCTGAAGACATCAAAAAACCGATGCTTTTATCAATAATTTCAAAAGGTTAGAGTGGAGGGTTTGGGGTTGACAGGCCAAAATCCGGTCAGTAAGGTGCGACGCGTTTTAGCACGGTTTCGACCGAGTGGGAGAGTTACCAGCGCGTATCCCTTATGAGCGAAGGCAAGCCTCGGAAGCCGTTGGACGAACTTGACGTCCGGCTGCGCAAGGCCCAGGCCGAACAAAGATCGACCATCGGGGATGAATCAACCGGCCCCGGCGGTTCGATGAGCGGCTTCGGAATGGCCATGCGCATCGGTACCGAGCTTATCGCGGCCCTCATTGTTGGGGTAGGGATTGGTTTATTGCTTGACCATTGGCTGGAAACGACGCCGTTGTTTCTGGTGGTGTTCTTTTTCCTTGGCGCGGGTGCCGGAATTTTAAACGTCTACCGCGCCGCCAGCGGTATCGGTCTTGCGGCTGGCTATGCGAAGCCACCGGCGAAGAATGCCAGCGACGGTGACGAGACCAAAGGACGGACGCAGTAATAAGAGGCGTATCGGGCGGGAGACCAAGTGGCCAATCCACTACAGCAGTTCGAAGTCAAGACATTGATCCCAATTCACATGGGCGGCGTCGATGCATCTTTCACCAACGCCAGCATGTTCATGATGTTCGCTGTCGCCGGCGTGGCGACCTTCCTGATGCTCAGCATGCGCGGCCGCGCCCTGGTGCCGACGCGCTGGCAATCAATGGCGGAGCTCAGTTACGAATTCATCGCCGGCATGGTGCGTGACAACGTGGGTAACGAAGGACGCAAGTATTTTCCCTTCGTCTTCTCGCTGTTCATGTTCATCTTGTTTGCCAATTTGATCGGACTGCTGCCTTACAGCTTTACATTCACCAGCCACATCATCGTCACCTTCGCCATGGCGATCACGGTGTTTCTGGGCGTGACGGTCATCGGCATCGTCCGTCACAAGCTTCATTTCCTCAGTTTTTTCATGCCGGCGGGCGTACCCGTTGTCATGGCGCCGATACTCATCCCGATAGAGATCGTCTCCTACCTGTCGCGACCGGTGAGCCTGTCGATCAGACTATTCGCCAACATGATGGCCGGGCACACCATGATGAAGGTATTCGCCGGCTTTGTGATCCCGCTGGGCATCCTTGGCGGCTGGGCGCCGCTGGCGGTCGACGTAGCGCTGACCGGCTTCGAGTTTCTCGTCGCCTTTCTTCAGGCCTATGTGTTTACCATTCTGACCTGCCTCTACCTTAACGACGCCATTCACCTGCATTAGACCAGCATGGTAGAGGGATGAAATTGAATTCAATAACCCAAACCCAATCGAGGAAATAGGACCATGGAACTAGACGCGGCAAAAATGGTGGGCGCCGGCTTGGCAGTGATTGGCCTGGGCGGCGTTGGCGCCGGTATCGGCAACATCTTCTCGTCCCTGATCAGCTCTATCGCCCGCAACCCGGCGGCCCGCGGACAGGTCTTCGGCCTGGCCATGCTGGGTTTTGCCCTGGTCGAAGCGGTGGCACTCTATGCGTTGCTGATCGCGTTCCTGATCCTGTTCACCTAAACCCGCCATGCCGATTCGCTTCCTGTCCGTTCTGATGGCCTTCGCCATGGGCGCTGGTCCGGCCTTTGCTGCCGGGCTGCCGCAACTGGACACGTCGCAGTATGCGCCGCAGGTCATCTGGCTGGCGATTTCCTTTGGTCTCCTTTACGTGTTGATGTCCCGGGTGGCCTTGCCGCGCATCGGCCAGGTGCTTGAAGAGCGTCAGCATCGGGTTAACGACAACCTGGAAAAAGCGGAAGCCCTGAAGGAGGAAGCGGAAAGCGTGGCCCAGGCTTACGACGGTGCCCTCGCCGAAGCGCGCGCCGAAGCCCAGGCCATCGTGCATCAAGCAGCGGAGCGGATGGCGGCCGATGCCGCCGAACGCCTTGCCCAGCTTTCGGAACGCCTGGAGACCGAAATAACGGCCGGCGAGACGCGAATCAACGAGGCCCGGGAACAGGCGATAGCCAATATCCGCGAAGTGGTCGTCGAGGTAGCTGGCGAGGCGGCCTCGAAGCTATCGGGCGGAAAGCTCGACAACAAGACCCTGGAGGCCGCCGTCGATGCAGCCTTGAAGGAGCACGGCTGATGAGCGCGTGGGCGGCGGAAACGGCGGCGGCCCATGCCGAGCCCTTTTATGCGGCGGCGGAATTCTGGGTCATGGTGGCCTTCGTCATTCTTGTCGTCTTCGCCTTCAAGCCTCTGTTTCGAATCGCCGTCACGGCGCTCGACGCGCGTGCTGAAACCATCAAGCACCAGATCGACGAAGCGGCGCGACTGCGCGAGGAGGCCCAGGGGCTGCTTGCCACCTATCAACGCAAGCAACGCGACGCGGTGAAGGAAACCGGCGAAATCTTGGACCAAGCCCGCGACGAGGCAGCGCGCCAGGCCGCGCGAGCCGAGGAAGCTCTGGAAGCCTCGCTGAAGCGGCGTGAGCGGACGGCTTTGGAACGAATTGCCCAAGCCGAGTCGCGGACCCTTGATGCGGTGCGTGGCCTGGCCATCGACATCGCCATCGACGCGACGCGCCGGGCCCTGGCCGAAACGGTAACCGACAAGAAGGCCCACGCCCTGGTCACCGACGCCATCAAGGAACTTCCGAAGAAGCTGAATTGAGAATTGTTTCCAGCTTTCAACCATGAGTTCAATCAAAATTTCTTCAAACCGTTCTATTTGAACTTGCCGCGCAGGGCGAGGGCGATCCCCAACCAGACCAAGCATCTCAGGGTCATCGCCCCGACAGTACGGATTTCAAATGCCTCCCCGATCAGAATCCAGACTCCGAAAGCTGCGAAGACCAGAACCGTCAACACCGTGATGGCAATGGCCAGCGGAACGACCCAGGACCGCCACAGAGCCAACCCGACTGCCCCGGCGATGTAGGCGAAGCCGGCCAGGAAGTTGAACCAGAGGACGAAGGGCGCGTAGTCGCCGGCAGCTTGGCGCCCCGCACCGTCGATGAACAGAACCTCGCCTCCCGATTTCAGTGTCACGAAGCCGAAGGCGCCGGCGAGAACCGCGAGGGCGACAGCCCAACGCGGTCGTATTGCTTGCTCGGTCATGTCGTGATGGTCGCTGTTTTTTTCAACATGGTGTGGATCAACTCCTGCGGTCGTCCCCGGGAGGAATTGGTGGCCTGAAGCCCTCGACCAGAATGACCTTTATCAGGTCGATGGGATCGATGCCGTGCTTGCCGGCTATGGCCTTCAGCGTCCCGTCCCCGGAGGCCTCAATGCCTGCGCTGACAAACTTGTCCTTCACCGCATTCAAGAGAACGCCGACTGTCTCGCTGATCGTCGTCAGGCTCTTCCTTCCGATTCCGGTGCCATTGAACTTGTCCTCGACGTCTTCGACCGTGTAGGCGATGCGCGGTGCCGGTTCGGGCCGAGCCTCTAATTGCCGGATCAGCCCATAGAGCCGCATGGCGTTCATGCCGTTGGCCCGGGCGATATCAATGATCCGCTGCCGTTCTCCTTCGAATTGGATGCCCTTGGCCCGGAGTTCGGCGGATACCTTATCCAGGTCCATGTTCTGGCGCTTGGCGAAGCCAGCGAGCGACAGCTCCTCGGCGTGGCCGAAAGGCGGCTCGACATCCGGGCTGGTCACCCAGGCCTGCTTAGCCCATTCATTGAGCTGGAAATAATAGCTGAACGGAGGAAGCTGAGTTATGGCACCGACGATCAGAAACAAGCTGACGCCAAGCGACATAAGCAGCTCCTTCTTTGGGTGCAGGTGCCCTGATATCCTTTCCCCCAGGTATTTCTTGAACGGCTTCCAGTTGAAATAGAGGTGTAACACTCCTCCGGCGATGAAAATGGCCCCGAAGACAAGATGTACATTGCCCCAGTCCTCTTTCAGGAGGCCAAGCAATTGCCAGTCCACCCAATTGGCGATGCGCCCCTGGGGAACGATGTAAAGCACAACGCCCGTCACCGTTGCCACCAAGAAAGCCCAGGTTACGATAAATGCCGTGAAAGATCTGAAGCTAAAGGGGTTTTTGCTCATGGATTTATCCTCAATTCTACTCCGGAAGGCCTCAACTCATTATATTATATAATATGAATGTAAGCAGATTATGTCTGAGTGTAACTGGAGTGTATTTGGAGAAAATATTTCTAGCGGCGCCGACGTGGGTTCGCGGTCTTCACGCCTCCTTCTCCTCCTCGACCTCTTCCCATCCGGTGATCATGGCCTTGAGGTGGGCAAGTGGAGTTTGCCCCGAGAACGCCATGTAGACGTGGCTGACGAAGAAAACCACCATGAGTATTGCCGCCGCCGTGTGGATGAGGGCGACGGTCTCAAGGTCAAGGTCGCCCAGCCCCCAGGCCTCCCATGCGTTGTAGTAGAGATAGAGCAGGCCGGTGATCCACAGTGTCGGTGCGATAACCAGCTTGAAGACGAGGTATGCGAGCCGCTGCAGGGGATTGTGCTTGCTCAGTCCGGTGACGCGGAAGGGATGTGGAGCATTGGTGAAAATGCCGGTCACGTAGTAACGCACCATGGCGAGAAGCTTTTCGGTGGTAGGAATGTATTGGCGCCACTCACCCGTCGTCAGGTGCCAGAAGATGGCGAAGACCCAAAGCCCGATGAGGACCCAGGCACTGGTCGTGTGTACGGTGATGGCATCCTCGAAGCCGAGCAATTTGTAAGTGCCGTGGATCTCGAAGCCGGTGAGCGCCATCAGCGCGATCAACAATGCCTGTGACCAGTGCCAGAAGCGTTCGAATCGCTTGAAGATGTAAATCCGTTGCATGGCGTTCCGTTTCTCCGGGAGGGACCCCGGTGCCACCGAAACATGGTGGAACCGGGGTATGCCGCTTCCCAAAATTCCCCTCAGTGAACGTTGGGCGTGATCGTGTAGGACCCGTCCTTGGCAAAGTCCACATTGGCGTCGAGGAAATAGGCTTCAACATCATTGCGTTCCATCTTGACGATATCGAAAGCCTCGGCGCTACGCGTGCCGGTCGAGCAGACGAAAACGATAGGCTTGCCGGTGGGAAGCTCGGCCACCTTCTCCTCGACCTCGTCGACGGTCATGTTCACCGCTGGCTTGAAGTGACCGCCCTCATATTCGCTGGGGTCACGCACATCGAGCATGAGAACGCTTTCCGGTGCAGCCTTGAGGATCTTCTCGAACGAGGCGACGGTAATGGTATCGGTTTCCTTGCCGGTATCGATCGCCACGACGCCCGCCTGAGGGACCGCCGCCGCAGGTTTTGGTGCGTCGTAGGCTGCCTTCCAGGCTGGATAGCCGGCTTGGAAGAGCTTGACCTTGGTATAGCCCAGCTTCACGGCTTTGGCCGCCGATTTGGGGCTGAGCGGACACTTGAGGCCACCGCAGTAGAAGACCAGCGGCGTCTTTTTATCCTCAGGCAGCAGGCCGGTCATCTTGGCGAACTTGCGGTCCGGGATGTTAATCGCCGTTGGGACGTGGCCTTCCTTGAACTTGCGCTCGGGCCTTGCGTCGATGTTGACCACGTCGGCCTTCTTGTCGAGCAGCTGCTTCACGTAAGCGGCGCTGACCGAACCCAGGTTGCCCTTGGCAATCCAATCTGGATAGCCGGCGGCATAGACCTGGATGTTCGTGTAACCAGCCTTCTCCGCCTTGAACGCCGACTTGTGGCTGAGCGGACATTTGAGGCCGCCACAGTAGAAGACAAGCGGGGTCGACTTATCCGCCGGCAGCATGTCGGTCATTTTGTCGAACTTGCGGTCGGGAATGCCGATGGCGGCCGGGACATGCCCCTCGTCGTATTTGCCGGCCGGCCGCGAATCGACGATAACCACGTCGTCGCGCTTGGGAATGACCGCGTACTGCATGACAGTGTCGGTATCAACGATCTTGGAATACCAACCAGCCTTAGCATCGGCGGCTACAACGGATTGCTGGCCTAACGCGGCGAATAGCAAGGCCGCGCCGGCGACTAGAAAGCTTATCCTGGGTCTCATGGCTTTCTCCTTTCTTGTAAGGGTTTCTCCCATCGTCCTAGGTGACCAGAATTGAGGCCGACCGCGTAAACGTCCGGCCCTCGTCCTCGACCCAGGTGAACTCAAACGCCCCGCTTTCCTCCACCTTGACGAAGAACGCGAGGTAGGGATCAGCGGCGACACCGGCGTCAAAATCCGATTTGAACACCTCTTCGCCGTTGAAGGCGCAGACGAACCGGTTGATCCGGTTGCGCGGAACCGGCGTGCCGTCTTTGCCCTTGCGCCACCCGGTTTCCATTGGATGGTCGATCTTTGTCTTGATGGGCACGACCTCGCCTTTTCGAGCTATCTTGGGAACGCGTACATGGGGTTCTTTGGGCATTTGTCCCGCCTCCTGGCACTCAACCGCAGCCGCCGGTGCCGCTGACGATCTTGCTGCGCGCCTTGCCGACGAAAATGGAACCGTCGCTCATGACGGCGGCGGCGATGATGATTTGGCTTTTCTTGACCCGGATACGCGTCGAGATTTCAGCCTTGCCGTTGGCCGGCCCGAGGTAGTACGTCGCGACCTGGGGAACGGTGTTGCGCTCGGCAAGGATATGGACCGCCGTGACGTGGTCGTCCTCCGTCATCGGGCTTTCCACGGCGATCGTTATTGGCACCCAGGCGGCCTGATCGGTGATCTTGGGCAGCGTCACCGTCACCCGGCCCTTCTTCGCGGGGGCTCCACCAGTCAGTTCGGCCAAATGTTTCTTCGCCTCGCGGGGTGAGGCATCGACCGGGCGGGGCAGCAGGTCCGAAATTACGGAGGCGACCATCCCCACCGCGGCAAGGAGAATCCGTCGGCGCGAAATCGTGGCATTTCCGGTTGCATCGCGCGTCATGTCCGTGACCTCCTTCGCAAGGCAAAGACCACCCTGAGAGCGCCGTGCAGGGCGACCCCCGCCAGGGTCAGCAGCACCAGGACGTAGCCGGCGAGGTCCAGGAGGCGGTTGGAATCGCGGCCCGGAATGTAGACGCCCTCGATGGCTGCCAGCCGTCCGTCCTTGGCATGGCAGGACGGACACCCCAGGGCTTCGTCGGCCGGCGCCACCATGTGGGTGATCAACCATTTCATCTCCGTTTCGACGAAGCCGTAGCGTCCGCTGTAGGGGGCGCGCCCACCGAAGTCATGCCGCGGTCGATGGCGGTATCCCAATCGAAAGTCGTCCAGTAGCCATCCTTGCCGGTGGTCTGCACCGCGGTCAGGGTCTTGTTCACGGCGTCATAGGGCTGCTTGCCGCGCATCACCTTGACCGGGTAGATCCGCGAATCGGGGTCGTCCGGCCCTCCATCCAAGGCGTTGACGGAAAGAACCTTGGCGGGGTCGAAGGTGTCTCCGAGAAGCGTGTAACGGATGGTTCCGTTGAACCACACGTAATCGGGAACGACGTTCCGCTGCCAGCGAAAGTCGCCTTTCTTGGAGTTGTAGACCTCCCAACCCCAGTCGTCTTTTGCAACGAACGGCTTGCCATCGACATCAAGGGTGCCGGCGGTGGACCAGTCCCACCAGGTCTTGGTGGGATAATCGCCGCGTGAGTACTCGGGGATATGGCAAGTCTGACAGGCTATCTTGTCGGTGTGCTCGTTGAGCTTCTCGTCCTTCATCGGGGCATCCCCGTGGCAGGACTGACAGGTGGCGTGGCTGTGTTCCTCGTCTTTGCCATGCTTGGTCATACCGCCGTTGCCGTGGGGCTTGGCGTCGTACCGGCCTCCCTCCACCTTATGGCTTTTCGCCCCATGGCAGTCGGAGCAGGTGAAGTCGAGGCCGTCGGCGTCCATATGGACGTCGAGGAAGACGTCGGGATGCTCGACGGACGGGTCCAGATCGCCGTGCTTGACGGCGTCGCCGCCGCCGCCCGAAAGGTGGCAAGCACCGCAAGTGGCGCGGCTGGTCGGTCCGACGCTCTGGGCCATCTTCTTCAGGTTGGGTTTGCGTTTACCGGGCGTCCTCAGGGCCTTCTTAGAATAGGTCCCGGTGGTGTCGTGGCAGACCAGGCAGTCCACGTTCTCCTCCGAAGAGAAGTCGAAGGTGTCGTCCTTCCAGCCGTAGCCTACGTGGCAGCTCGAGCACTCGGCAATGTTGGGCGTCGCCGAGACGCAAAAGTTGTTGATGACGTTCTTCTTGCCCAGACGCTGGCCGGTCTCGGGGTTAACGAAGTCCCACGTCCAATGCTTGGTCCCGTGGATCTGCTTGGCGGCCTCGGTGTGGCAGGTGAGGCAGGCCCGGGTGACCTCGGGACCCGAGGCGAATTGCTGATCCAGGGCCTCGAACTTGCCGTGGTCGGCGGTGGAACCGATCGCCATAGCCAGGGACGGTGCCGCCACGACGACGGCAATGGCGATCGTCGTCCAGAAGCTTTGTTTCACGATGGTCATCAGAACCCGCTACACGTAGCTGAAAGCGTCTTATATGATTACATTATGTTATTATCATGTAAGGCAGCGGCATTCGATGACATGGATCAACGGATGGCAAAGATTTTTGTGGCGAGGGCGATCAAAGAAAGTTCAAAAGGCGTCGATCATTTTGAGCCATGCGGCTTCGTCGAGGACCGTGACGCCGAGATCGGCGGCCTTGCGCGCCTTGGAACCGGCGTCGGCGCCGACGATCACAAAATCGGTCTTCTTTGACACCGACCCCGCGACCTTGGCGCCCAGGGCCTCAGCACGGGCCTTGGCCTCACCCCGGCTCATTTTCTCAAGGGTACCGGTGAAGACTACCGTCTTGCCGGCGACCGGTGTCTCTTGCGCCGCCGGGGCGACGAAATCCGAGACGGATAAAAGCCGGCCCAGTTCATCCAGTACGTCTGCGTTTCGAGCCTCGGCGCAAAAGAAAATAAGGTCGGCGGCCACCAAGGGGCCAACACCGTCAATGTTGATCAGGTCGGCATAGGCCTCCGATTCCGGGTCATGAGCCGCAAACATAGCGCGGCGCCAAACTTCCAACGAACCATACTGTTTGGCCAACAGACGCGCCGTCGCCTGCCCCACTTGGCGGATGCCAAGGGCGTAGATGAAGCGGTCGAGCTCGATGGTACTCCTTTCGTCAACGGAGGCGATGAGGTTGGCAACCGAAGTTTCGCCCCAGCCTTCGCGCTCCTTAATTTGATCGGTCTTGTCTTTCAGGCGAAAGAAATCGGCGGGGGTTTTGATCAGCCCATCGGCGAAGAAGGTCTCGATATGCTTGCCGCCCAGTCCCTCGATGTCGAAGGCGTCGCGCGAAACGAAGTGTTTGAGCCGTTCAACCGCCTGGGCCGCACAGACCAAGCCACCGGTGCAGCGCCGCACCGCCTCGCCCTCGTCGCGCTGGGCTTGGCTGCCGCAGATCGGACAAGTGTTGGGAAATACGAAGGGCCGATGTGATGGCCGGGGCTTATCCTTGCGCACCGAGACCACTTGGGGAATGACGTCGCCGGCGCGCTGGACGACAACGGTGTCGCCTTCGCGCACGTCCTTGCGCGCAATCTCGTCCTCGTTATGCAGTGTCGCCCGGGAAACCACGACGCCGCCGACGGTAACCGGGCGCAGTTCGGCAACCGGGGTCAGGGCGCCGGTGCGGCCGACCTGGATGGTGATGCGTTCGACCATCGTCTCGGCCTGCTCGGCGGCAAATTTGTGGGCAATGGCCCAGCGCGGCGCACGGCTGACCTGGCCCAGGCGCTCCTGCCAGTCGATGCGGTTGACCTTATAGACCATGCCATCGACGTCGTAGTCGAGCGCGTGGCGTTCTTCGGCTATCTCCGCGTGGTAGGCGATCACCGCCTCGACCTCAGTGAATACACGTGCCTTGGGGTTGGTCTGGAACCCCCAGCGCTTAAGCTTTTGCAGGAATTCCGAATGGGTTTTGGCCGGTGGATCGCTGGCCTCGCCCCAGGCATAAGCGAAGAAGCTAAGCGGCCGGGCGGCAGTGATTTTAGAATCTAGCTGGCGCAGGCTGCCGGCGGCGGCGTTGCGCGGATTGGCGAAGATTTTGGCGCCCGCCGCCTCTTGGCGTTGATTAAGGTCGGCGAAGTCCGCCTTGCTCATATAGACCTCACCGCGCACGTCGAATACGCGCGGCATTCCGCCCTCCACCAATTTAGGCAGGGATTGAATGGTCTTCAGATTGGCAGTCACGTTCTCGCCGGTGGCGCCATCGCCGCGTGTTGCGCCGCGAACAAAGCGGCCGTCCTCATAGCTCAGAGAGACGGACAGGCCGTCGATCTTGGGCTCGGCTACCACTTCGACGCCCTCGTCTTCCGCAAGCCCTAAAAAGCGCCGCACCCGAGCCACGAATTCACGCACGTCTTCGTCGTCAAAGGCGTTGCCCAGCGACAGCATGGGACGGGCGTGGGAGACTTTTTCAAAGCCGGCAGCTGGCGCCGTGCCGACTCGCTGGCTTGGGCTATCGGGGCGCACCAGTTCGGGAAAATGCGCCTCAATGGCCTCGTTGCGTTGCCTTAGCGCGTCATACTCCGCGTCGGTGATGCGTGGCGCGTCATCTCGGTAATAAGCGCGGTCGTGCTCCGCGATCTCGCCTTCCAGGACCTTGAGCTCGGCGGTCGCTTCCTTTTCCGTCAGCTTCTCGACCGGAAAGTCGCGCGTCGGCCGCTTCACTTGGATTGGCCCTGTAACAGCCGGTCGGCGGCGGACCGTGCCTCGTCGGTGATGCGGGTGCCGGATAGCATGCGCGCTATCTCCTCGCGCCTCGCCGTCTCCGACAGTGCATCGACGGAAGTCAACACGCCGGCCTTCGCCGTCGCCTTGGAGACCTGCCAGTGGTGGGCGCCGCGTGCCGCCACCTGTGGCGAATGGGTCACCACCAGGACCTGGAAGTCCTCAGCCAGGCGCGCTAGGCGCAAGCCGATGGCGGCGGCAACGGCGCCGCCGACCCCGTGGTCGACCTCGTCGAAAATGATGGTCGGCACCGGATCGGCGCGTGCCAGCACGACCTTCAGCGCCAACATGAACCGTGCCACTTCGCCGCCCGATGAAATACGCGCCAGTGGCCCCTCCGGTGCACCGGGATTGGTCGATACCCTAAAGGCGACTCGATCGCTCCCAGCCTCGCCCCACTCGTCTTCCGCCAAAAGCTCGACCTGGGTCGTGAAGACGGCCGCCCCCAGGCGCAGGGGTTCCAGTTCGCCGGCTACCGCTGCGTCAAGCCGTGCCGCCGCCTTACGGCGCGCCTCACTCAATGCCTTTGCCGCCTTGACATAGTCGACACGCGCCGCCGCCTCAGCCGCTTGCAAGCGCTTCAAATCGGCACCTCCATCTTCGATGGAAGCCAGACGCGTCGCCAGTCGGATGCCTAGTTCGGCAAGGTCGTCGGTGGCCACGTCATGCTTGCGAGCCAGGGCGCGCAAGGCGAAGAGATGTTCCTCTACCTGCTCCAAATGACGCGGATCCAAGTCCACCTCGGCGCTTATCTTTTCCAACTGCTGAACACCCTCGCCGGCCTCGACGGCGGCGCGGTCCAAGGCCGCGATGGCACCTTCGAGCCGTCCCTCGGCCAGGGGCGCCACCCGTTCCAGGTGTCGTTGAGCAGCGCGCAGCATGGTCTCGGCGCCCTGCCCTTCGTTCAGGTCCGCCGCCGCCTCGTTCATTGCCTCAAGCAGTTTCTCGCCATGCATCATGACGGTCCGCTTTTCAGCCAATTCCGCCTCTTCGCCGGGTTGCGGGTCGAGGGTGCTAATCTCATCGGCCGCATGACGCAAAAACGCCTCGTCACGCCGAGCAGCTACCAGGGTCGCCTCGGCCTCGGTGCTGGCCGCCGCCGCCCGACGCCAACTACCGAATGTCTCGCCGGTGCGGGTGAGCAATCTCGTAAGACTACCGTGGGCATCCAGCAGGCCACGGTGCGCGGCGGGTTCGAGGAGACGCTGGTTCTCGAACTGGCCATGGACGCCGACCAGGGTCTCGCCGATTTGCCGCTGCAAGGCGACGCTCACCGGTTGGTCGTTGAGATAAGCGCGAGACCGCCCGTCGGCGCCAAGCACTCGGCGCAGGAGCAGCGTCTCTTCGTCGTCGCCAAGCCCTTGTTCAGCGATGATATGGTGTGCCGGATGGTCGTCTGCAATTTCGAACTCGGCCACCACCACCGCCTGATCGGCGCCATGGCGGACCAAGGCACTATCGGCCCGCGCGCCGAGCGCCAGGCCAAGAGCGTCGAGCAAGATTGATTTGCCCGCTCCGGTCTCGCCGGTCAGCACCGAAAGCCGTGAGTGAAAATCGAGTTCCAGACGTTCGATAAGGACGACGTCGTGGATGGTGAGCCGGCGCAGCATCACCTCACCATACTTTGTACCAGGGATCCTCGTCGACGGGGCGGATCTGCTTGCCCTCTATGAGCTGGTAAGAATCCACATACCACTCGCTGCCCGGAAAGTTATGACCCAGGACAGCCGTCATTTTGCGTGCCTCTTCGATAATGCCGAGCGACAAGTAGGCCTCAGTCATTCTGTGCAGGGCTTCGGGTACGTGGGTGGTTGTCTGATACTTCTCGACAACCGCCTTGAATCGGTTGATGGCGGCCAGATTGTGGCCCTGGCGCAAGTAATAGCGGCCGATCTCCATATCCTTACCAGCCAGGTGATCGCTGGTCAGGTCCAACTTGATCTTGGCGTCACGTGCATACCGGCTGTTGGGATAGCGGTTAATCAACTCTCTAAAAGTGGTCAGCGCCTGCCTTGTCATCCTTTGGTCGCGGGCAATGTCCGAAATTTGCTCGTAATAAGACAAACCCTTGAGATAATAGGCATAGGGCGTGTCGCGGTTCGACGGGTGCAACTCAATGAACCGGTCAAGAGCAATGATGGCTTCGTCGTAGGCATTGATCTCGTAATGGGAATAGGCGGCCATCAACTGGGCCTTGGTCGCCCACGACGAATAAGGGTGCTGTCGCTCGACCTCGTCGAACTTGACGGCTGCCTCGGCGTATAGCCCCTCGTTAAGGGTGTCCATGGCCTCGTTATAAATTGTGCTGACCGGGCGCTCGACATACTCCGGTTCATCCGAGTCGCTAGCGCACGCGCCGACCACAAGGAGGGCCAATGCCAGGGCCAGCGGCGTTGATGAACGACGGGTCATTATCACTGATCCTTGGTACTACGCGACGATGCGAATTGTACTCGATTTGGCGCGCAAACCAACCCCTGGCGATGGGAGCCAGAGAAGGATCGTCAGGCGACTAAAGGGCCGCCCCGATGCAGGGGTTCAAGCAGTGGCGGGGATGGCCGCAGTGCGCGCCCGGTCGTCGGTCCAGATGCCGAGATCGACAGAGGCCTCTATCTCGTCGCTCAGCATCTCGTCATAGCTCCACGCCTCGGCATCGGCGAAAAGCGCGCGCAAAAGCGCATTATTGGTGCCGTGCCCCGAGCGCTGGCCATAGAAGTGTCCCCTCAGAGGCGCACCCGCCAGGAAGAGATCGCCAATCGCGTCGAGTGCCTTGTGGCGCACGAATTCATCGTCGTAGCGCAGGCCACCTTCATTGAGAACCTTATCACCGCTTACGACGACGGCATTGTCCAGCGACCCGCCCCGGGCCAAGCCGGCGGCGCGCAACTCTTCCACCTCGTGCAGGAACCCGAAGGTGCGGGCGCGGGCCAATTCACGTTTAAAGGTGCCATTGCCCAGTTCCACGGAAATGCGTTGGCGGGACACCGCAGCGCTGTCGAAATCGATATCGAAGCTGACCGAGAAACCGTTGCCCGGCGCCAGCGAGGCATAGCGATCGCCATCATCCACAGAGATCGGCTTCAAGATGCGGATAACGCGCCAGGGCCGATCCTGGGTGACGACGCCGGCGCACTCGATGAGAAAGACGAAGGGGGCCGCGCTGCCATCCATGATCGGAACTTCTGGGCCGTTGATCTCTATGACGGCGTTGTCGATTTCCATGCCCGCGAGCGCCGCCATCAGATGCTCCACGGTACCAATAGTAACGCCGTCCTCGTTGCCCAGGGTGGAGCACATCCGCGTGTCGGTCACTTGATCCCACCGGGCCGGTATGAAAGCACCGCCACCGGCAATGTCGGTGCGCCAGAAAAGGATTCCGCTATCGGCCTCCCCCGGACGGAGAGTCATTTTGATATCAAGGCCGCTATGAAGGGCTACGCCGCTGCAATTAATCGGCTGCTTTAAGGTTCGCTGGGCGATCGTCTCGATCTTGCCCCTGCCACCGGTGGGATAGCGATGCTTACGCAAGTTGCCCATGTGATCCTGCTGAACCCTTCTTCATCTCACCGCGAACCGGCCTCGATGCGGCTGTTCTTAAGCTGCTGTTCCGAAGCCGCTGCGGAGCACACCGTCGGATTAATGCCAAGGCACTCCAGGAGTTGGTCTACCAACAACACCTGGAGCACTCAAATCAATCTTTGTTACCGATTGTTACGTCGGCTCGTTCGCGCCCGATCAGTTGGCTTGGCGCCGCAAAAAGGCTGGAATATCAAGTAGATCTTCTTCCGCCTTGGAGGCCGTGAGACGATCCGTCGGGTTCATTCCCCCGAGCTGCGTTTGTTCCGTTTCGTCCGCAGCCAGGATTGATTCGGGAGCCGGTTCCGGGGCCTCTATATTCACCACCGAAGTCTCCTCTTCAGTCTTTGCCGCCTTAGTGGCACGTCCGGTGCCGGTAACCCGCTCGAAGAGTGACAGTCCCGATCCCTTGGTCGATTTCCGGGTCGCACCACCTTCAAGTTCCGTAGCGCCGTTGGCCATCGCCGCCGCGGCAAAGGGATCAGGCGCCGCCGTCTCATCGGGAACCGATGGATCGGCAGGGTCGGGCGGAATGAAGGCATCCCCAGGTTCGGTGGCATCCGTGAAGTCCTTAACAGGACTAGCTGGCGGCGACGCACTCTCAACCGCCTCGGCCATTTCGGCCGGTGCGGCGGAATCACCGTCGCTGGCTAAAACAGGGTCCTCCATGACGCTGGCTGGTGCACTGTCTTCAGCTGCTGGCCGCATACGCACGACGGTGGCCGCCGGGGCCGGGGCCGGTTCGGCAGTGGTGGCAATAGCCGGTGTCAGGTTCAGTGGGGCAGGCCGGGCCCGTGTCGAGGCGTCGACCTCCATACCCGTGGCCACGATGGACACCCTGATCCGGCCCTCTGTGTTCTCGTCAAAGGTGGAGCCGAAAATGATGTGGGCCTCGGGATCGACCTCGTCGCGAATTCGATTGGCCGCCTCGTCGACCTCGAAGAGGGTCATATCGGACCCGCCGGTGATATTGATCAGTACGCCGGTGGCGCCCTTCATCGAGGTGTCGTCCAACAGCGGATTGGAGATAGCCGCCTCCGCCGCGTCTAGGGCGCGGCGCTCGCCGTCGGACTCGCCCGTTCCCATCATTGCCTTGCCCATCTCGCTCATCACGACCCGGATATCGGCGAAATCCAGATTGATCAGGCCCGGCATGACGATGAGGTCGGTGACGCCACGGACACCGGAATAGAGCACGTCGTCAGCCATCTTGAAGGCGTCGGCAAAGGTCGTTTTCTCGTTTGCGACACGGAACAGGTTTTGGTTGGGAATAATGATCAAGGTATCGACGTACTGTTCCAGCTCCTCAATTCCGGCTTCGGCAATTTTCATGCGGTTGGTACCCTCGAACTGGAAGGGCTTGGTCACCACGCCGACGGTCAGGATGCCCTGTTCACGAGCGGCGCGGGCGATGATCGGTGCCGCGCCGGTGCCCGTGCCACCCCCCATACCGGCGGTGATGAAGGCCATGTTGGTCTCGACAAGCTGCGCCAGGATATCCTCGATCGCTTCCTCCGCCGACGCCTGTCCGACATCGGGCCGCGAGCCAGCGCCGAGGCCACTTGTGATGTTAGTGCCCAATTGCACCCGGCGATCGGTCCTTGAATGCGACAGCGCCTGAGCGTCGGTATTGGCGACGACGAAATCCACCCCTTCCAGTTGGGACTGGATCATGTTGTTGACGGCGTTGCCGCCGGCGCCGCCGACTCCGAATACGGTAATTCGTGGTTTCATCTCGGGTGCCTCAATGTTGCTTGGTACGGTAATGTTGATGGTCATGTCACTCTCCGGTTGGAAATCGATTCCAGGATCGTGCCGGTAGACCTCACCGGCCGGCACGAGGGTGATGGCGAAACGCGGGCAAGCAATGCCCGCGGTTGGAAAAAACGGTTATTAAAAATATTCACGTAACCATTGACCGAGCCGGCTTAGTCGGCCGTTCGGCTCCTCTGTGGGGCGGTAGGCCCGGTTGGTCGCATCGGCGACGGTATGGGCGCCAATGCCGAGCAATCCCGCGCAAGTGGAAAAGGCTGGACCGCTTACGGCCTCGGCTAGACCCTCGACGGTCCGGGGCCGGCCGACGCGTACTTGCTTGTCAAGAACCATGGCCGCCAGCTCGGGAACGCCGGGAAGCTGGCAAGCGCCGCCGGTCAACACCACGCGGCGCCCCCCCACCTTGTCGAATCCGGTCGCCTCGAGGCGGGCGCGCACCATCTCGAATGTTTCCTCCAGGCGCGGCCGGATGATGCCGACCAGCATGGAGCGCGGCACTTGGCCTGATTCCGCGTCATCATCTTCACCGATGCGCGGCACCTTGATGAACTCGCGGTCGTCCGACGGCGAGGGCATGGCGTTGCCATAAAGCGTCTTCATGCGTTCGGCGTCTTCCAACGGTGTCGACAGCCCGCGGGCGACGTCGTTGGTGACGTGGACGCCGCCCACCGGCACGCAGTCGGTGTGCACCAACTCACCGTCGAAAAAGACCGCGATGGAGGTCGTCCCACCGCCCATGTCGATGAGGGTAACACCCAATTGTTTCTCGTCTTCGACCAAGGTGGCGTGTGCCGAGGCGTAGGACGAAACGATCACCGATTCGATGTCCAGATGACAGCGAGCGACGCAGGTCGAAAGATTGCGGATCACGCCCGAGGCGGCGCTAACCAGATGCATGTTGACGCCCAGTCGTTCACCGAACATGCCGCGCGGATCGCGCACGCCGCGGTTGCCGTCGATGGTATATCCGACGGGAATGGCGTGAATGATGTCGCGATCGGCAGCCAATTCGGTCCGGACTTCGGCGGGATCGAGGATGCGCCGCAGGTCGCTGTCGCCAATCTGGTGCCCGGCGATGGATATCTCATAGGCAATTAGCCGCGATTCCGGTGTGCCCCCTGAAATGTTGACGATGGCCTGGCGGATATTTTCTCCGGCCATCTGCTCTGCGGCCTCGACCGTGGCCCGAATAGCGATCTCGGCAGCCTCCATGTCGACGACGGCGCCGGAACGCAGGCCGCGCGAGACCTGATGACCGATGCCCACGACCCTGGGCGTCTCGCCGACGCCGGCAGCGGCGATAAAGCAGCAGACTTTGGTGCTGCCCACGTCAAGGGCGGCGATCAGGCCGTTGCGGTTTCCTTTTGACCCGGTCTTCCGTCTCATGGTGTGTCAGCTCCGTCGTCGATTGCCAAATTCATCTCTTTTTCCTTAAGTCTCGCGGTCGCGCCTTTCGGGCCGTCGCTCGGGCCTGGGCGCGCGGCGCACGATGAGTCGATCGGGAAGCCGGAGGTCGAGCATCTCGACATCACGGGCAAGGACTTGGTTGGTGCGTTCGTATTCGGCCAATCGAGCCCAGGCCGAGGCCGGGTTCTCTTCGGGCAGGCGAACGTCGATGCCGGATTCAAATCGGAGGTTCCAACGCCGGCCGCCCACCCGCACCGCCGTCTTGACCTGGGCCAGAAGGTTGGGCTGGGTCGCGAGCATTCCCAGTAATGCCGCCGCATGAACGGGTGCGTCCTTGCCCACCACCACCAGCAATCCACTGAAACGCTCAAGGCCCCGATCTTGGATCACGGTTCCGTCGTGATCGATAAGGGCGAAGCGACCCTTGTGCTGCCACAGAGCCAACGCTTCGCGCTCGACCACGCCAAGAAGAACAGTATCGGGGAGCATTCGCTTGACGGTGGCGATGCGCACCCAAGGCAGGGCCTCAATGCGGCGCTTCGCATCTTGCGGATCGAAAGCCATGATGGGGGCGCCCCGGGCCAGACGCACGGCATCCAACAATGCCTGGCGTGACGTCTCGTTGCGCCCGACGACCAGAATTTCCTCGACCCTGAGGCCTGCCTCGGCGCTGGCGGCGATCAATGCCCACCTCGCCTGATCGGCGATACGCGGGAGCCAGCCGCCGCTCCACAGCCACCATCCGCCACTCGTCGCCGCTGACAAAATGATCGCCACGGCGACGACGCGTGCCCAGCCGGTGCGCCACAGAGGCGTCGCCCGGCGCCGCGGTCTGGACCGCTCCGCCGCCTTGCCTTTATTGTCAATTTTCATGCGTCGTACTCCGCATTTTCCACCATCCAGGTCACCAACTCGCCAAACGGAATGCCGGCGTAGGCCGCCTGTTCGGGTACCAAGGATGTCGGCGTCAAGCCGGGTTGGGTATTAACCTCCAACATGTAGAGCTGCTTGCCGTCGTACCGAAGATCGGCCCGCGATACGCCACGGCAACCGAGAGTCTGGTGAGCGAGCAACGAGAGTCGTAGGGCTTCGTCGTAGACTGCCTTATCAAGATCGGCGGGCACCTCATGGGACGAACCGCCGGGCGCGTACTTAGCCTCGTAGTCATAGAAACTCTGTCGCGACGTAATCTCGGTCACCGCCAACGGCCGGTCACCCATGACAGTCACCGTCAGCTCTTTGCCCGGAATGTAGCGCTCGACCATGACTTGGCCGCCGACCGGCCAATCGCCTTCCGAAATAGCCGGTTCGTCGTCACTCTCTTTGACGATGAGGACACCGACGCTGGATCCTTCGTTGATTGGCTTGACCACATAGGGCCGCGCCATGACTTCACCGACGAGAACGTCTTCGCGGCGGACCAGAACGTGCTCGGCCACGGGGATTCCGGCGTCGGTGAAGAGACGTTTGGCCATCGGCTTGTCAATGGCCAGGGCCGAGGCCAGAAGCCCTGAATGGGTGTAGGGAATTTCAAGCATGTTCAAGAGACCCTGCACACAGCCGTCCTCGCCGTAGCGACCATGCAGGCCGTTGAAGACGGCGTCGGGACTGGGGTAGAGGCGCGTCAACAGGGACCCCATATCGCGCTGCACGTCGATCGGTGTCACCCGGTGCCCTTGCTCTTTCAAGACGCGCGAGACGCCGGCGCCCGTAACCAGCGAGACCTCACGCTCGGCCGACCATCCACCCATTAAGACCGATATGTGCCGGCTCATGTTCCAACCTCCTTGACGGGTGGACCGGCAGCGATGCCGAGACGCTGGATTTCCCATTCAAGGCAAACGCCGGTTTCGGCGAGGACGCGGCGGCGGACCTCCTCGCCCAGACCTTCTAGATCGGCGGCGCTGGCGGTGCCGGTGTTGACCAAGAAATTGCAGTGTTTTTCTGAGACCTTGGCGCCACCGCGGCCGAGCCCCCGGCATCCCGCCTGATCAATCAATTCCCACGCCTTGGCTCCGTGTGGGTTCTTGAACGTGCTGCCGCCGGTCGGCGTACGCACGGGCTGGGTTGTTCGCCGCGTGCTCTGAATCTCGGCCATGCGCTTGGTGATGGCCTCTTTGTCGCCGGGCCAACCGGCCAAACGGGCGTCAACGAAGATCAACCCAGCGGTCGCCGCCGATTGGCGGTAAGCGAAGCCCATGTCGTCGCGCCCAAGGTCATGAAGGGCGCCGTCGCGGGAAACAGCACGGGCAGCAACGAAAACGTCCTTGATCTCTGTTCCATAGGCTCCCGCATTCATCCTCAACGCGCCGCCGATACCGCCGGGGATGCCGCACAGGAACTCCAAGCCCGCGATGGCGCCGTCGCGCGCCGCGTTGGCGACGTGCAGGCCGGCGGCACCGGCACCGGCGCAGATCGTCGCACCCTCCACGGTGATGCCGGACAAGCCTTGACCAAGCCTGATCACGACACCGGGTATGCCGCCGTCACGGACTAAAAGGTTTGACCCGATACCGATGACCGTTACCGCTATGTCGTCGGGTGTTGCCGCCATGAATTCGGCGAGGTCCTTTGCGTCAGCGGGTCGGAAGAGCACTTCGGCCGGACCGCCAACGCGGAACCATGTGTGCCGGGCCAGCGGTACGCTGGCCTCTAGGCGGCCGCGGACGGTGGGTAGCCTGTCGATCAGTTGGGGGCTGCGGGTGTTGGTCGCCATCATCCCTCCGCCCCCCTGCGAATGGTGGCCTTTTCGGCCCGCAAGCGCTTCAGTTCGTCGGGCAGAGCGTTGGCCCAGGCGGTAATGCTTCCAGCTCCCAGGCAAACGACGAAGTCGCCCTCCGTCGCCAAATCGTCGATCATCCCAGCCAAATTCTCGGGCCGCTCCACGACCAGGACCTGGCGGTGGCCACGGGACCGCACGCCTTCGACCAGGGATTCCCGATTGATACCCTTGATCAGGTTCTCACCGGCCGGGTAGACGTCCGCGACAAGGACCGCGTCGGCGTCATTGAAGCAGGTACAAAAATCTTCGAAGAGATCGCGCAATCGCGAGTAGCGATGCGGCTGGACGATAGCGATCACCTTGCCCTCAGCGGCGTTTCGCGCGGCGTCGAGCACAGCGGAGATCTCCACCGGGTGATGCCCGTAGTCGTCGATGAAGGTGATGCCGTCCACCGTGCCGGTCTTGGTGAAGCGGCGCTTGACTCCGGCGAAGCCGGCCAGTGCTGAGCGCACCACCGTATCCTTGATCCCCATCTCCTGGGCCAAGGCGACCGCTGCCAAGGCATTCTGGGCGTTGTGGGCACCGAACATGGGCAAACGCAGGTCTTCGATGGTCCGGCTCCGATCCAACTTGCGATCGGTCACCACGACGTCGAAACCTACACCTTCGCCGTTCGTATCCAGGTTGATGCCGCGGACGTCGGCCTGGGGACTAAAACCGTAGGTAACAATCTTGCGGTCCGGGATGCGCGGGATCATGGCCTGCACCTCGGCATGGTCGATGCAGAGCGCGGCAAAGCCGTAGAAGGGAATATTTTCGACAAAGGTGTCGAAGGCGTCGCGCAGCCTGTCGAAAGTGCCGTAATGGTCCAGATGCTCGGGATCGATGTTGGTGACGACCGCAATAGTGGCGGGCAGCCTAACGAACGTGCCGTCGGATTCATCGGCCTCGGCGACCAACCAATCGCCGCCGCCCAGGCGCGCGTTGCTTCCCCAAGCGTTGATGATGCCGCCGTTGATGACCGTGGGGTCCATGCCCGCCGCATCCAGCATCTGAGCGACGAGCGAGGTGGTGGTGGTCTTGCCGTGAGTTCCGGCGACGGCGACAGACCACTTGAGGCGCATCAGTTCGCCCAGCATTTCGGCTCGGCGCACCACCGGCAACAGACGCTGGCGATCGGCCATAACCTCGGCGTTGTCGGGTTTGACGGCGGACGAAACGACCACGACCTGGGCCCGGCCCAGATTCGCTCCGTCATGACCAATTGAGACAGGGATGCCCATTTCCCTGAGCCGCTTGACGATGGCGCTGTCGTTCAAATCGCTGCCCTGCACGTCATAGTCCAGGTTGTGCAGGATTTCGGCGATGCCGCTCATACCGATGCCGCCGATACCGACAAAGTGCAGGGTGCCGATGGTGAGAGGGAGCGCCTTCATGCCGCCCTCCTCCGCGCTTCGGTAGTGCCGTTGGGCACCAACTCGGCGACCATGTCGGCGAGGCACGCCGCGGCGTCGGCCCGACCAGCCGCGCGCGCCGAGGCCGCCGTCTTTTCCAAGGTTGCCGGCAAGTCAAAGAGCGCGTTCACCCGCGCAGCCAGGGTCTCTGGCGTGAACGCTTCATTGGGTATCAGCCAGCCGGCGCCCACCTCGTCCATGGCATGGGCGTTCGCTGTTTGGTGATCGTCGACGGCGTAGGGATAGGGCACCAATATGGCGGGCCGCCCGACGGCGGTTATCTCGGCCACTGAGGAGGCTCCAGCCCGACTGATGAGCAGGTGCGCCCGTGCCAAGCGCTCGGGCACGTCTTCGAAAAAGGCGGCGAGAATGGCTTCTACCCCCAACTCCCCATAGTGCCGCCGTACGCGATCCAGATCCTCTGGGCGGCATTGCTGAGTGACGCGCAGTCGACGGCGCAATTGGTCCGCTAGTTGGCCGACCGCTTCGGGAATGACTTCGCTAAACACTTGCGCGCCTTGGCTGCCACCCAACACCAGAAGCTCGATCGGCCCTGTTCCAGCAAGGTCCGGGTAGGTTCGGGTCCGCATGGCGGCGATCGCCGGACGTACCGGCATGCCTGTGTGGGTCGCCTTGTCCACGGCGTCCGCCGGCAGACCTCCTGAAACCAAGAACGACGTCGCGACGCGGTCGACCTTGGACGCCAGCAAACGATTGGCGCGCCCCAAAAGGGCGTTCTGTTCATGGATGGCGGTCCTAAGGCCGCCGAAAGTGGCTGCCAACATGGTGGGTACCGAGGCGTAGCCGCCAAACCCGACCACCACGGCCGGCTTCAACCGCTTGAGAAGCTGTCGCGCCTGCACCGTGCCGACGGCCAAGTTCGGGCCGCTTAGCAGGAGTGCAGCGAGGTGCTTGCCGGCAACGCCGGTGGCACGGATACGGTAGGTCTCAATGGCACTTAGCGATCCCCCGAAGGCACCGCCGCGCCGGTCCGTGATCAGAGCCAGGCGGTAACCGCGCTCGACTAGTTCAGCAGCCAACGCCTGGGCCGGGAACACGTGCCCCCCCGTGCCGCCGGCCGCTAATACTACCAATGCCCGTTGTTGCCCGTTCATCGCGGTACCTCCGCGATACCCCGACCCGGCCGCTCGCGGGTCAGCGCCAGCACCATGCCCATGGTCAAGGCCAGAGCCAGGACCGAGGAGCCGCCGTAGGAGACGAAGGGCAAGGTCATGCCCTTAGGCGGGATGAGATTGGTAGCCGACGCCATGTTGATGAGGGTTTGCAGGCCGAATTGAACTAAAAGACCGGTAACCGCCAACAGGACGAACAGGCTGTCTTCCTTGAGCAGCCGAGAGAAACCACGCATTACGACGAAGGCGAACAGCGCCACGATAACAAGGCAGGCGATCAGACCCAGTTCCTCGCCGGCGACGGCGAAAATGAAATCGGCGTGGGCGTCAGGCAGCACGGCCTTGATCTGGCCCTCGCCGGGGCCGCGGCCCATTAGCCCGCCATTGCGGAACGCCTCCAGAGATTGCGTCACTTGAAAGCTGTCGCCGGCCGAGGAACTAAAGAAGCGGTCGACCCGTCCTTGGACGTGCTGGAATGCGAAATAGGTGCCGACGGCGCCGCTGATGAATACGACTCCGATTAATCCGACCAACAGCAGCGGCAGCCCGGCAAGGAAGAACTGCGCCCCCCACACCGCGGCCACGACCATGGTCATGCCGACGTCGGGCTGCATCAATAACAGCGCCGCCACCACGGCGAACAGCGCAGTTGAGATGGCATAGCCCGGGAATCTCGGCTCCAGGCGGCGCGCCGCGCACAACCAGGCGGTAATAACGGCGAAGCTGGGCTTTACGAATTCCGATGGCTGCACGGATTGGCCGAACAACACGATCCACCGACTTGCCCCTTTGATCTCCTCGCCGAGGACTGGGGTCAGGACCATGAGGACAACGGCGACGGCGAAACAAACGACGGCAAGGCGACGGATCCCCCTGGGCGACATCAGCGACGTGGCGGCAACGACGGCCAAGGCCAAGGGAAGAAAGACGAACTGACGGCGGACGAAATAGAAGGGATCCAGTCCCAGACGATCGGCGACCGGCGGCGACGCGGCCAGTGTCAGCACGGCGCCCACGGCAATGATGGAAATCAGAGCGGCCAAGGTCCACCGATCCACGGTCCACCACCAACGCCCAAAGAGGCTGGTATCAGTGCGCGCGATGCTCAACATGGGCCGATCACCTCAACTTCAGGGTTGAGAGGCCGACCAGGGCCAGGATGGAAGCGATAATCCAGAATCGGATGACGATGGTGGGCTCGGCCCATCCCTTTTTTTCATAGTGATGGTGCAGGGGCGCCATGCGGAAGATGCGCCGCCCCGTCAACTTGTATGAGACCACCTGCACGATCACCGAAACGGTCTCCAACACGAAGAGGCCGCCGACGACGGCTAGCACCAACTCGTGCTTGGTGATGACGCCGACCGTGCCCAGCGCTCCACCCAGCGACAACGCCCCGGTATCGCCCATGAAGACCTTGGCCGGCGGCGCGTTGAACCACAGAAATCCCAATCCGCCGCCAATCAGGGCGCCGCAAAATACGGCCAATTCGCCACTGCCGGGAACGTAATGAAGCTGCAGGTAGCCGGCGAATACTGCATTCCCGACCAGATACGAGATGAGGGCAAAAACACCGGTGGCGATCATCACCGGAACAATGGCCAAGCCGTCCAGCCCGTCGGTGAGGTTGACCGCGTTGGAGGCTCCAACCATGACCAGGGTGGCGAAAGCAAGAAACACCCAACCCAGATCGAGGAGCACGGTCTTGAGAAAAGGAACCGCCAAGGTGGTGCGCAAGGGCTCGGGCAACACATCCATGATCCACACACCGGCAGCGATGGCGATCACAGTCTGCAATAGCAGTTTCAGCCGACCGGGCAGGCCCGTGCTATCGCGTCGCGTCACCTTGCGGTAATCGTCGAGAAACCCGATGAGGCCGTACGTCACGGTGACCCCGAGCGCCACCCAAACGAAGGTGTTGGTAAGATCGGCCCAGAGCACGGTCGAAACGACGAGGGCGAGAAGAATGAGGATACCGCCCATGGTCGGCGTCCCCTTTTTGGTCAGCAAGTGACCTTCGGGTCCATCGCTGCGGATCGGCTGGCCGCCGTTCTGTCTCTCGCGCAGAACCCGGATAAGATAGGGGCCGAAGACGAAGCTCACGATCAGCGCGGTGATCACCGCTCCGCCGGTGCGGAACGTCAGGTATCGAAATACGTTGAGCGCCGAGAACTGGTCGGCCAGGGGATAGAGGAAATTAAACAGCATAGGCGCCCCCCCTATTCCCCGTTTCCGACGCGACGCGGATCGCGGGCGACGCCCGTTGCGTCAAGCACCGTAAGGGCCCGCACGATGACCCCCATGCGCAACCCCGCCGATCCCTTGACCATGACCACGTCGCCGGGAGCGACGTTGGCCGTCACCAAAGGCGCTAGGGTGGAACTGTCGGAGGCGTGTCCGCCACGCAGCGAAGAAGGCAGCGCGGACCACAAATGGGTCATTTCGGATCCTGCGGTGAACACGAGGTCGATCCCATGTTCTTTTATGACCTCTGCCAATTCAGCGTGCCGAGCCGCCGCGCCGTCCCCTAGTTCCAGCATGTCGCCGAGAACGGCGATGCGCCGGCCGTCCCCCGCCACCGGCGCCTGGCCGAGAACGGCAAGGGCGGCCTCCATGGAAACGGGGCTGGCGTTGTAGCCCTCGTCGATAAGTTCGAAATGTCCATCCCCGATGTGGATGCGGCGCCGCGCACCCCGTCCTTCGGGCGCCCGCATATTGGAAAGTACCGAGGCTGCGCGGACGACGTCGCCACCAAGGGCCTTAACCACCGCCAGGACGGCCAAGCTATTTGTCACCCAATGGCGGCCGGCGATGCCAATCTCATAGGACAACATCGTGCCGGCGACGCTTGCTCCGATCCGCGAACTCGTAGGCCCAGGCTGTATGTCGAGGACTCGCACATCGGCCTTCGGGTGTGCACCAAATGTAAGAATCGAGCCCACCCTTCGCGCCCGGGCGGCAGCGGCCAGCCGTTCGTACTGTTGGTTGTCGCGGTTAAGGACGGCAATGCCTTCCGGCTCCAGGCCGTCGAAGATCTCCGCTTTGGCATCGGCGATGGCTTCGATACCATTGAAGAAGGCACTATGCACCGCTTCGACGGTAAGGATCAGGGCAACGTGGGGCCGCGCCATCCGCGACAGCGGCGCAATTTCGCCGGGATGGTTCATGCCCATCTCGAAGATGCCGAACCGTTCGTCACCAACCATGCGGGCAAGACTTAGTGGCAATCCCCAATGGTTGTTCAGGCTGCCTTCGTTGGCCGTTGTCCGCCCCTGGCGCGACAGCACCAGTCGGAGGGCTTCCTTGGTTCCCGTCTTCCCGACGCTGCCGGTTAAGGCAACGATGCACACCCGGCCGCGGGCACGGGCGGCCGCGCCGAGTCCGTTCAGGGCGTCGAAAGTATCGCCGACGCTGAGCAGCGGCGCTCCGTCGGCAACGTTTTTTGGTGCGTGATCGACAATCGCTGCGGCGGCACCTCGGGCCAGGGCATCGGCGACAAAGTCGTGACCGTCGAACTGAGGACCGCGCAAGGCAACGAAAAGGTCACCGGGCTCTGTCGAGCGGCTATCGATGGAAACGCCTCGGGCCACGAAAGACACATCGCAGGCGCCACCTGTAGCAGCCACCGCCTGCCCCGCCGACCACAGGGTCGCCCCATCATGATGAAGCGCCGTCATGCGGACGCCCCCCCAATGGCTTCAAGGGCAACCGAGGCATCGTCGAAGGGAAGAACCTCTGTACCGACTATCTGTCCCGGCTCGTGGCCCTTGCCGGCGATGACCAACAAGTCGTCCGACTTGAGGGCGGCGACGGCGGCGTGGATCGCTTCGCCGCGGTCGCCTATCTCGCGCGCTCCGGAACAGCCGGCCATGACTTCACGGCGGATTTCGGCGGCATCTTCTTCGCGCGGGTTGTCATCAGTAACAATGACCGAATCGGCAAGGTCGCAAGCGAAATGCCCCATTTCGGGCCGCTTGCCGGGATCGCGTTCGCCACCACAGCCGAAGACGACGACGAGCCGGCCGGCGGCATGGGGACGCAACGCCTTGAGGAGCGAAGCCAGCGCGTCCGGCGTGTGGGCATAGTCAACGTAGACGGCGCCCCCGCTTGCATGATGGCCGATGAACTGGACACGGCCCGGAATGCCTTCAAGGTTTTCCATGGTGGAGACGGCGGCGGCGGCGTCCTCGCCGCAGGCCAAAGCCAGGGTCAGGGCGCAAAGAGCGTTGGAGGCCTGGAAGGCACCGATCAAGGGAAGTTTCACCTCGTGGGGCGCTCCCACGACGACGATCTTGAGCCGCTGCCCCCCCGCCACCGGTTCGATGCTCTTGAGCCGCACTTCGTGGCCTTCGACGCCATAGGTCATGACCCCATGAGAGCGTTGCGTCGCAGCCGCCAACACGGCCTCCCTATAGGGAGTATCGGCATTGACCACTGCCTGGCCGCCGGGTGCCATGACGTCTGTGAACAGGCGCAGCTTGGCCGTGAGGTAGGCCTCCATGGAGCCGTGATAGTCCAAGTGATCGCGGGTCAGGTTGGTAAAGGCGATCGCCGTCAGGCGCACCCCGTCGAGCCGGCATTGATCGATGCCGTGGCTGGAGGCCTCCATGGCAAGGTACTCGACGCCGTCACCAGCGAGGTTACTAAGAATCTCGTGCAGGGCGACCGGGTCGGGGGTGGTCAGGTTTCCAGCCTTTACAACCCCCGGAACGGAGACGCCAAGGGTGCCCAAGCTGGCCGCCCGCAGTCCGCGCTGTTCCCACGCCTGGCGCAGGAATCCGGCCACGGTTGTCTTACCGTTGGTCCCGGTGACGGCGGCGATGGTCGCCGGCTGGGCACCAAAGAAACGCGCCGCCATAAGAGCAAAGAGGCGGCGCGGATTGTCGTCGACAAGGAGCGTGACCGGTTGACCAGTCCCATCGATACGGGTTCCTGGCGGCCCCAGAACGGCCACCGCGCCGCGGCGCAGCGCATCGTCAATGAATGTACGGCCGTCGGCACGCGCGCCCGGCAGGGCAGCGAACAGAAAGCCGGGCTCCACCTGCCGCGAATCACAGGTCAGTCCGTTGATATCCAAGCCTTCTGTCGCCGCTTGGTTGATCACAACAATCGCCTCTCCATCGAATAATTCAGTGAGCTGCAACGGCCCGCACCCCGGCCTTCACGGTCCCGCCCTTAACGGGAATGAAAAGGGGATTGCCGGGTGCTGGTTCTTTCTCCTCGCCCCCCGGCGTCATGCCGACAAGGGGGGCGATCCGGCGTACCAGACGGCCGACCACCGGTGCCGCCACCCATCCGCCAGTGGCGTACCCGAAGGTCGATTTGTTGCCCTTCGGCTCGTCGATCAACACCAGCACCACATAACGCGGTGTATCCGTGGGGAAGGCGCCGACGAAGGACGAAATCAGGGCATCGGCGCGGTAGCGCCTGCCAACCAACTTTTCCGCTGTTCCGGTTTTTCCGCCGACGCGGTAGCCCGGCACGTCAGCGTTGCGGCCGGTCCCTCTCGTTACGACCAATCGCATGAGCCGACGCATGGAGATCGATGTCTCGGCGGAGACCACCCTTTCGCCGAGAAGGGAGGCACCCCGGTGATGTTTAAGAATGGTCACCGGCATGCGAATGCCACCGTTGACAATGGCCCCGACGGCGCCGGCCAACTGCACCGGGCTTACCGCCAGGCCGTGGCCGTAGGCTATTGTCATCGTATTAATGTCGCGCCAGCGAGCCGGCATCAGGGGAACGCCGACCTCGGGAAGTTCAGTGGCAGCAGACTTAAGCAAGCCGAAACGGTCGAGGTAGGCGCGCTGCGTGGCACTACCCACGTCGAGGGCCATTTTGGCGGCTCCGATATTTGACGAATAGACCAGGATCTCGGGCACCGAAAGCCAACGGTTGAGGGCATGAAAATCGCTGATCGTGAAACGTGCGACACGGATCGGCTTGGTGGCGTCGTAGCCGTCGCTAAGCGTGACCGTGCCGCTGTCCAGAGCCATTGCCGTGTTGATTAGCTTTAGGGTGGAGCCCATCTCGTAGACGCCCTTGGCGACCCGGTTAAATGCCGACTCGCCCCTGGCGCTGGCCGGAACGTTGGGATCAAAGTCGGGCAGCGACACCATTCCCAGGGTCTCACCGGTGCGCACGTCAAGAACCAGACCGGCGGCACCGAGGGCCTCGAATTCGGCGACTGCGGTGGCCAATTCGCGGCGCAACAGGGCCTGGATGCGAATATCGATGGACAGCTCGAGGGCGCCGCCGCGCCGCAACGGACCATCGAAGAAACGCTCGGCGCCGGCAATGCCTCGGCCGTCCACATCGGTCAACCCGAGCACGTGAGCAGCTTCGCGCCCCTGGGGATAAACGCGGTTCTCTGCTTGTAGGAAATGAAGGCCCGGGATGCCGAGACGGTTGACGGCGTATGTCTGACGTGGGGTCAGTTTACGGCGCAACCAGACGAACCCGGCCTTCGAAGTAAGCTTGGCCAATACCTGATCGTGGTTCAATTCGGGCAGAACCGAAACCAGACGGGCGGCCGCCTGGCGGGGATCGATGATTTCGCGGGCATCGGCATAGAGCGATGCCGTGGGCAGGCTGGTGGCGAGCAGAACCCCGTTGCGGTCGATGATATCGGCGCGACGGAAGTCCTGGTCTACGGTCGTGCCGGCGGTCGCGAGACGCGGTTCGGCGGCCTGCCCGAGGACAGCCAGGTCGACCAAGCGCCCGGCAACGACCAGGAAGGCCAGGCAAAAGACGACGCCGGTGACGAGAAGCCGGGTGCGGCCGGTCTCCAGCGCCTCCTTGCGGGTGCCGTCGAACCGAATCCGCCACGATCCTTCAGTTTCCGCGGAATGTGCATCTTTCCGCCTCATCGCCTTTGTCCTCCGTCAGCCAGGGCGGTGGTCTCCGCCGGGTTAGCGGCACGCCCTTTGGCGCCCACCAGCGGCCGTCGGGGAAGATTGGCCAGGGTGCTCAATTGCTCCGGCCTTACCGGCGTCAATCTCAAGAAGCGCTCGGCCAGCCGACGTAGGCGCCAGGGATCATTGAGATAGCTCCACTCGGCTTTAAGCACGTGGATGGCCTGGCTTTCGGCGACGATGGCGCGATCAAGCGCAGCCAGCTCGTCCTCCAGCTTGCGCACCTGGAACTCAAGGGAGAACAGCACGACCGTCAGCACGACACCGAGGAGCAAGGACATCAAAGTGGTGGTACGGATCATGACCGCTCCCCCTCACGCGGCCTGCCGGGTTTTGCCGGTCTCCGGTGTGTCGGGCCAAGGCGGCGCCGACGTCCGCTCTGCCGCGCGCAGGCGCGCGGACCGGGCGCGCGGATTTTCGGTGACCTCACGGGCCGAGGGCTTGATGGCGCCCCGGCGCAACAAACGAAAACTGGGTGCCGGTTCGGCTTTGGGAAGATCGGGCCGATGCCGTGAGGGTCTGGGACCGGCGCCGCTGCGCTGCCTCAGGAACTCCTTGACCCGGCGGTCCTCCAGCGAATGGAAGGAGACGACGCACAGCCGCCCGCCTGGATTGAGAAGGGTCTCGGCCGCGCTCAAGCCGCGCTCCAACTCGCCTAGCTCGTCGTTAACGTATATGCGCAACGCCTGGAAGGTGCGGGTAGCGGGGTCGATTCCGCTGGGCGAACGAGGAACCACGCGGCGCACCAGATCGGCCAATTCCCCCGTGCGCGAAATGGGTGCGTGTACACGGGCTTCGACAATGGCCCGGGCGATGCGCCGGGACGCGCGCTCCTCGCCGAAGCGATAGATAATATGTGCCAAGTCCGTCTCACCCAGGGTGTTGACCATATCGGCGGCCGTCTGGCCCTGGTTTCCCATACGCATGTCGAGGGGGCCGTCGCGACGAAAGGAGAATCCGCGTTCAGCGTCATCGACCTGCATCGATGAAAGACCGAGATCGAGGGCGACACCATCGACCCGGTCGAGATCAACGCCGGCGAGTAGGCGCACCATGTCCCCATAGCAGCCCGTCAGGATCTTGAAGCGTCCCGCATAGCGCCGATCAAGATCGGCGCCGGCGGCTACCACCCCTGGATCACGGTCTATGCCCAAAACGGTGCACAGCGCAGCCCGCAGCAGGGCTTCGGAGTAGCCGCCAGCGCCGAAGGTGCCGTCCACGTAAGTGCCGCCGTCGTGCGGTGTCAACGCGTCCACCACCTGGCGCGGCATGACCGGTCTATGAATGCCGGGCATGCTCACGTCCCCCCCTCGTTCGATACTGTCGCAGGACGCAACCGCAAAGTGGCGCCGCGCTGGCGCAGGCGCTCAACCGCCGGCCCGCGATGTTCGGTGTAGGTGTCGGGGTCCCAGATCCTGATGCGGTTGCCGACACCGACGAACAACACCTGATCGGTGATGCCGATGTCTTCCATCAGGTCCTTGGGCAGCACGATGCGGCCTTCGGGGTCGAATGACAGGGAATGGGCATTTTCCAAGATAACCGTGTTGAGATCATCTTGATCGTCGGAGAACATCTCGATCTCTTCGAGGCTGTCGTTGAGGCGCTGCATAATGTCCTCGGCGCAGGCCTCAATGGCCGGATACTTAAACAACGGAAAGGCGTAAAGGCCGCCGAATCCCTTGTCGCGAAAGTAATCGCGGAAAGGCTTGGGCACGGATACGCGCCCTTTCTTGTCAATCTTGTTGATATGCCTTCCGACCAGAAGCGCCATTTAGGTCCCCAAGACCGCTTCGCCTCGCCTGCCCGCAGACGCCTGGAAACCGGCGCCATGCTTGATTTTCCCATGATATATGTACTGGGCATATTTGGGATATCATGGGAAATCATGGGCGTCAATGGGATAGAGTGACATTACTTGGGTTAACAAAGTGTTTCCAAAACGGAAATCCGTTGCTCTATGGAGACTTGGAATATCGTCAAGTCCCGGACCCCGACGACGGTCAATTTGGATCAAGAATGAGGCAAAAATATGTTCGGTTTTTGTTCTTTTATTGTAAAACCACGATTTCCGTCTTTTCATACGGTCCCATGGCGGTGCCTGCCTATCAGGATAAATAAGGGTGCCAGACGGCCTGTAAGCCGGGTTCTGTCCCCGCTCCGCCCGCCAAAGGCGGACGATGCGATGGATGGCCATTCATCTGGGACGCCCGTTACCGAACGCCTCACGCGACCGACCCGGACGGCGGCGCGGAAACCCGCCTGCCTATTTCGCTCCCAAAGGAACGAAAGTGGCGTGCCGTCCCTACTTGGTCTTGCTCCCGGTGGGGTTTACCGTGCCGTCCCCGTTGCCGGGAACGCGGTGCGCTCTTACCGCACCCTTTCACCCTTGCCGACGGTCCGTCCCGCGAAGGGACCGCAACCTGGGCCGGCGGTTTGCTTTCTGTGGCACTGTCCCTAGGGTCGCCCCCGCCGGGCGTTACCCGGCACCGTGTTTCCGTGGAGCCCGGACTTTCCTCCCCCCGCGCAATGCGCGAAAGGCGGCCATCCGGCCGTCTGGCACCGCCCTAAAGGTAGCCTTCCGAGGCCTAACGTCAAGAGCACAGTACCACCACGGCAGCGGCCAGACCCGTCGTTTCAGCGTCGGCGACACCGTCAACGCGGGCCGGGCGGAAGCGCCGCTGAAAGGCCATGACCGTGGCGCCAAGGTCTTCGGTCTCATAACCGATCTCGGTCAGCAGGGCGCTAAGGGTTTCCAGATCCGATGAGGCGGAAACGGGCGTGGCGGGCGCCACCGCCTCCGGCCAGAGGCCGATACCGACGCCTGCGAGGCGCCGCCAGTCAAACAATTCGCCAGGATCACACTTACGTCGCGGCGCCACGTCGGCATGCCCGACGACGTTGCGCCGAGCGATGGGATGACGTCCGAGAATGCCTTGGGCAAGGCCTTCAAGTGCGTTCATCTGGGCCTCGGGAAAGGGCCGGTAACCGAACTCGTGCCCAGGGTTGACCAGCTCGACACCGACCGAGCGGGCGTTGATATCCGCCTCCCCGCGCCACCAGGCCCGGCCCGCGTGCCAAGCCCGCCTTCCCTCGTCAACCAGGCGGATGAGCGAACCGTCCTCGTCGATTACGTAGTGGGCGCTGACTCCGGACTCGGGATCGCAAAGTCGCGCCACGGCCGCCTCGGCGCTTCGCATGCCGGTGTAGTGGATGACCAGCATGTCGATCGGGCACCCGGCCGGCCGCGCATCGAAGTTGGGCGAAGGCATTTCGATCATGACACCTGGGCCTTGCCGGCGGTGGAGAGGGTACCCCGCACCTGGACAATGGCGACACCAACGATGGTGATCAGGCCGCCGCCAATGGTGCGCAGTCCCAGAGGCTCGTCAAGAACTGCGGCGGCGACAAACACCGCCAGGACCGGCCCCAGAAGGCTCAGGGGCACTACCCGGTTGACGGGATAGCGGCCGAGGAGACGATACCAGAGCGCCAGTCCAACGACCGTCGCCACGAGGCCGAGGAAGAGCACCGCACCCCAGCCCCGCCAGTCGGCGGCCACCAGCGTCGCCCAATGCCCGTCCTCGAGGATCAGGGAAACCACGAATAGCTGGGGAGCCGCAAGCAATGTCACCCAGGCATTGAGGACAAAGGGATTGACCGGCCCCAGGCGCTTTACCTGGATATTTCCAAGCGCGAACATGAAAGCGCCCCCCACCACCATGAATAGATGAACAAGGCTCGTCTCGCCGCCGCCGGCGCCTCCCAAGATGGCGACGCCGGCAAAGGCCAGCACCATGCCCCCTACCTGGCTCACGTTCATCCGTTCACCGAAGACGACGCACGCCAGGATGACGCTGAACGGCACGTAGAGCTGGGCCGTGAGGGCGGCGGTGCCGGCCTCGATGCCGCTCAGGCCGGTGAACATGAGCCCGAAATGGATTGTACCCATGGTCAGAGAGACGATCACGATCTGGGACATTGGCCGGCCCAGCGGCTTGAGGAACGGCGCCAGCACCAGCGCCGCGACGGAGAAGCGCAGCGACGTCATCAGAAGCGGCGGGAATTGAGCAAAGCCTATCTTGGCGATGATGAAATTCGTCCCCCAGATCGCGATGACGGCCACGGCCGCGGCGACGTCGAGGGGCCTCATGACAGGGGAACGGCGCCGCTCATGCCAGGCCGCGCTCTTTACGGATACGGTCGTGGGCGGCGTTGATGGCCGCCATCTTGCCATTGGCCAAGTCGACGAATTCCTGGGGCATTCCTTGTGCAATCAGGGTATCGGGATGGTTTTCGCGGCTCAGATTGCGGTAGACGCGTTTCAATTCGGCATCGGTGGCGCCCGGGGCCAGCCCAAGCACGGTGTAAGGATTTTCGTCTTCGGATTCTCCCAAGCTCGCCCTGATGCGCTCGAAGACGCGGGCATCGAAGCCGAAGATGGCAGCCACTCTGCGCAGGTAGTCGAGCTCTTCCCGATGAAGGTGGCCGTCGGCCATGGCAATATGGAAAAGACTGCCCAGGAGTTCTTCGAGCAACGCCGGCTCGCCGGCGAACAGGCGGGCGATCTGCTCGGCATAAGGCTCGAACCCGCTGGCGTCCTGGCGCGCCTCGTCGAACAGGCGGCCGACGTCCTCCATTTCGTCGGGCGGGATGTGGAAGACCCTTTTGAAGGCGGCGATTTCATCACGGCTGACGTGGCCGTCGGCTTTGGCCATCTTGGCGCTGAGCACGATGACGGCGATGGTGAAGGCGAGCCTACGATCCTCCGCCGACGCCGTACCGCCGGTCCGCATGCGGTCCACCGCGTGCCCCGCGAAAGCGCCCAGCAGCGCCCCCAGCGGCCCACCCAGGGCGAACCCCGCCATACCGCCAATGACCTTGCCCCAAATGCTCATGTGTGCCGAGGCTCCATGCCATACTACCAATCCGCGCCCAAGATAGGGGGATGGGCCTGCCACGCAAGCCCTTCGTGGCGCCACATCGGGAATCAGCCAGGCAATCGCCGGAAATTATGAAATTCGCCACGAATCTATATTTTAAATTAGGGGCTGTCCCAGATAACTAGCCCAAATGCTTCCTAACCCATTGCCTCAATTGCGCTAATTGGATTGATGGGTCACTGTTGTTAAAACGCCACTCGCACTCCTTCAAAAATAGCCCGAAATGGGCCTTTGGAACACCG
>PVBE011051325.1_pt1 | contig 44176 bp, 40 predicted proteins | sample 1631181 | NCBI WGS metagenome assembly PVBE01 (sample SAMN08397723, study PRJNA350692) | Marine metagenome, whole genome shotgun sequencing project. | isolation source: water | place: Pacific Ocean | collected 2012-04
CCTTCGAAAGGCCTCCGCCCGAACCATCGAGGAGCTGTGGCAAACCATCGCCGATCTCATCGATGACTTCCCACCACAGGAATGCGCAAACTACTTCCTGAATTCAGGGTATGGATTCAAGCAAACTTGAAACGCTCTAGCGCGCCGGCCCGAAACGACGACGCCGGCTTTTGGGCCGGCGTCGTTATTTTTTGGACCCTCGCCGGGCGCGCACGTCCGTGCGCTTGGCCGCCGCCTCAATGGCGGCTTGGTGCCAAAACCAAAGGGGCGAATTTTTTTTGCCTTGCTTGTTCCTTTGGTGCAACGGGCGCGACTGCGCCCCACCGCCCCTGCGGCGCGCCCGCGCAGGCGCGGATCTTCAGGTCCGCGCCGTGAGCGACAACGCTCCTAACTTCGCTCTACCAGCTCGATCTTGTAGCCGTCGGGGTCTTCGATGAAGGCGATCACGGCGCCGCCGTGTTTCATCGGTCCGGCCGGCCGCGGGATCGGGACACCCTCGCCCTCCAGCGTCTCGCAGGTGGCATAGATGTCGGGCACGCCGACGGCCAGATGGCCGAAGCCCGAGCCCAATTCATAAGGCTCCTCCTGATCCCAGTTGTGGGTCAGCTCGACTACCGTGTTGCTCTCCTCCTCGCCGTAGCCGAGGAAGGCCAGGGTGAATTTGCCACCGGGGAAATCCCTCTTGCGCATCAGTTGCATGCCCATCAGCCGGGTATAGAAATCCAGCGACTTGTCGAGATCCTTGACCCGGATCATGACATGCAGAAGGCGGAAGCCCTCGCTGTTCACGGCAGTGCTCTCGGTCATTCGATGTTTTCCTTCCCTGGGGAGTCCCGATCAAGCAGCGTGAGAATGACCTCGGCCGCTCGTTGGCTGGGTGGCGGGCCATCGGCACCAAGCTTTTCGGCGGCCTCGCCCGCGGCTTCAATCTGCGTCCTTCGCGCCTCTTCATCAACCAGAATCTCGGCCAGCGCCGGAACCAGCCGCTCGGGCCGGCAGTCGTCTTGCAGAAATTCCGGAACCGCCGGGCGCTCGAGCACGAGATTGACCAGGCTGGCATGCTCGACACGAACCAGGCGGCGCACCAGCCAATGCGTCAGGGGATTGATACGGTAGGCCACGACGCTGGGCACACCGGCCAGGGCCAATTCGAGCACCACCGTGCCCGAGGCCGCCAGGGCGGCAGTGCAGGCCGCCAGCGCCGGCGGCTTGGCCGCCTCCTCGGTCACCACGACAGCCGGCACTTGCCAGCCGGCCAGCGCCGCCGTGACCTCGTCGGCTACCGTGGATACCGTCGGCACGACCACGCCGAGGCCGGCGAAGCGCTGCGCCAGTTGCGCCACGGTTTCCTGGAAAACCGGCAGCAGCCGCGAGGTCTCGCTGTGCCGGCTGCCCGGCAGCACGGCCAGTAGCGGCACCCCGGGAGCGATATCATGCTGGCGGCGGAAAGCGGCGCCATCGCCGGTTCTGCAGGTTTCCACCGTGGGGTGGCCGACGAAGCTGCAATCGAGGCCGACGGCCTCGAAGTAAGGCGGCTCGAAGGGCAGCAGCACCAGCAGATGATCGAGGAACCGGGCGATCTTGGCGGCCCGGCCCGGGCGCCAGGCCCAGACCGTCGGCGCCACATAGTGAAGCAGCGGAATGCCCTGCCCGGCAAGCCGCCGGCCGAGGCGAAAATTGAAGCCCGGCGCATCGATGGTAAGCACCGCGGCCGGGCGCTGGGCCAGGGCAAAAGCAGCCGTCTGGCGCAAGCGGGTCAGCAGCCGGGGGATCCGGGGCAGCACCTCGACCAGCCCCATGACGGCCAGTTCGGACATGGGAAACAGGCTCTCGAGCCCCTGCCGCGCCATGCCCGGACCGCCCACGCCGATGAATTCGAGGTCAGGATCGCGGCTCCTGAGGGCGGCCATCAGGCGGGCGCCCAGCACATCGCCGGAAGGCTCGCCGGCCACCAGCATCAGGCGCCGGGGCGAGGACCGGTAGGTGGGCGGGCGCTCAGGCGTGGCCAAGGTCCTCGGATCCCAGGCCGAGCACGAATATGCCGTGCCGGTCGGCCGCCTCGATCACGGCCTCGCGGTCGAGAACCAGGGCCGCGCCGGCCGCGATGGCGATGCCCACCAAGCCACCGGCGGCGGCGGCCGTTATGGTCCGCGGGCCGATGGTCGGTAAATCGGCACGGGCTTCCTGGCCCGGTTTGCAGAGCTTGACCAACACGCCGCCCGGGCCTTCGCGACGCAGTCCCTGGCAGCGCTGCAGCAGCGCGTCGGTACCTTCGGCCGCCTCGACGCCCAGCACATGGCCCTGCTGCACCACCACCGCCTGGCCGACGTCGAGCGCGCCCAGCGCCTGGGCCACGGCGATGGCGCGGACGATATCGGGCCGCTGTTCGGGCGTCGGCGCGTGGCGCCCCAGAGGCCCCTGCCCGGCCACCAGTTCGGCCAGGATGTCGTCGACGCCGATGACGCGAAAGCCTTCGCTCTCGATTTCCTCGATGACGGTGCGCAAGAGACCGTCGTCGCCCCCCGCGGCCAGCAATTTAGGCAACAGGGCAAGGCCGCGGCGGTCCGGCTTGAGTTGCTTGAGCGCCGGCCGCCGGATGGGGCCGGCCAGTACCACCTCGTGGCAATTTTCGGCGTGCAAGGTCTTGAACAGACGACCCACCTTGGCCAGCTCGAGCCAGGCCTGAGGCGCCTGGGCGACGGCCTCGGCCTCGGTCTCGCCGTTGAAAGCGATGACGAAGTGCTCGCGGCCGCTAGCCCGGCAGGCGGCCACCAGGCGGCCCGGCAGGTCGCCCGAGCCGGCCAGGATGCCGAGCTTAGCCGTCACGGCCCTGGCGCGGCTGACAAAGTGCCCGCGAGTTTTCGTTGCTGATGAATTCGACGACGTCGCGCACCGGCAGGTTGTCGGGAAACAATTCGGCCACGTCCTCGACGCGTTCCTGCAAGGTACCCTCCTGGGCGAACAGCAGCCGATAGGCGGCCCGCAGATCGTGAATGGCTTCGCGGCTGAAGTCGCGGCGCTTGAGGCCAATGATGTTGAGGCCGGAAAGATAGGCCCGATCGCCCATCACCGAGCCGTAGGGAATGACGTCGCTGTCGACCGCCGACATGCCGCCGATCATGGCGTGCTGGCCGATGCGCACGAACTGGTGCACCCCTGACAGGCCGCCGATGATGGCCCAATCGCCGACTTCGACGTGGCCGCTGAGCGAAGCATTGTTGGCCAGAATCACATGGTTCCCCACCTGGCAGTCGTGGGCCACGTGGGCACCGGCCATGAAAACGCAACCGTCGCCCACCCGGGTAACCATGCCGCCGCCTTTGGTGCCCGGATTCATGGTGACGTATTCGCGGATGGTGACGTTATCGCCGATCACCAACTGGGAAGGCTCGCCATCGTATTTGAGATCCTGGGGCTGGTGGCCGATGGAGGCAAAAGGGAAGATGCGGCCGCCAGCGCCGATGCGGGTGCGGCCGGCGAGCACCACATGGGCCATCAGCTCGACACCATCACCCAGAATCACCTCGGGGCCCAGGCAGCAATAGGGGCCGATGCGCACGCCGGAGCCCAGTTCCGCCCCCTTTTCGATGATCGCGGTCGGGTGGATATCGTCGATCATGTGCGGCCGTCGTCGTCGGTAATCATGGCGGTACACGAGGCATCGGCCACTACTTCGCCCTCGACCTTGGCCTGGGCGCTGAATTTCCAGACGTTGCCGCGGTGGTGGTCACGCCTGACGTGGATGCGCATGGTGTCGCCGGGCTCGACCGGCTTGCGAAAGCGAGCCTTGTCGATTGACATGAAGTAAACCAGCTTGCCCTCGCTCTGGCCGCCCAGCGTGTGCACCACCAGCACCGCCGCGGTCTGGGCCATGGCCTCGACGATCATGACGCCCGGCATCACCGGCCGAGTGGGAAAGTGACCCTGAAAATAGGGCTCGTTGGCGGTCACGTTCTTGATGCCCGTGGCGCTTACGTCGGCCACCAGGTCGACCACGCGGTCGATCATCAACATGGGATAGCGGTGCGGAATCATGGTCAGCACACGGTGGATGTCGGCCACGCCCTGCTCGCTTAGCGGCTTGGGATCATTCATTTATTGCCTTTCGCCTGGGTCTCTCTTGTGGTCTTTCCCGCGGCCTTGCCTGTGGCGCCGGCCAGACGGCGCAGGCTGACTGTCTGGCGGTGCCAGTCGCGAATCGGCTGGGCCGGATAGCCACCCACGGTGTCGCCTGCCGCCACATCGCGCATGACGCCGCTTTTGGCGGCGATGCGGGCGCCCGAGCCGATGCTCAGATGCCCGGCGATACCGACCTGGCCACCAACCACGACGAAGTCCCCCAGTTTGCAGCTGCCCGAAATACCGGACTGGGCCACCATGATGCAGCCACGGCCCAGCTCGACGTTGTGGGCGATCTGCACCAGATTGTCGAACCAGCAGCCGGCACCGATGATGGTATCGGGGCCTGAGCCCCGGTCGACGGTGCAGTTGGCGCCCATCTCGACGTCGTCGTGCACGATGACGCGGCCCAATTGCGGCACCTTGACGTGGCCGGCCGGATCGGGGGCAAAACCGAAGCCGTCCTGACCGATGCGCACGCCGGGATGCAGCCGCACGCGGTCGCCGATCAGGCAGTGGCTGAGGGTGACGTTGGCGGCAATGGCGCAGTCGGCGCCGACGACCACCCCGGCGGCCACCGTGGTATTGGCGCCAAGGTTGGTGCGGGCGCCAATCTCGACCGCCGGCCCCAGGGTCACACCGGCGGCCAGTGCCACGCCCTCGGCCAGCCTGGCCGTGGCATCGACGTGGGCTGCCGGCGAGATACCGGGCTCGGGCGCCTGTTCGGGATATAGGGCCTGGGCCGCCAGGGCATAGGCCTTGTAGGGCTCCTCGCTGAGCAGCAGCGTCATCCCGGCCGGCGCCTGCTCGGCGTACTTGGGTTGCACCAGGCAGGTCCCGGCCCGACTCGAGCGAAAGGCCTCGAGATAAGCCCGATTGTCGAGGAAGCTGAGGTCATCGGGCCCGGCCGTTTCCAGCGCCGCCACGTCGCCGATGCTGCGTTCCGGATCGGCGCCTTGGCTCAGCTTGGCGCCCGTCGCCTCGACCAGCGCCGCCAGAGTGAGCGATCGGGGCGGGGCAAAGAAGCGCCGGTCGGCCATCAATTGCTATCCGGCGGTGGCACCTTGACCTCGGGCAGTCTTTCGTTGATGCCCTTGAGCACCACCTTGGTCAACTCCAGGCCGCGGTGGGCAAACAGGATCTGGGATTTCTCCAGCACCAGATTGAAGCCCCGGGTCTTTGTGAGCTCGATGATGATGGGTAGCATGGCGCCGCGCAGCTTGTTCATGGCGCTGGAATAGCTGCGTTCGAGGCGCCGTGAGCGATCCTGGGCCTGGCGCTGAACGGCGGCTACTTTGTCCTCGAACTTGCGCCGACGCTGGCTGAAGGCCTCGGGCGAGAGCAGGGTGCGTTGCCGCTTGAGCTCCTCCTGCTCGGTATTCAGGGCGCCTTCGGATTTTTTCATTTGGGCCAGATAGGCGGCCCTGTATTTCTCGATCTGGGCTCGCACGCTCTTGGCCGCCTGAGCCTCGCGCAGGATTAGCTTGAGGTCGATAACGGCGATTACCGCCGGCGGCAACTTCTGCTTGTCCGCCGCCTTCTCGGCCGCCCATACCGCCGGGCCATGGCCCACGAGGATGGGACCCAAACCGACAAGGGCAATCAAAATTAGGCTGGCGCAGAACTTCTGGGACAAGGGCTTCATGGTTCAAAACCGGGTGCCAAAGCTGAAACGGAAGGTTTCGGTTTCGTCGTAGCGCAGGCGGCGTATGGCGCTCGCGAAATCGAGACGAATGGGACCAAGCAGCGACCGCCACGACAGTCCGACACCCGATGAGACGCGCACGGAGCCGACGTCGAAGAGGTTTTCCCGGCTCGCCACGTCGGCGTCGGAGAGGCTGCCCATCTCGGTGAAGATGCGGCCGAAAATGCCGTAATCCTGCAGCAACTCGATCGGCGCCGTTAGTTCCGCCGTGCCCACATAGTAAAGCTTTCCGCCCAGCGAATCGAGCGACACCTTGTCCCGTGGCCCGACGCCCGACGGCGCGAAGCCACGGAAGTTGTTGCCGCCCAGGAAGAAACGATCGGAAATGCCAACGCGCTGGCCCAGGCCCTGGATGAAGCCCTCGCTGAACGAGAGCGAGCCCACCCAGTCATCCCACAGCGGCTGATAGTAGGCGTAGGAGAGGGCGTTCCTCAGATAACGGACGTTGCCGCCGAAACCGGCCAGGTCCTGGCCGAAACGCACCACGTATCCCTCGGTGGGCACCAGCCGGTCGTCGCGCAGGTCGTAGATCAAGGTGTAGCCCAGCGTCGACGACACCCGGCCGCCGGACTGTTCGAGAACGAAGCGCGAAGCGTTGCTGCCGAAGTTGTCGATGACGTCGTGACGGATCGAATAGCGCACGCTCTGGCGCAAATTCAGCGCGATGGGATAGCCCGCCCGCAGTGTCAGGCCACTGGTGCTCTCGTCGAATGACGAGGTGCGCTGGCGATCGCGGCGGATGTTGAAGATATCGAAGCCGGCGGCCACATTGCGCTCCAGGAAGTGCGGCTCGGTGAAAGAGAGGTCCACTTGCTGGCGCCGGGTCGAAAGGTTGAGGCCCAGGCGCAGGTCCTGGCCGCGGCCCAAAAGGTTGCGCTCGCGCACGCTGATGTCGCCGATGAACTGTTCGGTAGTCGAATAGCCGGCCCCGAAACTGAGCTCGCCCGTCGAATGCTCCTTGACCTCGGCGGTGATGACCGTACGGTCCTCGGCAAACTGGCCCTCGGCGGCGCCCAGCGTCTTGCTGTCCAAGAGGCCGCGGTCGTCTTTGATTTCCACCTTGTCGAAGAAGCCGAGCCCACGGATGCGGCGGCGCGAGCGGCGCAGCTTGGCGGTGTTGAAGGCGTCGCCCTCGGAGATCTCGAATTCGCGCCGAATCACTTTGTCCAAAGTGCGAACGTTGCCGACGATGTTGATGCGATCGACGTAGACCCTGGGCCCCTCGGCAACGACGTAGGTGACGTCGATGGTGCGGTCTTCACGGTTGCGCTTGGGACGCGGACGGATTTCGGTGAAGGCATAGCCCCGACGGCCGGTCTCGAAAGTCAGGGCGTCGATGGTTTCCTCGATCTGCTCGGCGTTGTAGCTCTCGCCGCTGGGTGAGGTGACGAGATGGCGCAGGCTGTCGGGATCGAGGCGGCGAATACCCGATTCGATGTCGATCTTGCCGAAGCGGTAGGGCTCGCCCTCCTCGATGGTGAAGGTAACGAAAAAGTCGCGCCGGTCGCGGCTCAGCTCGGCCATGGCCGTGACCACGCGGAAATCGGCGTAGCCGTTGGCCAGATAGTGGCGGCGCAGGAGTTCGCGGTCGAACGAGAGACGGTCGGGATCATAAGTGTCGTCGCTGGTCAAGAAGCGGTACCAGCGGGATTCCTTGGTGGCGATGACCGAGCGCAGTTGGCGGTCGCTGAATACATGGTTGCCGATGAAGGTAATCTTACGGATCTCGGTCAGTTTGCCTTCGTTGATCTCGTAAACCAGATCGACACGGTTTTGCTCGAGCTGGATGACCTTGGGCTCCACGGTGGCGGCAAAGCGGCCGCTGCGGCGATAGAGCTCGACGATGCGCTGGGCGTCGCTTTGCACCCGCGAGCGGGTGTAGACCACCCGCTGCCTGAGCTGCACCTCGGCATTCAGGGTTTCGTCGTCGAGGCGCTTGTTGCCTTCGAAGGCGATGCGGTTGATGACCGGGTTTTCCACCACCCGCACCACCAGCGCCGCGCCCTTTTGGCCGATGCTGACGTCGGCGAAAAGGCCGGTGGCGAACAGGGCCTTGAGGGAGCGGTCGATATTGCCGGCATCGAAGGCATCGCCGATGGCGATGGTCATGTAGGACCTGATGGTCGCCGCCTCGATGCGCTGGTTGCCCTCGACCAGGATGTCGCTGATCGAGCCGGCCGATCGGGTCTGGGCGGCCAGCGGTGTGGCCAGCATCAGGCAGACGACCACAAGCATGGCCCCCATCCCTGCCTGTCTCGCCCATCGGCGCATCAATCCGGCCCCCACGGCGGCCTTAGGAAAATAGTCGAGCAAAGAAATCGAAAACCTCAAGATCAACAAGATCGTTTCGCGTGACAAAGACCATGAGCATGACCACCAGCGCAAGCCCAATTCCGACGCCGAAATCCTGCGCCCGGTGGCCCAGCGGCCGACCGCGGACCGCTTCGAAGCCGTAATAGAGCAAATGCCCGCCATCCAAGGGCGGCACCGGGAAGAGATTGATCAGGCCCAGGCTGATCGACAGGATGGCGGTGAATTGCAGCAGCGAGGAAATGCCGAGCTGGGCCGCCTGGCCCGACATCCTGATGATGCCGATGGGGCCGCGCAGGTCGTCGGCCGGCCTCAGGCCGGTAATGATCTGGCCCAGATTCCGCAGCGTTTGGGTAGTGAAATAATAGGTCTCCCGCGTGGCATACCAGACGGCATCAAAGGGCCCGTGTTTGATGTGATCCAGCGCGCTGCGCTGGATGCCCAGGTATCCCACCTTATGCTGGTTGCCAAATCGGTCCTCCAGCAACCGGGTGCCCGGTGTCACGCCCAGTGCCAGGCGCTTATTGCCGCGCAGCACCACGACGTCGAGACGCTGGCCGGGGCTGGCCATGATGATCTGTTGCAACTCCTCGAAGCGCATGATGGCCCGGCCATCGATCTCCTTGATACGGTCGCCGATCTCGAAACCGGCCTCCTCCGCCGCCGTGCCGGGCAGGATCTTGTCAACCACGGGCGGCGTGAAGGGTTGCCCGACGACGACGAAAAGACCGCTGAGAATGATTACCGCGGCGATGAAGTTGGTCACCGGCCCGGCCGCCACCACGGCCGCCCGCGCCCACAGCGGCTGGGCCTGGAAGGTCTGGCGTTGCTCTTCCGTCGTGCGCTCGGTGTCACGGTCCGGTTGCGAGGTGGCATCGGCATCGCCGAAGAACTTGACGTAGCCGCCGAGCGGAATCCAGCTCACCTTCCAGCGCGTCTGGCGAGAATCGTCCCAACCGAAGATTTCCGGCCCAAAGCCGATCGAGAAAACCTCGACCCGGATGCCGCACCAACGCGCCACCATGTAGTGCCCGAATTCATGCACGAAGACCACGACGGTCAGCACGAACAGGAAAGCGACGGGGTAATTGAGAATGCCGCTGATAAGGTCCATTCACTCAAACTCGTGGGCTGGTCGCGGGCGGGGCCACCTGGGCTCTTGATCAGAGCCGATCGCGAACGCGGGCGATCAACTCCTCAGCCACCCTCCGGGCCTCGCTATCGACGGCAAACACCGCATCGAGCGAGGCCGGTTTATCCAGCGGCATGGTTGCCAGGGTCTCTTCGACGATACCGGCGATTTCGAGAAACCCGACCTCGCCTCCCAGGAAACCGGCAACCGCGACCTCGTTGGCGGCGTTGAGGATAGTAGGGGCGGCCCCACCGCTTTGCAAGGCTAGGCGGGCCAGGCGCAGCGCCGGAAAACGCTCGAGATCGGGGGGCTCGAAGGAAAGCTGGCCCAGGGCCGCCAGATCGAGGCGTTCGGCCGGGGCCGGCATGCGCTCGGGCCAGCCCAGGGTATAGGCGATGGGCGTGCGCATGTCGGGCGTGCCGAGCTGGGCCAGCACCGAGCCGTCGACGTAGGCCACCAGGCTGTGTACCACCGATTGGGGGTGGATCAGCACCTCGATGTTCTCGGCCGGCAGGTCGAACAGGTGATGGGCCTCGATCAGCTCCAGCCCCTTGTTCATCATGGTCGCCGAATCGACCGAGATCTTGGCCCCCATGTTCCAGTTCGGGTGGGCCACGGCCTGGGCCGGCGTGACGTGCGCCATGACGGCCCGGTCGAGGGTGCGGAAGGGGCCGCCGGAAGCGGTCAGGATGATGCGCTCGACGGCGTCGCGCCGGGCGAAGTCGAAGACCTGGAAGATAGCGTTGTGCTCCGAATCGACGGGCAGCAACGTGGCGCCGTTCCGGTTCACCTCCTCCATCATCAATTCGCCGGCACAGACCAGGCATTCCTTGTTGGCCAAGGCCACGATGGCGCCGCGGCGCAGCGCCGCCAGGGTGGGCTCGAGGCCGGCTGCGCCCACGATGGCGGCCATCAGCCACTCGGCCGGCCGCTGGGCCGCCTCGACCAGGGCGGCGGGACCGGCGGCCAGCTCGATGCCGCTGCCGGCCAGGGCTTCCTTGAGCGCGCCAAAGCGCGCCTCGTCGCCGATCACCGCCAGGCGGGGCCGTAGGCGTCGGGCCTGTTCCGCCAACAAGGCGACGTTGCGGTTGGCGGTCAGGGCCTCGATCTTGTAGCGCTCGGGCTGGCGTTCGATCAGGTCGATGGTGTTGCAGCCCACCGATCCGGTCGAGCCGAGAATACTGATGCGACGTGGCGCCGGCAGCGCCGCGGAGCGTTCGTGGGTTTTTTCTTGGGGCAAGATCACGGCCAAGCCAAGACCTCGCGCTGACGCAACAGCGTCAGCATGGCCACCGCCAAGGCAACGAAAAGCAAACCATCGAGACGGTCGAGCGCGCCGCCGTGGCCGGGGATCAAGGTGCCGCTGTCCTTGACGTCGAAGTGGCGTTTGAGAGCCGATTCGAAGATGTCGCCGGCCTGCGAGACAAGGGCCAACAAGGCACTCAGCAGGACCAGGAACCAGAGCGACGCGTGGCCCAGCAGCGCCGCCGTCAAAGCTCCCACCAAGGCCGCTCCGAGCGCCCCGCCGGCCAGCCCGGCCCAGGTCTTTTTGGGGCTGAGCCGCGGCGTCAGCCGTGGCCCGCCGATCAGGCGCCCGGCGGCATAGGCCGCGGAATCGGTGGCCCAAACCAGGGCCAGCATCCAGACCAGGGTCTCGAGCCCCAGTTCCGATCCCTGGCGCAGCCAAACGATGGCGATGCAGGGCAGACCGATGTACACGATCCCCAGCGCCGGCCAGTGCCGCCGTGCCTGGCTGCGCGAGACGATGACCAGCGACAACACCGCCCCCATGGCCACCACCAGGGTGGCATCGGGCGCCCGCCCCAGTGCCGTCACGGCGATGGCGCCCAGCACCACCAGTTGTTGCCAGACCAATACAAAGCCCCCGCCGCCCCCGCCGGCGCTGAGCCGGTCCCATTCCCCAACCATGAAAAACCCGGCCAGGCCAACCAAGGCCGCGAAGGCCCAGCCGCCAAACAGCGCCAGCACCAGGGCCGGAGGGATCATCACGGCGGCGGAAATAAGCCTCAGACGCAGGCTGCCGAGTGCCGCTTCAGCCACTCGCGGCCCCATAGCGGCGATCACGGCGCTGGTACTCGTCAATCGCCTGTTCGAGGTTGGCCAGACAGAAATCGGGCCACAGCGTGTCGATGAACATGAGCTCGGCGTAGGCCGCCTGCCAGAGCAGAAAGTTGCTCAGCCGTTGCTCGCCGCTGGTCCGGATGATCAGGTCGGGATGGGGGATATCCGAGGTATCGAGGCAGCGCTCGAAAGCCCCCTGGTCGATATCCGCCGGCACCAAGGTTCCGGCTGCCGCCTGTTCCGCCAGGCGCCGGCAAGCTGCCAATATTTCGTTGTGGCTGCCGTAATTGAGGGCGATGACCAGGGTCATGCCGTCGTTGCCGGCGGTGACGCCCTCGGCCTCGTCGATCAGCGCGCAGATGTCCTTGGCCAAATCGTGGCGCATGCCGATGAAGCGGACACGGACGTTGTTGCCGTTAAGGTCGCTGATCTCGCGCCGCAGATAGAGCCGCAACAGCCCCATCAGATCGTCGACCTCGGCCGGCGGGCGCTTCCAGTTTTCCGAGGAAAAGGCATAGAGCGTGAGATAAGAGATACCGAGATCGACACAGCCCTCGACGACCTTGCGCACCGCCGATGCCCCGCGCTGGTGCCCAGCCGCCCGGGGCAGGCCGCGAGCCTTGGCCCAGCGTCCATTGCCATCCATGATGATGGCGACGTGACGGGGCGTGGGGCCCGGTGGGCTGGACGTCAAGGCCTCCATGGTTCAGACCTGCATGATCTCCGTTTCCTTGGTCGCCAGCGCCTCGTCGAGCAGGCCGATGATGCGATCGGTCATGCTCTGGATCTCGTCGCCATAGAGGTGCTGGTCGTCCTGTGAGAGATCGCCCTCCTTCTTGAGTTTTTCCATGCCATCGCGGCGCACGTTGCGCACCGCTACCCGGGCCTGTTCGGCATACTTGCCGGCGACCCGGGTCATTTCCACGCGGCGTTCCTCGTTGAGCTCCGGGATCGGCACTCGCAGGAGCTGCCCCTCGACCGAGGGATTGAGGCCCAGGCCGGCGCTTTGGATGGCCTTCTCGATGGCCTTCACCATGCCCTTGTCCCAGACCTGCACGGTGAGCAGACGGGATTCGGGAACGCTGATGGTGGCCAGTTGGTTGAGCGGCATCTGGCTGCCGTAGGCCTCTACCAGCACGGGTTCGAGCAGGCTGGCCGAGGCGCGCCCGGTACGCAGCCCGCCAAATTCCTGCTTCAACACCTCCAGCGCACCGTTCATGCGGCGTTCGATATCGTCGAGATCCGGTTCGTCAGCCACTGCTCTCCTCCCCAGCGGAAATGGCGGGATCGGTGGAAATGATCGTACAAGCGCCCCGGCCGCACACCACCTCGGCGAAGGCACCCTTGTCCCGCAAGGAAAATACCAGAATCGGGATGCCGTTCTCACGGGCCAGCGACACCGCCGCAGCATCCATCACCTTGAGGTCGCGGGACAGCACCTCAAGATAGTCGAGCCTATCATATCTCCGGGCCCCGGGCGTGATCTTGGGATCGGCATCGTAGACGCCATCGACTTGCGTTCCCTTGAGCAGCGCATCGCAGCCCATCTCGGCCGCCCTCAGCGCCGCCGCGGTGTCGGTGGTGAAGAAGGGATTACCGGTGCCGGCCGCGAAGATCACCACGCGGCGGCGCTCCAGGTGCCGGATGGCACGGCGGCGGATGTAGGGCTCGCACACCGTGGCCATGGGAATGGCCGACAGCACCCGGGTGGTAACATTGAGGCGCTCGAGCGCATTCTGCATGGCCAGCGCGTTGATCACGGTGGCCAGCATGCCCATGTAGTCGGCACTGGCCCGCTCCATGCCGGCCGCCGCCCCGGCGATGCCGCGGAAGATGTTGCCGGCGCCTATGACCAGGCAGACCTCGACGTCGAGCGCGTGCACCGCGGCGATATCCTGGGCGATGCTGTCGACGGTGTCGTAGTCGATGCCGTACTCGCCGTCGCCCATCAGGGCCTCGCCAGAGGTTTTCAGCAAAACCCGGCGATATGTTGCCGCTGACGCCATGTCGACTCCCATCGCCCGGCTAAGGGGGGTCGCCAGCGAATGGGCCCCGGCACCAGGCGGGCGCAACCTTACACCAGGGGTAGTCGCGGCGGTAGACGGTAGCGGCGAATACGCCGAATCGCTTCAGCCGCCCTGGGCGGCGGCAACCTCGGCCGCGAAATCCTCCGAGCGCTTTTCGATGCCCTCGCCCAAGGCGAAACGGTAAAAGCCCGTGACCTTGACCTCGCTGCCCAGATCGGCGGCCGCCTGTGCCACCACGCTGGCTACCTTGGTTTCGCCGTCGATGACGAAAACCTGCTCCAACAGCACCGATTCAGCATAGAACTTGCGCAGCCGGCCTTCGACCATCTTGGCCACCACCTCGTCGGGCTTGCCCGATTCCCTTGCTTGTTCGCTGAGCACGGAACGCTCGTGATCGACCACCGCCGGGTCGAGACCGGCGACCTCGACGGCCAGGGGTGCGGCCGCCGCGACGTGCATCGCGAGCTGTTTGCCCAGCGCCTCCAAAGCGGCCGCGGGAGCCGCCGATTCGAGGCCAATGATGACGCCGATCTTGCCCAGACCGGGGCTCACGGCGTTGTGCATATAGGCCGCCACCACGCCCTCCGAGACGGCCAGTCCGGCACTGCGGCGGAACTGGATGTTTTCGCCGATGGTCCCCACCATCTGGCTGACCTGCTCGTCGATGGTGCGCTGTTCTCCGGGATAGCCGGCCGCCTGCGCAGCCGCGAAATCACCGCCCTGGGCCAGGGCGACCTGGGCCACGCCGGCGACAAAAGCCTGGAAGCTCTCGTTACGGGCCACGAAATCGGTTTCCGAATTGACCTCGACCAGGGCCGCGGCGGCGCCGCTACCGGCTATTCCGATCAGGCCCTCGGCAGCCACCCGGCCGGCCTTTTTGGCAGCCGCCGCCAGGCCCTTGGTGCGCAGCCAGTCAACGGCCGCCTCGGTATCGCCGGCGTTCTCGGCCAGGGCTTTCTTGCAATCCATCATGCCGGCGCCGGTGCGTTCGCGCAGATCCTTCACCATGGCAGCGGTGACGTCAGCCATTACTTCACCTCGAATATAAGAAATTGTTCATAACGAGTTGGAAATACATATATTATCATGCGTTAGACCCCTGCCGCAGGTACCTCTTCGGGAGCCTCTGCTGGAGCTTCCACCACAGCCTCGGCAGGCGCGTCAGCAGCCTCTTCGGCGGGCGCTTCGGTAGCCTCCTCGGCAGGCGCTTCGGTAGCCTCTTCGGCAGGCGCTTCGGTAGAGGCCTCGGAGGGCTTCTCGGCGGGCGCGTCGGGCTTCTCCTCGACAGCATCCTCGGTGGCATCCTCGGCGGCATCCTCGGCGGCATCCTCGGCAGCCTGTGGCAATTCCTCGGCGGCCAGTTCCTCGGCCTCGCCCAAATCGGCACCGTCGGCCGCCATCCCCTGCTGGATGCCGTCGAGCACGGCCCGCGAAAACAGTTCGCAATAGAGGTTGATGGCCCGCAGCGCATCGTCGTTTCCGGGAATGGGATGGGTGATGTTGGCCGGGTCCGAATTGGAATCGATAACCGCCACCACGGGAATGTCCAGCTTCACCGCCTCCTTGACCGCGATATCTTCCTTATTGGTATCGATGACCACCATCAGGTTGGGCAGACCGCCCATCTCCTTGATGCCACCGAGCGCGCGTTCCAGCTTGTCGCGCTCCCGTGTCAGCTTGAGCATTTCCTTCTTGGTCAGGCCGAGATTTTCCTCGGATAGCTGCTCGTCCAGGTCCTTGAGGCGCTTGATGGAATTGGAAATGGTCTTCCAATTGGTCAGCATGCCGCCCAGCCAGCGGTGGTTGACGTAGTATTGACCACAGCGCCTGGCCGCCTCGGTCACCGGCTCCGAAGCCTGGCGCTTGGTGCCGACAAAGAGCACCCGGCCGCCGGCCGCCACCACGTCACGGGTGGTTTCCAGGGCGCGATACAAAAGCGGCACGGTCTGCTGCAGATCGATGATGTGGACGCCGTTGCGGTCGCCGAAGATGTAGGACGACATCTTGGGGTTCCAACGGTGCGTCTGGTGGCCGAAATGAACGCCAGCTTCCAGGAGCTGGCGCATGGTGAAGGTTGGCATCGCCATGCTGTATTCCTTTTCCGGTTGGTCCGCCGCGGGAGAGAGCCGGACGGTGCCGGCACCGGAGCGACGCAGGGGATGTCTGTCCTGAACGCCGCGTTCCCGCGTGAGGTTTTTCAGAAGCGCGCTAGGTAACGCCGTTCGGCCGGCTTTGCAAGCGAATTCCCGCCTCGGGCGGCTATTAGATGTTCTTGACCGTGCCGATCCCGGGAACGTGGGCGATGGCTTCACGCAAGGGCGGCGAGATGGCGAAGTGCTGGCTGAGCTCGATCTCGGCCTCCTGGCGGCCCTCGTCGAAGCGCACCAGCAGGCAGATCCGGCCCTTGCCCGGCTTGGCCTGGGATTCGATCAGGCGCCGCAGGCGGTCCACGGAAGCGGGGTCGGTGATGGCAATGGCAAGGCCGGCGGCAGCGGCGGCGACGACCTGGTCCAGCGGCCTGAGGTCGGTGGCGGACAGTCGGAACCCTTCGCCGTCGGGCTTGATCTCGACGCTCAGCAAAAGGTTGGCACCGGCCTCGATGTACTTGCGCTGGGCGGCATAAAGCTCGGCAAAGATCACCACCTCATAGCCGCCGCTGGCGTCGGAGAGTTGCACGAAGGCAAAGCGGCCGCGGCCGTTGCCGCTGCGCTCGCGCACGCTCATCACGGTACCGGCCAGCCGTGCCCCAGCAACCTCTCCGTGGCGCCGGCCGGCCAGTTCGCCATAGGACATGACGCCGAGGCGCTCGAGGTCGGGTGCGAAGGCGTCGAGGGGGTGGACCGAAAGATAGAACCCCAGCGCCTCGCGCTCATGTTCCAGGTTCTCCATGGGCAGCCAGGGCTCGACCTCGGGCAGCGCCGGTGCCGCCAAGCTGGCGCCGCCCTCGCCGCCGAACAGGCTTTCCTGCTGGCTCTCGCGGGTTTCGGCCGCCGAATGGGCATGACGCACGATCTGTTCGGCCGCCGCGAAGACCCGGGCACGGTTGTCATCGAGCCCGTCGAAGGCGCCGGCGCGGGCCAGGTTCTCGACCTGGCGCTTGTTGACGGCGCGGGGATCGATGCGCCCGGCGAAGTCGAAAAGATCGGCGAAAGCACCGCCTTGCCCCTGCTCCTCCAGCACTGCGACCATGGCCTGGCGGCCAACGTTCTTGATCGCCGCCAGGGCGTAGCGGATGGCGGGCTTGCCGCCGTTTTGCGGGTATTCGACGGCGAACTCGACCTCTGAGCGGTTGATGTCGGGCGGCTCCAGGGGGATGCCGAGGCGCTCGAGTTCGCGCTGGAAGACCTCGAGCTTGTCGGTATTGCCCATGTCCAGCGTCATCGAGGCGGCCATGAACTCGACCGGGAAATTCTGCTTGAGCCAGGCCGTCTGGTAGGCCACCAGGGCGTAGCCTGCGGAATGCGCCTTGTTGAAGCCGTAGCCGGCGAACTTCTCGACCAGGTCGAAGACGTAAGCCGCGCGGTCGGGCTCGACGCCGCGCTCGACGGCGCCGGCCACGAAGGTGTCGCGCTGGGCCCGCATCTCGGCCTTGATCTTCTTGCCCATGGCGCGGCGCAGGATGTCGGCCTGGCCCAGGCTGTAGCCGGCGAAAACCTGGGCGATCTGCATCACCTGTTCCTGGTAGATGATGACACCGTAGGTGTCATTGGTGACCGGCGTTATGGTGTCGTGCAGGAACTCGGGCGTGTCGTTGCCGTGCTTGCAGGTGACGTACTTGGGGATGTTCTCCATGGGACCGGGACGAAACAGCGCCACCAGGGCGATCAGGTCCTCGATGTTGCTGGGTACGGCATCCTTGAGCAGGTCCTGCATACCACGGCTTTCAAACTGGAAGACGCCGATGGTGTGGCCCCGGGCCAGCATCTCGTAGGTGCCGGGATCGTCGAGCGGGATCGCCGCGATGTCGATCTCTTCGCCCCGCGCCAGCAACAGCTTCAACGTCTTGTCGATCACCGTCAGGGTCTTGAGGCCGAGGAAGTCGAACTTCACCAAGCCGGCCATTTCCACGTATTTCATGGAAAACTGCGTCACCGGCATGTCGGAACGGGGATCGCGGTAGAGCGGCACCAGGGTATCGAGCGGCCGGTCGCCGATCACCACCCCGGCGGCGTGGGTCGAGGCGTGGCGGTAGAGCCCCTCCAGCTTGAGGCCGATGTCCAATAGCCGCGCGATGGCCGGGTCGCCGTCGCGTTCCTGCTGCAACCGGGGCTCGTCGGCGATGGCCTGGCCCAGCGACACCGGGTTGGCCGGATTGTTGGGCACCATCTTGCAGATGCCGTCGACGCGGCCGTAGGGGATCTCCAGCACCCGGCCCACGTCGCGCAAGACGGCCCGGGCCTGCAGCTTGCCGAAGGTGATGATCTGGGCCACCCGGTCTCGGCCGTACTTTTGCTGCACGTAATGGATGACCTCGTCGCGCCGGTCCTGGCAGAAGTCGATGTCGAAATCCGGCATCGAGACGCGGTCGGGATTGAGAAAGCGCTCGAACAGCAGACCGAAGCGCAGTGGATCGAGGTCGGTGATGGTCAGCACCCAGGCCACCACCGAACCGGCCCCCGAGCCGCGGCCCGGACCCACCGGAATGCCCTGTTCCTTGGCCCACTTGATGAAATCGGCGACGATCAGGAAATAGCCGGAAAAACCCATCTCTATGATGACGCCAAGCTCGAAGGCCAGGCGCTCGCGGTAAGGCCTCGCTGCCTCGACGCGCTGGGCCGGGCTCATCTCGGCGGCGAATACCTGGGCTTCCAGCCGGATCTCCAACCCGGCCTCGGCCTGGGCCGTGAGCTCGAGCCCTTCGTCGCGGCCGTCGGCGCTCTCGTAGGGCGGCAGGATGGGCTGGCGCAGCGGCGGCCGGTAGGCGCAGCGCCGGGCAATGACGATGGTGTTATTGACGGCCTCGGGCAGGTCTTCGAAAAGCGCCGTCATTTCCTCGGGCGACTTGAAGCGGTGTTCGGGGGTCAGCCGGCGGCGCTCGCTTTGGCTGACGAAAGCACCCTCGGCGACGCAGATCAGGGCGTCGTGGGCTTCGAACATTCCGGCTTCGGTGAAGTAGGCCTCGTTGGTCGCCACCAGTGGCAGATCCAGGCCATAGGCGAGCTCGACCAGCGCCCCCTCAACGCGGTCCTCGTCCGCCAGGCCGTGGCGCTGCAGCTCGACATAGAGACGCCCGGGAAAGAGCCCCGCCAGGCGTTCCAGCAAGGCCTTGGCCTGGTCCTCGCGGCCCTCGGTCAGCAGCCTGGCAACGGGACCGTCGGGCCCGCCGGTGAGTGCGATCAGCCCCTCGCAATGGCCCTCCAGCGCCGCCAGCGGCAGCGCCACCACATGGGCTTCGGATTCCAGGAACGAGCGGCTGGAAAGCCGGATCAAATTGCCGTAGCCGACCTCGTTCTGGGCCAGCAGCACGATGGCATCGGCTTCGTGTTGCTCCGAGCCCGGCGCGGCATGGCCGCTGGCGGCCGAACCTTCTTGGCGCAGCAGCCCCAGGGCCGTGCCGACGATGGGTTGGACACCCCCCTTGACCAGAGCCTCGGAGAATTCCAGCGCGCCGAACAGGTTGCCGCTGTCGGTCAGCGCCACCGCCGGCATGTCGTGGCGTTGGCAAAGCTCGACCAGGACGTCGCTGCGAATCGCTCCCTCGAGCAGCGAATAGGCGGTATGGACGCGCAGGTGAACGAAGTTGGCGTGGGGCATGAAGGTGGCCCGTCTGAAGCGTCAGCGATGATGCCACGTCGCCTCCTCGGATTGAAGAGAACAGCGGCGGAACGAACCAATTTCTTGTGGATAGATTTGGGAAAACCACCTGATGTGGTGGCACCGTACAGGTATCAGCCGGTACCCGGCTTCTCTGCCGTGATCACCTTGGTGATCTCCGGGATCATCACCTGGTCCTGGATGCCCTCGAATCCGTGGCCGGCGATCAGGGGCTCGAGCTCGGCGGCGCTGAACGAGACGGCGTCGGTGCGCAGCGGCAGGTAGACCAGGAACCAGGCCGCCGCCTGGGCCGGTCCGGCGCGGTCGTCGTCGAGCATGAAGTCGTGCACGATGAGCCGGCCGCCAGGCGCCAGGGCCTGCCAGGCCCGGCCCAAGAGGGTCTCGATATCGCCGCCGCCGACGGCACTGAGGAAATAGGACATCAGGACGACGTCCTGGTTGCCGGGCCATTCCTCGGCCAGGGCGTCGCCCGCTTGCAGCGTTATCCGGTCTTCCAGGCCGGCCGCCGTGACGTAGCCCTTGGCCACTTCGATGACGCTGGGAAAATCGATGATGGTGGCAACCAGTTCGGCCTGGCGGCGGCAGAACGTGATGCTGTAGGCGCCGGTGCCGCCGGCCACGTCGAGCAGCCGGCGGCGGCCGGAAAGATCGATGCGATCGGACATCATCAGCGCCGGCCCCAATGATCCGGCATGCTGGGCACGGGAAAAATCCGCCGCCATTTGGGCGTCCTCGACCCAGCCGCTGAAGGAATCGTGGGCCAGGCCTTCCTCGTTACCCGCCAATCCGGCGTCCAGGTGGATGAAGTTGGGATAGACTTGGCGGTCGATCTGGAAGCGGTAGTAATCGCCGAAATAAGCCTTGGCCCCGGGCACCAGGTAGCTGGCGGTGGCCGGCGCGTTGGCATAGTCGTCTCCGTCGCGCACCAGGAGGCCCAGGCTGAGCAAACTTGCCAGCAAGGTCTCCAGGCCATGGGGCGTCATCCCGGTGGCGCCCGCCAGCGCCTCGATATCCCGCGCCCCTTTGTCGAGGTGTCCGAAAAGCTCGACGTTGAGGGCGGCAAACAGCGCCTTCGAGGCCATGAAGCCATAGGCGATGTGCGAGATCTGGCGAACGTCGGTCAGGGGTTCGTTCATGCCGTTTCCAATATTCCTTCGCGTAGCGTCACCACGCGGTCCATGCGGCGCGCCAGGTCGGTGTTGTGGGTGGCAACCAGGGCGGCCAGGCCGCGCTTGCGAACCTCTTCCTGAAGCTCCGCGAAGACGCCGTCGGCGGTGTCGTGGTCGAGATTGCCGGTGGGCTCGTCGGCCAGCAGCACGGACGGCTCATTGGCCACGGCGCGGGCGATGGCGACGCGCTGCTGCTCGCCCCCCGAAAGCCGCCCCGGGCGGTGGCTCAGACGCTCGGCAAGGCCAAAACGGGCCAGCAGCTCCCCGGCCCGTTGGCGGGCCTGGCGGCGGCTGCGGCCGTTCACCATCTGCGGCAGCACGACGTTTTCCAGGGCCGAAAATTCGGGCAACAAATGATGATGCTGGTAGACGAACCCCAGTCGGTGGCGCCGCGTCAGCGTGCGTTCGCCCTCGGACATGGCGTTGCAGGCCCGGCCGGCGATAGAGACCTCGCCGCCGTCGGCGCGCTCCAGCAGGCCGGCAACGTGCAGAAGCGTCGACTTGCCCGAACCCGAAGGACCGAGCAGCGCCACGATCTCGCCGGCCGCCAGTTCCAGAGTAGCCCCGCGCAGGACCATGAGCTCGACGCCACCCTGCACGAAGGTGCGTTCGATTTGGCGCAATTCCAGGGCCACGTCACTCATAGCGCAGCGCCTCCACCGGATCGATGCGCGAGGCCCGCCACGAGGGATAAAGCGTGGCCAGGAAGGAAAGTCCGAGCCCCATGCCAGCCACCGCCGAAACCTCGGTCGGGTCGATGCGGGACGGCAGGTTGGACAGGAAGCGGATCTCGGCGGCCCACAGCTCGGCCCCGGTCAGGCCTTCGAACCAAACCCGGATGATGTCGATGTTGTCGGCGAACAGCAGCCCCAGCACCAGGCCCAGCAGCGTGCCGCTGACGCCGATGCTGGTGCCGCTGATCAAAAAGATGCGCATGATGGCGCCGCGCGTCGCCCCCATGGTGCGCAAGATGGCAATGTCGCTGCCCTTATCCTTCACCAGCATGATGAGGCCGGAGATGATGTTGAAGGCGGCGACGATGATGATCAGGGTGAGGATCAGGAACATGACGTTGCGCTCGACCTGAAGCGCCGTGAAGAAATGCGAATTGGCCTGCTGCCAGTCATAGAGCCTGAGGCCGCCGGGCACGGCTTCGAAGAGCCGCTGGCGGGCCGCCGCCAGGTCGTCGGGATCCTCGACCATGACCTCGATGCCGCTGACGCTGGCGCCGCGGCGAAAGAACACTTGCGCCGCCTTCAGCGGCATGAAGATGAAGCTCGAATCGTACTCGTACATGCCCACTTCGAAGGTGGCGACGATGCGGTAGGCCCGCATGCGCGGCACCATGCCCATGGGACTGGCACGCCCCTTGGCCGCCACGATGGTGATGGGCCGGCCCACGGTGAGACCCAGCTTGCGGGCCAGGCGGCTGCCCACGACGACAGCGTCGGGGCCCTCGAAATCCTTCAGCGAGCCGGCCACGATCTTGCCGGCGACGACGCTGCGGGCGCGCAGGTCACCGGCCTTGAGGCCGCGCACCAGGGCACCGCTGGCGTTACTCTTGGCCATGGCCATGACTTGGCCCTCGAGCACCGGCGTCACCGCCACCACGCCCGCGACTTGGCGCAGCTTGTCGGAGAGCGCGTCGTAATTGCGCACACCGCCTTCGACATCCTGCACCACGATGTGGCCATTCAGCCCCAGGATGCGGTCGAGGAGCTCGACCCGAAAGCCGTTCATCACCGCCATGACGACGATCAGCGTGGCCACCCCCAGCGCCGTGCCGAGCAGCGAAAAGGCGGCAATGACGGAAATGAAGCCCTCCTGGCGGCGCGGCCTCAGATAGCGCACAGCTATCATCCACTCGAAGGCGGAAAACATGCCGTTATCCCGTCAGGCGGGCCAGGGCCGATTCGGGCGAGAGCTCCTCACGCTCGCCCGTGGCCCGCGATTTGAGCTCGACGGTGCCGGATTTGAGCCCCCGCGGCCCGACCACGAGCTGCCACGGGAGGCCGATCAGGTCCATGGTGGCGAACTTGGCCCCGGCGCGCTCGCCGGTGTCGTCGAGTAGCACTTCGCAATGGCCGGACAGGCTCTGCTCGAGCTCGGCACAGGCGGCATCGCAGGCCGCGTCGCCGGCCTTCAAGTTGACCAATCCGACGTCGAAGGGCGCCACGCTTTGGGGCCAGATAATCCCGGCCTCGTCGTGGCTGGCTTCGATGATGGCGCCGACCAGGCGCGAGACGCCGATGCCGTAGGAACCCATCTCGACGGCCACGGCCTCGCCATCGGGGCCCTGCACGGTGGCGCCCATGGCGGTCGAGTATTTGTTGCCGAAATAGAAGATATGCCCCACCTCGATGCCGCGGGTGTTGACGCGTTTGGCCTCGGGCACTTGCGCTTCGAAGGCGGCCGGGTCGTGTTTTTCGTCGGTGGCGGCATAAAGTTTCGTGCGCTCGGCCACGAAGGGCTCGAGGTCCGAATCGTATTCCACCTCCGCGGCCAAGGGTTCGAAATCCAAATAATCCGCGTGGCAGTGCACCTCGCTTTCGCCGGTATCGGCCAGGATGATGAATTCGTGGCTCAGGTCGCCGCCGATGGGCCCGGTGTCGGCGGCCATGGGAATGGCTGTCAGGCCGAGCCGGGCGAAGGTGCGCAAATAGGAAACAAACATCTTGTTGTAGGAATGCTTGGCCCCGGCGTAGTCGAGGTCGAAGGAATAGGAATCCTTCATCAGGAACTCGCGGCCGCGCATGACCCCGAAGCGCGGCCTGACCTCGTCGCGGAACTTCCATTGGATGTGGTAGAGCAAGCGCGGCAGATCGCGGTAGCTGCGCACCGATTGGCGGAAGATGTCGGTGATCTGCTCCTCGTTGGTGGGGCCATAGAGCATGTCGCGCTCATGGCGGTCTGTAATGCGCAGCATTTCGCGGCCATAATCCTCGTAGCGTCCGCTCTCGCGCCACAGATCGGCCGGCTGGATGGTCGGCATCAAGAGCTCCTGGCAGCCCGCCCGGTCCTGTTCCTGGCGCACGATGGCTTCGATCTTCTTGAGCACGCGAAAGCCCAGCGGCAGCCAGGAATAGATCCCGGCGCTCGATTGCCGCACCATGCCGGCTCGCAGCATCAGCCGGTGCGAAACGATCTGGGCCTCGCTCGGGTTCTCCTTGAGCGTCGGCAGGAAGTATTGCGATAGGCGCATGGGGGTTCCGGACCAGGGGACGATATCAGGCCGGCCAAACTTTAGGAAAAGCGGGGGACGATAGCAACGACCGCGACGGCAGCTACTTCTTCTTTTTCGGCTTACGCTCGCGGCAGGCGGCGGCCACGGCCTACTTTTCCTTGCGGCCGAGGCGCTTGCCGTTGAACTTGACGCTGCCGCCCCGGCTCACCGTCACCCGGCCCAGCGTCATGGCGCTGTCGCCCAGCTTGCCGGCCTTGTGCTTGAGGGCGCCGAAAACCTTGTGGGTGATGTCGAAGGAATAGTCTTCTGGGAGATCGAGCTGATAGCCGCCCTCGAGATCGGCCGACTTGACGGGCTTGCCGCGCACGTCGACGCCGGGCTTGTAGGCCACGTCGTCGCTGGGCGTGTGGCGCACCAGGTAGCGGCAATTCTTTTCGCTGATGACGATTTTCTGCTCGGCCTGCGCCAGCGCGGACGCCAACAAAAATATCGCAAGTGCGGCTATCGTTCTCATGGCTCCAGTCTGCCCCAACTTCGCTTAACGAAGGCTTAGCGGCAGCGACCTGGGCAACCGCCCAGTTGATCGCAGGCGTGGCGCTGCTCTCGGTCATGGGGCTCGTGGTGGCCTGGCTGTTCGGCATGGCCGAGCGCTAATTTCTGCGTTGGCGGTCCTGAGCAGTCGTCGGCCTCGTGGACAGCGAAAGAAGCGGGGCTGGAAGCGGGGTGGTGGGGGCGCTAGGTTAGGGACTAGGACTGCGGCACGAAGGGGGCCTTATGAGCGATACGTCCGGCGGCCGCCTCGACAACACGCGGAAGATTCGCGCCCGGCGCGGCACCACCTTGCAGGCCCGCAGTTGGCTCACCGAAGCGCCGCTGCGCATGCTCATGAACAACCTCGACGCGGAGGTGGCGGAGCGGCCCGAAGAACTCGTGGTCTATGGCGGCGTCGGCCGGGCGGCGCGCAACTGGGAATGCTACGACCGCATCGTCGAGGTGCTCAGCGAGCTGGGCGACGAGGAAACCCTGCTGGTCCAGTCCGGCAAACCCGTGGGCGTCTTCCGCACCCACGCCGACGCACCCCGCGTGCTGATCGCCAATTCCAACCTGGTGGGGCACTGGGCGACGCTGGATCACTTCAACGAACTCGACCGCCAGGGCCTGATGATGTACGGCCAGATGACGGCCGGCTCGTGGATCTACATCGGCAGCCAGGGCATCATCCAGGGCACCTACGAGACCTTCGTCGAGGCCGGCCGCCAACACTTCGGCGGCGACCTCGGGGGGCGCTGGATCCTCACCGCCGGCCTCGGCGGCATGGGCGGTGCCCAGCCTCTGGCCGCCACCATGGCCGGGGCCTCGCTGCTGGCCGTGGAGTGCCGGGCAAGCCGCATCGAACGGCGGCTCGAATCGGGTTACCTCGACGAGATGGCACCCGACCTCGACGCTGCGCTAAACCGCATCGCCGAGGCCACCAAGGCCCGCGAGGCGGTTTCCATCGGCCTGGTGGGTAATGCCGCCGAGGCCTTTCCCGAACTGGTGCGCCGCGAGGTGCGGCCCGATCTGGTCACCGACCAGACGGCGGCCCACGACCCCACCCACGGCTACCTGCCGCTGGGCTGGCAGCTCGCCGACTGGGAGGAACGCCAGGAGAGCGATCCCCACGGCGTCGAGGCGGCGGCCAAGGATTCGATGGCGGTTCAGGTGCGCGCCATTCTGGAGTTCCACCGCCAGGGCGTCGCTTGCGTCGATTACGGCAACAACCTGCGCCAGATGGCCCAGGACGTGGGCGTGGCCAACGCCTTCGACTATCCCGGCTTCGTGCCGGCCTACGTGCGGCCTATGTTCTGCCAGGGCCGCGGGCCCTTTCGCTGGGCGGCGCTATCGGGCAATGCCGAAGACATCTACCGCACCGACGCCATGGTCAAACGGGTGGTGCCCGACGATCGTCATTTGCATCACTGGCTCGACATGGCGCGGGCGCGCATCCAGTTCCAGGGTCTGCCCTCGCGCATCTGCTGGTTGGGATTGGGCGAGCGCGCCCGCGTCGGTCTCGCCTTCAACGACATGGTGGCATCGGGCGAGCTCGAGGCGCCGGTGGTGATCGGCCGCGACCATCTCGATTCGGGGTCCGTGGCCAGCCCCAACCGCGAGACCGAAAGCATGCGCGACGGCTCGGATGCGGTGGCCGACTGGCCGCTCTTGAATGCACTGCTCAACTGCGCCTCGGGCGCCACCTGGGTTAGCATCCACCACGGCGGCGGCGTCGGCATCGGTTATTCGCAGCACGCCGGCATGGTCATCGTCTGCGACGGCAGCGCCGCGGCCGCACGCCGCATCGAGCGCGTACTGACCAACGATCCGGCCAGCGGCGTCATGCGCCACGCCGACGCCGGTTACGAAGAAGCCGTGGCCTGCGCCCGCGAATTTGGTCTCAAGCTGCCCATGGTCGAAGGCTAGGGCCGGTGGTAACCACCACCCTGGTTCCCGGCGAATTGCGCCTTGCCGAGCTCCGGGCGCTGATGCAGGGATCCGGCCCGCTGGAGATGCCGAAAAGCGCCTGGTCCGCCATAGCAGCGGCGCACCAGACTGTGGCCGACGTCATCGCCTCGGGGCAGACGATCTACGGTCTCAACACGGGGTTTGGCCCCTTGGCCAGCCAGGCCATCGGGGCCGACGACTTGGCCGAGTTGCAGCGCCGGCTGGTGCTTTCCCATTCGGCGGGCAGCGGGCCACTGCTGCCCGACCCTGTGGTGCGGCTGATCCTGGTGCTCAAGCTGGCGGCGCTGGGGCGCGGCCATTCCGGGGTATCCCGGGGCCTGGTGGAAGCGTTGCTGGCCTTCCTCGCGGCCGATGTCCTGCCTTGCGTGCCGAGCAAGGGATCGGTCGGTGCCTCGGGCGATCTGGTGCCGCTGGCCCATCTGACGGCGGCGCTTATCGGCGAGGGCGAGGTGCGCATCGAGGGCCGCGTCGCACCGGCCGCCGAGGGCCTGGCTGCGGCCGGCATCGGCGCTTACGTGCTCGGCCCCAAAGAAGGCCTGGCCATGCTCAACGGGACGCAAGTCTCGACGGCGCTGGCGCTGGTGGGATTGTTCGGCGTCCATGACGTTTTCGCCGCCGCCATCGTGGCCGGTGCCCTCAGCGTTGATGCCGTGCTGGGCAGCGACGTGCCCTTCGATGCCCGCATCCAGGCGGTGCGGGGACAGATCGGTCAGACCGACGTGGCCGAGGCGCTGCGCACCCTGCTGGCAGGCAGCGGCATTCGCGCCTCCCACCTCACCTGTCACCGGGTCCAGGACCCCTACTCGCTGCGCTGCCAGCCCCAAGTCATGGGCTCCTGCCTCGATGCCATGCGCTTCGCCGCCGGCTTGCTGGAGCGCGAGGCTAACGGCGTCAGCGACAATCCGCTGGTCTTCGCCGCCTCGGGCGAGGTGCTGTCAGGCGGTAATTTCCACGCCCAACCGGTGGCCCTGGCGGCCGACACGTTGGCTTTGGCAATTGCCGAGATCGGCAACCTGGCGGAACGACGCATCGCCCTTTTGACCAACACCGCCATGAGCGGCCTGCCGGCTTTCCTGGTGGCCGAGCCCGGGCTCGACTCGGGCTTCATGGCCCCGCAGATCGCCGCCGCGGCCCTGGCCAGCGAAAACAAATCGCGGGCCCATCCCGCCGGCATCGACAGCATTCCCACGGCGGCCGACCAGGAAGACCACGTCAGCATGGCGACGTTTGCCGCCCGCCGCCTGGCCGACATGGTGGACAACGCCGCCACCATCATCGCCATCGAGCTGATGGCGGCGGCCCAAGGCATCGATTTCCACGCGCCGCTGGTCACCAGCGAGGCGCTGCTTCCGGCCTATCAAGCGGTTCGCGAACGCGTGCCCTTCATCGCCAGCGACCGCCGGCTGGCACCCGAGATCGCCCGGGTGGCGGACGAAGTCGTCAAGAACGGCCCTTGCCGCGATCTGGTTGTGGCCTGCCGCCTGAGTTGAACGGCCACGGCAATCGCCCATTGACCCGGCCCCGTGCCTGGCCAACACTACGCCTTGGAACCCGCGCCGATATCGAACATCGCGGCAGCAAAGGGAGGAAAACATGCTTTCCGTTAGCAAGAGACAAATTGCCAGCCTGGCGGCTACCGGCCTGATCGTTGCCGCGGCTTTGTCAAGTTTTGTGGGCACCACCGCCGCGGCCGACAAGATCGCCGTCGGCGCCTTGCGCTTCACCTCCCATTCGGCCAGTTTCGTGGCTTTCGAACGGGGCTATTTCAAGCAGCACGGGCTGGAGGTCGAGTTCAAGTTCTTCCAGGCGGCCCAGCCCATGGCCGTGGCCATCGCCTCGGGCGACGTCGATTTCGGCGTCACCGCCATCTCCGGCGGCCTCATTCGCCTGGCCGAAAAGGGCGCCATCAAGATCGTCGGCGGCGCGCTCCAGGAAGAGAAGGGCATCGACGGCCAGATCATCCTGGTCTCGAAAGCGGCCTATGACGCTGGCATCACCAGCCCGGCCAAGCTCAAGGGCCGCAGCTTCGGCATCACCCAGACCGGATCTTCGTTCCACTACATGGCGGCCAAGATCGCCCAGAAGGAGGGCTTTGCCACCTCGGACATCAAGCTCAAGCCCTTGCACAAGGTCGGGGCCATCATCGGAGCCCTGAAGTCGGGCCAGATCGATGCCTGGTCCATCGTGCCCCACATCGCCAAGGCGCTGGCCAAGGGCGGCACGGTCAAGCCCATCGGCATGGTGGCCGACTATATCTCGGACTACCAGGTGACCACCGTCTTCACCTCGGCCGACAACGCCGCCAACAAGCGCGACCTGGTGAAGCGGTTTCTCGCTGCCTTCTCGCAAGGCGCCGCCGATTTCAACGCCGCCCTGGTCGACAAGTCGGCCGGTGCCGAGGCCGCCGAAGCCATGGTCAAGCTGGTTCACAAGTACGTTTACGCCAGCCGGCCCTACGAAAAAGCGGCGCCCTCGATCCGTAACGGCGCCATGCGCATCAACCAGAATGCCCGGCTCAACCTGACCAACGTCAAGGACCAACTGGCCTGGTTCAAGTCCGAGAATTTAGTGCCGGCCAGCATATCCATCGAAACGCTGGTCGACACCAGCTACGTCGAGACGTTCTGAGCACGGGCAAGAAGGGGTCTATGGATCTTCGCCTCGAACACGTCTCTCATTCCTATGGCGACGTGGAGGTTCTGCACGACCTCGAGCTGACCATCAAGAGCGGCGAGATCGTCTGCATCATCGGCCCCTCGGGCTGCGGCAAGTCGACCCTGCTGCGGCTGATCGGCGGTCTCGAGCTGCCCGGCGCCGGCCGCATTCTGCAGATCGGCGAGCCGCCGGCGAGTTCGCTCAATCCGCTGACCTACATCTTCCAGGATTTTGCCCTGTTGCCCTGGCGCAGCGTCGAGGGCAACGTCAGCCTGGTGCTCGAGGATCACGGCCTGGGCCGGGCGCAGAAGGCGGCAATCGTCGAGGACGTACTCAGCCGCACCAAGCTCAGCGATTTCAAAAAGGCGCTGCCCCGGCAGCTCTCGGGCGGCATGCGCCAGCGCGTCGGCATCGCCCGGGCGCTGAGCGTCAACCCCGCCGTCATGCTGATGGACGAGCCGCTGTCGGCGCTCGACAGCCAGACCCGCGAATTGTTGATGGACGATCTGGTGGATCTCTGGACGCGGGAAAATTTCACCGCCGTCTATGTCACTCACAACCTGGCCGAGGCGGTGCGGCTGGGCCACCGCATCGTCGTGCTGTCGCGCCGCCCCGGACGCATCCGCGAGGTCGTCGATATCGACTTGCCGCTGGCCGCCCGCACCGTGGGCAAGGCCGAGCTCGAGGATACCCAGCGCCGGCTTTGGCAAATGCTGCGCGACGAAGCGCGGGCCGCAGATAGGGAACTGGCCGATGTCTGACACCGTGACGAAATTACCGCCTGAGGCCGCCAAACCGGTGCGCTTTCGGGGCGGCGGCTTCCAGCCGGTACCGCTGGGGCTGCTCTCGCCCCTGGTCTTCGTGGGCGTCATCGGGTTTTGGGAGATCGGCTCGCAGACTGGCCTGATCGGCCAGCTGGTACTGCCCGCACCTTCCGAGGCCTTCGAGGCTTTTCGCCAACTGCTCACGTCGGGCCTGCTATGGAAGCATCTCGGTGCCTCGCTGCAACGTCTCGCCATCGGCTGGACCAGCGGCACCCTGTTGGGCATCACGGTGGGCATGATGATTGCGCTCTTTTCCCTCGCCCGGGCTTCGTTGCAGCCGCTGGTTTCGGCCATCTTTCCCATCCCCAAGATCGCGCTTTTGCCGCTTTTCATCATCTGGTTCGGCATCGACGAGGGCTCCAAGAACGCCACCATCCTGTTCGGGACCTTTTTTCCTACCGTCATCGCCACCTACTCGGGCGTCGACAACGTCGACCGCACACTGATCCGCATGGGCCAGTCCTTCGGCCTCTCGTGGTGGTCCATCGTACGCAAGATCGTTTTGCCCGGCGCGCTCCCCGCCATCCTGGCGGGATTTCGCATCTCCGCCTCGATCGCCATAATTTTGCTCGTGGCGGCCGAGATGATCGGCGCCGAATTCGGCGTCGGCGCCTACGTCCTGCTGGCTGGCAGCCTGATGGCAACGGACCAGTTGATCGCCGGGGTCGCCCTGCTCTCCATCATGGGGCTGACGGTGGCCTGGCTGATCGGCAAGGCCGAGAGGTATTTCTTGCGTTGGCGGACGTGAGCGGTCCCGATGTCACGGTGATCGGCGGCGGCCTGGTCGGCAGCGCCATCGCCTACGGCCTGGCCAAGCGCGGCCTCAAGACCACGATCCTCGACGAGGGCGACGTGGCGCTCAGGGCCTCGCGCGGCAACTTCGGCCTGGTGACGGTGCAGGGCAAGGGCGACGGCCGGCCGGAGTACGCCCGCTGGTCGCTGCACTCGGCAGGGCTCTGGCAAGGCCTGGCCGACGAACTGAAGCAACTCACCGGCGTCGACGTCGGTTTCGAGCAATCCGGCATCGCGGTCATCTGTCTCTCGGAGGCCGAGGACACGGCCCATCGCGGCTTGATGGCGAGGCTGACGCGAGAGGCGGGGGCCGCGGGCTATGATCACGAATTCCTCGGCCGGCCGGAGCTCGCCGGGCGGCTCCCCGGCCTCGGCGAAACGGTGGTGAGCGGCTGCCTCACGCCCCACGACGGCCACGCCAATCCCCTCAAGTTGCTGCGAGCGCTGCATGCCGGGTTCCTGGCCCGGGGCGGCGCATACCGGGCGGAGCAAAAGGTCGCCATGATCGAGCCGGCAAAGCGGAGCGGTTTCCGCATCTCCACTGCCCGCGAGGTCGTCAATTCGGACAAAGTCGTAATCGCCGCCGGCTTGGGATCGCAAGGCATGGCCGCCCAGCTTGGCATCCATGCACCGCTGGTGCCCTCTCACGGCCAGTTGCTGGTCAGCGAACGCATCGCGCCGAGATTCCATATGCCCACCAACCTGGTGCGCCAGACCCGCGAGGGCAGCCTCATGCTGGGCTATACCGCCGACGACCTGGGATTCGTTACCGGCACCCGGCCCGACCTCGCGCGTGATATCGCCTTTCGCGCCCGCCTCGCCTTTCCCTTCATCTCCGACTTGCGCGTGGTGCGCACCTGGGCGGCGCTCCGCGTCATGACGCCGGACGGTTTTCCGCTCTATCAGGAATCGGCCAAGCATCCCGGGGCCTTCGTGGCCGCCTGCCACAGCGGCGTGACGTTAGCCGCGGTGCATGCCCTCGAGATCCCCGATTGGATCGCCGGCCAGCCGCTGCCCGGCAACCTCACCTGCTTCGGATCGGATCGTTTCGATGTTCAAACGGCTGCATGACACCAGCGACCTCGTGAACATCGTTTTCGAGGGCGAGAGCCTGCCGGTGCCGCGAGGCGAAAGTGTGGCCGCCGCCCTGCTGGCGGCCGGTGCCGGTCACTTGCACAAATCCGCCGTCTCGGGCGAGCCGCGCTCGGCGCACTGTCTGATCGGAGTCTGCTTCGATTGCCTGGTGGAGATCGACGGCGTGGCCAATCGCCAAGCCTGCCAGGAGCCGGTACGCGAGGGCATGTCGGTACGGCGACAGTCCGGCCCCCGTGAGGTGGCGCCATGAATGCCGCTCACCACCTGGCGGTGATCGGCGCCGGCCCGGCCGGCCTGGCCGCCGCCACCGTGGCGGCCGATTGCGGCCTCGAGACGGTGGTTTTCGACGAAGGGCCTGCGCCCGGGAGACAGATCTACCGATCCATCGAGGAGGTCACCCGGGAGCGGGCCGGCGATCACGCCCTGCTTGGCGAGGAATACGGCCGCGGCAACGGGCTGGTCGCCGCTTTCCGCGCCAGTGCCGCCAGTTACCTGCCACAAACCAGCGTCTGGGAGATCACGCCGGACGGCGAGCTTGGCATCCTGGGGCCCGAAGGGGCCCGGCTGTTGGGCGCCCAGCGCGTGCTGATAAGCGCCGGCGCCATGGAACGGCCGATGCCGGTGCCGGGCTGGACGCTGCCCGGCGTGATGACGGCGGGGGCCGCCCAGACGCTGCTCAAGTCGGCCGCCCAGGTGCCCGACGTGCCGCTGGTGCTGGCCGGCAGCGGGCCGCTGCTGTACCTCGTGGCCTGGCAACTGGTGCAAGCCGGGGCGCCAGTGCAAGCCGTGCTCGACACCACGCCGCGGGCCAATGCCTGGCGGGCGCTTCGCCACCTGCCCGGGGTCTGGCCGGAAGCCGCCACCTTGGTCAAGGGCTGGCGCTGGATGCGCGAGATCAGGAGCCATGGCGTGCGGGTTCTGTCCGGCGTCTCGGCGTTGCGTTGTCTCGGCCAGGGACGCCTCGAGTCCGTGGCCTACCGGATCGGCAGCCAAGACGAGGCACGCATCGATTGTCAACTCACGCTGCTGCATCAGGGCGTCATACCCAACCACCAGCTCGCCGCCGCCGCCGGCTGTGCCCAGGCCTGGGACGAAACCCAGCTCTGCTGGCGCACCGCCAGCGACGCCTGGGGGGCTACCGATGTCGCCGCCATCGCCGTGGCCGGCGACTGCGTCGGCATCGGCGGTGCCCTGGCGGCCGAACGCCAGGGCCGCTTGGCCGGTCTCGACGCTGCCTGCCGGCTTGGCGCCATAAGCGCGGAGGAACGCGACCGCCGCAGCTATCCCGAGCGCCACGAATTGGCCCGCCAGATGGGCCTCAGGCGCTTCCTCGACGCCTATTTCCGGCCCGCGGCCTGGCTGCTGGCGCCGCCCGAAGACGACACAGTGGTCTGCCGCTGCGAGGAAGTCACGGCCGGCGAGCTGCGCCAAGTCGTCGACCTGGGCTGCCCCGGACCCAACCAGGCCAAGGCCTTCACCCGGGCCGGCATGGGGCCTTGCCAGGGCCGCATGTGCGGCCAGACGGTTTCCGCCGTCATCGCGGCGGCCCGCGGCCTGCCCGTGGCCCGGATCGGCGAGGCCCGGGTGCGGCCGCCGCTGAAGCCCATCACCGTCGGCCAACTGGCCGAGATGCAGGGCGTCGACCACGACGTCAGCCTCAGCGGCGGCCTGCCCGCGGCACCCAAAGAAGCGTGACCGTGATCGAAGCCGATGCCGTCGTCATCGGCCGAGCTCCGCCGCCTGGTGCCGGCACTGGCCGATCATTGCCTCGGCGGCCTGGTGGTGCGCCAGGACGGTTCCGCCAGCCCCTACCATACGACAATGGCCTTCAAGCACGCCGGCGAGGCGGCGGGGGTGCGCTTCGATGAGGGGGTGCGGCTTCTCGGCATCGGCCAGACCGGCTGCCTGACGACATCCCGGTCGTCGGCCCGTCGCGCAAGGCGCCCGGCATCTTCCATGCTTTCGGTTTTTGCGGCCACGGCTTTCAGTTCGGCCCCATCGTCGGCCGCATCATCGCCGACCTGGCGCTGGACGGCGGCTCCAACCTGCCCATCGAGGCATTTTCCATTGCCCGCTTCCGGGCCGAGGACTGATCCAGGCGGATTTCGCGGAGAAAGCGCCCCGCTCCCTTGACGCTCCGCCGGGTTCGTCCAATCCTGCCGGCATGAGCCAACCCCAAAGCCATCACATCGACCCGGAAAAGGATCCGGTGGTGCGGCAACTGCTGCTGGAGGCGGACCGCTCCACCCAGCGTTTCACGGCCTACGTACGCCTGGCGCTGGGACTGGTGCTGAGCACCAACGTCGTGCTCATCGGTCCCGAGTTCCTGCACGGGACCTGGCTGCTGGAGGCCCACATGGGGCCTCTACCTGGCGCTGGCCCTGCTGTCTCTGCTGCTCTCCAGCAAACGCCTGTTCCGGCCGTTCTGGGCACCGGTGTTCATCGTTCTGGACGTGCTTTGGATCTATGCGGTGACGCTGAACGGGCTGAATCTCCTGCAGCTTCCTCTGGCCCGCTTCATCGAGTTGCCGCCCTTTCTGTTCATCTTCATCTTCATCGGGCTGGCCGGCCTGCGCTTCACACCGACCGCCATGCTGGCGGGGCTGGCCACTTTCATGGTGATGGACGGTATCATTATCAGCCTCTATCTGGCCGATCAGCTGCCCTGGCCGCTACTGAACGAACATCCTCTGTTCCAGGTCGGCACCAATGTGCTGCGCATCACCATCATCATCGCTGCCGGCGTGATTGCCGCCATCGGTTCCTATCGCTCGCGCCGCTTTCTCGCTCGTGCCTTGGCGGCGCGGCGGCAGCGCGATTTCGTCGAGCGCACCTTCGGCAAATTCGTGCCCGAGGCCGTGGCCCAGGCCATCATCGCCGATCAGGGCATGTTGCAACCCATGCAGTGCACCGCCACCATTCTCTATACCGACATCCAGGGTTTCACCTCGGTGGTCGAGGCCACGGACCCGCAGGCCGTGGTGGACATGCTGAACGCCTACTTTGCCGCCCTGGAAAAGGCCATAAGCACCGAGCACGGCATCATCACCCAGTTCCAGGGGGACGCCGTGCTGGCGGTGTTCAACGTGCCGCTGGACCAGCCGGACCATGCCGACCGGGCGCTGGGCGCCGCCCGCGGCATCGAACGGGTGACGCAGGAGCAAATGTTTGCCGGCCACAGGCTGACCACCCGCATCGGCATCGCCACCGGCCAGGTGGTGGCGGGCAACGTCGGCGGCGTGGAACGTGTAGGCTTCACCGTGCACGGCGACGCGGTGAACCTGGCGGCACGCCTGCAAGAAAAAAACAAGGAGACCGGCACCCGCTTGCTGCTGGCCGAGGAAACGGTGGCGGCGCTCAGCGACGCCTCGGCGCTGCGGCCGGTGGGGCGCGTGCAAGTGCGTGGCAGGGAGCGGCCGGCCTCGGTCTATAGCTGGAAGGAGGCTACGGCCGAATAGGAGTGATTAATTCGGTTTCGGCATGAGCCGCCATTGAGGCGGCGGCCCAGGCGATGGCCAACTACGGCAATCGATTCAGCCGCACCGAAGCGGATCTTCTGATTTTGAAATGGATGGTTGGATTCGTCCTGGCCGGTACGGTGCCGCTGCTGTTCACGGCCTTCACGTAGGCCAGATATGCCCCGCATCGCGCCGCCCGACTTTCGTGGGTTCGGCGTCCGCTGCTGAGGGTACAGTGAGCATGCCGGGAGCGGGGCCGAAGCGACACGATTGACCCACACCGGACACCAGCAGTCGAATGAGGTTTCAGGTCGGGAACCACAAATCGAGGGATTTCGTTGCTTGGACTCAAAAAAGGCCGCCGACCTAGCGAATAGATTTGATCCCAGCTAACGCATTACTCAACGACGGAGAAATATTTGAGGTCAAACATATCGGCCTCAACATACTCATTCTTCTCGGCTCGCGTTCCGCCAGGATTGCGATAGATCGGAAAACAGAATTTGCGGCCGATCAATAGATCCTCAGAAATAACGCAATTCAAATTTCCTTCAATATGTGATTTGCCTGATACCGTCACGTATCAACGCGTAGGCAAGATGGCGAGATACATATTCGGGATAGTCCGGTTCATAACACATCCCCAGCTTCATGAGCCTGATACCCTCAGCCGGTTGACCGCTCACAACCTTGGTCGAGCCACCGATATTATGAGCGTCCCCGCCTGCCGGCGCGAGTTCTAAAGCGCGGTCGACGTTTGCGATCGCTGAGTCATGTTTCCTTTCGTAGGCATCTAGTGATGCCAGAATAAGATAGGGGTTGACGCTCGGTATCAGAGACAAAGATTTTTCTGCGAATTTTCGCGCAAGATGCATATCCTTTTTTCGATTCTTACTAATGTTTATCACTACTTTCTGCCAATGTATCCATCCCATTAGAAAGTTCGCTATGGCCGAGTTAGGTTTTCGCTTGTAAAGATCCGACCATATTTTCTCAGCAGTTCGGTGCCCTTTTTTGCTCCATTCCAGAAAATGTGCCCGCCCCTGCACCATCAAGCGATAACTCTCGTGATCGCCTGACAACTCACGCCACTCTCTGGCTTGCTCACCGAGCGTCAGTTTGACGTGCATTTCTTCCAGAATTCTTTGTGAAATATCGTCTTGCAGATCAAAAAGATTGAGACCCTCCAGCTCACGATCATAGCGTTCCGCCCAAAGGTGTCCGCCATCCACAGCGTCGACCAACTGTGCCGTCAAGCGAATTCTGTCGCCGCTCCGTTGCACGCTGCCTTCCAGCACGTAGCGCACGCCGAAGCGTTCGGCGACCTCTTGGACTTGCACCGGCTTGTTCTTGTAGGTGAAGCTCGAGTTGCGGGCGATTACGAAGAGGTCGGGCGAGCCCGAGAGCACGGCGATGATGTTTTCCGTCAGGCCGTCGCCGAGGTAGTCCTGCTCCGGGTCGCCGCTCAGGTTGTCGAAGGGCAGCACGGCGATGGAAGGTTTTTCGGGCAGCTTGTAGGCGAACTTGCTCCGGTCCGCCGGTTCGAAGTCGGGCTGCTGCCACCACCACGTGCCACCAGCGGCGATCGCCAGCAGTATTGCAGCAGCGACCAGGGCAGGCCACTTCCATGCCATGACGGGGCGGCGCGATGTCTCGGTCGCTTTGCCGTCGAGCAGAACGCGATAGACCCGTACCGGCCTGGCGACGTTCTTGACCTCGATTTCGCCCATGTCCTCGAATTGGTGGTCCAACCGATTGAGAACCCGATTGTGGACCGCGCCGGAGATGCAGATGCCGCCAGGTTCTGCCAGTGCCTCGATGCGGGCGGCAATGTTGACGCCCTCCCCGTGAATGTCTTCGCCGTCATCGATGATGTCTCCGAGATCGATACCCATGCGGAAGTCGAGCCGACCTACCGCCAGCCTCTCCTGCATTGCGACAGCACATTCAACGGCCGCCTGCACTGTCGGGAACTCGGCGAGGAAGCCGTCGCCGGTGTGCTTTACGATGTGGCCGGCGTGACCGGATATGGTGGGATCGATGATGTCTGAACGGGCCGCTTTCCAGGCCGCGACGGTGCCGTCCGCATCCTGCTCCATGCGCCGGGTGTAGCCGACCATATCGGCCGCAAGAATTGCCGAGAGCCGCCTCTGGTCGCCACCATCGCTCATGGGCCGACACTCGTCCGAACCTGGGGGTAGAATTATACTCGATCATTTAGCGTGTGGCGAATCCGTGTGGGAATTTCTATCGGCCTGGCGACCAACAAGGACAGCCGAGGTCTCCTCATGGCTAATCGCGACAGTTCGAGGCACCGCCTGGATCGTCCGAAGCTAGGGTCAAAACTGATGTGGCAGGCCGCCGAAAACCGACCGACCCGACCTCCCCCCCTACTTCACCACCAAGCTCGCCTCGCTGATCGTGGCCTCGGCGATGGAGCGGAAGGTGCCCACGAGCTTGAAATCGAGGCCGGCGGCGGGTGGTCGACCGGGCCATACAAATCCCGGGGGGGGGGGGGGGGGAGATCTGCGGCGCTGATGTTGACAGGGCGAAGGCGTGCAATATTCTTCGACTATTTAGCGACAAGAGGCAGCGAAATGGATTTCTCCCCGAGCCCCGAGCAACAGGCCTGGCAACGAGAATGCGAGGCCTTTGTCAGCACCGAACTGCAGCCTTGGGACGACCAGATCGAACGTCAGGGGATCGTCCCCGAATCGGCCCTCGAGGGTTTGCGGCGCATGGGCATGTTCGGCCTGAACACGCCAAGCGAATATGGCGGATCGGGCCTTTCCATGGTGGAGACCTGTATCGCCATGCGGGAGCTGGCCAAGGCACACATTGCCTACTACTACATTTCGGGCCTCAATCTTCACATTGGTTCGAAAGGGCTGGAACTCGACGGGACGGAGGAACAGAAGCAGCGTTGGCTTCCCGAAATGGCATCCGGAAGGCAGGTTACAGCCTTTGCCCTTACCGAACCGGGGGCCGGGTCGAACGCCGCTTCAATAGCGACAACGGCTGTTCGTGACGGCAATCATTACATTCTCAACGGCCGCAAGATCTACATCACCAATGCGCCGATCGCCGGTATTTTCACAGTGTTCGCCAGAACCTCGAACACCAAAGGCACGGGCGGAATATCAGCCTTTATCGTCGAAGCCGGCACGCCTGGTTTGCGCATCGGTGAGTTGCAGGAAATGCTGGGGGGCAATGGCTCGACACATGCCGAAGTCATTTTCGAGGATTGCCGTGTTCCTGAAGACTGTTTGCTCGGCGGCCAGGAGGGCCAGGGCTTCCGCACGGCGATGAAATGTCTGGATGCGGGCCGCGTATGCTGGGGCTCCTATTGCGTCGGCGCCGCGGAACGTTTGCTGGATCTGACCCTGGATCAAGTCAGCACAAGACAACAGTTCGGCTCTCCGCTGGCAGCCAACCAGGGCATCGCCTGGCAACTTGCCGATATGAAAAGCAGCCTTCATGCAGCGACGCTGGTGGCCGCCGAGGCTGCCTGGACCTATGACCACAATCCCCAGCACCGCTCCGTGCGCAGTGCCATGTCCAAGTTGATCGGTGGCGACATGGTGTTCAAGGTCGCAGATACCGCCCTGCAGCTTTTTGGCGGCTCCGGTTACAGCCGCTCCACACCGATTGAAAGGATCTGGCGCGAAGTGCGGGTGGTGCGCATTCTGGATGGCACGTCAGAGATCATGCGCAGCATCGTGGCGCGGGGATTGATGGCGGAACATTCCGCGGCCGGCACCTGAAGCCGCCCTGAAGCCGCCCCTGAAGAGGCCCTGATGTTGCGCCTCAAGGTCAGACAGGCCCGCAGTATCGCGCGCCGGGAGGCGATCGTTGCCGCCGCCATCCAGGTCTTCGGCAAGGATGGCGTTCACGCCGCCACTTTGACCGGCATCAGCCGCGCCGCAGGGGTACCGCTGACCAGCATCTACGACTATTTCGACAGCAAGACGGCGCTGCTGGCCGCCCTGCCCGAGACTATTTTCGCCGCCTTTTTCGCCCAAATCGATGCCGACCTCGAGGCCCGGCCGGACCCGGTCGATAAGCTCGAATGCTTTTTCATCCGGACGCTGGAATATATGGAACGCCATCCGGACTGGGCCAGGGTCTTCTTTCTCGAGATTTGGCCGGCCGTGGTGGCCGGCGAGCCCAAAATCCGCCAGGCGGTCGATGCCTTCGGACACCGCGTCATTGGCATCGTCGCCAGCGGTATCGAGAACGGCAAACTGTCGGCCAACAACGATCCCTATCTGATCATGTCCATTCTTCTCGGTACCATGGCGCACCTTGTTTCCGTCTGGCTGCTCTATCAGGCACCTTATGATCTGGTGACGCAGGGCCGGCGCTCGATGGCGCTGATGCGGCGCCTGATCGAACCTGATGGGCCCGGGGCTTCGAAGTAAAGCCGGCTACTCTGCCGCGGCGGCTTGTGCCTCGGGAGTTGGCAGCTTTTTCGGCAGGATCGCCACGGCGGCTAGTATCACGATGGCGGCACCGGCAAGGATGCGAAACAAGGTGTCGAAGCCCCAATTCTGATAGACGAAAGCAATCAAGGGCAAGGTTGTCGCCAAGACGGTGAAACTGACGACATAGCGAACGCCGTAGATGCGGGCCCGATAGGCGCCGCTGGCGGTCTTGCCGATCATGTAGTCATTGATGGGAATTTGACCAAAGGCGCCAAGCATGAAGCCCAGCGCCACGGCCAGCGCCATCCCGTCCGTCAAACCCGGCATGGCCAGGAAGAAGACCAATTGGATCAGCGCCACGGCCATGAATACCAGGCGTGGGCCCAAGCGGTCGAGCAGGCTGCCGACCACCAGCTGAGCCAGCGAGGCCACCGCGAATACGATGAAAGCCAGGGAGCCGATCACGGTGGCCACGTCACCCTGGCCGGCGGCAGCGGTGCTGCCGGTCCAGAGGGACAGCTCGGCTGCCAGGCCTTGCAGACGTTCGTCGAAGATCTTCGGCAACGCGAAGGTCGTGGCCTGGAAGATCACGGAGGAGACGGCGGCGGTCAGAAAGACGATCGCCGACACGCGAATCAGCAGGGCGCGGTACGAGGGCGAGGGCTTCACCTCGACAGCGATTTCCTTGGGCCCCGTTGCCTGGCGCTCGGCCTGAATATTCTTCCGCCGCAGCATCAAGTACGCCAGCCCCATGACAAGGGAAAAGAGGCCCGGAAGGATAAACGCCATGCGCCAACCGCCATTGTCGATCAGGTATCCGGTGATGAGCGCGGCGCAGGCCACCCCGAGATTGCCCCAGACACCGTTGGCGGCAATCCGCAGGCCCGTGTTGCGCCATTTCGTGGTGACGATGGCCAGGCCCACGGGATGGTAGATGGCCGCGAACATGCCGATCACGAACAAACCGGCGCCGATCTGCAAGGGCGTGGCGGTGAAACCCGTAGCAATGGACGCCAGACCGATGCCAATGAAAAACACACACATCATGCCGTCGCGGCTCCATTTGTCGGCGAGCCAACCGGCCGGGAGCGAGAAGACACCAAATGCGAAGAACCCGGGCGTCGCATAGGCCAAAAGTTCGGCGTAGCCGATTCCCCATTCCCGATACAGCACCAGGGCCGCGACCGTGGCGAAAACCAAGGTGAACAAGTGGTCCAGGAAATGACCGATGTTCAGCAACAAGAAATACCATCGATCCCGGTCCATGGGCCCGTCTTCCCCTGAATGGTCGCGCACCCCTGGGAAAATCACCTGGGTGCTTTGCCGCCCGTGACCCGGCAAAAAATCCGGGTTACCAGGCCAGCGATGGCGCCGACGGCGACAGCCAAGCCATGCTCGGGGTAGATCATCACCGGACTCTGGAAGTCAACCTGTCGCCGCCATTGCCACAGCGCCTCACCCTGCCGGCGACGCCGCAGGCCCGGCCCCAGCCTCTCGTCTTCCCTGCGCAAGACAGTTGGAATCGCCCCCCTACTTCACCACCGTCACCACCAAGCTGGCCTCGCTGACCGTGGCCTCGGCAATGGCGTGGAACGTCCCTACGAGCTTGAAATCGAGGCCGGCGGGCAGCGGCGCGAAATCCTCGCTGCGCCAGGCCCGCGGCAGCTCCCGCATGACGTCGCGGTTGGTGGCGAAGCATTTGACCAGGTCGATGCCGGCCGGTTCGGTGACGTTCAAGTCGAAGGCGTAGCGCTCGTCGGGGATGCTCAGCGCCCGGCCGCCGGGGATCTTGGCGTCTTTGTGATAGCGGTTGGGGAAGATGCGGAACCAGGTGCGGTCGGATTGGCGGTAGAAGCAATAAAGCCAGGCCTCGCGGTCGGTCTGGATGTCGAGCACCAGCTTGTCGCCGACGCGGTAGCTGGGGTCGGGCCCACGCGGGCTGGAAAGCTCGAGGCGGTGGGCGCCCAGGCCGTCGTTGTTCAAAAGCCCGGTGGGGAAGTTGCCGGCGGGCCGCAATTGAAGGCCCCGGGGCGGGCGCACGTGGCCGGTCCAGGCGACGCTTTCGCCGGCCGCGTTGCGCAGCTTGAGGCGGAGATCGACGCTGGATTCGAAATCCCAATAGGTGCCTTCGAGGACGTAAACGCCCTCGCCTTTCTCGCTGCCTTTTTTGTAGCGCTTGACCACCAGCTTGCGCTCGCTCAGCACACTGGCGAAGTGCTGGCTGAGCACGGCACCGATCTGCTCCTCGACGTAGCGGCTGAAGGCGGTCTGTTGGCGGCTCGACTGGAAGCGCACGCCGGCCAGCCTGAGCTCGCGCATGTCGGCGGCATGGTCGCGGAAGTGCTTGGCTGCCCGGGCCACTCCCTGCTTGAGTGAGAGCACGGTGCCGGCCGCCGCTGCTGGCAGTTTGCGGGCTTCGGTCGAAGCGATGATGGTGCCGGTGGAACGGCCCGCCCCCATGGCCTTGTAGACCAGGCTCACCGCGCCGCCCTCGAGGCGGATGGTGCCGACGACCAGGACGTCAGCGGCGGCGTTGTCGCTGACCAGGGCCACCGGGTCGTCGACGCCCCCCGATTCGTCGAGGTCCTTGATCACTTGGCGCAGCTCGCTCCGCCCGACGAATTCGAAATGCTTCCGCGCTTTGGCCTGCAGCGCCGCCAGCAGGGCATCATTGAAGGCGTTGGCGGCTTCGGGGGTTACCGGGATGTCGTCGCGCGGGCCGAAGGGCCAGAGCGCGATGCGGATGCGGCCCTTGCCCTTACGCCAGGCACCGAGACCGCTCAGCAGTTCGTCGGCCAATCCAGCGAATACGGCATTTTCGGAATTTGCCGCCTGGGCTACAGGGATCACGATGGAAAACACCAGAGCGGCACAGAGAACCAGCCGGACGGCTGCGGCCACTGCACGCGCCATCACCACTTGATCTTCCGTTCGCCCGAGCGTTTCGATTTGACTTTGGTCCCGGGCGGCGAGCCCAGGGCCAGCACCTCGACGCGGCGGTTGAGGCCGGCCTTGGGCCTGAGCGGGTTCTTGAGCTGCTCCTCGCCCATGCCGATGCTTTCCAGGCTGGCGGCATCGATGCGGTGGCGCGCCACCAGGTAGGCCTTGACGGCCTTGGCACGCTGCTGGGAGAGGCGTTTGTTGTAGGCGGCGCCGCCGGAGGCATCGGTGTGTCCGACGATGCGGAAGCGCTGGCCGGCCAGGCGTTCGGATTTCAAGGCCCCGCCCAGCTCGTCGAGCTGGCGCCGGGCCTGCCTGGTCAGCGTCGCCGAGTTCACCTGGAAGCGCACGTCGAGATCGACGCGGGGCTTGCCGGAATGTTCGGGAAGATATTCCAGCGGCGCCAGCGAACGGATGATGGAGTTCAAATCCCGCACGCCGTCTTCGGCGGCCGCCGGCAAGGCCCACGTCAGACCGGCCAGCAGACAGGCAACGACGAATCGCACCGCCCTACTCCGTTACCGGCCGCCACTTTCCCTTGGACGGCTTTTGCTTGCCGCTGGGCTCGGCGAAATCGTCGCCCGAACGGGTCCAGCGGGCGTCGTCGAGGATCCAGGGACCAGCGGGGCGGCGACAGGCGGTCAAGCTGCCGCGGATGCGGGCCTTGTCGACGACGTGGGTGTGGTGCAGCAGCGCGCATTCCCGGCTGCCGCGGTTGTCACGCCGCGCCAGCGTAACCCGGCCGGAATTGCCGGTGCGGCCGGTCGACCAGTCGTGGTCGGCGCGTATCAGGCCGGCGATGGCCGCGCTGGCAGCGCCGTCGAGAGCGCCCTTGTCGGAGGGATCGAGGTTCTTGCCGAACCGGGCCGCGATCAGGCGCGACAGCGAAAAGGGTTTTCCCAGCAGGGCGAATTCGGCATCGCGGCTGCCGCTGCCCTGGTAGGGGCTGGCGCTGGCCTGGCGCAGTGTGACGGTGCCGGAGCCTATGTCTGTGCCGGCGGTGGCGTTGCAGCCGGCGATGAAGAGGGCGAGCAGAACGGCGCTAAGGGCTTTCATGGAACCGCCTCCGTCTCTCGATCATATCAAACCCCTGGGGACCCCGGGGGCCGGTGGACAACGGCGGGCCGCCGCCGGGCGGCGGCCCCCGCTCCTACCAATTGTCGGGATCGAGCGCCCGGGTCTTACGCCGGGTGATCTTCTGCACGGTGTATTCGTTACCGGCGAAGGAGACCCGGCCCGAGATGTCCAGCCGATCCAGCATCTTCTTCAGGTTACGGTCCAAACGGCCGGCCGTGATGTTGGATTCGTACCAGATCTCATGATGGCGCCGGCCCGAATAGACCAGGCGATGGGTCTTGTAGCCGCGGAACACCACCAGGTATTCCTCCAGGTCCATGATGTCCTCGGGCGTGAAGCCCTCGAACACCAGGCTGTAGGCGTCGGAGATCTTGCGCCCGCTGGCGACGGCGGTACCGGAGCCTGAATCGAGCAAGTCGGCCAGTTTCTCGGCCAATACCGAACCCAGGTCGTTGGACAGGATACGGGAATACTTGCCCACCACCTCGAGGATGCATTCGCGCGGGCAATCGGCCGGTGCGTTCCAGGTGCGGGGCGAGGTGACCTCGAAGTTGCCCAGCCGCTGGCCGGTCTTGACCTGCAACAGCCGGCCCGAGATGCGGGTCTTGATCTTGGTGGTGTAGCTGGTCTCGTTGGCGTTTGCGTAGATCGAGAAGATCACCGCCACATCGATGGGTGGACGCTTGATGGACTTGGCCACATCAATGATCTCGGCGTCGGTGCGTCGGGCGCGGCCCTGGGCGAAATCATCGAGCGAAACCGCGGTTTCGTCGAAAACATCGAAGCCTTCGTCGTGCAGTTGGTTGGCCATCGTCGGCCGCGAGCCCGGCGCCGACCTGGCGGTGCTCAAGCTTGAGCTGCCGGGTGGAGCCGTTGCAGCCACTGCCGGCCAAGCCCGGCAGACGGCCC
>PVBE012253198.1_pt1 | contig 44174 bp, 33 predicted proteins | sample 1631181 | NCBI WGS metagenome assembly PVBE01 (sample SAMN08397723, study PRJNA350692) | Marine metagenome, whole genome shotgun sequencing project. | isolation source: water | place: Pacific Ocean | collected 2012-04
ATGCCCGCTGCGATGCTCTGAGGCCAGTTTCTTGGCACCTCTACCGAAAACCTCCCTGCTCATATGGGCAATGCGGGCTCAAGGGAGTCGGGCTGGATGGGATCTGGATCGGGCAGCAGTACATCTCCTGCAAGCCCGTGCCGCAGTGAGGCACCCGGTCGATGGGCCCCATTGAGGCTTAGCGCAACTTCACCATCGTCCCGTCTGGGATCACGTTCACCGGCCCCTGCTTCTCAGCCTCTGGCTTGCCCACAAGCGGGTAGCGATTCGTGGGCCAATCGCTGATGCCACCGATGTCGACCTCGTTCACGCCATCAGCCACTGGAAAACGCAGGATGTTCCCATCGATCTCCGCCCCCGTGATGTGCTCGCAACTTGTCGGGTCAATGCGCTGGTCGAAAATGACAGTCGCGACGCCCTCTGCTGTTGTTGTTTCGAAGACTCTCGGCGCGGCGTAGTAGACCTCCCACCGCAGCGCGAACACGTAGTATGTCGTCGTGCCAATCCCGATCTCCGCGGCGGCTTCCTCGAATCCCTGCCACCAATCGGGGTCGCGTCGCCAGGGCAGCGTTGATCCAACATCGCCCTGCACGCCGAGTGGGAGATCCGGTTGGGCCTCCTTCACGGCGTCGACGTAGGGCTTGTAGGCGAGCACGTACTCAGGGCCGAGGGACTGGTTGCCCCAGTCGGGAGCGTGGCTCTGGAAGATGTGCTGGTCCGGCCGGAGTTCGGCGACCACCCGCGCGGGATCCTGGGCCTCGTTCTCCCGCAGCGCCGCGAGGCCGTCTGGGTGACTGATGGAGATCGTCCACGTCGCGAATGGCACGGCCGGGAAGTTGCGGCGGAAGCCGCCTTCGCCGTCCAGCACCTCGCGCTGGAAGTACATCACCGACGTGATGCGGAACTCAAGGTAATCCTCGTACAGCACCGTGTCTGTCTCGTAGTATCGAGGGCTTGTCGGATCCTCGAACTCGGGGAAATCGCTTCGCCCCGTCGCGCGCTTGAACGCCTCCTGAAACGCGGGGCTCACATCACCAAAGACCTCCTCGCCCCAGGCGGTGATGCCCTTGTGCGTCGGGTAGTGCACCTCATGCCACACCATCCCATCGAGATCGTATTGCTCGTAGACCTCGTGCAGGTGCTGCTTCCACCACTCAACGTAGTCATCATGCACGTATGAGAAGAAGCGGTATGGCCCCACGCCCTTGCCAGTGAACTGCATCAGCCAGCGGTCGGTGTCCGGCGGGAACAGATCCAGTGGCATGTAGATCCCAGTCGGGAAGAACGTTCCCCAGACCTCAATGCCGGCCTCACGGGCGGCCTCGACGAGGCCCGGTGATCGGATCTCGCCGCCGCCCACCACGAGATGGATACGCTCGAAACCGTTTGCCTTCACCTCGGATATGATGCTCTCGGCTGATCGATCGGCCCAATAGGGCCAGTTCTGTCCCAGTTGCACCGATCGCTTATCCGCAACGCGGCCGGGCGCGTACCGAACCGGCGGGAGCCTCGTCTCGCCCATGGCCTCGGCGCACTCAAGCAGCATTCGGACGGTATGCAGGCCGCCGAGCCATGGCCTCCCACTGCCGTCCAGCGCCTCGCCGGTCTTCAGGTTGCAGTCGCTCATCCACGCGCCGGAGTCGTCCGGCACGAATCGCTCGAACGTCAGCCGCGCGACCTTCTCGAACTCGTCCCAGTAGCGCTCGTCGCCGGTGAGTTGGTGCATGCGGGCGAGCAGGACCATCGCTTCGGTATGCGGCCACCAGCAGACTTGCTGACGGTTCTCCGGAGGCCCGGCCCACGGGCCGAACGTGTAGACCCGCCCATCCTTCCCGACGCCGTTCTTGATGAAAGCGTCGGTCACGCGCCTCAACCAGGGCAGCAGATCGCGCGGGTCGCGTCCAAGCGAATCCGCCATCTCCACCACATACCACGCCAGCTCCGCGTTGTGCCCGTAGAGGGTCTGCTGCTTCGGCTTGGAGCCAACCTTCGCGGGCTGCCAATCGCGCGTGAATCCCAGCGGCACGTTGCCGGATGTTTGCAGCAAACGGGGCGAGGTGAGGATGCCGAGCAGCTCCTCCAGCCCCTCGCGCGTCTGCTTCGTCGGCGCAATGCGGTGCAGCCTGGCCAGAGCCAGACCCACGTGCATGTTCGTGCCGAGTTGCTTGACTGCGTTCTCATCCGCGTCCAGTGGGCGATCGACGCGCTCGACATACCCGCCGTGTTCCGAGTCATGCGCTCGCTGGGCGATCTGGGCGAACGTGTCGATGGCCAGTCTGCGGGCTCGACTGTCGCTGATCCGGTGAGCGATCTCGGCCATCACGTACACGACGTACGTCTGCCCAACCGTCTGCTTGGCCTCGTCCGTTACCTCAGTGCCATCGTAGGTTGTGGTCGTGTACCACAAGCCGTCGTCGGTGTCGCGGAAGCCACTGACCAGTAGCTCAAAGCGCTGGTCGTATTGGCCTCTGAGCCGCTCCCGCGTCGCCTGGTCGTTCTCTCGCTCGATGGCCACGGAGAGGACCCACAGCTCGCGCAGCACGCGGATGAGCGGCAAGCCGACGGTCTCGGCCCACGCGGGCTCGACCGGCTCGTCGTTGGGCGTCGTCAAGCGGACGAGGACCTCCTCGTCAAGATGCTCGGTGATGATCTCCCTGACTGCCTCAGGGCTGAACTCATCGGGCAGCGTGACGGCGCCGGCACGCGTGGCAAGGGGTAGCGCGGATATGATGGTCAGAACGATAGCGTGGGAGATTCTTGGGGTCATGGCGGCGCACGGTTCGCCACGGCTACATGCACGGCCTCCGCCGGCGCAGTAGCGGAGAGGGCCGCGTGTGCGATACGCTACAGATGCTTGAACTTGCCCTCGAGACGGCCTAGCCAGCGCTCGTTGTGCTCGGTGCCCCCGTCGACGTTCGCGTTGATGAAGACGGGCAGGTCTGTGGTCTCTTCGGCGCAGATCTCGATCGCGCGTGCCACGGCAGACTGCAGTAATGCCGCGCCCACAATGGTGGACATCGGCCCCACGCGCTGCGGGAATTTCTCGATATCGACCATGGCGTCGCCGGGGGCGAGGTGGTTGTCGAGGATGAGATCCGCGTGTTGGTGCAGGAGGGTGCCGCTCTCGTGGCGGCTCTCCACGCCGGATTCGGCGATGGCCATGGAGCAGAGCGCGATCACGAACGCGCCGCGTTCCCTGGCGCCGATTGCCACCTCGATCGGCACAGAGTTGCGTCCGGAACTCGATATCACGATCACAACGTCGTCGGGCTGGATATCCTGCCCGGAGAGCAGGATGTCCGCGTACCCGGGCAAGCGCTCGAAGTGGCTGGTAATGCGAACGGGCCGGACATCAAGCGTCTGTCCCGGCCCGTGGATATAGCTTACCGTCATCAGCCCCGCCGACCGGAAGAAGATCTCCTGAGCCAGCAAGCCTGAATGCCCGCACCCGAAGGTGTGGACTACTCGCTCGCGTTTCACCACGCCAGCGATCCGCTGGGCCGCGTCCTCGATCCCGTCCGCCTGGGTGTCAGCTATCGTCTCCAGCAGGCTCATCGCTTGCGTCAGGTACTTCGTCGCCGCTGTCGATTGCCGCATCTTCCGCTGACTCCCTTGCTTTCGCCTCCATCGCTCGACGCCGCATTTCGATCTCGTCACGGCCGGGCGGGGCCTTCGCTACGCCGAGTTTGTGCAGGCCACGGGTGGCCGCCAATGCGACGCGGGGCGACTGGTCCCACAGCGCGTCCTCAAACGCATCTTGCGCGTCGGGATAGGCCATCTTGGCCATTGCCTGGACGGCTTTCCATCGCACGTCCTCGTTGGGGTCATCGAACAGTTTGAGCAGTTCCGGCGCCTCGAGTTGAGTGCCGATGTTGCCCAGTACCTCAGCCGCGTAGCGCCGGACCTCTGGATTCGGATCGGTCAGGCACATCGCCACAGCCATCGCGGCATCTTTCATGTTCCCGTCTTGGTTCGAGATCGCCTCGACGGCGAATCGACGGACTGCGGGCGCCTTATCGTGGCGCGCCGTGTCGATCAACTCATCCAGGACGGACTCAGACGGCACTATGATCAGCGCTGATGCGGCGCGCCGTCGGACGTGTGGGTCTGTGTCGGACAGCGCCTTCCCAAGCGCCTCGGCGGCGTCTTCGGCCCCGATTGTGCCGAGGGCTTGAGCGCACGCCTCGCGGACCACCGGATCCTCGTCGTTGGCGAGCGCCTCGATCAACGCGGGCACGGGCTTCGTGTACGCATCGTCCAGGGCGGAAACAGCGCGGTAGACGGCGTTGATCGTGCCCGCGAATGCCAACTGGCCGGGGCTGGAGCCCGCGCAGTTCATGGCCATGATTGTCGCGCAACTGGCGCGCGCGGCGGGATTGGGGTTGGTCTGTAGCGCCACGATCAGGAAGTCGATGACACCACGGTCGGCCCGGCCGCGTTGTTCGAGCTGCATCGCGGCCTGCGCGCTCCTGTCGCCTGTGGGCTGGCCGAGTTCGGCGATGAGGGCCCGGATGGAATCCGGGTCGCCCAGTTTGGCGAGGACGGCGCCCAGCGAACTCGCCGCGGCGGCGGCGATGGCGCTGTCAGGATCTTGCTTCAGTCTCTCCAGGACGTCTCGCGAGGCGGCGGTTGGCGAGTGCTGCAATGCATGAGCAACTGATGCCCGCACGCCAGGGTGAGTGTCGTCGGCTCTGGCGAGAATAGGGGCCGGATCCTCGGCCGCCCATCCGGCCCAGATGCTGATCGCCCCCGCCAATGCCTCAGCGGGGACCCCCTCGCGCTCGATAAGCGCGCGCAGCGCGTCCTTGCAGGCGGCCACCTCATCGGGGTTCTGCATCTGTTGCATCTGCGTGACGCCCAACATGTTGTCCTCGGGCTTGCTGGACTCCAGCAGCGGGATTATCCCGGCAGCCCCGCCGGCGGGGCCGCCCCCAGGTGGCGGTCCTTCCGGATCCTCGTCATCTTGCTCCGGCAGCGCGGCTTGGTCACCGGCGTCCGCCGTTTCTGAGCCGTGGTCGTGTCCGTCGTCCTCGCTGTGGCCATCGGGAACGGCTGACGGATCGCCCGCCGGGGCCTCAGTCGTGGCCTCATCCCGGCAACCCACGAATACCAGCGTTACTGATAGCATCAGGAGAACTACTAGAAGTGTCGCGGTCGCACCGCGCATGGCAATTCCCTTCCTTCGCCGCCTGGCAGCTTGCCCCGCTGCCTCTCGGCGGGCATACGGCCCCCCACGGCGCCCCATGGGTACAGCGTCGTCTACCGTCTCCAACGCAACGCGGTCGCTCTGGTGTTCCCACAATCATCGGCGGCGTGCGGCGACTCGCATTGGTTCCTCGCCAACTGTCCGGATACCTTAATGCGATTTCCTTCCCGGAGGTACCTCTGCCCCCCCGTCGAAAGGACTCAGCAATACTTGCAGTCGCGCATGCCGCACCGAAGGAGCGACATCCCGTGACGTGGGCCCTTGTATTTGACGTTGACGGTGTCATCGCGGATACGGAAGTGCTCAACGCGAAGGCCAGCGTCCTGATGTTCGAGCAACTCTACGGCGTGGCTGTCGATCCTGAGGACTTCCGCCCATTCGTGGGCACGGGTGATGAGCGCTACGTGGAGGGCGTCGCCGAGAAACACGGGGTCACCATCGAGACGCAACGCGCGGTTGACCAACGGGCGAAGAACTTCTTCGACTTGCTCCAATCAGAGCCACTCCCCGCCGCTCCGGGCGTCTCGGAACTCATCGCAGCCGCACGCGAGCATCCCGATGTCAGCCTGGCAATCGCAACATCGGGCCAGAAAGCCAAGCAATTCCCAGTGATACGTGGCACGGGATTGGATCTCGGCTGGTTCGATGTGGTCATCACCGGCGACGATGTCACGCTGAAGAAGCCCGATCCTCAGATCTACATGCTGGCGGCGACCAAGTTGGGCATCCCCCCTCGACGCTGCGTCGCGTTCGAAGATGCTCCCGTCGGGGTCCGGTCGGCGAAGTCAGCGGGATGTCCCTGTATCGCGGTGATGACGACGGTTGATGCCGGTGAACTCACCTTGGCCGACATCGTCGTCGACAACCTGGCTGATGTCTCGCTTGCGGATGCAGAGCGCCTGGCCGGCACGTGACCTCGGAACGGGGCGCCCAGTGGGCTCGCCGCAATACTGACGCACGTGAAGCGCCATACGGAGGGCGAACATGACACGACCCATCTGCGTTGCCGTGGCCGTCGCGCTGCTGTCAGTGCCAATCGGCTGTGGAGGGAGCGGGGGAGGCATCGCGCCGCCGGATCCGCCCAATACCACGGGTGAGGCGTCTGGAACGATCACTGGGGTCGCCGATCCGACCGCGTACACGCTCACGGTCGACGGGCGCCCCGTGGCGACGAGACCCGGGCCAAACGGTGATTTTGTTATCCGGAACCTCCGGCCTGGCCCGCACACGATCGGCTGCATCGGCCCGGGCGGCGCCGAGGGCGGATACGTGCCGATTAATGTTGAGCCTGGACGCCGCGCGCGCATCGGCAGGATCTCGCCCGGAGTCGGAGGTCAGATTGCCGGCATCGTTCTTAAGGATGATGCCGGGACACTTGGCCCGGCCGAAGGAGTCGAGGTCATCGCCAGCCCGGCGATCTTCCTTGCCCCGGCTCAGGGCGGCGGCGGCTCAACGCCTCCCATGCCGCCCATGCGTGGTGATGGCGGTCCGATCCGGATGGCCATTAGCGCGTTCACGGACGATGGTGGAGCGTATGCGATGAAGGCCGTCCCGCCGGGGATGTACGACGTCAGCGTCATTGTTCCCGGTTACCTGCCTGCCGTTCAGTTCGTGCATGTGGCTCCCGGACAGACTGCCGCGGCGGATTTCCAGCTCCTCACGAAGCCGGAGGGTGGCATAGGCACGGTCTCAGGCACGGTGGTTGGCGATGGCGCTGGGCCGCTCGCGGGCGCTGAGATCACGGTCAGCACCAACCGCCCGTGGCCGATCCCGTGGCCCATCCCGTGTGGGGCCGGAGGCGGGCCCTGCCCCATGGATGCATCCGACCCCGCATCACCGGACTACCATCCGCCATGGTTTGAAATGGATGTCTTCACGACGCTGACGGATAGCCAGGGCCAGTACAGTCTGAACGTGCCGACCGGGACGCACTTCATCGAGGTCTGGATCGACGGGTACGAGTGGGCCGGCGGCGATGTGACCGTCCGGAAGGACGCGACGACCGCTCGCGATTTCCAGCTAGCCAAGTGGACCGCTCCGCCTCCGCCGCCACCAGGCCCAGGACCGGGACCTGTTCCGGTGCCATTGACCGATTAGCGGCAGGACGGCGATTTTGCCGTCTGATTGCCGGTGTGACGCTGGATTCCCCCTGTTTGGGGCATATTGGGGGTGCCGGGGCCGCCGGATATCGTCCGTCTTGGGTCCTGGACCGGAAAACGACCGGAAGTGCTCGGTGCCATAGGGCTTGATACGCCGGAACGACCGCGAGTACAATGGCGTTTCCGCAATTAAGTGCCGAGTAGCGGATGGTGCTGCACCACCGGACGCAACCCGACTCGCAACGTGACCGCAGCACTCTCAATACACCTAGCCGGCGAATTGGGGCGCCCGACATCCGGGGCGCCCATTTTGCGCCGTCATGGCACGGAAAGGCGGTACCCCATGGCTCTCGGAGCATTTTGGGGATGCTTCATCGCTGGGCGCTTCCCGTTCATGGAGAAGTCCACGCGTCTCGTCCTCGATAAACTCGGCATCGAATTCGCCGACCTCGACGCGCTGACGTGTTGCCCTGAGAAGTCCGTCGTCAAGATCGACTCGCATCTTACCTGGCTCGTCGCGGCCGCCAGGAACCTCAGCGTTGCTGAGGAAGCCGGGGTCGACCTCTTCAGCCCGTGCAATGGGTGCGTTGGGTCGCTCGCCGGGGCGGCGCGCGAGCTGTCACTCGATCGCGAACTCCGCGAGGAAGTCAATCGCAAGCTGGCCAAGGTCGGGCGCGTTTACCGTGGCACGACGAAGGTGTTTCACCTGCTGGACCTCCTCTTTGACGAACTCGGTGTCGATTACATCAAGAAGCACGTTGAGTTCCCGCTTAAGGGTCTCAAGGTCGCCACGCACGCGGGCTGTCACCAGACTCGCCCCAGCGTGGATGTCAACGCCGATGATCCGCTCAGCCCGAAGAAGTTTGATTCCATCATCGAGGCGATCGGCGCGGAGTCGATCGACTACGAGACCAAGCTCTTGTGCTGCGGCGGAACGCAGAACACGGCTGGCCTCACCAAGGCCGCGGCGAAACTCACCCGCGACAAGCTGGTTGAGATGCGCGCGACCGAAGTCGACTGTCTGTGCGTGACGTGCCCAGCGTGTTTCATGCAGTATGACATCCAGCAGTTCAGCTTCCGCCGCGATGGCGAGCAGTTCGACACGCCGGTCGCGTATCTCATGGAGCTGATGGCGCTGTCGATGGGCATCCCGGCTGACGAGCTTGCTCTGGACATGCATCGCGTGCCGATCGAGGAGCGAGCCCACGGGTGGGTCGAGCACGCCAAGAAGTCCGTCGAGGTGCTCGAGGGCCTCGATATGGCGGCGATGCGCAAGTGTCTCGAGTGCCGGGCTTGCACCGATATCTGCGCCGCGCACCGCGTCGACGAGGAGTACTCGCCGTTCGAACTGATGGAAGCCATCGTCGAGGGACGGGTTGATGAGGTCCTCGACAGCGAGCACATCTGGCATTGCCTGGAGTGCTACGAGTGTCAGGAACGCTGCTTCCAGCGGTTTGGGATGGTCGAGCCGATGAAGGCGCTGAAGACCCTCGCGATCGAGCGCGGCTACGCGCCGAAGGCCATCGCCGCCGGACTCGACGCCTTCAGGAAGACCGGCAAGCTGACGAAACCGTCCAAAGCGCAGCGGAAGAAGCTTGGCCTGCCCGACGTCGATACCGCGGGCGCCAAGGAACTCTCAACCGTGCTGGGCGACGACGAAGACTAGAGGCGGTTTCAAAACCCCCGTGGGTCGAAGCTCTAGCTTCGACGGGCCCAGTTGTTAGGGTTCTGAGACCAACTCATAGCCGCGTAGCGACGGGCTTCCAGCCCGTCGACAGAGTAGACCTGCAGCAACCTGACGGGACGTGGAGGCGAGTGATTTGAGCCATCGATGGAGCAAAGAGATCTCCGGCTGCGGATTGGCCGGGCTGATCAGCAAGACGGGGAAGAAGATCTCCGGTGAAGTGCCTATCGAGAGCATCGCGTGTCTGCACGATCGCGGCAACGGCCTCGGCGGCGGCTTTGCGGGGTATGGAATCTACCCCGACTACGCGGATCAGTATGCCGTGCACGCAATGTACTACGATCCGAAGGCACAAGACCTCACCGAGGACTACCTCCGAGGCCAGTTCGCCATCAAGCACGCGGAGATCATTCCCACGGCGCCCCAACCGGAGATCAGCGATCCGCCAGGGCTGTGGCGTTACTTCGTGACGCCCAAGAGCGCGGGGGGCACTGACCGCACGGATGACGACTGCGTCCGCGACGCGGTAATGCACGTCAACGATGAGATCGACAACGCATACATCTTCTCATCCGGCAAGAACATGGGCGCGTTCAAGGCAGTTGGCTACGCCGAGGATGTCGGCCGCTTCTTCAAGCTCGATGAGTATGGCGCCTACATTTGGACGGCGCACGGGCGCTTCCCAACGAACACGCAGGCCTGGTGGGGCGGGGCGCACCCGTTCTGCCTGCTCGATTACTCCATCGTGCACAACGGCGAGATCTCCTCGTACGGGATCAACAAGCGCTACCTGGAGATGTTCGGCTACAAGTGCAACATGCACACGGACACGGAGGTCATGGTATATTTGCTGGACCTCCTGATCCGACGGCATGGGCTAAGCATTGAGCGCGCGTGTCAGGCTCTGGCGCCGCCGTTCTGGAAGACAATCGACCGGCCCGATATGGACTCCGAAGAGAGGAAGATCCTCGAGGCATTGCGCATCGCGTACGCGCCCGCGTCGGTGAACGGTCCGTTCGCGATCCTCTTCGGCCATTCTCGTGGCCTGGTCGGCTTCAACGATCGCATCAAGCTCCGCCCCATGGTGGCGGCGGAGAAGGACGACATGGTCTACGTCGCCAGTGAGGAAGCCGCCATCCGCGTCATGGAGCCCTCACCTGAGAAGGTCTGGACACCTCAGGCGGGTCACCCGGTCATCACTTGGCTCAACGACGACGTCGAGAAATAGGTCGCGGCTCCAAACCTGCCGACCGTCGCGCGCAATAACAGGGACGACGCGTCCCTCGGAGTGTAAGACTCATGAGGCTCTCACAGAAATCCAACGTAGCACGCGAGTTCATTCCTGTGGTGGATCACGACAAGTGCATCCGCTGCAAGCGTTGCGTTATGGGGTGCGGTTTCGACGCTCTCGATTTCTCCGAGCGCGTGGTCCCCAGCGAGAACCACTGCGTGGCGTGTCACTTCTGCACGATCCACTGCCCGCAGGAGTGCATCGAGATTGAGCGCAACGAGCACGCTCAGCAGAGCCACGATGTCTGGAGCGTTGCCGCGCAGAAGCGGATCGTTCGCCAGTCCGAAAGCGGGGGCGTTCTCCTGAGCGCAATGGGCAACGACAAGCCCTGGAACGTGCTCTGGGACAACATGCTCCTCGATGCTTGCCAGGTCACGAACCCGTCGATCGACCCCTTGCGCGAACCGATGGAGCTGCGCACGTTCATCGGCCGCAAGCCCGACCAGGTTGAGATCGTCACGGGACCCGACGGCAAAGAGACGCTCAGGACGGAGTTCGCGCCCCAGGTGGAACTCAGCACGCCTATCGTCTTCGGCGGCATGTCTCTCGGATCGATCAGCCTTAACGCTCAGACATCCATCGCCATGGCGGCGAAGAAGCTCGGCATCCTCTGGAACACGGGTGAGGGTGGCCTACACGAGAGCCTCGTTGACTATGCGGATTGCGCGATCGTCCAGTGCGCCTCGGGCCGGTTCGGCGTTCATGAGGGCTATCTGCAGAACTCGCGCATGGTGGAGATCAAGGTCGGCCAGGGCGCCAAGCCCGGGATCGGCGGACATCTGCCGGGGCGCAAGGTCACATCTGATATCGCCGGGACGCGCATGATCCCCGTCGGGTCCGACGCGCTCAGTCCCGCGCCACACCACGACATCTACTCCATCGAGGACCTCCGCCAGCTGATCTACGCGCTGAAGGAAGCCACCGAGTATACGAAGCCCGTGGGTGTCAAGATCGCGGCCGTCCACAACGTTGGCGCGATTGCCTCGGGCATCGTTCGCGCGGGCGCGGATTACGTCTACCTCGACGGCTTCCGCGGCGGGACGGGTGCAGCCCCGACCGTCATCCGCGACAATGTCGGCATTCCCACGGAGCTGGCCCTGGCCGCGGTCGATGAGCGACTCCGCCAAGATGGTATCCGCAACCACGCTTCAGTCATCTGCGCGGGGAGTGTCCGCAACTCGGCCGACATCGCTAAGGCCATCGCCCTTGGCGCGGATGCGGTTGCGATCGGCACGGCCGCGCTCATCACCTTGGGATGTCATGTTTGCCAGCAGTGCCACACCGGCAACTGCTCGTGGGGAATCACCAGCCAGCGTCCGGAACTCACCCGTCGCCTCGATCCGACGGTTCGTGCTGAGATGACCGTGAATCTCATCGAGGGGTGGACGGAAGAACTCAAAGAAATCCTTGGCGCGCTCGGCGTCAACTCGGTTGAATCGTTGCGCGGCTCGCGCGAGCGGTTGCGCGGCCTGAACCTGCCTAGAGAGACCCTAGACATCCTCGGCATCAAACACGCCGGGGAGTAAGCACAAGCGCATTCGGGAGCGTAGGTTTTCATGGATATCGATGCCAACGGCATTTACTACCGACAGTTGAACACGCAAATCCGCGAGCTGCTGGACGGCGGCGAGACCGAGTTCGTCCTTACGAACGTCAACGGTCAGCGATACATCGGCGGGGGCTTGCGTGGCAAGGACGTCACCATCGAGATCAGCGGCGTGCCGGGCAACGACCTGGCATCGTTCATGAACGGTCCGACGGTGACCGTGCACAACAACGCCCAGGATGGTTGCGCCAACACGATGAACGCGGGCCAGGTCTTCATCCATGGCGACGCGGGCGATGTGGTTGGCTACGGCATGCGCGGGGGCGAGGTCTACATCAAGCGCCATGTCGGCTACCGCGTGGGCATTCACATGAAGGCCTACAAGAAGCAGTCCCCAGTGATCGCGGCGGGTGGGGTCGCGGGCGACTTCTTCGGGGAGTATCTCGCCGGAGGAACGCTCATCCTGCTCGGGCTCGAGCGCGAAGGCATGCCGCTCGTGGGGGATTACTGCGGAACGGGAATCCACGGCGGGCAGATCTTCTTGCGTGGCGAGTTCGACCCATACCACGTTTCCTCCGAGCACATCGCGACCGGCATCGCTGACGAGGAGCAGATGAAGTCGATTCAGAAGTACCTGGAGACTTACGCCGAGGCGTTCGATGTATCGATGGACGAGATCCTCGCCGAACCATTCACCGTGCTCCAACCGAAATCGCACCGTCCCTTCGGCGATCTGTACGTCAATCGGCCGTCCGCGTAGACTGGCCATCCAACCAGAACACAAAGCGGCTCGACCGGGAGAACCTGGTCGAGCCGCTTTCAGTTGTTGTCGCTCGTCGCTCACACCTCGTCGGGCATCATCTCGCTGATCGACTCATTCTGGTGAATTCGCGTGATGGCGTTAGCCAACATCGGTGCGAGGCTTGCGACCTTGATCTTCGGGTGGTCGTAGGCCGCGTCAGGAAGCGTTGAGTCCGTCACCACGAGCTGCGCCAGAGCCGGGTTATTGATCGCCTCGAACGCGTTTCCGCAGAGAATGCCGTGGGTGATACAGGCGCAGACTTCCTTGGCGCCCCCATCGAGCAATTCCTTGGCCGCATTCGCCAGCGTGCCCCCACCAAGGATCATGTCGTCCCAGATTATGCAGCGCCGTCCCTCGACGTCTCCGATGAATCCGGCTGTTTCTACTGCCTCTGGGTCCTCTTCCGGATGGCTCTTGAGCACGACCGCGACCTTCAGGCCGAGCATGTGAGCCAGCGCCACCGATTTCTCCATCGCGCCCTCGTCCGGAGCGACAACGATGCAGTCGTCCGCGTTGTCGTACCCAAGTTCGCGAGCCGCCTTCGCGAGAACGCTGAGCGCGGTCAGATGGTCGAAGGGGAGGTCGTAGAATCCCTGGATCGCGCGCGTGTGCAGGTCGACCGACACCACTCGGTCCACGCCTGCCACTGCCAGGAGGTTCGCCACGACCTTCGACGCGATTGGCTCCCGACCGCGGACCTTCTTCTCCTGCTTCGAATACGGGAGATACGGCGCCACCACCGTAATGCGTCCGGCCGACGCGCGGTTCGCCGCATCGACGAGCAGTATGAGTTCCATCAGATGGTCATTCACCGGGCCCGCGAATCCTTGGAGAATGAAGAGATCCGCGCCGCGCACGTTTTCCTGCAACTGGCAGCGCGTTTCGCCATTGGCCCACATGCCAAGTAGTGCCGGCGAAAGCTCCTCGCCGAGTTCCTTGGCGAGTTCGTCTCCCAGACGTTCTGCGGCCGTTCCGGCGAAAATCAACCGCCTCGAGTTGTGCCCGAGCATGTATGGGTCCCTCCCGCTGTGTTGGTGCAGCAGTCAGAAAAGCGCCCGAGCCTCTGCCGGACGCCGGTATCCATGGCGTTTCTGGGCTGATTCAGCTCGCCCGGGGCGCTGAAACGCCTCGCAACTTCACGTCAATCCAAATGTACCTCACGGTACCTGATACTGTCAAGGAACCCGTGCGAGAGCGATTCGCTGCTCGCGATGGCACGGCAATCAGCCCGCTCCGCGAACGCACTTGGGTGCTGGTTTCGGGGGCGACATGCGTGTTATAATGCGAGAATATGCGACACCGGCGGCTCTGGCTCACCATCCACGTCCTGATGATCGCGGCGGCGACGGCCGCGTCCGCGGCGCCAGTCGACATCGGCGACCTGCGCGCGCAACTCGACGCCGTCTTCGATCACGAGGACCTTGCGTCGACATCCACGGGCATCCTCATCGTCTGGACTGAAACCGGCGAGGTCCTCTACGAGCGCACCCCTGACCGCGCCCTGATGCCCGCATCTAACCAGAAGCTCCTCACCACGCTCGGCGCGCTGGAGTTCCTCGGGCCGAACTTCACGTACACGACGCGCGTTCTATCAAACGGTGAGGTATCCGAACAGGGCTGGCTCGACGGTGATCTGTGGGTGCTCGGGGCGGGTGACCCGACGCTGACCCGAGACGATCTTGACGATCTCGCGTCTCAGGTATCAGACCACGGCATCACGCGGATTTCTGGGAGCATTGTCGTTGACGCCTCGTGCTTCCCGGGGCCCCCCCTCGGGCGCGGCTGGCCCTGGAATGACGAGTCAAGCGGCTACCAGGCGCAGGTGTCCGGGCTCGCGGTTGATAGCAACGTCGTTCGCGTGGAGGTGACCGGCGGCGCGAAGCCGGGCGACCCGTGCGCGCTGGAGCTTGAGCCCGAAAGCGACTACCTGACGCTGGATCCAGAGTGCACGACCGGCGAAGACGGCGATGATCGCCCGTCAGTGTATCGTCGCCGCGCTCAGAACGTGCTCGCGACCACCGGCCCGGTCCCGCCTGGAGTTACGGTCAGCGGGCGCGTGACGCTGGAGGACCCGGCGCTACATCTTGGGACGCTCTTCGCACGCTCGCTAGTTGAGAAACGTATCAGGGCCGATGGTTCTTGCGCGCATGGCCTGGCGCCGGCGGATGCGACTGAACTTGCGACCCGCGAATCGGCGCCGCTCACGGATATATTGGTCGCGCTCAACGTTCCCAGCAACAACAACATCGCCGAGGCGTTGCTGAGGACGATCCCGATTCCGGCGGGGAAACCAGGCACCGCCGGCGAAGGCATGTCGATGGTCGCGGACCACCTGACGGAGATTGGCGTCGACACGGGCCCGCTACGGCTGTGCGACGGCTCGGGTCTGAGTCGGCTGAACCTGGTGACTCCGCGCTCGCTCGTGGGCCTGTTGCGGCACGTGGCGGCGAGCGACGACATCCGCGAGCCGTTCGTGGCATCACTTCCAGTGGCCGGGCAGACCGGTACCGTGCGCCGGCGCATGGTCGACACGCCCGCGGCCGGCAAAGTCCATGCAAAGACGGGCTCTCTCTGGGGCGCGTGCGCCCTGTCTGGGTACATAGATGGTCGGGCCGACTGTGAGATCACGTTCAGTTTCCTGATGAATAACTACACTTGCGGCGGCAATGACGTCCGTCGGATCCAGGACCGCGCTTGCGTCATCCTGACCGAGTTCATTGCACCCGCGGACGAGTAACGAGCGATCCCAATGGACGCAGTGATCCAGGCCAAAGGTCTCACGAAGCGCTTCGGCAAGCGGACGGCCGTTGATGCGCTTGACCTTGAGGTGCGCCCGGGCGCCATCTTCGGTTTCCTGGGCCCAAATGGCGCCGGCAAGAGCACGACGATCCGCATGCTGCTTGGGCTCCTGAGGCCAGATGGGGGAGAGGCGCGTCTCCTCGGGACGCAAGTTCCGAGCGGGCGTCTGAGCATCGGTCGTCGGGCCGGCGCGCTGATTGAGAACCCGGCGTTCTACGAGTACCTCTCAGGCCGGCGGAATCTGGAGATGCTCGCGAGGCTGTCGGGTGGCTGCGAGGCCCGGCGGATCGACGAGGTGCTCGAACTGGTCGGCCTGGCCGATCGCCAGCGCGACAAGGTGTCCGCGTATTCCCACGGCATGAAACAGCGGCTCGGCATCGCCCAGGCATTGTTACCCAAACCCGAACTGGTGATCCTGGACGAGCCGGCCACAGGGCTCGACCCCACTGGTCTGGTCGAGATTCGCGAGCTAATGCAGCTTCTGCGTGATGAGGAAGGGATGACGATCTTCCTCTCCAGTCACCTGCTGCATGAGGTCGAGTTGATCTGCACGGACGTGGCGGTCGTCGCCAAGGGACGGGTCATCCGCACGGGCTCGGTGGCCGAGTTGCTTGAACGCGCTCACACCGAGATCGATCTTGTCGTCGACGACATCGGGCGCGCCGCGACGCACCTTGCCCAACTCATATACGTCGTCGAGACGCAGGCCGTCGACGGGATCCTGCGCGTGACCGTAACGGGAGACGCGGCGGCCGACGTGAATCGCGAACTCGTCGACGCCGGAGTCCGAGTGTCATCCCTCAGACCCGCCGCGTCGTCGCTCGAAGAAACGTACCTCACTCTTATGGCGGAGCAAGAGAATGCTGGCAGCGCTGCGTGTTGAGCTGACCAAGTTCTACCGAAGCTACGCGACCTACATCGGCCCGGTCCTCCTTCTGGGGCTGGTCGGGCTGATCGTATACGGCTCCGCCAAGAGCATCAAACACACGGAGCGTCAATTCAAGCGCGAGATACGCGAGCAACTTGGCGATGACTTCATCGTCACCGGCAAGGTCGTCAGCGCAGTTTCCGTTCCGCGCCTGATACTGGCGGTCAAGTTCCCGATGTTCGTCTTCGTGTCGGCCCTGGTCGCCATGGCCGCGGGGGGCACCATCGCTTCGGAGTACCGGACGGGCACCTTGCGCACGCTGCTGTCGAGACCCGTCAGGCGCGGTTACGTGGTGATCGCGAAGTGGTTGGTCAACTCGTTCCACGCCCTCTCGATCACCATGTTCTTGGGCGCCATCGGGTTGGGGCTCGGGTACGTGTTTCTTGGTGGCGGCGACCTCGTGTTCCTGGGGATGGGCGAGACGTTTCAGTTTCAGATCGTCCCGGAATGGAAAGCCATCAAGGGCCTAGCGTTCGCCTATCTGCTGCAGGGCGTCGCGATGGCGGGCGTCGTCTCCCTCGCCCTGTGCATCTCGTGCCTCACATCGCGCAGCACGGTCGCCGCGGGTGTAACGGTATCCTTCATGCTGATCTGCGGGATGATCGACCTTCTGGCGCTGCGCCTGGAGTCGCTGCAGCCGTTGACACCCTACCTGCTCACCACTCACATGGCGACGTTCGAGCATGTCCTGGACGATGTGCCCGATTGGGCCGATATCCGTAACTCGGCTTTCTGGGTGGCCGGCTACATCATCGTTCCGCTTGCCGGCGCGGTCGCCATCATGAGACGCAAGGAGATCAAATGCTAACACGCACGAGAGTCTTGTGGTGCATTCTCTGCAGTTGCGCGCTGGTGGTAGGCGCGGCCGTGAGCGCGTTCGCGGCCGACCCCTCAGCCGAAGAGATCCTGAGCCGCGCGCTCGACATCAGCGCGGGCGTCGACGACTACACGGCCCAGGTGAAGATGGAGGCCAACTTTCAGGGCGCGCCTGGTGACGTGCCCGAGTACAAGGTCTACTTCAAGCAACCGGACAAGGTGAAGATCGAGAGTCGGTCGATTGTCGTGGTCCGGCGCGAGATGTTCACCTTTGGCAGCCTGGCCGAGCGCGTGGAAGAAGGCACGACGCCTCATTTGCTGGGCAAGAAGATTGAGAACGGCGTTCCGGTGTATACTGTCAAGCTCGTGCCGAAAGAGGATGCCGACGTCCACCCCGGGCGCATGATCCTGCGCGTGGATGGGCATCGCTGGACCGTCAACACGATCGAGATCACTGACGGGCAGAAGACGATGGCCAAGTTCCACTGGGCCTTCACGCAAGTCGACGGGAAATACTGGATGCCATCGACCATCCGCTGCGAACTGCCCGACGCGCCGAGCCGCGATGGGACGCCCGGTGCGGAGATCTCAGTGGCGTTTTCGGATTACGCGGTCAACACCGGTCTTAGCGACGATCTCTTCACCGAGGACGAGTAGGCAACGCGCTGGGCGGAAGCAAGGAACGGCCGATGGTCGAAACTGTGGGATCCGACCGGCGCGCGGAACGCACGTTGGTGTCTCGCTCGCGGAGGGGCGACGTCGAGGCGCTGCGCGCGCTGCTCAACCGGTTCTCGTCCTTGGTCTGGGCGGCATGCACGCTGTCGACTCCCGATCACCCCGCCGCCGTGGCCGTGTTCCACGAGTGTTGGGATCGGATCTTCACGTTGCTCCCCCAGTCCAATCTCGACCCGGACTTGGCGGGGACGGTCATCGGTCATTGTCGTCGGAGGCTTCTTGAGACGGCCAGCCCCGAGCCCGTGGAGAAAGCCCTCGCCTCCGCGATGCAACTGACCTCGGCCGGCGAAGCCGTCGTGCACGTGCCTCCCGAGGCCATCAGTCCGGTCGGCGACCTGCTTAACCGCCACGCTAAACGCCTCGCGCAAGATGCCCTGCAGCGTCGCGCTCGGCGTCACCGTGGTCTCCTGTTGCCCCTCGGGCTGTTGGCTGCGATCGTCGGCGGCCTCGTCATCGCCAAGGTCGGCGCATCAGGCGCAAGTGTTGGTGATGTCGTCGCGCGCGGGGTCCGGGCCAGGATCATTGAAGGCGACCTGGTGCCTCTCTTCCGTGATTGCGTTTCGCCACCGTTCTCCGTGACCGAGAGGGACGCTGTTGAGACACGAGGACTCGAACAGGTCGCCCTCGTCTTGGAGGAGTTGGCGAACACCCCGCCTGAGGTGACGGGCGAGCAGCTCATCCACCTGAAGCGGCGCGTCAACTCCCAGGACCTCGTCGACTTCATCGTGGGGCGAGCCGCCCGCACCAGTGGTGATGACCGGAATGTCTTGTTGAGTGTCGGTCTCATACTTGAGGAGATCGCGAACCTTTGAACGTGACGTTTGGCCGAGCAACCTTGCTGTGCGTTTTGGCGCTCCTCCCGGCAGCGCTGATGTCGGGCTGCCGCAGTGCCGAACAGAAACGGTATCGCGCGGCTGAGCACATCCTGGCTGAAAACAAGCCTGACCTCGCATCGGCCGAATACGAGCGGTTTATCGAGGACTTCCCAAAACACGCGCTGGCGGCCGACGCCTGCTATAAGCTCGCGTATCTGCGACGCACGCACGGCGACGACGCCGAGGGGGCCGTGGCGGCATATCAGATGCTCGCCGACGAATACGGCACGAGTCGCTACGCCGATGACGCGTTGCAGTGGATCGCCTGGATCGGCCGAGATCAGGCTGACATCCCGCGGATCCGCGATGCTGTCCGGCGGCTTGAGACTGAGCACGCCGACGAGCCTGGTTCATGCGCCCGGGCGCGCGTGCAATTGGCCCTCGCCCTGCTCGAGGCGGGTAGTGAGGATGTGAAGGCTCAGTGCGAAACGATCCAGCAGCGGTATCCCTCGCAGGCTCGCCAATGCGCTCAGGCGCAACTGATCCTCGCTCGCGCGCTGGAGAAGTTCGACGAGGACGGCGACGCGGCGGTCAAACAGTACGAGAAGGTGATGAAGGAGCACCCGCAGACCACGAGTGCGGTCGAGGCCAGACAGAGGATCGGGCTGCTCTTCTACGGTCAGAGCCAAGACGAGCCAGAGAAGCCAACCGAGGCCGCGCCTCCCCCGGCGACTAAGGTCATTGAGGGTGTGCCGCCATTCGCTCTGGGCCCCGAGACGGGCATCCAAAGACTGACGCTTGAGGCGCTTCGCTCGTTGCTGAGCCACAAGGGCGTCGAGGCGGACATGGACACCCTCATGGCGGTGTCCGGGATCGCGTTTCAGTTCGTCTATAGCCCCAGCGACAGGATGTTGGGCGTGCAGGTTTTCGCGGCGCAGCCGTTCGAGACCACCTGCGCGGGCTTTGGCTTCGTCGCGCGTGAGAATGCCAGCGAGACCGCCGACCGGGCCATCCTGAAACTGTGCCAGGCACTTGATCTCGACGAGCCGGTTCTCGTGCCGTATGCGGATCAGGTGTGGGTCATAGTCACTAGTTACGATCAGGGCAGCAAACAACTCACTTACCTGCGACCTGGCACCGCCGATACGCGGGCGGCGGAGTTCGACGAGTTCTCACTGCACTGGCAGCAGGCGGCGGACCAGTGGGGGGGCGCGCTGTTGCCCTACTATCAACTCTCGCTGGGGCTGCGCCAGCGCCAGCCCGCGACGGACGATCTCGTGCGCGAGGGAGCCAAGCGAGCCGTGTCACTGATGGCGCGACGCTCCGTGCTTGGAGCGCCGGCCGGGCCCGCGGCATACGAGGCTCTCATCGCCGATCTTGAGGCCCACGCAACCGAGAGCATCCCCGAAGACGCGCGCGATCTTGCCCAATGGGCGGGAAGCCCGTTGGTGACGCTCCGCAACGCCCGGCGCTCCGCGGCCTCGTTCCTGGACGCAAACGCGGGCAGTCTGCCTGAGGCCGCTGCGGCGTCGGCTATCGCAGCGGCGAGCACTTACCGGGCGCTCGATTCCGTGCTCGCATCGCTCCAGGCAAACTTCCCGGTGCCGCCGACCGGTGCGGATCCAAACACCCCCAGCCCCGAGTATGCGGCGGCGGCTCTGGAAGCCGTCGCACTCGCGCGCGACGCGCAAGCGCTCGACGCGCAGGCTGCGGGGCATCTGGCGCTGGTGGTCGCCGAATAACGCCATGCTATTCTCCCGCGAGACACGCAAGAAGCTGCAGGCCATCCGTCGCCGCCCCAAGGGCGCCGAGCAACCACCCCCATCCGAACCGTCTCCCGAGCCGGAGGCGCCCCAGCCCGCTCCTGAACGCAAGCCCGCATCGGCCAAGCCTCCCGAGCCCGAGCGAAAGCCGCTCATGGCTGGGCTGACGCGCGACCGTCTCAAGCAGCGAGTAAAAGTCAAACGCAAGGGGGCGATCCAGCCGCTCCACCCGCTCGAATCCGAGGGGGCCGATTCGCCGCCACCAGTGGAGGACGCTGGGCAACCCGCTACCGTCGAGGAACTGCTGCCGGGCGTCGCGGAGACGGGCGAGCATGGCACGTGCTGGCTCATGCAGCCTGACGCCGCGTCTGTCTGCGATTGGTCGGACGCGGTGCTGAGCACCCTTCGCGCCGTGTCGGCCGACCCGCCGTCGGAGCTGTCGGCAACGGGGGATCTGGCGTTCCTGGACATCGAGACGGCCGGGCTATCGGGGATGCCGGCCTTCCTGGTGGGCGTGCTGCGGTTCACTGATTCGGGTCTCGTCATCACGCAGATGTTCGCGCGTGATTACCCGGAGGAAGCGGCCGTGTTGCATCGCACGGTTGAGGCGCTGGCGGGGAGTCGCTACGTCCTCACCTACAATGGCGCGACGTTTGACATGCCTTACCTGCGGAACCGAGCGACGTACCATGCCGTGGGTTTTGACATCGATCCGGAGCACGTTGATCTCATCAAGCCCGCTCGGCGGCGTTTCCGCAAGACATTCCCCAATTGCAAGCTGCAGACGCTGGAGCGCATGCTCTGCGGGAGAGATAGGGGAGACGACATTCCCGGCTCGGAGATCCCTCGCGCCTACCAGGATTTCGTCCGGACTCAGGACGCGCGGACGATGGCCACCGTCATCCGCCACAACATCATTGACCTGCTGACGCTCGCTGAGATCCTGCCGCACTGTCTCACCGAAGACGCGGGCTAGTACTAGAAGTGGTTTCAAAACCCCCGTAGGTCGAAGCTCCAGGGAAACTCGTCGTCTGAGTTTCCACGACCAGCCCGGTTGTTGGGGTTTGGAAACCACTTATAGCACGGGGTAATCCGCGTTCGTATTCCGCCTCGACGTTCCCGTGCCGGCGGGTCTCCTGACCCGCCGGATCTACGCCAGCCGACAACCGGCGGGTCAGGAGACCCGCCGGTACGGGACGGCTAAGGACGCGAACTGACTCTCACGGATACTAGGTAACAAGGGCACCACGCTCGCAGCCACGAACAGCCGGTCGTGACGTCGACTTCTGCAAAAGGGCGGTAGTTGATATGGCTCAGAAATCGCATCTCTCACGTATTCTCGACTCGGGCGTAACCGCGGTCATCCGCGCGAAGAGTTCCGAGCATCTCATCGATGTAGCAAAGGCGATCAGGGACGGCGGCGTTGAGTGCATCGAGGTCACGATGACCACGCCCAACGCGCTCAAAGTCATCGAGCAGGCAGCCAACGAGTTCGGCGACGAGGTCCTGATCGGCGTGGGCTCGGTACTCGATGCCGAGACGTGCCGGGCGGCCATCCTCTCCGGCGCGGAGTTCGTCGTCGGCCCGTGCCTCGACCTCGGCGTCATCGAAATGTGCCGAACCTACAGCAAGCCCTGCATTCCCGGGGCGATGACACCGACGGAGATCCTCACCGCCTGGCGCGCGGGTGCTGACTTGGTCAAGGTCTTCCCCGCCGGAGGCCTGGGGCCAAACTACTTCAAGGATGTCCTCGCGCCATTGCCGCAGGTGAAGCTCGTGCCCACCGGCGGAGTCGACGTCAGCACAGCCGCCGACTTCATCAAGGCCGGCGCCGCCGCGCTCTGCGTCGGCAGCGCGATGACACCCAAAGACGCCATGGCCGAGGGCAGGTGGGACGTCCTCACTGACCTCGCCAGCCAGTTCGTCGCCGAAGTGCAGAAAGCCCGCGCCGACCTCGACGGCTAGAAGTGGTTTCAAGGCCCCCGTAGGTCGAAGCTCCAGGGAAACTCGCCGTCTGAGTTTCCACGACCAGCCCAGTTGTAGGGGTACTGAAACCACATATAGCTCTGCCCAGCGGAAATAGAAGACGCCACGCCCATTCTGGGCGTGGCGTCGTTTGTCGTCACGTGACGACAAACCAAACGGGCGAGAACCGCCAATGTTGCGTGACCAGGGCATTGGGCCTCTGAGCGAGTTCATTGACGGCGAGGACGCTCTCGGCCGCCGCGAAGTCGTGCAGGACAACACGGGTACGACTACGTACGTGTATGATGGTGTGGGACGCAATACGACAGTGACATCGGGCGCGGATGCGAGGTGATCGAGTGATGAGGCGCATTGGCTGGGGTCTCATGCTGGTAACGGGGGTCGCCCTTCTTTCGGGCGTGGCCTTGTGCGACGATGAGCTGAGGCGCGCCGTCGAGGGCAATGACATCCCAAGGGTCCGCGAACTCCTGGCGGAGGGGGTCGACCCCGATTCCGGAGCCGAGGATGACGTGCCGGCCCTCTTCTATGCAATTGGCATGGCGGACTTCGGCCCACACGATTGGTGGTTCGGATCGGGCGACCCCGAGTTGGTTGAGCTGCTGCTCGAGCATGGGGCGGATCCGAACTTCGAGGGCGACTCTCCCTACGGCTCGCTGGTCGCTCTGCTGTCGATATCGGGTGACTTGCGGCTTCTCGAGCTTCTGCTGCAGCACGGCGCCGATCCTGACCTGGGACATGCCCTGGTGGTGGCCGCCGGCTCAGACAGGCCGGCAGCGGGGTTGATGCTGCTCGAACACGGGGCGGACCCAAATGTGCGCAGCCGCGAGGATGGGATCCCGCTTGCCGCGGCGGCGGAGAAAGGACACCTCGAACTTGTGCGGGCGCTCATTGAGGCTGGGGCCGAGGTCAACCCGAAGCCGGGCATGGCGGGCTTGCCGCTGCAGAGCGCGGCGGAAGAAGGGCACGCTGAGATCGTGGAGCTTCTGCTCGCAAATGGGGCCGAGGTCACGCTGCATGTTGCAGCGATATTGGGCGACGTGGAACGCATCGTCGAGCTGCTCGACGGCGGCGCGGACGTCAACGAGGGGGATGTGATTGACGCCACGCCGCTGCTGCTCGCCGCGGGACATGACCAGGCCCAAGTGGTCGAGTTGCTGATGGGGCGCGGAGGTGATCCATCCCTCGCCGACGGGATCGACCGCACGCCGCTCGCCCACGCGATGCTGTATGGGCAGGTTGACGCCGTGGAGGCTCTGTTGGCCAATGGCGCCGATCCGAATATCCTTAGCGAGCATGGGTCCCACCTGCTGCAGACTGGCTGGGGCCAGAGAGCGGTGACGTTACTGCTCGACCATGGGGCCGACCCCAATGGCAACCCCGAGCGCCCGGGCCGGCCCCTGTACTGGGCGGCCCGTAGGGGGGGGCGCGCCGAGGCGGCAGAGCTTCTTCTTGCTCGCGGGGCCACGCTCGACGCCCATGCGGCGGCAATGCTGGGGTACGCGGACAAGGTGCGGGAGTTCATCGCTGGTGGGGTAGACCCGAACAAGACGAACGAGCGCGGCGAGAATCTGTTGCACGCGGCCGCCGACGGCAGCTATCCGGACATCGCCGCATGCCTCATCGATGAGCACGGGATGGATGTGAATGCGCCGACGGAGGATGGCTACACCCCCCTCCATTGTGCCGCCGAGGAAGGCCGGGCATCCGTAGCGACGCTGCTCATCGAGCGAGGGGCCGAGGTGGACGCCGAGACCGACAGCCGATGGACCCCGCTCTACAGAGCGGTCCTCAGCCGTGAGCCTGAAACGGTCCGAGTGCTCCTGGAAAAGGGAGCGAGCATCAGCGTCGGAGGGGGCCGCTTGCTCTCCGCCGCGGCGTTCGAGGGAGACATTCAGACGGTGAGGCTCCTGCTGGCCCATGGGGCGGACGTGAACGCCGACACCCCCCTGCTGAGCGCAGCGGTCGGGGGCCACGTTGAGATCGCCCGTCTCCTCCTCGAGAATGGCGCCGACATCGCGGCCTGGGACGAACATGGGATGCCGTTCGACCGCGCCCTCCGAGCTGGCCATGCGGAGGTCGTGCGCATTCTGTGGCCCGAGTACCAACGTAGGCGGGATGAGATGAATGAGCAACGCCCCTCACTCCACACCGCGGCAGCAACGGGGCACGTTGCGGTGGTCCAGGTCTTGCTGGAGCTGGGCGCCGATCCGACAGAGACTGACGGGCAAGGTCAGACACCACTGGACATGGCTGAGCGGTGGGGCAATCCCGAGGCAGCCGAGGTGCTACGGGAGGCGATGGGAGGGCTGTGACGCGCCTGCGTCCATGGCTTGGCCCCTCGTGCCCGCACGATCGCACCGGCCGCTCGTCCACCATGCCCCCCAAATAACCGATCAGAGCGACGATGACGGGCGAGACTGAACTCATCTGGCTCTCTGACAGCCCCACCCACGCCACGGGGTCCGGCCGCGTAACGCGGCGAGTCGTGCCGCCGCCGTCAGTCCGGCATCGCCATCGTTGCGCCCTCGGCCGCCGATGTCGCCAGTCCCGTGTATAGCCTGAGCAGCGGCCAGTCGTTCTTCTCCGGCGGCACGGGCGGATCGTCGATCAGCCGTTGGGCCAGGATCTTCGCGCCCTCCTCGGGAGCAAACCTGCGTTCGCCGTCGCCGACCATGTCGATGGTCTTCGCGTCGACATCCACCTCGATCCAATCGCCGTCCCTCAACGCGCCGATGGGGCCGCCCTGAGCAGCCTCGGGGCAAACGTGGCACACGGCGGGCCCGCCGGAGGCTCCTGAGAAGCGCCCGTCCGTGATCAGCACCATTGTCTTGCTGAGTTCGGGGTCGCTCGAGATCGTCTTGGTCACGTAGAACTGCTCGGGCATGCCACTGCCGCGAGGGCCCTCAAAGCGGATGATGACCGCGTCGCCCGCTTTGGCGCGCCCAGCGAAGATCGCCTCGATGGCATCCTCCTGGCGATCGAAGACGCGCGCCGGGCCGCTGAACTGCCGCGCTTCCGGCTCAACCGCCGCCTCCTTGATGACCGATCCCTCCGGGGCGATGTTACCCCTCAGGATCGCGATGCCGCCGCGCTGCGCCAGTGGCTCATCGACCGAGGAGATGACGTCCCGGAGCTTCAGGCCGTAGTTCTGAAGGTGCAGCGGCTGCCTCTTGAAGAACCCCGCGTCGTCCAGCTCGTCCAGGTTCTCGCCGACGGTTCTGCCTGACGAAGTCAGCGCATCGAGGTGGAGGAGGTCGCGCAGCTCCCACATGATCCTCGGGACGCCACCCGCCATCCAGACCAGGTTGGCCGTCCACTCGCCCGAGGGCCTCACGTTCACGATCCAGGGAGTGCGGTCGTTCGCCTCCTGGAATCGGTCGAGCGTGCAGTCGAGTCCGAGCGCCTGGGCCATCGCCGGCAGGTGCAAGAGCGCGTTGGAACTCCCGGCGCAAGCGGCATGGACGGTCAGCGCGTTGTCGAGGGCCTTCTGCGTCAGCACCTTGTCCGCGGTGATCCCATTCTCTATCAGGCTCGCCATCCGCGCCCCGGCGTCAACCGCCTGGCGTCGCTGGTAGTGGCCCAGCGCCGGCGCGAGCGCGGTCGTCGGCAGCGCCAGGCCCAGGGCCTCGCTCATGACCTGCATCGTGTTCGCCGTGCCGAGGAATTGGCACGCCCCCGGCCCGGGACACGCTTCCTCGAGCCAGTAGTCGTGCTCTTCCTGCGTCACGCGCCCGCGCCGCAGGTCGGCCATCAGGTCGCCCATCTTGTCGAGGGACATGTCGGCCGCGCCGCGCCCCATCGCCCCACCTGGGAAGTGGATTGTCGGAATCTTCAGCCGCGCCGCCGCGATGAGATGCCCGGGAATCGCCTTGTCACACCCCGAGACCATAACTACCCCGTCGGCGAACGCCGAGCGCACGTGCAACTCCGTCGCCAGAGCGGTCAGCTCGCGGATGCACAGGGACAGATCCATCGCGTCCGTGCCCTGGCTGATGCCGTCACAGGCATCCGTACACGTGTATTTGGCGGGCGTTGCCCCCGATTCGATGATCCCGTCACGAACCGCGTCACGGATGTCGCCGAGGTGGACGCTTCCGGGGTGGGAGTCGCCGGTAGAGGATTCGATCACCACGAGCGGCTTTTCGAGGTCCCGTTTCGACCAGCCGCACCCAAGCCTTAGCGGGTCGATCTCAGGGGCGATCTTGCGCATCTCTTGCGAGTGACGTGCCATGTGGAGGCGCTCCTTAGGGGGCAAAGATGCGTCGCGCGTTCTCGCCGAGGATGTCCTCAAGCGCGGCGGCGGGCACGTCCATCGCCCTCACCACCCGCAGGGCGCGCGCGACATCCCCGTGCGGGGCGCCCGAGGCGAACAGGACGCGCTTCGCGCCGACGGTCTCGACCATTCCCTCGTTCGGCTCAATGGAACTGGTGTCGAAGTGGACGCGGCTCGTCTTGGCAAACATGTTGAGCACTCGCGCGACGCCGCCGTTCCGGTTGCCCATGTGTGGGATGATGAAAACGCCCTGAGGGAGCCGCTCGATGATGCCCACGGTAATGGGAAGCGTCTCCGTGAGCCGAATCGGCATTCCCGCGCCGACCAGTTCCTCAATAACCGCCAGCGCCGGCTGGGCTTCGGCTGAATCGAGGTATTCGCTCGCCTCGGCCGCCGTTTCCTCGTCGGCGCTGCTCCCGTAGTCATACGCGTCCGAGAAGTAGCAGTGCCAGTCGATCCCCTGGTAGTCGCGCGGGTCGCGGGGCAGCGTGGGGACTCCCTGCAGGATGCCCGAGAACGGCGTGCCGCCGATGTACCACAGCCCATACGGGCCTTCGCGGCGGCTGAGATCGCCGGGAAGCGTCCGGTCGCCGCTCAGGTCGAACGACTCCGGGTCCGCCGATAGCACGGCCGTGTCGATCCCGAGGGCCTCGAGTTCCGGCCATGTCGTCTGCCAGCGAGACTCGTTGCGGCCGACATGCACGTGCGCGTCGATGATCATGGACTGTAGCATTGGATTCGGTCTGCTTTCAGATGCCTTGAAGCGCGCGACCCTCGCTATCAACCGGCTGAGGGACGACACTGATGGTGGTTGTGCCCTGAGCGCGCCGGATGGAATCACCCGCGCGTTCCAGGCGGACGTATCCGATCGCCAACTCGCCGCGGGATCCAAGCGCCTCAAGCGCCTGAGCGACCGTGCTCAGCCCCGCGACCGGGAGGTCGTTACACGAGACGATGATGTCGCCCGGCTTGATGCCCGCCTTATGTGCGGGAGAGTTCTTGTATAGGCGGTCGACGAATAGGCCTGCCCCGTCGTCAATCCGCGCCAGTTCCGCTCTCTGCCGGCTCAGCGGCCCTGGGATGATCCCAACCCACCCTCGCTCGTAGAGCCCGTTTTCGATGAGCTGGTTGGTGATCTCCTCGGCCTCTTTGGCAGGGATCGCGAATCCAACGCCCTCGTAGCCGCCGCTCTTACTGATGATCGCCGTTGGGATGCCCACGACCTCCCCTTGGAGATTCACAAGAGCCCCACCGGAGTTGCCGGGGTTGATACTCGCGTCGGTTTGGATGAAGTCCTCGAATGTCGCGATGCCCACATCACGGCGGCCCTTGGCGCTGACGATGCCAGATGTCACCGAGTACCTGAGGCCATGTGGCGACCCGATCGCGATGACCCATTCGCCGATCCGCAGCGCGTCTGAATCCCCCCAGGATGCAGTCGGGAGGTCCGTGGCATCGATCTTCAGCACCGCGAGATCGCTCGCGGGATCGCTCCCCCGCACGGTTGCCTCGTACTCGTCACCCCGCCCGAGCGCGACGACGATGGTCTGCGCGCCTCGCACGACATGGTGATTCGTCACGACATAGCCATCCGACCGGATGACGACACCTGAACCCAGGCTCTGGACCTCGCGATCGGGCGTCGTGAACGCGCCGCGTCCGAAGAAGTTGCCGAACAGACTGCCGAATGGGTCTCTGCGGCCAGGGATGACGGTCGTGGTGCTGATGTTGGCCACCGCAGGCTTGGCCGTGTCGGCCGCTTGCGAGAAGGCCTGACTCAAAGCCTCCGCGATGGCCTTGGGATCGAGTTCCTGGCTTCCGGCTGTCGGCGCCAGGCATCCGATGGTCACCGTCATGATTGCTCCAGCGACCCATGCAATGCGCGCCATCACCGGCCTCCTTCCGCGATCGTCGGTCCATCCAACTCACTCAACGACGCCCCGCACCGCGGAGTTCGCCTCGGCAGGGGAGGTTAGTCCCGTCAGCGTCGGTTGTCAAGACGCCCGCGCAGCCGGGGAATTCGCCCATAATCGCGCTTGACACCCGTTCTGGCCCAGGTTATACTCATCCTTCGCGAGCTACCTTTGAAGTACATTGGGCACTGCAGCTGGTACATGCTCGAGAGTACATTTTAACTTGTGCACTACAACCCCGCGCGTGGCAACTGGCCGCGCGTGCGTTTAGTTTTGCCCCACGTAGACGCTGACCTACCGTTAGGTTAATCGAAGTGCATCGCCGCGCCAGGAGGAGTCTGGAACATGGCAGGGAGCGCCAATACTGTTGTGGATGCCATTCCGGGGGATGAAGAAATCCTCCCTCTTCCGAACCTCATCGAGGTTCAGTTGGAGTCATACGGGTGGTTCCTGAAAAACGGGCTGCGCGAGCTTTTTGACAGTTTCAGCCCGATCGAGGACTACACCGGCAATATAGCCCTTGAGTTCATGGACTACCAGATCGGGGCGCCCAAGCTCTCGCTTGACGAGTGTCGCGAGCGCGACGCCACGTATGAGGCGCCGCTCTACGTGAAAGTCCGACTTGTCAACAAGGAAGTCGGCGAGATCAAAGAGAGCGAAGTCTACATGGGCGAGGTGCCCAAGATGACGGAACGCGGCACGTTCCTCATCAACGGCGCCGAGCGCGTTGTCATCAGTCAGTTGGCGCGATCGTTCGGCTGCTACTTCCGAGACAGCATTGACTTCTCGGGCCGGATGCTCTACGCCGCTCAGGTGATCCCGAATGAGGGTGCCTGGGTTGAGATCGACGTTGACGGTAGCGGCGCGATGAGCATCAAGGTGGGGCAGACGCGCAAATTCCCCGTCACCACGCTGCTTCGCGCGCTCGATTGGTTCGAGGCAGGTGCGAATCCCGACGTCCCGGCGAGTGGAACTGACGAAGAGATCCTGATGCTCTTCGGCGAGAAAGAACGGACTGACGTGGCCACGCTCGTTGAGCTGGTCGCGAAGGAGCACGCTCACCAGGCTCCCGGTATCGATATCCACCAGGAGTACTTCACGACATCGGACCTGACGGATGCCGCCGGCGAACTGATCGTCGGTGCGTTCCAGCATATCGACGAGGCAGTCGCCGCGCAGATCGGTGAGATGGCCCGCAAGAAGGTCGACGTCATCCGCGTCCCTTGCCAGATCTCATCGACGCTGAAGCAGGATCCGGCCCACACGCCCGAAGAGGGCTTGCTCGACACCTACCGCAAGATCCGACCCGGCGACCCGCCCACCGTTGAGAGTGCCGAGTCGCTCATAGGCTCGTATTTCTTCGATGCGAAGCGCTACGATCTGGCGCCCGTCGGCCGCTACAAGGTCAACAAGAAACTTGGCCTCGATGTGGACCCAGAGTGCCGGGTGCTGACGCGCCGCGATCTTCTGGCGATGTGCCACTACCTCCTTCGTCTGCCGCACGGCGAGGGCATGACCGACGATATCGACCACTTGCAGAACAAGCGAGTGCGCGCGGTTGGCGAACTGATGCAGGCGCAGTTGCGCCTGGGCTTCCTTCGCATGGAGCGCGTAGCAAAAGAGCGCATGACCAGCCTCGAACCCGAGAAGATGGTCGCTCAGAGCATCATCAGCATCAAGCCCATTAGCGCGCAGGTGAAGAGCTTCTTCGGAAGCGGCTCCCTCTCGCAGTTCATGGACCAGATCAACCCGCTTGCAGAGCTTGCTCACAAGCGTCGCCTGAGCGCGCTCGGACCGGGCGGTCTCAGCAAGCAGAGCGCCAAGCTTGAGGTGCGTGACGTTCACCACTCGCACTATGGCCGGATCTGCCCGATTGAGACTCCTGAAGGTCCGAACATTGGTCTGATTGGTTACCTCGCGCTGCACGCGCGCCTTGATCCGTATGGCTTCATCCAGACGCCGTACCGTGTGGTCAAGAACGGCAAGGTAACGAACGAGATTCACTACCTCACGGCCGGTGAGGAAGAGGGCAAACACATCGCCCCCGCCTCGGCCAAGATCGACGCGAAGGGCCAGTTCATCGACAAGATGGTGCAGGTCCGTTTGACGGGGACATTCCCCATCGTCAAGACGACGGAGATCGACTATCGCGACGTCACGGCCAAACAGGTATTCAGCGTCGCGACGTCGCTCATCCCGTTCCTTGAGAACGACGAGCCCGTTCGCGGTCTCGCCGGCTCCAACATGCAGCGTCAGGCCGTGCCGCTCATCTTTGCCGACAGGCCTTGGGTGAAGACGGGCATGGAGCGCCGCGCGGCGGAGGATGCCAACGCTGCCCTGATCGCCGAGGGCAACGGGAAGATCGTGGAGTCTGACTCGCAGCGCATCGTCGCTCAGTACGATGGCCAAGATGAGAAGACGACTTACCACCTCGACAGCTTCATCCGCACCAACATGGGCACGTGCGTCACGCAGAGGCGCCGCGTGATGAAGGGGCAGAAGGTTAAGAATGGCGATACTCTGGCCGATGGTCCATGCACGGATCGCGGCGAGCTGGCGCTTGGGAAGAACCTGCTGATCGCGTTCGTGCCGTGGGAAGGCTACAACTTCGAGGACGCCGTGCTCATCAGCGAGCGCCTCGTTAAGGACGACGAGTTTACGTCGATCCATATAGAGAAGTTCGAGACCGAGGCTCGCGATACGAAACTGGGCCCCGAAGAGATCACGCGCGACATCCCGAATGTTGGTGAGGACGCGCTCCGCGACCTCGACGACACGGGCATCATCCGCGTGGGCGCCGAGGTTCGGCCCGAGGACATCCTCGTTGGCAAGGTCGCGCCGAAGGGTCAGTCCGAACTGACGGCCGAAGAGAAGCTGGTCATCGCGATCTTCGGTAAGAAAGCTGAAGAGATGCGCGACGTGTCCCTCCCCGTACCGCACGGAGAGAAGGGCATTGTCATCGCGACGAAGGTCTTCAGCCGGTACAAGTACGAGTGCGATACCTGCGGCACCGAGTTCAACTACGGCAAGCCGCCAGACAATCTTGAGTGCGTCCGCTGCGCCGGCAAGCTCAAGCGCCGGCCCGGCGACGAGTTGCTCCCGGGCGTCAACCAGTTGGTGCGCATCTACGTCGCGCAACAGCGCAAGGTCATGGTGGGCGACAAGCTCACCGGGCGCCATGGTAATAAGGGCGTTATCTCGAAGATCCTGGCCGAAGAAGACATGCCCTACCTGCCCGATGGTACGCCGGTTGACATCTGCCTCAATCCGCTCGGAGTGCCGTCCCGCATGAATATGGGGCAGATCCTCGAAGTCCACTTGGGCCTCGTCGCCCGCTACCTCGGCGGCGAGTTCGTTAGCCCCATCTTCGAGGCGATCGACCAGAGCGTCCTCTGGGATGGCTTGCAGGGCGTCCAAGACAAGTTCCTTGACGAGTCTGTTCGCTCGTATTCGGGCGTCGAACTGAACCGGTTCGGCGACTGGGTTGAGATGAATGGCGAGGTCGACTTGGAAGGCAGCGTTGTCGGCCAGTTGGCGGAACGCTCCGCCGAAGAGTTGGGCGAACTTGGCGCGTGGCTGGGGCTGCCGGATGAGACGCTGGAGAAGTCAAACCGGCGCTCGCTCGCGAAGTCGATCTTTGAGCAGGCGCAAGAGAACGCAACCCGCCTGGCCAAGCTCGACCCGACCACGGGGCAGACGGTCTTGTACGATGGCCGCACTGGTGAGCCGTTCAACAAGGAAGTCACCATCGGCTACATGTACATCATGAAACTGCTCCACCTTGTCGAAGACAAGATTCACGCTCGGTCGACCGGTCCGTACTCCCTGGTCACCCAGCAGCCGCTTGGTGGGAAAGCCCAGTTTGGCGGTCAGCGCTTCGGTGAGATGGAAGTTTGGGCGCTCGAAGCCTACGGCGCCGCGCACACGTTGCAGGAGATCCTGACGATCAAATCCGATGACGTCATGGGCCGCGTTAAGACCTACGAGTCCATCGTCAAGGGCGAGAACATCCAGGAGCCTGGTGTGCCGGAGTCGTTCAAGATCCTGATCAAGGAACTTCAGAGCCTTGGTCTGCAGGTCACCACGGAGATGGGTGATGGGCGCGTGGTGGAGATGAGCGAGACAGAGGAAGAGTTCGAGTAAGAAGCGCGGCCGGGCCGTGAGTCGCACGCCCACGAACCTGATACACTTCCTGCGGCGCAAAGCCGCTTCGGATGTCGTTCCTAAGGAGGCGAGTGAACTTGGCAGATGGAGCCAACTTCGACGTAGTAGGTATCGCCCTGGCCTCACCGAAAGAGATTCGCGCATGGTCTCGCGGTGAGGTGAAGAAGCCGGAGACCATCAATTACCGGACTTTTAAGCCCGAGCGCGACGGCCTGTTCTGCGAGCGGATCTTCGGTCCTTCCCGCGACTGGGAATGCCACTGCGGGAAGTACAAGAAGGTCAAGTTCAAGGGCATTGTCTGCGACCGCTGCGGCGTGGAAGTCACGCGCGCGAAGGTCCGGCGTCGCCGCATGGGCCATATCGAACTGGCCGCCCCCGTGTGCCACATTTGGTACCTCAAGGGCGTGCCTAGCCCGATCAGCCTGCTCCTGGACATGTCGACCAGGATCCTCGAGAAGGTCGTCTATTTCGCCTCCTATATCGTCACGCACGTCGATGTCGATAAGCTCGCGGATAAGCGTACGGCGATCGTGAGCGCTATCGAGCAGCAGAAGCGGATCCTGGAGGAGGACAGCCAGGCCGCCATCGATGACCTGAAGCGTCGCTATGAGGAGCACCTCAAGAGCGTCGCCGAGGGCGTACCAGAGGAAGAGCCCGAGGTCGTTGAGGAAGACGACGACGATGACGACGACGAAGAAGACACGCCGTGGGACGCCGACTGGTTCACGCCTCCCACGCCAGTGAGCGCAGAGGAACTCGCCACCCGCATTCAGTCCGAGACCGAGGCGATGACCGAGCAGTGCGCTGAACTCGATCGCGCCGCTCAGGTTCTCTTCGAACTCCAGCCGAAGCAGCTCATCACCGAGGCCGATTACCGCGCGCTCAACGCTCTTATTGAGGTCTGCGGCGAGAACATCGGTCACGAGATGCAAGGCATCTTCAAGGCTGGTCTTGGCGCCAACGCGCTGCTTGAGTTGCTCGACACGATCGACCTCGACGAACTGGCGCACGAACTGCGCAAGGAGATCGAGGAGCGCACGGGCGCCCGCCGCGCCCGGGCGATCAAGCGTCTGAAGATCACCGAGGCTTTCCGCAAGTCCCAGAACCGCCCCGAGTGGATGGTTCTTGAGGCGATCCCCGTCCTGCCTCCGGAGCTTCGCCCGATGGTTCAGCTCGACGGTGGCCGGTTCGCGACATCGGATCTCAACGATCTCTACCGGCGGATCATCAACCGCAACAACCGTCTGCGCCGCATCGTGGAGATCAAAGCACCCGAGTCCATTATCAACCACGAGAAGCGCTTGCTGCAGGAAGCCGTTGACGCGCTGATCGACAATGGCCGGCGCGCTCGTCCGGTTCAGGGCTCTAACAAGCGTCCGCTCAAGAGTCTCTCGGACATGCTCAAAGGCAAGGAGGGGCGCTTCCGCAAGAACCTCCTCGGCAAGCGCGTCGATTACTCGGGACGTTCGGTCATTGTTGTCGGTCCTGAGCTACGCCTCCACCAGGCGGGGATACCGCGCGAGATGGCCCTGGAGCTGTTCAAGCCATTCGTGATGAAGCGGCTGGTTGAGAAGGGCTACACGACTAACATCAAGACGGCAAAGCGCATGGTCGACCGACTTCGCAGCGAAGTCTGGGACGCGCTTGAGGAAGTCATCGAAGACCACCCGGTGATGCTCAACCGCGCGCCGACCTTGCACCGCTTGGGCATCCAGGCATTTGAACCTGTCCTGATCGACGGCAAGGCAATCCAGCTCCATCCGCTGGTGTGCTATGCCTTCAACGCGGACTTCGACGGCGATCAGATGGCCGTGCACGTTCCGCTCTCGGCGCACGCGCAGGCTGAGGCGCGCCTGCTGATGCTCGCCTCCCGCAACCTGTTCAAGCCCGCGGACGGCAAGCATGTCGGCGCTCCCGTGTATGACATCGTTCTGGGCATCTACTACATGACGCAGGCCAACCCAGAGTCGCTTGGGTCGGGTAAGGCCTTCCAGGGGCCAGAGGCTGTCGAGACAGCCTATGCCCACGAGGCGATTGACCTTCACGCAAGCATCAAGTGTCGCTTGCCTGAGATATATGCCACCGCCACCAAGGCCGATGAAGAGATCCCCATCGAGCACCAGTTGACGATGGAACTTCGCCGCGCGATCGCAGATCGCAAAGGCAGCGGGCATCCCGTGCTGCCGTGCGAGGTTACCGTCAAGCTCAGCAAGAACGACGCCGAAGAGGTCGTCGCCGCCGGCGAGCACGCTTATTGGGCGGACTTCGAGGGCGATGCCGATAGCGACGAAGCCCTGGCCATGGAGGCCAAGTGGTACGTCGCCCAGGCAATTACCTCGGGTCGCAGCGTCCTTGGCGTGGATTTCTCGGTGGGCATTCGTCGCACGATGATCGACACCACCGTCGGGCGCGTGCTCTTCAACCAGCTCCTGCCGCTCGACATGCAGTTCCTGAACGAGGACATCGCGAAGGACGAGCTGGGACAGATCTCCGACGACTGCTTCTTCATCTACGGGCAGCAGCGCACGGCGGATCTGCTCGACAAGATCAAATCGGCCGGCTTCAAGATGGCTACCCGCTCGGGCCTGTCCATCTGCCTCGCCGACACTCAGATCGGTAGCGATCGCGAAGCCATCCTCGCCGATACGGAGAAGCGAGTCGTCGCCGAGAACCGCGCTTGGCGTCAGGGCGCGATTACGGCCGGTGACCGCGAGCGCCTCGTGCTTGAGTTGTGGCGAGACGCCCGCGATAAGGTTGCTGACTCAATTCTCGACAATATCGACACTTTCAACCCGCTCTGGATGATGAGCAACTCCGGCGCGCGCGCGAAGAAGAGCCACATCTGTCAGATCGCCGGAATGCGTGGTCTGATGATTGATCCGTTTGGGCGTTTGATCGAGGACCTCCCGGTTAAGAGCAACTTCCAGGAGGGCCTCAACGTCCTGGAGTACTTCGTCTCAACGCACGGCGCCCGCAAGGGACTTGCTGACGTTGCGCTCCGCACGGCTGACGCGGGATACCTGACCCGTCGCCTCGTCGACGTCGCGCAGGACGTCATCGTGCGCGAGGAAGACTGCGGGACTGACGAGGGCATCACGGTCACCAATGTCTACGAGACGGAGTTCTACTGCCCGCACTGTGGGATCGAAGATAACTACCGCGGCGACAAGTGCCAGGAGTGCGGCGAGCCGCTGCCTGACGGCATCGACCGTCGCGTGCTCGAGACCATTAACGAGCGCATCTACGGTCGGACGACCGCGGATGACATCGTCAACCCGGAGACGGGGGAGGTCGAGGTCTCGGCTGGGAAGATCGTGGATCGCGAGGACATTCGACGGCTGACTGGGGTTGAGTTGCGCTCCGCGCGCATCTACTCGGCGATGACCTGCGAACTCAAGCAGGGAATCTGCGCCAAGTGCTACGGCTTCGATCTCGGCTACCACCGCACGGTCGATACGGGGACTGCCGTCGGCATCATCGCCGCACAGTCCATCGGAGAGCCGGGCACGCAGCTCACGATGCGAACGTTCCACACTGGTGGCATCGCGGCCGTCTATCTGACTGGTGTTGCCGAGGTTAAGCGTAAGAAACAGGAAGCGCTGCAGAGCCTCCACGAAGACATCGGCCGAGGTCTCATCAGTCTCGAGGCGACAGGCGGAGAGCGTGAGCGGACCAAGGCGATCCAGGACATGCTCAAGGTTCTGGAGACCCCCGTTAGCGGCTTGCTCCGAGTCGTCGAGCTGTTCGAGGCTCGCAAGCCCAAGGGCCAGGCCATCACTGCTACCGTAGACGGTTTCGCGTTCGCTGTCGAGACCAAGGGTCTGCGCCGACTCATCATCCACGCCAAGCACTCGATCGAAGACACCAAGGCCATCCGTGGCGAGCGCCTGGCGGAAGCCGTCGGCAACGCGAAGACGAAGAAAGCCATCCTTCCCGAGGGCGAGAAGCTCACCGAGAAGAGCCTGCGCAAGCTGCGTAGCGCCGACGTGCAAGAGATCGTAATCGAGAAGTCTCACCTCGTGCCCCACCGTGGCGCGCTCTACGTGCGGGAAGGACAGCAGGTCCGTGCCGGCGACCGTCTGACGGCCGGGCCGCTCGACCCGCAGAAGGTCCTACAGCTGAAGGGTGTTCGCGGCGTGCAAGAGTACCTGATCCGCGAGATCCAGCAAGTCTACCGCTCGCAGGGCGTTGTCATCAATGACAAGCACGTCGAAGTCATCGTTCGCCAGATGCTGCGCAAGCGCCGGATTAACAACCACGGTGACACGGACTTCCTCGAGGGCCAAGTGGTTGACCGGTTTGAGTTCGAGGGCGAGAACCTCCGCATCATGGAACTCGGCGGGCAACCGGCTGGCGCTGATTGGGTCCTGCTGGGGATCACTGAGGCCTCGCTCGCAACCGAGAGCTTCCTGTCGGCGGCGTCCTTCCAGCGCACGACTCGCGTGCTGGCGGAGGCTGCGACGGCTGGCAAGAAGGATCCGCTCCTGGGTCTCAAAGAGAACGTCATTATCGGGCGCCTTATCCCGGCCGGCAGCGGGATGACTCGGCATCGCGATCGTGACATCGCGTACAGCGAAGAGACCCTCGCGCAGTTGGAACTCATGTCTCCCGCGGAAGCCGAGCGCTCGCTCGGGCCGGCTGACCTGTTCCGCGAAGCTGAAGCAGCTCTGCAGGCGCCGCTGCCCGGGGCGCTTGGGTTGGGCTTGGGAAGTGGCGACGAGGCTCTTGCCGCCGAACTGCTCAAGGGCATTACCGGAGGCGGGGACGAAGCCGACGCGGGCGACTCGGACAAAGAGTAAGACTCCGGCGGTTCACGGACGAACAGAGCGGGGGCCCTTCGGGGCTCCCGTTTTTCGCATCTACTCCTCCGGAACCGGGCGCGTGACGGTGACTGCTGAAACGGTCTCGGCTCCGGCTCGCAGTAACGTCCTCGCGCACTCCTCGAGCGTTGCCCCGGTCGTGTACACGTCGTCCACGAGCAGCACTCTCACGCCCTCCACGGGAAGTGGGAGGCTGAGCCTGAATGCGTTGCGCACGTTCTCCGCGCGCTGCGCTCCAGTCAGGCTAACTTGCGGGCGCGTGTTGCGTGTCCGGATCATCAGTTGCGGCCGCACCGGCCTGCCCACGGCTGCCCCCAAAGCGTCTGCGATCAACTCCGCCTGGTTGTAGCCGCGCTCGCGCAGGCGCGCCTCGTGCAACGGGACGGGGACGATGGCGGTGATGGAGTCGGCCCCCGGCAGATAGAGAGGGTGATCAGCCTCCGTCAACATCGGGGCAAGCAGCAACCCAAGCGGCGCGCCTAATCGAGGGTTCCCGCGGAACTTCAGGTCGTTGATCGCCCCGCGCAGTATGCCGCTTGGGCGCTTGTGCTCGCCGAAGCTCCGAATCGCCGCGAGACGCCGGCGGGTGTTGCGGCAGTCCACGCACTCGTCCGTGCGGTAGCGTCGAGCTTCGTGGAACGGCCGGCCGCACAGCAAGCAGATGGGCGTGGGGAGTTCCTCGAAAGCGCTCCGACAGGTCAGGCAAATGGGCGTCTCGCAGAACTGATGACAGAGCTGGCAGCGAGGGGGAAAGATGAGTCGAGCGAACTCTCGGGCTATCGATGCGGGGTCCACCGGATGGGGCCTCCGGTGCGGGGTGTCGCGCGCGATGAGCGTGTCCCCGGGCTCGCGGCTTCACGCGCCCGGGGACGATTGCTTCGGTTCAGAGGTCGGCGCCGCCGGAGTCGTCAGCGCCCTCGCCGTCGGAGTCGTCGGCGCCCTCGTCGTCGGATGTCTCTCGCGCCGCGGGCGTGGGGGAGATGACGAGATTCCTCTGTCGTCCCTCGCCCTCGCTGTAGGTCTCGATCTCCGGGTCATCGCGCAGCGTCAGGTGAATGATGCGCCGTTCGTAGGCCTTCAGGTCCCGGATCACGACCTCGCGGTCTGTCTGTTTGGCCTTCGCCGCGTGGCTGAGGGCCGTCGCCTCCAGCGAGCGCTCGCGACGGTCTCTGTAGTCCTCCGCGTCGAGGACGATGCGAGCGGTGGTATCGGACCCGCGGTTCGTGATGATGGCGACGAGAAGCTGCAGGGCGTCGAGCGTGTCGCCGTGCTTGCCGATGATCAGCGCGAGGTCGTCGCCCGTCAAGTCGAGGGTGATTTCCTCATCGCCCATCGCTGACGCGCGCGCCTCCACGGCGACGCCCATCAACCCAAGCACCTTGTTGGCAACTGTCTCCGCCCGATTGGCCAAGCGCGCGAGCGCGTCTTCGTCAGCGGGCGGCTCGGCTTCATCCGACGTTTCGTCGGCGGGCTCGTCGGGACTGACATCTGCCTCGGGCGGCGGCTCGTCCGCCGGGGCGTCGTCCGCGTCGGCATCCGCGACGCTCGCGAGAGCGACCATGCCGCCGCCCAGGAAGCCGAGCAGCGCGCGTTTTTCCTCCACGACCTCAAGCTTGACCTGATCTTCCGGCACGCCTAGTTGCTTGGCGGCCTCGGTCCTGATCTCGTCGATGTTACGGCCTGTGACCTCGATGGGCTTCATGCGCGCTCAACCTCTCGACGTTGGCATATTGCGACTCTAAGCATCCGGCCAGGGCAGTCAGCGGATCGACGGCGAAGCGCGTTCCGCGCGCTACCGGCGTCGGCGCCGCCTGCTCGGAGGACGCTGTTTGCGCTTCTCATGCTGCTTCTTCTGCTCGTAGCTCATCTGCGTGTTCTCGGCGTCATCCTCTTCCTTCTTCCCGCCAGCCAGTCCTTTGAGCTTCTGCACCCAGGCCGGACCGTCGTCGCCTCCGCCTGAGTCGGCCTTGGCCTCGAGCGTCACCGTCTGCTCCTTGTCGGCCTCGGCGTCCGCCTTCTTCAGTCGAGTCCCAAAATACTGCTGCGGCAGGTAGATCAGGTTCGTGCCCAGCCAGTAGAGGATGAAACCCGACGCCATGGTCTGGAAGAAGATGAAGAACATGACGGGCATCATCCACACCATCATGTTCTGCTGCTGTTGCTGCTGCGGGTCCATCGTCGGCTGGCTCTTCATCGTCAGCTTCTGGAAAGCCACCATGCTGATGGTGTACAGGATCAGCAGCGGGATATTCGGGTCTGAGAGACTCGGGATCCACAAGAAGCCGTGGTGGCCCAACTGGACGACGTAGGCTCGGATGCCCCGATAGACCATGATGAGTAGCGGCATCTGCACCAGCAGCGGCAGGCACCCGCCGAGCGGGTTAACCTTGTTGGCGCGGCAGAGCTTCCAGAAGTCTTCCTGGAACTTCTGCTTGTCGCTGCCGTGCTTCTCCTGCAGCGCCTTGATCTGCGGCTGGAGCTTCTGCATCGCTCGCGATGACTGGATCTGCTTGCGCGTCAGCGGGTACAGGAGTCCGCGGGTCACGCACGCCATGAGAATGAGGCCTAGCCCGGCGTTGTTGCCGCAGATCGTCACGAAGAAGTCGACGAATTTGTACCAGAACCCCTGCTTATTGAGGGCATCAAGCGGGTCGGAGATCGCCTCGCGCAACGTCTTCTGCTGCCAGTCGTCGCGGGTGGATTGGACCCACGTTTTCGGCGCCTGAGTCAACGGCGTCTTTTTCGCCATGACCCGGCCCTCAAGCTCCCATGCCCGCTGGTAGAGCTTGACTGCGCCCTTGGCATCTCGAAGCTGGATCTCGGCGATCAGGCCGCCCTGCGTCATGGCGAAGCCTGACCATGTAAATGAACCCGGGCCCGTGGCCGACGCGGCCTCGGTGTACTGCTCCACGGCCTGCTGGTAGCCACCCATCGAGTCAGCAAGTTCGTAGCAGCGGGCCAGGCGGATCTGCGTGAGAAGAGGGGAGGGCGTGACGCTGGTCATATTGATGACTAGGCCGTCGGTCTTGTTGAACACCGTGCCGACGACAATAATCGGTTGCCCGTCCGGAGCATCGCTGTCAAAGCCGCTGATCGTGGTGTTGGCTCCGGGATCGAGCTTGATGATGGTCTGACCTTGCCTGATGTAGTTCTCGCCCTCAAGCCCATGCCACATGCCCTCAACGGCCACGAGCACGTTGTCGTATCCGGAGGAATCCTGCACCAGCGATGCCTCAACGATCGCCTCCACTGAGGCGTCGCGCGGTTTCTTCTTGCCTGAGGTCAGTCTTTTGAACCACCGCCCGATCCCCTTGAGAAAGCCCTTCTCCGGCGCGTTCTGGACGAGCCAAGCGTTGAGCGCTTCCAGCCTCTTGGTTTCCTCGTCGAGCTGATTCAGGTCGATCTGCAGCTCCGACGGCAGCCCGTCCTGCCCTTCGTAGTCAGGCGGAAGGTCCGGACCCTCGGCATCAGGCGCCTCGTCCGAAGCATCGACGTCCGGAGCGGGGTCTTGCGCGGGAACGCCAGAGCCCATGCAGAGGCCGACAAAGAGAACAGCGGCCAATGACGCGATGCCAAAGAGCCGCCGATTGTAGTCAGTCATTTCGATCTACGCCTCACCTTCACAAGACGGCGGGGTCGGTCGCTCGCGTGGCGCGGGGACGGGGTCCTCGCCGCCGGGACAGAACGGATGGCACCGTGCCAGCCGCTTGACGCCGAGCCACAGACCTACCCAGAAACCGTGGATCTCGATCGCCTGGGCCGAGTACGCGGAACACGATGGTGTGAACCGGCACATGGCGGGCAGGAATCGAGAGATCCAACGTTGGTAGAAACGAATGAGCCACAACGCGATGCGCGTCATGGCGTGCTTCTCCGGTTGATGTCGTCCTCATCGAGCGCGCCGGCCCGCGCTAGCAGCTTCGCCAGCGACGTCTTAAGCGAGGCGAAGGTTGCTTTGCTTGCGGGCGGCAGGGCCATGAGCAGGATGTCCACCGGTCCGTCCGTTAGCCGGGGAGCCAGAGCCCGGTACGCCTCTCGGAGTCTCCGACGCTGTCGGTTGCGACGCGCCGTGGTGCCGATACCTTTAGCCGTGAGGAAGGCGACGCGTCGGACGCCTTCCTCACGCTGCAACGTTATTACCATCAACAGATCTGACCGCTGCCGCTTGCCCCGCTGAAACGCGCGGTCGAAGTCCCCGGCGTGTTTCAGAGTGACGGGCCTGTTGGGGGAAACCGGCTTGCCATGCACCATGCGGGTCCAGGCCTAGACGGCGAGACGCGTCCGCCCCTTCGAGCGGCGACGGCGCACGATCCGGCGCCCTCCCGGCGAACTCATGCGGTGGCGGAAACCGTGCTTCCGTTGGCGCTTACGCTTCTTCGGCTGCCATGTCCGTTTCATCGACTGTTATCTCCTTCGCACGTGGCTCGTTCAGCCACAACGCCTCCGCCGAAACCCAACGCCGCAGTCATCGCGGGATCACGACCAGGTCGCCGCCGTGGTAGGCGGCCCCGCCTGGACGGATCGGGCCTATAACGGGAAGACTCTTGTAGAACACAGGCAAGCATCATAGCATATTTGCCCCGACTCCCACAAGGGCAAAGCCCTCGGGCTCGGGTGGTTAATAGACACGCTACCGTATCCCCGAAGGAATGCAGTGAGGATACGCCGAATTCACCCCTATGGTTGCGCTCGATTCTTCAGACTGACACTCTCTTCAGAAAGGGATTGGTTTCATGCGTTCTGCGTTCCTGATGACACTGCTACTCGCGTGCTTGCTTGTGACCATGGTTCTTGGAGGTTGCCTGTTCGGTAAGAAGGGCGAAGATGGTGACGGTGACGCTGCGGCGGCGCCCGGAGACGCTGCGGCTCCTGGCGGCATGCCCGGTGGCGGCCCTGGTGGGCCTCCCGGCGGCATGCCTGGCGCTGGCCCCGGTGGGCCTCCCGGCGGCATGCCTGGCGCCGGGCCCGGTGGACCTCCGGGCGGGATGCCTGGAGCTGGCCCTGGTGGGCCTCCCGGCGGCATGCCTGGCGCTGGCCCTGGTGGACCTCCCGGCGGCATGCCTGGAGCCCCCGTGGCTGACGAGACCGCCGATGCCGGCCCAGATATGGGCAAGGTGCTCTGGCGTGGAAAGTACGCGAAACGCGCCGGAGACTACGGCCAAGCCCTTCCGCTGCTCGAGCAAGTTCTCGCGGACGATTCTCAGAACGCGGACGCCCTGCTGTTCAAGGCGTGGATGCTCGCCGAGCAGGGAAACAAGGGGCAGGCCACCCAGACGTTCAATGCCTTCTTGGCCGTTGAAGACAGCGGTAGCCGCGCGGACGAGGCCAGGGATGCTCTGGAGCGGCTTGCGGCCGCTCCCGCCGAAAGCACTGGCCCTCCGGCTGGCATGGCTCCAGGGGGGATGCCTGGCGGCCCGGGAGCCCCCGCACCGGGCGGCTAGATGCGTGCGGGCATAGCTGGACACGAAAACGCCGGCCGATATCATCGGCCGGCGTTGCTGTTTTCTCCTGGCGCCGCGTTCGTCAGTAGGTTGAGTAGGGTACCCCGTCCAGGCTGGTATTGGCATTGAGCGAGTGCACGGCCCCGACCGTGGGCTTGCGGGTCGAGTAGTCCCAGTCACGCCGGCCTGTCGTCCGGTCGATGGGTAGGTCCTCCCCAGGGGCGATGAGATACGGGCCTCGGAAGTCCTGCGCGTGGATGGGGACCTCGACTCCCAGTTCTGTCAGACCGACCTGCGGCGCGTCCCACCCCATCAGATCCTCGAGATCCGCCGGGTACAGACCGGTCTCCGCCTGGTAGGAGCCGATCGCCGTGCGCAACTCCCGGACCGTCGCCTTTAGGTTAGTCTCTCTCGCGCGGCGGCCCGCGCCGGAGACGCTAGGGATGACCATCGCAGCTAGTATGGCGATGTACATCACCACGATTAGCACTTCAATTAGCGTGAACCCGCGTCGGGCGCGAGTGCGGTAACGTCGTGCAGTCAGCATCTGGCTTCCTCGCCGGATGAGATTCTCAATCTAGCTCAATTATGTCTTACCCCATCTCGGCTCTCAGCGCAACATTTTTTGGTTGGGCGCATGAGTGATACAGCCCACCTTTCCTGTCGATCAAGCGCGACGCCCCCGAGAATCGCGACGGACGCAGCCCGGATGAGCACTACCCAGAGCCGCAGATGACGACCGGCCACGGCCGTCGGCTAGGCGCCAGGAGCAGCATCGGGCGCCAGTCACCAAGTCTGGCGCGTCGCAGCTAAAGCAGCTCCTACACGGCGGCTCCGCCTCACGGCCGTGAATCCGACGTGTAGGAGCGGGTTCAGCCGCGACCAGTGAATCCCGGATGAGCACTACCCAGAGCCGCAAGTGGCGACAGGCCCGGACCGCGGACCGGCGCGGGAAGCAGCGATCCTGGCTGAGTGGCCAGCTCTCCCCGCCCACCCCAAGAATCGCGAAGGGCAGCGGCTTCGTAGGCCGCTGCCCTTCATCGTTTTGGGATTGTACCGGATCCTCCGTTGGGAGGTTCCCTTCGAGCTTACC